>Ga0105090_10001270_pt1 | contig 13519 bp, 12 predicted proteins | sample PPLLak3March2015_FD_79110 | JGI IMG/M metagenome (GOLD analysis project Ga0105090, IMG submission 79110) | Freshwater sediment microbial communities from Prairie Pothole Lake near Jamestown, North Dakota, USA - PPLs Lake P7 Core (1) Depth... | ecosystem: Environmental > Aquatic > Freshwater >... | reverse complement strand
GGCCTCGTCGTAGCGGCCCTCGCCGAACGCGGGGCCGAGCAGCTCGCGGATCTTGCCCATCTCCTGCGGCAGCATCGCGGAGACCATCTCCTTGGTCACCTTGCGGCCGTCGTCGAGCACGCCCTTCGGCGAGCGGATCCACTGCCACACCTGCGAGCGCGAGATCTCGGCGGTCGCCGCGTCCTCCATAAAGTTGAAGATCGGCACCGCGCCCTGCCCCGCGAGCCACGCGCCGACGTACTGGATCGCGACGTTGATGTTGAGCCGCAGCCCCTTCTCCGTGATCGGCTTCTCCGGCTCGAACTTCACGAGGTCGGCCGCCGTCACGTTGACGTCCGCGCGTTTCTTCGTCTGGATCTGGTTGGGCGCTGGCATGAGGCGGTCGAACGCCTCCAGCGCCACCGGCACCAGCCCCGGGTGCGCGACCCACGTCCCGTCGTGGCCGTAGGTGGCTTCGCGTTCCTTGTCCGCCTTCACCTTCGCGAACGCCTCGGCGTTGGCGGCCTCGTCGTTCTTCACCGGGATCTGCGCCGCCATGCCGCCCATCGCGTGGATGTCGCGGCGGTGGCAGGTCTTGACCAGCAGCTCGGCGTAGCTCTTCAGGAAGTGCGTGGTCATCGTCACCAGCACGCGGTCGGCGAGGCAGAAGTCGCGGTTGCTGCGGAACTTCTTGATGCACGAGAAGATGTAGTCCCAGCGTCCGGCGTTGAGGCCCGCGGAGTGCTCGCGCAGCTCATAGAGGATCTCGTCCATCTCGTAGGCGGCGAGGATCGTCTCGATCAGCACGGTGGCCTTGATCGAGCCGCGCGGCACGCCCAGCGTGTCCTGCGCCATGACGAAGACGTCGTTCCACAGCCGCGCCTCGAGGTGGCTCTCGAGCTTCGGCAGGTAGAAGTACGGCCCCGAGCCGCGCGCGAGGAGCTCCTTCGCGTTGTGGAAGAAGTACAGCGCGAAGTCGAAGAGGCCGCCCGACATCGGCGCGCCGTCGACCAGCACGTGCTTCTCCGGCAGGTGCCAGCCGCGCGGGCGCACGAACAGCGTCGCGGTCTTCTCGCCGAGCTTGTAGGCCTTGCCCTCCGGCGAGACGTAGTCGATGCGGCGACGGATCGCGTCGCGCAGGTTGATGTGACCCTGGATGTTGTTGTCCCAGCGCGGCGTGTTGGCGTCCTCGAAGTCGGCCATGAACACCTTCGCGCCCGAGTTGAGCGCGTTGATGATCATCTTGCGGTCGACCGGCCCCGTGATCTCGACGCGGCGGTCCTGGATGTCGGCGGGGACCGGTGCGCAGGTCCAGTCGCCGTCGCGTATCGCTTTCGTCTCCGGCAGGAAGTCGGGCAGCTTGCCGGCATCGAACTGCGCCTGGCGTTGCGCGCGGCGGGCGAGAAGCTCGGTGCGGCGGCCGCCGAACGCGCGCTGCAGCATGGCGGCAAAGGCGAGCGTTTCGGGCGTGAGGATCTGGGCGAACTCGGGCGTGATGCGCCCGGTCACGACAATGCCGGGACCGAAGGTGGGGGCGTTCATGGGGGGCTCCTTCTCGACTTGCCGAAATATGTGAAAACGGATTTCAGAAACACAATTCTAGCACGCACGGACGCTGCCTCCGCGGCCGCGTCCAGCCACGCGATATAGTGCACCGCGCGAGTCCGTCCGATGCCCCTTCCCCGCCTTTTCGCTCTCGCCCTGGCCATTGCCGCAACGGCCATCCCCGTGCCGGCCCTCGCCAGCCCCCCGGCAATCGCCGCGGCCGCCGACCTCCAGTTCGCGCTCGCCGAGCTCGCCGACCGCTACCGCGCAGCCACGGGGCGCGAGGTGAGGCTCGCGTTCGGCTCGTCGGGCAACTTCACGCAGCAGATCGCCAACGGCGCGCCGTTCGAGCTGTTCCTCTCGGCCGACGAGTTCTACGTCGAGCACCTCGCCGCGCGGGGGCTGACGCGCGACGCGGGAACGCTCTACGGCATCGGCCGCGTCGTGCTGTTCGTTCCGACGCGCTCACCGCTCAAGGCCGACGCGTCGCTGGCCGACCTGCGCGCCGCGATCGCGGACGGTCGCGTCCGCCGTTTCGCGATCGCCAACCCCGAGCACGCGCCCTACGGCCGCGCGGCGCGCGAGGTCCTGCAGTCGGCGGGGCTGTGGGAGCCGCTGCGCGGCGCGCTCGTCCTCGGCGAGAACGCGTCGCAGGCGATGCAGTTCGCGGCGAGCGGGAACGCGCAGGGCGGCATCGTGCCTCTCTCGCTCGCGCTTGCCCCCGAAGTCGCGAAGCTCGGCAGCGCCGCGCTGCTGCCCGACTCGCTGCACCGCCCGTTGCGCCAGCGCATGGTGCTCCTGAAGCGCGCGGGCACGCAGGCCACCGACTTCTACCGCTGGCTGCAGACCCCGCCCGCACGGGAGGTTCTCGTGCGTCACGGCTTCGCGCTGCCCGGGGAGACTTGAGCGTGGACTGGACGGCGCTGCGCCTTTCGCTGGCGCTGGCGGCGGTCACGCTGCTGGTGCTGATGCCGTTCGGCGTTCTCGCGGGACGCTGGCTCGCGACCACGCGCTCGCGCGCGCGGCCGTGGCTCGAGGCGCTCACCGCGCTGCCGCTGGTGCTGCCGCCCACGGTGCTCGGCTACTACCTGCTCGTCGCGCTTGGCGGGCAGAGCCCTCTGGGCACGGCATTCGAGCGCGTGTTCGGCGCGCCGCTCGCATTCACGTTCACCGGGCTGGTCGTGGCCTCGGTGATCGTCAACGTCCCGTTCGCCGTGCAGCCGCTGCAGCGCGCGTTCGCCGCCATCCCGCCCGACGTGCGCGAAGCCGCGCAATGCTGCGGGCTGTCGCGCTGGCAGTCTTTCGCGCGGATCGAGCTGCCGCTCGCCTGGCCGGGCGTGCTGTCGGCCGCGGTCCTCACGTTCGCGCACACGCTCGGCGAGTTTGGCGTGGTGCTGATGGTCGGCGGCTCGATCCCCGGCGAGACGAAGACGGCCGCTATCGCGATCTACGACCGCGTGCAGGCGCTCGACTCGGCAGGCGCCGGGGCGATGGCGCTGCTGCTGCTCGCGGTGTCGTTCGTCACCGTCGCACTGTCGTACGTCCTGTCGGAACGCTGGCTGAGGCCGGGGCGCAAGTGAGCTTCTCGCTGCGCCTGGGCCACGACGCCCCCCCGCTCGACCTCGACGTCACGCTGCCGGCGGGCGAGATCGTCGGCATCGTCGGGCCGTCGGGCAGCGGCAAGACCTCGATCCTGCGCTGCATCGCCGGCCTGCTGCGCCCGGTGAGCGGGCACGTCGCGCTGGCCGGCGAGGTGTGGCTCGACAGCGCGCGGGGCATCGACCGCCCGACGCGCGAGCGCCCGATCGGCTACGTCCCGCAGCGCTACGGCCTGTTCCCGCACCTGAGCGCCCTTGGCAACGTCGCCTGCTCGCTGACGCACCTGCCGCAGGAGGAGCGGGAGCAGCGTGCGCGCGCGCGTCTCGCGCAGGCGCACGTCGCGGGTCTCGACGACCGCCTGCCACGCGAACTCTCCGGCGGTCAGCAGCAGCGCGTGGCCATGGCCCGCGCGCTCGCCAGGAACCCGCGCGTGCTGCTGCTCGACGAACCGTTCTCGTCGGTGGACCGCAGCACGCGCAAGCGCCTCTACGTCGAGCTCAAGCGCCTGCACGAGGAACTGAAGCCGACGGTGCTGCTGGTCACGCACGACCTCGACGAAGCGGCGCTGCTCGCCACGCACCTGTGTCTGGTCCAGCGCGGACGCGTGGTGCAGCACGGCCCCACGCACGAGGTGCTGACGCGGCCGTCGACGATCGCCGCGGCGCGGCTGCTCGACCAGCCGAACCTGTTCGAGGGCACCGTCGAGGGCACCGGCGAGGCGCGCCGGCTCGCCTGGGGACCGCACCGGCTGGAGGTGCCCGACGGCGCGGCCTTCGGGCTCGAGGGGCCGCTGGCGTGGACGATTCTGCCGACGCGTGTGGTTCTGCACCGCGTGGACCGCCCGTCGCGCGGCGAGCACGAGAACCCCGTTGCCGCACGCGTCGCCGACGTCGTCACGCTCGGCGACGACGTGATCGCGCGGCTTCAGCCCGGAGGTCTGCCCGACACGCGGCTCACGCTCAAGGTGTCGCTGCACGTCGCGCAGCGCAACGCGCTCGCGGCGGGGCGCGAGGTGACGGTGTCGCTGCTGCGCGAGGCGATCGTGCCGCTGCGGCGCGAGCAGTCGTAAGGCCCCCCCTCACCCCAACCCTCTACCCCGCTGCTTCTTCCGTCGTCGTCCCCGCGAAGGCGGGGACCCAGTGTCTTTGATCATCCGCAGCGGCGTACCCTTGAAGAAGTCGCGGGGTCCCCGCCTTCGCGGGGACGACGAACGAGTTTGATCGGCGCTCTCCGGACGCCAGGCGCCCCGCGACGACCCTACGCGTTCGCCGCGGCTTTCGCCGGATGCAGCGCCAGCACGCCCTGCGCCACAGCGCGGTTCGCCGCGCTCACCACCGCCTTCAGCGTCGCGGTGACGATGTTGGGGTCGAGGCCGACGCCGAACACCGCGACCTCCTGGCCGATGCGCAGCTGCACGTAGGACACCGCGGTGGCGTCCTCGCCGCTGCCGGTGGCGTGCTCGTGGTAGTTCTGCACGTGGATGTCGGCGCCAAGCTCGCTGCGCAGCGCATGCACGAACGCGTCGACCGGCCCGTTGCCCTTGCCGTGCAGGCGCACCTCCGCGCCGTCGAAGCGCAGCCGCGCCGCCAGCTGCTCGATGCGCCCGTCGCCGCTGTGGTTCGTGCGGTGGTCGACGTACGCGAGCGGCTTTGCCACGTCGACATACTCGCGCTCGAACGCCGCGCGGATGTCGCGCGAGGCCAGTTCCTTGCCGGAGGCGTCGGTGATGCGCTGGATCACCTGGCTGAACTCGATCTGCAGCAGCCGCGGCAGGACGAGCCCGTGGTCGCGCTCGAGCAGGTAGGCGATGCCACCCTTCCCCGACTGGCTGTTGACGCGGATCACGGCGTCGTAGGTGCGACCGACGTCGGCCGGGTCGATCGGCAGGTACGGCACGTCCCACCCCGCCTCGCCCTGCGCCGCCGTCGCGTTGCGCTCGGCGAGTCCCTTCTTGATCGCGTCCTGGTGCGAGCCGGAGAATGCGGTGAACACGAGGTCACCGGCGTAGGGATGGCGCGGATGCACCGGAATCTGCGTGCACGACTCGGCGACGCGCACGGCCTCGTTGATGTCGGAGAAGTCGATGCCGGGGTCGATGCCCTGCGTCCACAGGTTGAGGCCGAGCGTGACCAGGCACACGTTGCCGGTGCGCTCGCCGTTGCCGAACAGGCAGCCCTCGACGCGCTCGGCACCGGCGAGCTGCGCGAGCTCGGCGGCCGCCACGCCGCAACCGCGGTCGTTGTGCGGGTGGATCGACAGCACGATCGCCTCGCGTCGCGCGAGGTGGCGGTGCATCCACTCGATTTGGTCGGCGTAGACGTTCGGCGTGGCCATCTCGACGGTCGCCGGCAGGTTGATGATCGCCTTGCGCTGCGGCGTGGGCTGCCACACCGCTGTCACCGCGTCGCAGATCTCCTTGGCGAAGTCGAGCTCGGTGCCGGTGAAGCTCTCCGCCGAGTACTCGAACGTCCACTGTGTATCGGGGTACTTCGCCGCCACATCGCGGATCAGCTTCGCACCCGCGACGGCGATGGCGACGATGCCCGGCCGGTCGAGGCCGAACACGACGCGCCGCTGCACGGTCGACGTCGAGTTGTAGAGGTGCATGATCGCGCGCTTGCAGCCCACGAGCGCCTCGAACGTGCGCCGGATCAGCGGCTCGCGCGCCTGCGTGAGCACCTGCACGGTGACGTCGTCGGGGATGCGTTTCTCCTCGATGAGCATCCGCACGAAGTCGTACTCGGTCTGCGACGCGGCGGGGAAGCCGACCTCGATCTCCTTGTAGCCCATCGCCACGAGCAGGTCGAAGAGCCTGAGCTTGCGCTCGGCGTCCATCGGCTCGATGAGCGCCTGGTTGCCGTCGCGCAGGTCGACGCTGCACCAGGTCGGCGCGCGCGCGATCGTGCGGGAAGGCCAGCGGCGGTCGGCAAGCGCGATCGGCGGAAACGACGGGTACTTGTGCGCAGGGTCGGTGGTCATGGTCGGCTCGATTCGGGTTGCGCGTGCGATGCGCGGGGACGTCGTCGGACCGTCCTGCACTTCCTGGACGGCGCGGGCACTGCTCGAATTGGGGGGTAGGTGGGTTAGCTGTGCGCGGGGCACAGCAGCAGCAGGCCGGCAAGCGCGAGCGCGCCCGGGGCATTCGCCCGGGAACGGTCGGTGGCGGCGCTGTAGATGCTGCTCATAGTTGTGCGACCGTATACGAAATCCAGTCCGCGCGCAAGCCACGACCGGCGGCTGCGCCGGGAAGCGTGTCGTCCCGCCGCCACAACCGCTCGCCCCCAGGCTGGCCAGCACGCTTGCAGCACCGTCAGCCGCGGTCGTCGATCCGCGACTCGGACGGGCCGCGCGCGGCGTCGTGGACGTCGCGGCACGGCGGAACGCGAACTTCAGGTCGCCGGCGGCGGCGCGCCGCGACGCCGGCGCAGCGCAAGCCACGCCGACACGACGTAGCCCGACAGCGAATAGACGACGAACATCGCGAACAGCACGGTGGCCGGCTGGTAGGACAGCAGCGCGAAGAACAGCACGATCAGGAAGATCGCCAGGAACGGGTAGCTGCGGCGCAGGTTGATCGTCTTGAAGCTGTAGAACTTGAAGTTGCTCACCATCGTGAGCCCCGCGAACAGCGTCACCGCCAGCGCGACCCAGCGCACGCCGTCGGGGTCGATGCCGTAGTCGTCCATCACGAACACGAAGCCGGCGACCAGCGCCGCCGCTGCCGGGCTCGGCATGCCCTGGAACCAGCGCTTGTCGGCCACCTCGAGCAGCGTGTTGAAGCGCGCGAGCCGCAGCGCAGCCCCGGCGACGTAGACGAACGCCGCGATCCAGCCCAGCTTGCCCATCCCGCGCAGCGTCCACTCGTAGACGATGAGCGCGGGCGCGGCCCCGAAGCTGATGACGTCGGCAAGGCTGTCGTACTCGGCGCCGAATGCGCTCTGCGTCTTGGTGAGCCGCGCCACCCGCCCGTCCAGGCCGTCGAGCACCATCGCGACGAAGATCGCCGCGGCGGATTGGTCGAAGTTGTTGTTCATCGCCTGCACGATGGCGAAGAAGCCCATGAACAGCGCCGCCGTCGTGAACAGGTTCGGCAGCAGGTAGATGCCGCGGCGGCGGATCCGGTTCTTCTCCAGCATCCGCTGGCGCTGGTGGTCGTCGTGCATCTAAGGCAGCTCGGCGAGGATCGTCGCCGTGGCGGACACCTTGTCGCCGACGGCCACCTTCGGCTTGGTACCCGGCGGCAGGTACACGTCCACGCGCGAGCCGAAGCGGATGAAGCCGTAGCGCTGGCCGCGCACGAGCGTGTCGCCCGCTTCCGCATAGCAGAGGATGCGCCGCGCGATCAGACCGGCAACCTGCACGCAGGTGACGTCCGCACCCTCCCGCGTGACCAGGTGCAACGCATTGCGCTCGTTGTCCGTGGAGGCCTTGTCGAGCGCCGCGTTGACGAACGCGCCGGCGTGATACCAGACCGCGCGCACGGTCCCGTCGACGGGGCTGCGATTGCTGTGCACGTTGAAGACGTTCATGAACACGCTGATCAGCAACGCGTCGCGTTCGAGCCAGGGATCGCGGGCCGGGCCGACCTTCACGATGCGCCCGTCGGCGGGCGACAGCACGGCATTGCGCTGCGCGGGAACCTCGCGCGCCGGATCGCGGAAGAACTGCACCATGAAGGCCACGACGATCCAGGCCAGCACTGCGCCCGCGTGCCACCCGGCCCAGTGCAGCGCCAGCGCCGCGCCGACGGCAATGGCGATGAACGGCCAGCCTTCGCGGGCGATGAGCGGATGCGGGTAGTCGGGCATGCTTCTGCGACACGCGATGCGTCGCAGGATTCTAGCATCGCGGGGCCGCGGGGCCCGGTGTCCCCGGGCTACGGCGTTTCCGCGCGCGGCGCTGCGTCGCGGGCCTCGCCGCGCCCGACCGACTGCTCGAAGCGCTCGGCGCGCTTGCTGCCGCCGCCGAACGCGATCATCGACACGCGCGCCACCAGCACCAGCCCTGCCACGACGGCGACGGCCAGCGCGATCCGCCAATACCACGCACGGTCGAACTCCGGCCACCCACGTCGCGGCGGATCGCCGCGGGACTCGCGCTCAGCGCGCCCGCTCATCGACGCGCTTTCCCAGATCCTCGGCCTGCTTGAGCACCATGGTCTCGACACCGCGCGCGCGCTCGACGGGTGAGCCCGTTGCCGGGACCGCTTGCGTGGCATCTGGCGCAGGCTGCGCTCGCTGGGCGTGCGGAGCGGTTGCCGTGGTGACGCTGCCCAAGTAGCCCTTCAGGGCGTCGCGCGCGAGGAACGCCACGATCGCGAGCGCGATCAGCACGATCAGCAGCGCCCAGCCGCGTTGACAGACAGGAGCAAGCATCTGGCACCTCGTTGGCGACGGCACGCGGCGCAGGGCCGCATGGGCGTCAGTCTGGACCCCGGCAGCGCCCTTTGCGACCCTTCCCGCTCCCGCGGCGCATGACGCGCGTTGTTTCGTGCACTTGCCGGCGGGCGCCGCCGGGCCGCCCCAAGGCGCCCGCCCTGTCGCCATCTCGATGCAAAAGGCGCAACTCGACGTGGCGACAGATGCCAAGCTCCCGAACGCCTTTTGCATCGACGTCAGTTGCGCGACTGGTCGACCAGCTTGTTCTTGCGGATCCACGGCATCATCGCGCGAAGCTTCTCGCCGACCACCTCGACCGAGTGCTCGGCGGTGATGCGGCGGCGCGACATCAGCGTCGGCGCGCCGGCGCGGTTCTCCAGGATGAAGTCCTTCGCGTACTCGCCGGTCTGGATGCGCTTCAGCATCTCGCGCATGGCATCCTTCGTCGCCGGCGTGATGATCTTCGGCCCGCTCACGTACTCGCCGTACTCCGCGTTGTTGGAGATTGAGTAGTTCATGTTCGCGATGCCGCCCTCGTAGATGAGGTCGACGATGAGCTTGAGCTCGTGCAGGCACTCGAAGTACGCCATCTCCGGCGCGTAGCCGGCCTCCACCAGCGTCTCGTAGCCCGCCTTGATCAGCTCGACGGTGCCGCCGCACAGCACGGCCTGCTCGCCGAAGAGGTCGGTCTCGGTCTCCTCGCGGAAGTTCGTCTCGATGACGCCGGCGCGCGCGCCGCCGATCGCCGCGGCGTAGGAGAGCGCGATGTCGCGCGCCTTCTTCGAGGCGTCCTGGTGCACGGCGATCAGCATCGGCACCCCGCCGCCCGCCGCGTAGGTCGAGCGCACCGTGTGGCCCGGCGCCTTGGGCGCGATCATGATCACGTCGATGTCGGCGCGCGGCGCCACCTGGCCGTAGTGGACGTTGAAGCCGTGCGCGAAGGCGAGCGCGGCGCCCTTCTTGATGTTCGGCTCCACTTCGGCCTTGTAGACGGCGGCGATGTGCTCGTCAGGCATCAGCATCATGACGACGTCGGCGCCCTTCACCGCGTCGGCGATCTCGGCGACCTTGAGGCCCGCCTTCTTCGCCTTGTCCCACGACGCGCCGCCCTTGCGCAGCGCGACGGTGACCTTGATGCCGGAGTCGTTCAGATTCTGCGCGTGCGCGTGGCCCTGCGAGCCGTAGCCGACGATCGCGACCTTGCGGCCCTTGATCAGGCTGAGATCGGCGTCCTTCTCGTAGTACACCTTCATGTGAGGTCCTTCGGTGGCTTCGTTGTATGGAAAGGCGGGGTGAGGGTGGGGAGGGTGAGCGCGCCTTGACCGCCGGCGGGGCACGCTCACCCCTCACCCCTCGTCCCGTTGTTCTAGACCCGCAATATCCGCTCGCCCCGGCCAATGCCCGACGCGCCCGTGCGCACCGTCTCCAGGATCACGCCGGGCTCGATGGCGGTGAGGAACGCGTCGAGCTTGCTGCAGGTGCCGGTCAGCTCGATCGTGTAGCTCTTGTCGGTCACGTCGAGGATGCGGCCGCGGAATATGTCGGCGAGCCGCTTCATCTCGTCGCGATCCTTGCCGGCGGCGCGGACCTTCACCAGCATCAGCTCGCGCTCGATGTGGTTGCCCTCGGTCAGATCGACGACCTTGACGACGTCGACGAGCTTGTTCAGCTGCTTGGTGATCTGCTCGATGACGTCGTCCGAGCCGCTGGTGACGATCGTCATCCGCGACATCGTGACGTCCTCGGTCGGCGCCACGGTCAGCGACTCGATGTTGTAGCCCCGCGCCGAGAACAGGCCCGCGATGCGCGACAGCGCGCCGGCTTCGTTCTCGACCAGGATGGACAGGATGTGACGCATCGGGGTTCCTCGTTGCGAATGGCGGGAAGGGGGAAGGGGGGTGCGGGCGCCCTCGCCTGCGCTGCCGCGATGGGGCACGCTCACCCCGCTGCCCCATTCCCTTGTCCCGCCACTCAGAGTTCTTCGGCCAGAATCATCTCCGTCAGCCCCTTCCCCCCCGGCACCATGGGGAAGACGTTCTCGGTCTGGTCGGTGATGAAATCGAGGAACACGAGGCGCTCCTTCAGCTTGAAGGCCTCCCTCAGCGCGCCCTCGACGTCACCGGGCTTCTCGATGCGCATGCCGACGTGCCCGTAGGCCTCGGCGAGCTTGACGAAGTCGGGCAGCGCGTCCATGTACGACTCCGCATAGCGGTTGCCGTAGAAGAACTCCTGCCACTGGCGCACCATGCCCATGTAGCGGTTGTTGAGGTTCACGACCTTCACCGGGATGTGGTACTGCTTGCAGGTGGACAGCTCCTGCAGGCACATCTGGAACGACGCCTCGCCGGTGACGCAGGCCACGGTGGCATCGGGGTTCGCGAGCTGCACGCCCATCGCCGCCGGCAGCCCGAAGCCCATCGTGCCCAGGCCCCCCGAGTTGATCCAGCGCCGCGGCTTGTCGAACTTGTAGTACTGCGCAGCCCACATCTGGTGCTGGCCGACGTCCGAGGTGACGAACGCCTCGCCCCTGGTCTCCGCATACAGCGCCTCGATCACGGCCTGCGGCTTGATCTTGTCGCTGGACTTGTCGTACTTCAGGCACTCGCGGCGCTGCCACTCCTTGATCTCGGCCCACCACGCCTTCAGCGCCTGCGGCTCGGGTCGCTGCGGCGAGGACTCGAGGATGCGCAGCATCTCGTCGAGCACGTCGCCGACGTAGCCGACGATCGGCACGTCGACCTTGACGCGCTTGGAGATCGACGACGGGTCGATGTCGATGTGGACGATCTTGCGGTCGGCGCGGAAGAAGTGCTGCGGGTTGCCGATCACGCGGTCGTCGAAGCGGGCGCCGATGGCGAGCAGCACGTCGCAGCTCTGCATCGCCATGTTCGTCTCGTAGGTCCCGTGCATGCCCGGCATGCCGGTGAACTGCGGGTCGGTGGCGGGGAAAGCGCCCAGCCCCATCAGGGTGGTCGTGCACGGAAAGCCGAGCAGGCGCACGAGGCGCGTCAACTGGGCGCTGGCGTTGTTGAGGATCACGCCGCCGCCGGCGTAGACCATCGGGCGCTTCGCCTCGAGCAGCAGCTGCACGGCCTTCTTGATCTGTCCGGCGTGGCCCTTGGTCACCGGGTTGTACGAGCGCATCGCCACCGTCTTCGGGTAGTGATACGCCGTCGTTGCCTGCGTGACGTCCTTGGGGATGTCGACCAGCACGGGGCCGGGGCGGCCCGTGGCGGCGAGGTAGAACGCCTTCTTGATCGTGGCGGCGAGGTCCTTGACGTCCTTCACCAGGAAGTTGTGCTTGACGCAGGGCCGCGTGATGCCGACCGTGTCGCACTCCTGGAACGCGTCCTGGCCGATCGCGTGCGTCGGCACCTGCCCGGTGATGACCACCATCGGGATCGAGTCCATGTACGCGGTCGCGATACCCGTCACCGCGTTGGTGACGCCGGGGCCCGAGGTCACGAGGCACACGCCGATGCGGTGCGAGCTGCGCGAGTACCCGTCGGCGGCATGCGCGGCGCCCTGCTCGTGGCGGACGAGGACGTGCTTGACCTTGTCCTGCTTGAACAGCTCGTCGTAGATGTTGAGAACCGCGCCGCCCGGATAGCCGAAGACGTACTCGACGCCTTCCTCGGCCAGGCACCGGATGACGATTTCGGCACCCGTGATCGTTTCCATGTCGACCCCTCTGCAGTGATGAACGCGCCCGCGCGCGATGCGCGTGCGTCGGCCGGTGTCTGCAAATGCGGCGCGCCTGAAGGTGGGGCGCGTGGAAGACGGGGCTGGGGTGGTAGCCGGTTCCGCAGTCATCCCTGATGGGTGCTTCGCCCACACTTGTGGCGCCGGCGAAGGGGAAGGCAGCGGCCGTTTTGCAGTACAGCATGCGGGCGCACCCGCAAGCCCGCACGATAGCCGGAACCCCTTGTTCGGTCAAGCGAAATACCGCTTCCCCGCCCTGCACCATCGCCGCGCGCGCGGCGCGCCATGCCTATAATGCGCCCGCCCCCTTCCGCGCCTCCCGACCTGGCTACCCCACAGCAGTTTTCGGCCTTCCTCGCCGGCGTCGAGCGCCGTGCGTTCAAGCACGCGATGTTCGCCGTGCGCGACGAGGACGCGGCGCTCGACATCGTGCAGGACGCGATGCTCAAGCTCACCGAGAAGTACGCCGACCGGCCGGCGGAAGAGCTGCCGCTCGTGTTCCAGCGCATCCTGCAGAATGCGATCTACGACCACTTCCGCCGCGGCAAGGTGCGCTCGGCATGGACGGTGCTGCTCTCCGCGCTGGGCGCAGGCAAGGACGACAAGGACGACGACTTCGACCCACTCGAGGCGATCGCCGCGGAACCCGAATCCGGCGTCCCCGTCAATCCATCCGACCAGCTGCAGCAAAAGCAGGTGATGGCGGCGATCGAGAGCGCGATCGCGCAGCTTCCCGCGCGTCAACGTGAGGCGTTCCTGTTACGTTACTGGGAGGAGTTCGACGTGGCGGAAACCGCCACGGTCATGGGCTGCTCCGAGGGGAGCGTCAAGACGCACTGCTCCCGGGCGGTTGCCGCATTGTCGGCGGCGCTCGCAGCCAAAGGCATACGGCCATGACCCCAAGAGAAGAAGAAACTGCAGGAAAACTAAGGGCTTATCTGGACAAGGCCGCTGCGGAGCTGCGGCCCGGGCTGGCCTATCGCCTGCAACAGGCGCGCGCGCAGGCGCTCGGTCGACTGGCCGAAAACGCGCAGTCGGCGCCCTCCGGAACGCTCGCCGGCGCCCATGGGCTCATCGGCGCGGGCGCCGGGGGCGGGTCCTTCGGCGCGGGCGACGAGCGCCCGGTGGTCTCCAGGGGCAAGTTGTGGCTGGCCGCCGCGCTGCTGGCGCTGACCATCCTCGGGTGGCAGCAGTGGGTCGCCTGGCAGGAGCTCGCCGAGGTCGAGGATCTCGACGCGCAGATCCTGACCTCGGAACTTCCGATCGACGCGCTCGTCGACCGCGGCTTCCACCTGTTCCTGAAGATTGCGCCGTCG
>Ga0105090_10001269_pt1 | contig 13521 bp, 9 predicted proteins | sample PPLLak3March2015_FD_79110 | JGI IMG/M metagenome (GOLD analysis project Ga0105090, IMG submission 79110) | Freshwater sediment microbial communities from Prairie Pothole Lake near Jamestown, North Dakota, USA - PPLs Lake P7 Core (1) Depth... | ecosystem: Environmental > Aquatic > Freshwater >... | reverse complement strand
CTCGACCCGCGGCTTCGAGACCATGCGGATGTCGTTCATCGTGCACCGGCCGCCGGTCGAGGCACGCTACAAGCTGCGCCGCGAGGAAGGCCCGGCGCGGCTGGTCCGCTACACGATCGAACGCGCGTAACGGCGGCGGGCGCGGGGCGGACGTACCCATGGGCGAGTCCATCGACCTCAAGGCATTGCTCGCCGAGTCGGGAGTCGGCGAGGTGCTCGAGGAGCTCGATCGCGAGCTCGTCGGCCTCGTGCCGGTGAAGACCCGCATCCGCGAGATCGCCTCGCTGCTCGTCGTGGAGAAGGCGCGTGCAGCGTTGGGGGTCGAGGGCGCCAAGCCCTCACTGCACATGTGTTTCACGGGCAACCCGGGCACGGGCAAGACCACGGTCGCCATGCGCATGGCGACGATCCTGCATCGCCTCGGCCACGTGCGTAAGGGCCACCTCGTCGCGGTGACACGTGACGACCTCGTGGGCCAGTACATCGGCCACACCGCGCCCAAGACCAAGGAAGTGCTGAAGCGCGCCATGGGCGGCGTGCTGTTCATCGACGAGGCCTACTACCTCTACCGGCCCGAGAACGAGCGCGACTACGGGCAGGAGGCCATCGAAATCCTGATGCAGGTGATGGAGAACCAGCGCGAGGACCTGGTGGTGATCTTCGCCGGCTACAAGTCGCGCATGGACACGTTCTTCCAGAGCAATCCGGGCCTGGGCTCGCGCGTCGCGCACCACATCGACTTCCCCGATTACTCGGTCGAGGAGCTCGAGGCGATCGCCGTGCGGATGGTGGCGGGGCTGGGGCTCAGGTTGTCCGGCGAGGCGCAACAGGCGCTCGGCGAGTACTTGTCGCTGCGCCGCGAGCAACCCAATTTCGCCAATGCCCGCTCGCTGCGCAACGCGATCGACCGCGCGCGGCTCAGGCAGGCACGCCGCCTGCTCGAGGCGGGCCGGGTGGACGCCGACATGCTGATGACGATCGAAGCCGCCGACATCCGCGCCAGCCGCGTGTTCGGCGCATCTGCGGCGGGCGACGAGGCCGAGGAGGCCGCATGCTGAATCCGGGCTACACGACCATCTCCAAGTTCCTCATCCAGCAGGTGCCGGAAGGCCCGCACGGCCGCGAGCTGGCCGCGTTGCTGGTGGACGTTGCCGCCGTCATCAAGGCGATCTCGGCCGCAGTGGGCAAGGGGCCGCTGGTCGGCCTCGCCGGGCTCGCCGGCACGGAGAACACGCAGGGCGAGCAGCAGAAGCAGCTCGACGTGCTCGCCGACGAGTTGTTCGCGCGCGGCGTCGAGTGGAGCGGGCTGGTGGGCGCGCTCGCCTCCGAGGAGCGCGAGGACGTGCACTTCGTCGAAGGCAACGGCCGCCTCGCGCTGGTGTTCGATCCGCTCGACGGCTCGAACAACCTCGACGTCAACCTGCCGGTGGGCTCGATCTTCTCGGTGCTCGCGCTGCCGGAAACGGCGCGCGGCACGTCGGCCGTGCTGCAGCCTGGCACGAAGCAGCTCGCCGCGGGCTATGCCATCTACGGCCCGTCGACGCAGGTGGTGATCACCGTGGGCCGCGGCACGCACGGGTTCACGCTCGATCGCGAGATCGGCAACTTCGTGCTCACGCATCCCGACATCCGCGTCCCGGAGGAAGGCTCCGACTACCTGATCAACGCGTCGAACCGCCGCTTCTGGGAGCCGCCGGTCACGCGCTACGTGGACGAGTGCAAGGCTGGCAAGGAGGGGCCGCGCGGGCGCGACTTCAACACGCGCTGGGTGGCCTCGATGGTCGCCGACGTGCATCGCATCCTGCTGCGCGGCGGCATCTACCTGTATCCGCGCGACCAGAAGGCCGCCACCCGCGAGGGCCGGCTGCGCCTGCTCTACGAGGCGAACCCGATGGCCATGATCGTCGAGCAGGCGGGCGGCGCCGCCTCGACCGGCCGCGGCCGCATCCTCGAGGTGGCGCCCGAGCGCATCCACCAGCGCGTGCCGGTGATCCTCGGCTCGCGTGCCGAGGTGGCGCGCGTCGAGCGCTACCACGCCGAGTTCGACAAGGGCGAGGACCAGCCCTACAGCTCGCCGCTGTTCGGCGAGCGCTCACTGTTCCGCAACGGCTGACCGACTCTTCCGGAGCACCAGACATGTCGGCGCGACATCCCATCATCTCGGTGACCGGTTCCTCGGGCGCCGGCACCAGCACCGTCAAGACCACCTTCGAGTGGATCTTCCGTCGCGAGAAGATCGACGCGGCCGTCGTCGAAGGCGACGCGTTCCACCGCTACGACCGCATGGAGATGCGCCAGAAGATGCAGGAGGCCGAGGCGACCGGCAACAAGAACTTCAGCCACTTCGGCCCCGACTCGAACGTGTTTGGCGACCTCGAGGAACTGTTCCGCAGCTACTCGCTCTCCGGCCGGGGCCGCTCGCGCACCTACATCCACGACGCCGACGAGGCCGCGAAGTACGGTGGTGAGCCCGGCACGTTCACGCCCTGGAAGGAGATCGGCGAGGGCTCCGACCTGTTGTTCTACGAAGGCCTGCACGGCGCGGTGACGACCGACGAGCACGACGTCGCCAGGTACCCCGACCTGCTGGTCGGCGTGGCACCGTCCATCAACCTCGAGTGGATCCAGAAGCTGCATCGCGACAAGCGCCAGCGCGGCTATTCCACCGAGGCGGTGGTGGACACGATCCTGCGCCGCATGCCCGACTACGTGAACTACATCGTCCCGCAGTTCTCGCGCACGCACATCAACTTCCAGCGCGTGCCGACCGTGGACACCTCGAACCCGTTCATCGCGCAGGACATCCCGACCGCGGACGAGAGCTTCCTGATCGTGCGCTTCGCGAGCCCGCGCGGCATAGACTTCCCGTACCTGCTGTCGATGATCCACGACTCGTTCATGTCGCGGCCAAACACGCTGGTGCTGCCCGGCGGCAAGCTGCCGCTCGCGATGCAGATCATCCTGACGCCGCTGATCCTGCGCCTGATGGACACGAAGAAGCGCGCCTACTGACGCCGGCGCAGCACGGCCTTCGCGAGGTCGAGCACTGGCAGCACCGTGGCCGACACGCCGAGGACCATCGCCCAGTCCGTGGCGCGCAGGGCAAACGTGCCGAACGGGCCCTGCAGCGCCGGCAGGTAGAGGATCAGCGCGAGCAGCGTGACCTCCCACGTGACCGCGAGGTTGAGCCAGCGGTTGGCGAACGGCCGCTGCAGGACCGAGGCACGGTCGGAGCGGTAGCAGTACGCCTTCATGAACTGGATCAGCACCAGCGACACGAACGTGAGTGTCATCGCCTCGGCGAGCGGGCGTCCCGAGTGCAGCAACCACGCGAACAGGCCGACGTTGACCAGCATCGACCACGCGCCGCCGACGAGCATCAGCGCCACGACCTGCGGCCCGAAGATGCCGGCGTGCGGGTCGCGCGGCGGGCGCTGCATCAGGTCTGGCTCGCGCGGGTCCACCGCGAGCGCGAGGGCGGGCAGCCCGTCGGTCGCGAGGTTCACGTAGAGGATCTGCACGGCAGTGAGCGGCAGGGGCATGCCCAGCAGCGCCGTGCCCGCCATCAGGCCGATCTCACCGACGTTCGACGACAGCAGGAACATCAGGTACTTCTTGATGTTGCCGAAGATGCCGCGACCTTCCTCGATCGCGGCGACGATCGATGCGAAATTGTCGTCGGTCAGGGTCATCGCGGCGGCTTCGCGCGCCACGTCGGTGCCGGTCACGCCCATGGCGATGCCAATGTCGGCCTTCTTGAGCGCCGGCGCATCGTTGACTCCATCGCCCGTCATCGCGACGACGTGGCCGCGCCTCTGCAGGGCTTCGACCACGCGCATCTTGTCGGACGGCGACACGCGTGCGTACACGTCGATGTGTGCCGCGTCCCGCTCGAGCGCCGCGTCGTCTAGATTGCCGAGTTCGACACCGGTCACCACCCGGCCGCCTTTCATCAGGCCCAGTTCGCGGGCGATCGCCTCGGCGGTGAGCGGGTGGTCGCCGGTGATCATGACCACGCGGATGCCGGCGCGCTCGCAGGTCTCGATTGCGTCGCGGGCCTCGGCGCGCGGCGGGTCGAACATGCCGACGAGCCCGAGCAGCGTCATGCCGCGCTCCGCGGTGTCGGGCGTCGCGTCGCGCCGCGTCGCCACGGCCAGCACACGCAGCGCGTCGCCGGCCATCTGGCGCGCTGCATCGAGGATGCGCTCCCGGGCGTGTGCATCCAGTGGCACGTCGCCGGACGTCGTGTGCTCCGCGACGCAGCCCGCGAGCACGGTCTCGGGCGCACCCTTCGCAAAAGCGACGACACCGTCCGCCCCGGCGTGCAGCGTCGTCATCCGCTTCGACTCGGACGAAAAGGGAATCTCGTGGATCCGTGGCAGCGACGCATCGAGCTCGGCCTTGTGCAGCCCGGCCTTCGCCGCGACGACGACGAGCGCACCTTCGGTCGGATCGCCCTTGATCGTCCACGTGCCCGCCGCGGCATCGCGCACCAGGTCCGCGTCGGAGGCGAGTGCGCCGGCCTCGAGCAACCGTCGCACGCTTTCGCCCAGTGGCTCGCGCAACCCGGGCGCGACGGCGAGACCCACGCCGGCCGTGTGGAACTGGCCGGCCGGCTCGTAGCCCGACCCGGTCACGTCGACGAAGAGTCCCGCGACGTAGAGGCGGCGCACCGTCATCTCGTCGCGCGTCAACGTACCGGTCTTGTCGGTGCAGATCACCGACGTGCTGCCCAGCGTCTCCACGGCCGCGAGGCGCCGCATCAGCGCGCGACGTCGCACGAGGCGCTGCACGCCCAGCGCCAGCGAAATCGTGACCACGGCCGGGAGCGCTTCGGGCACGACGGCCACCGCGAGCGCGATGCCGAACACCAGCATTTCGATGAAGGGTTGCCCGCGCCACAGGCCGAGCACCACGATCAGCGCCACGACCAGCAGCGCTGCACGTGCCAGGGAGCGTCCGAGCTTGTCGAGGTTGACCTGCAGGGGCGTGCGGCCGGGCTCCACCTCGAGCAGCATCTGGGCGATGCGACCCACCTCGGTCGCCGAGCCGGTGGCGACGACTACGGCGACGCCGCGCCCGTAGCCCACGGTGGTGCCGGAAAACACCATGTTCCTGCGATCGCCGACGGCTGCGCCGGCCGCGCACAGGTTGTCGGCGTGCTTTTCCACGGCGGTGGACTCGCCGGTGAGCGGCGCCTCCTGCACCTTCAGGTTCGCGGACTGGACCAGTCGGGCGTCGGCGGCAATCCGGTTGCCGGCGGCCAGCACCAGCATGTCGCCCGGCACCACGTCGCGCGCCGGCAGGTCGATCTCCGAGCCATCGCGGATCACCGTGGCCCGCGGTGCTGCCATCTCGCGCAGCGCTTCGATCGCGCGCTCGGCGCGAAACTCCTGCACGAAGCCGAGCAGTACGGCGAAGATCACGATGACCGTGATCGCGATCGCTTCGACGCCGTGGCCGAGCATCGCGGAGAGTGCGGTGGCCACCAGCAGGATGACGATCAGGACATTCTTGAACTGCCCGGCGAGCAACTGCCATGGCGAGATGCCGGGGGCTGCCTGCAGTACGTTGGGTTCCGTCGTTTCGAGACGGCGCTGCGCCTCGGCGGCAGACAGGCCGTTGCGGCTGGAGGCCAGCTGGCGAACGACCTCGTCGGCGGCGAGCGCGTGCCAGGGGTGCACGATGCGTCAGCCGAACACGCGCTTCATCACCGGCATCATGCGCCGCATTCCCGCGACCGAGGTGGCCGCGGCGAGGCCACCCATCATCGCGCCGGTGACGCCGCACGACATGACGTCCTGGCCGGTGAGCCACAGGCCAGGCACCTTGGTGCGAGGCCGCAGCCAGCGCTGCTGCAGGCGTGACGGGTCGTGGTCGAGGCCGTACAGCTCGCCGCGTTCCCAGCCGCAGAACCACTGCATCGACAGCGGCGTCGAGACTTCCCAGTAATCGATGCGGCCGCGCACCTGCGGCACCCGGGCGTACAGGTGCTCGAGCAGGCGTTCACCGTACGACTGCTTGAGCGCCTCGTAGTCATCGCCGCGCTTGCCCCAGGTCTTGCCCGCCCACTTCTCGAAGAGCTCGTACGGCGCGGGCGCCACGATCTCGATCGTGGCCTTCCCGGGATGACGGCGCTCGAAGTCCGGGTCCTTCGCCGACGGGAACGAGAGATACACGACCGGGAAGGGGCCGGTCGGGTCGGCCTCGAACTTCGCGAGCGCGCCGTCGTAATCGTTGCCCGGGTAGATCCAGTAATTGGTCTTCGGCAGGCCCAGCTCGGCAGCCGTGGCATCGAGCCCGATATAGACGCCGAGGTGGCCGATGCTCGGCTTCACCTTCGGCAGCAACGCGTCGTAGCCCGCGGCGCGCGACACGTCCTGCGCCAGAAGCCTTGCGAACGTGTTGATGGCACCGGCGTCGGAGATCACGCAGCCCGCTTCGATCTCGTGGCCGTCGTCCATGCGCACACCGCGCGCGCGGCCGTCGCGCACGAGGATCTCCGTGACGCGTGCGTAGGTGAACACCTCGCCCCCCGTCGCACGGATGCGCGGAATGATCGTGTCGGCGATGCGCCACGCGCCGCCTACGGGGTAGAAACCACCGTGCAGGTAATGCCTCGCGATCAGCGCCTGGATGACGAACGACGAGCGCTTCGGCGGCAGGCCCATGTCGCCCCACTGGCCCGTGAGCACCGCGATGAGCTCGGGATCCTGCGTGAGCTCCGAGAGCACTTCCCACGTGGTGCGATCGAAGCTCTTCGGCAGGCGGCTGCGCAGGAACGGACCGGCGATCGCAGCGGCCCACGGCGGCAGCGTGCGGTCGAGCGCGAAGGTGCGCATGCCGCGCGACACTTCGGAGAGCAGCGTGAGGTAGCGGTCGATGGCCGCGGCTTCGCGCGGGAAGTAGCCGACGAGGTTGTCGCGGAACGCCTCGCGGCCCGCCACCGCGTCGTACACGTTGTTGCCGATGAAGAAGCGGTCGTAGTGCGCGTCCATCGGCGCCCAGGCGAGGTTGCCCTGCGTGAGGAAATCCATCAGCCGGCGCACGGTGGTTTGCGTGCCCATGTCGCCGATGTAGTGCACGCCCACGTCCCACTCGTAGCCGGCGCGATCGTAGCTGTGCGTGGCGCCGCCGGCGGTGTAGTGCTGCTCGAGCACCGCGACGCGCCAGCCGAGTTCGGAGAGGAGCGCCGCGGTCGTCAGGCCGCCGATGCCCGAGCCGACGACGAGCGCGTCGTACGGGCCGTTCAGGCGGGACGGGCGATAGCGCTGGCCGATGCGTAGCGTGCTGGGCGTGAGATTGCGCACCTCAGAAGCTTAACCCAACCGTGAGGCGGAACGTGCGCGGCTCCACCGGGTGGAAGTGGATGTCCTCGACGGGCGCCGCCTCGCCCGGCAGCTGCGACTCGTAGAAATAGGTGATGTCGTTGTCGTCGGCGTCGAACACGTTGAACACCGTGAGGAACGCGCTCACGCGATCGTTGAAGCGGTAGCCGGCCTCGAGGTTCACAAGCAACGTCGGGTCGGAGCGCGCACTGTTGTCTTCGATGAGCGGTGCCTCGCCCAGGTGGCGCACGCGTGCGCCACCGAACCAGCCGTCGCTGCGATCGACCGCGACGCCCAGCGAGGCCACGTTCCCGACGGCGCCCGGGATGCGGTCGCCGGCCGGGTCGTTGCCGCGGAAGCGCGCGTGCGACCAGGCGTAGTCGAGGTCCACGATCAACCAGTCGAGCGGCGTCCAGAACGCGCCGAGTTCGATGCCGTAGCGACGGCTCTCGCGGCTCGGCTCGGTGATGCCGCCGTCGCCGACGAACAGCAGTTCGGAGTCGAGGTCGAGGCCCCACAGGGCGCCATAGACCTGCAGTCCCGGAACGGCGCCGGAGCGGAAGCCGACCTCGGCCCCGGTCGCGGCCACCAGCGGGTCGACGCGGTCCACTGGGGTCACGCCGTCCGCCGGGTCGACGCGGATGGTCGTACCGCGCGCGTCGTTGCTGTGGAAGCCGCGGCCGGCGTTCACGAAGTACTCGGTCTCTCGCCAGGGCCCGAATACCACGGACACCTTGGGGCTCGCGATCGAGTCGCTGGCCGTGCCGGAATTTGCAGCGAGGTTGCTGGTCACGTCGAAGTCGAAGTGATCGACGCGCAGGCCCAGCTCGGTGCGCAACCAGCCGTTCCAGCGCTGGTCGTGCGAAAGGTAGGCCGAATAGCTCGTCTGCGTGACGTCGTCCTCGCGGACGGTCTCGCGGCGCTCGGCCTGCGTCGTGAGGAACAGCCCGACGGGCTCGATCTCGTCGCGCCGCAGTTCGACACCGGCGCGTACCGCCCCGGGCAGGCCCGTCAGCGACGCGGGCCAGACGTGCTCGAAGTGCCCGCCGTAGACGCGACGGTCGTCGTACTGTTCGAACTGGTCGCCGTTGACCGGGTCGATCGCGTAGGTGAAGTTCGAGATGAGCTCGAGATGGTAATCCATCGCCCAGGCGTTCGCCTTCCAGCCGCGGCCGTCGGCCGAGTTGGACCAGGCGTCCAGCGACAAGCTGTAGCGGTGCGACGCGCCACCGCTCGTGCCGTCCACGTAGCCGAAGCGGGAGATGCAGTAGGGGATCTGCTCGCAGCCGCTGCGCACCGCGCGCTCCGGGATCTGGTCGGTGCTGTCCCAGCGGCCGTCGTAGGCCATGGCGGTCACCGCGTAGCCGCCCTCCGCCTCGTCGCGCGAGAACTTGACGAGGCCGTTCACCTTGCGGAAATCCTGCGGCAGGTCCCAGGGACCGTCAGCGGTGGAGTAATCGATCGCGCCCAGCAGCACGCCGCCGCCCAGTTCGGGCGAGGCCGCGAGCAGCGCGCGGTAGTAGTCGTCCTCGCCGATCGTCAGGTTGGCGAGCGAAGCGTCGAGGCGGCGCCGGTAGACGATGTCCGCGGCACCGGCCGCGGAGAAATTGCCCTCGTCCGCGAAATAGGTGCCCTTGCGATAGCGCACCTTGTCCACCAGCTCGGGGATCAGGAAGTTGATGTCGGAATAACCCTGGCCGTGCGCGTGGGTCGGCATGTTGACGGGGATGCCGTCGACACGAGTGGCGAAGTCGGTGCCGTGGTCGAGGTTGAAGCCGCGCAGGAAGTACTGGTTCGCCTTGCCGTCGCCGCTGTGCTGCGTGACGATCAGGCCCGGTACCACTTCCAGCACCTCGCCCGGGCGCAGCACCGGCCGGCCCTCGAGCTGGATCGCCGGGACGATGCCTTCGCTGGCCGCCCCGGATTCCCCGATCAGGCCGATGCGGGTCGCCGTGACCACGATCTCCTCGAGCGGCGAGGCCGTGGGAATGCCCGAGCCCGCGGCGGGGAGGGGTGATGCCAGTGCTACGAGCAAGGCGAAGCCCGTCGCGTCCGCGTTGCGTCGTCCAATTCCGTTGCCCATCATGACTTCCCGTTCGAGGCTGCCCGTCGGCGCATCCCGGCTGCGGACTCTAGCGAAAAGTATGACGATTTAGAAATAAGTGCATACCCCGACCGGGAGCCGAGGCCAGCCATGCAACGCACCACGATCACCCTAGACGACGACCTGATGGCTCGCCTCGACGAGTTCATGGCGGACCGGCAGTACGCCAATCGTTCCGAGGCGATCCGCGACCTGGTGCGCGCCGGGCTCGAGCAGGCGATGCTCGAGTCGTCGCCGCAGGCGCAGTGCCTCGGCGCCGCCATCTACGTCTACGATCACGAGGCGCGCGAGCTGTCGAGCCGGCTGACGCGGGCCGCGCACGAACACCACGACCTGTCGCTCGCCACGCTGCACGTGCACCTCGACCACGACAGCTGCATGGAGGTGACGGTGCTGCGCGGCGCGGTGGGCGACGTGCGGCACTTCGCCGACCACGTCATCGCCGAGCGCGGCGTGCGCCACGGCCGGCTGGTGCTGGTGCCGGTCGAAGAGCGCTTCGAGGTCCACACGCACGGCACGGGCTCCGCGCCTCACCAGCACCTGCACGTCCGGCGCCGCTGACGGGGCCCAGGACGGCGCAGGCCGACGGCTGCGTCACACTTTTGCGACCACGTCGCGACCGGCCCTTCCCCTGGCCGCGCGTCGGCGTATCGTCGGTTCCCATTGGCAAACCCGCCGCGAGGCGGGGACGCAAAGCCACCGGTCCACGGCTGATCCGCAGGGTCGCCGGGGATAGCGGGGTTGCCGGACATCAGGCGGGTGCAAGGTGGCCGTTCGTCGCACATCGATCGGGATCCTCGGGTGCCTTCTCGGCATGCTGCCGCTCGTCGCGGCCAGCGAACCGGCGCCGGCTGCGGTCGTCCGCGAAGCCTGGCAGGCCGGCCAGTCCCGCCTCCACGAACTCCTCTCCAGTACGCTTAACCTGGTACGCCGCGACCGCCCGCAGTGGCTGGTCGAGCAATCGAGCCACGCGATGGATCCGAGCGCGAGTGCCGGCGAGGAGATCGCGCAGCTCGTCATGCAGCAGGACCGGCGCGACGGTGCCGACCTGCTCACCGTGCGCTACCCGCTGCTTGCGCGCGGCGCGCTGCGGACCTACGCGGGAGCCGGCCTCAACCGAGCCGTGTATTTCGACGACGACGGTGGCGCCCCCGTCATGCTCACCCGCCGCAATCGCCAGCAGTCGCTCGGCGCAGCGGCGGAAGTCGGTGCCGAACTGCAGGTCAACCGGCAGCTGCTGGTGAATGCCGACCTGCGCTGGGCCGATCTCGATGAGGACGCCGTCTTGCTGCGTGCGAACGACGGTTACGTCGGCGCGGACGCTGTCTCGGTCGGCGTGACCGTCGGCTGGCGGTTCCGCTAGGCGCTGCCAGCCCTCCCGCGGCACCTTGCAGCGACCGACCCGGTCCCGGCGTCGAGTCGCGTAGACTGGCGCCTTCGTCGTCGGACGCGCCGCCGCTCCAGCATGCAGGGTTTGCTCGCCTGGGTCCGGGAAGCCTGGCCCTACCTCTTCACGATTGCGTACGTGTCCGGGGCCGCCTGGGTCACGGTGCATGCGGTGCTGCACAAGCGGCACGCGCCTGCGATCGTGGGCTGGGTGGGCCTTGCGTGGCTCGCGCCGATCTCGGGGGCGATCGCGTACTTCCTGCTCGGCATCAATCGCATCCATCGTTCGGCCAGCCGGCTCGAGCGGCGGTCCGTGACCGGACCGGCGGGCGCGGCGAGCCGGGCCGTGATCGCGGACCGGCGGCGCCGCGCCGTGATCGACCTGCCACACCCCGGGCTCGCGGGCATGGTGCGCCTCGGCGACCGGTTGACGGGGCGCACGCTTTGCGACGGCAACCGCATCGAGCCCCTGGTGGACGGCGACAGCGCATACCCGGCGATGCTCGCGGCCATCGATGCCGCCACTCGGTCTGTCTCGATCGTGAGCTACATCTTCGACAACGACTTCGCGGGCCTGGCGTTTCGTGACGCCCTCGTGAGGGCACGCGATCGCGGCGTCGAGGTACGAGTGCTCATCGACGACGTCGGATCGCGGTACACCAAGCCCACGATGGTCCACGAATTGCGGCAGGCCGGCGTGCCGGTCGCGGCGTTCCTGCCGACGCGCGTGCCGCGCCTGTACCAGTACGCCAACCTGCGCAACCACCGCAAGATCATGGTCGTGGACGGCTGCATCGGATTCACCGGCGGCATGAACATCCGCGCCGGTCACTGGCGCACGCGTAACCCCGGGGACCCGGTGCGTTGCGTGCACTTCCGCGTGGACGGGCCGATCGTGGCCGACATGCAGGAAGCCTTCGTCACCGACTGGGCGTTCACGACCGGCGAGCAGCTCGAGCGTGAGCGCTGGTTCGCGCCGGCGCGGGACTGCGGCCCGGTCGCAGCGCGCGGTGTGCCGGATGGCCCGGACGCCGACATCGACAACCTGCCGCAGCTGCTGCTCGGCGCGCTGGCGGTGGCGACGCGGCGCGTGCGCGTGGTGACGCCGTATTTCCTGCCCGACGACGGACTGTTGCGCGCGCTGCAGGTGGCCGCGCTGCGCGGCGTCGAGGTGGACATCGTGCTGCCCGCGCGCAGCAACGTGCCGCCGATGGACTGGGCGATGACGCCGCAGCTGTCGTGGCTGATCGATGCCGGCTGCCGCGTGTATCGCACGCCGCCGCCGTTCGATCACAGCAAGCTGTTCGTGGTGGACGGGATCTGGTCGATGATCGGCTCGACCAACTGGGACGCGCGCAGCCTGCGCCTCAACTTCGAGTACAACCTCGAGTGCTACGACCGCACGCTGGCGACGCAGCTCGACTCGATCGTCGACGACAAGATCGCGTCCGCCCGGCTGATGACGCGCGCGGAGCTCGACGCGCGGTCGTTCCCGGTCAAGCTGCGCGACGGCCTGACGCGGCTGTTGTCACCTTATCTTTGAGAAGTGCCGGGCTCGCCGTGCGGCGGCCAGGCGGGCGACGATCCGTTTCTCGAGCTCGAGCACCAGCAGCAGCGCCACGCCGACCGCGACCACGGCGACGCCGTCGAGGAACGCGACCGGCCGCGTGTGGAACACCGACTGCATCGGCGGCCAGTACGTGAACACGAATTGCGCGATCGTCACCGTTGCCACGCCGATCAGCACCGCGGGCGTGCCGAGTACCGCCTGCCAGGTGAGCGAGGTTCCGTGCACGTAACGAATGCTGAACAGGTAGAACACTTCCATCACGACGATGGTGTTCACGGCCAGCGTGCGTGACTCCTCGAGGCCGAGGCCGCGACCCTGCGCCCAGAGGAACACGCCGAACACGCCCGTGACCACCAGCACCGACACGAACAGGATGCGCCACAGCAGGTGGCCCGAGATGATCGCCTGGTTCGCGCGCCGCGGCGGGCGCTCCATGGTGCCGGGCTCGGTCGGCTCGAATGCGAGCGTGAGGCCGAGCGCGACCGCCGTGATCATGTTGACCCACAGGATCTGCAGGGCAGTGATGGGCAGCGCCGAGCCGATCACGATCGCGAGGATCAGCGACATGGCCTCGCCGCCGTTGGTGGGCAGCGTCCAGCCGATCACCTTGATCACGTTGTCGTAGACCGTGCGGCCTTCGCGCACCGAGGCGACGATCGACGCGAAATTGTCGTCGGCGAGCACCATCTCGGCCGCTTCCTTGGCGGCCTCGGTGCCTTTGCCGCCCATGGCCACGCCGACGTCGGCGCGCTTGAGGGCCGGCGCATCGTTGACGCCGTCGCCCGTCATGGCAATCACGCTGCCCCCGGCCTGCAGCGCCTCGACCAGGCGCAGCTTGTGCTCGGGCGTCGTGCGCGCGAACACGGTCACGTCGCGGACGAGCTCGCGCAGTTGCCGCTCGTCGAGCCCGTCGAGATCGCTGCCCTCGGCGACCTTCGGATCCGCACCGAGGCCGAGCTGCCGGGCGATGGCGTGGGCCGTGAGCGCGTGGTCGCCGGTGATCATCACCACGCGGATACCAGCCGTCTTGCAGCGGCGGACGGCCTCGATCACTTCGACGCGCGGCGGGTCGATCATCCCGGAGAGCCCGAGGAAGGTGAGCCCGCGCAGGTCTTCCGGAGTGAGTCGCGTCT
>Ga0105090_10001267_pt1 | contig 13524 bp, 12 predicted proteins | sample PPLLak3March2015_FD_79110 | JGI IMG/M metagenome (GOLD analysis project Ga0105090, IMG submission 79110) | Freshwater sediment microbial communities from Prairie Pothole Lake near Jamestown, North Dakota, USA - PPLs Lake P7 Core (1) Depth... | ecosystem: Environmental > Aquatic > Freshwater >... | reverse complement strand
GAGCGGGCCGAGCGGCCGTCCTGGTCGCCCGATCCACGTCCCGCAAAAAAAACCCCCTCCGCAAGAAGTGGCCAGGACGAGCCCACTTGCGCCTGAAAAGCCACGCTCAGAAATCGTCGCTGCCGCCCGAGGCCAGACTCTCAAAGCGTGTCAACGGCTTCAGGAATGCGAGCTTGACCGTGCCAGTCGGACCATTTCGCTGCTTGCCGATGATGATTTCGGCAACGCCCGGCTCCCGGGAATCTTTGTTGTAGTAGTCATCTCGGTAGATGAACATAATGATGTCCGCATCCTGCTCGATCGCGCCGGATTCACGCAGATCGCTCATCATCGGGCGCTTGTCGGTGCGGGTTTCCACGCTGCGGTTGAGCTGTGACAGTGCGATCACCGGGCACTGCAGTTCCTTGGCCAACATCTTCAGGCCGCGGGAGATCTCGCCCAGTTCGGTCGCCCGGTTGTCGCCCGCCGAACTGGAGCCACTCATCAGCTGCAGGTAGTCCACCACAATCAGGCCGAGCTTGCCACACTGGCGCGCCAGACGACGGGCATTGGCGCGCAATTCACTGGTTGTGAGACCTGGCGTTTCATCAATGTGCAGAGACACCGTGCGCAGCCGCTCGATCGCCTCGGTAAGGCGGGGCCACTCGTCGTCACTGAGTTTTCCGGTGCGCAGGTGGCCCTGGTCAATGCGCCCGATCGAGCCGACGATACGCACTGCAAGCTGGGAGGCTCCCATCTCCATCGAGAAGACGGCAACCGGCAGCCCTTCATTGAGCGCAACGTGTTCGGCAATATTGATCGCAAAGGCTGTTTTACCCATGGACGGGCGGGCCGCCAGCACCACCATATCGCCAGCCTGCAGCCCAGAGGTCATGCGGTCCAGGTCATAAAACCCGGTAGGTACACCTGTGATGTCATTCGGGTTGTCTGCCATTTCCTGGACACGGTCGAGCAGCTTGACCACCAGCGAATCCATCGACTGAAAGCCCTGCTTCATGCGTGAGCCTTCCTCGCCGATATTGAATATCTTCTGCTCGGCCTCGTCGAGAATCCGGTCGACCGCCCTGCCTTGGGGGTTAAAGGCGTTGGTGGCAATTTCGTCGCTGGCGCTCACCAGCTTGCGCAGGATGGAACGCTCCCGCACGATCTCCGCATAGCGCCGGATGTTGCTCGCGCTCGGAACATACTGCGCGAGGGAATTCAGATAGGCCAATCCACCCGCCTCATCCGCCTTGCCCTGGTTTTGCAGGTGCTCAAATACCGTGATGACATCCGCCGGCTTGGATGCATTGATAAGCGCCCCGGTAGCGCCATAGATGAGGCGGTGCTCGTAGCGGTAAAAATCGCTGTCCACGAGCAGGTCGCCCACGCGATCCCAGGCACCATTGTCAAGCAGCAACCCGCCCAGGACGCTCGATTCCGCCTCGATCGAATGCGGAGGAATGCGCAACTGCGCAACTTGCCGGTCACGTGGAAAATCGTCAACGTCACCGGAAAAATCCGTGGGGAATACTGCCGACATGGTGGAATCCTTCAACACTCGAATGCTACGCCGCTTGGCGTCAGTCGTCACCGGACAAGCCTGTGGACAAGATGTGGAATCGCCTTGGATTCATCGGGCAAGGCTGTGGACAAACGATGCCGATTCCATGAAAAAAGCCGCCGGGCGCAAACCCGACGGCTTTTACCGGGATGCCGCGGATCAGGCAGATTCGCCGTACACCGTCACGGTGATGTCCACAAGCACGTCGGTGTGCAGGGACACGCTCACCGTGCTGTCGCCGACCAGCTTGATCGGGCCATTGGGCATGCGAACTTGGGCCTTGGCCACTTTGTAGCCTTGCTTGTTGAGTTCTTCAGCGATGTCGTGATTGGTGACAGAGCCGAAAAGGCGGCCATCGACGCCGGCCTTCTGGGTCAGTTTGATGGTGCTGCCAGCCAGCTTCTCGCCTTGGGCCTGGGCTTCCTGCAATTTTGCGGCGGCGACCTTCTCCAGCTCAACACGGCGGGCCTCGAAAGCGGCCTTGTTGGCTTCGGTGGCACGACGGGCGCGCCCACCGGGGATCAGAAAGTTCCGGGCGTAGCCGTCCTTGACCTTGACGATCTCGCCGAGGTCGCCGAGATTCACTACTTTTTCGAGCAGAATGATTTGCATGGTCGTGCTCCTTAGATGCGGTGCTGGTCGCTGTACGGCAGCATGGCGAGGAAGCGCGCACGCTTGATGGCCGTGTTGAGCTGACGCTGGAAAATTGCGCGGGTGCCGGTCAGGCGCGCCGGGATGATCTTGCCGTTTTCGGCGATGAAATCACGCAAGGTGTCCATGTCCTTGTAGTCGATTTCGACGACACCGGTCACGGTGAAGCGGCAAAAGCGCTTGCGCTTGAACAGCAGGTTTTGTGCGGGGCGCTTCGGGCGCTTGTCTTTGGTAAAACGTTTTGGTCCGGCCATGATGGACTCCTGAAAAATTAATCTTGCTGAAACTCTTGAATATGAAGCACGACGAGCTTGCCATTTCGCGGGGTGGCCAGAAAGCCACTGAACCTCCAGAGGCTGCCGATGGGTTGAACGCCGAGTCTTTCGGCGAGGGCTCCCAGGGCAACTGCCTTGATCGCTGTCTTGACTTGCCTGGTCTGACCGGCTTCCTCGACGCTGGACTCATGTTCGAGCCGCAGGTCAAGGGCAGGCAGACCAGCCGGCGTGTACCGCAGGGCCTTGGCCTCGCTGATACATGCTGTCAGGACAACGTGGTTCACACCGCGCTGACAGGCTGTATCAGGCTGCGTACTCGGCTTGGTTGGACTTGCGGGCTTCCTCGCGCTCGACCGTCTTCATCATCGAAGAAGGGCCTGTTTCGGCCTGCTTCTTCTGGACAGTCAGGTGACGAAGCACCGCGTCATTGAATTTGAAGGCATGCTCGAGTTCACCCATCACGGCCTGATCGGCCTCGATGTTGACGCACAGGTAATGGGCCTTGCCCAGTTTGTTGATCTGGTAGGCCAGCTGACGGCGACCCCAGTCCTCCACGCGGTGCACTTTGCCACCGCCGGCGGTGATCATGCCCTTGTAGCGCTCCAGCATGGCCGGAACCTGTTCGCTCTGATCTGGATGGATCAGCAAGATGATTTCATAATGACGCATTGAGACTCCTTGTGGATAACCCGATGAGGGCTTGGTGTGAGCTGCCCCCGGCGTCGAATCGGAGTGCAGCAAGGCGAAGCCTAATATTATAGCCTGCCCAATGTGCGGGGGGCCACAAACCCAGAGAGCTGATTTACCCTACTGATCGTCGAGTCGGGGATAGCGCACGAAATCGACCAGATCCTCGACCGCCTTCCCCGGCGCTGGCGTCAGCAGGCTCACCACAACAATGACGATGAAACCCAGCACCACGCCAAAGACACCTGCCGAGATGGGCTGGATATCCCACCACAGCACCACCGGTGAAGTGACTCCGAAGATGTGGCGCAACCAGGGCTGTGTCGTCATCATGTAAAAGAAGGTGATGCCCAGGCCGAAAACCATGCCCAGCGACGCGGCAAGCCCTGTCGCACGCTTCCAGAAGATGCCCAGTGTCAACGCCGGGAAAAATGCAGCGGCCGCAAACGAAAAGGCGGCAGACACCAGAAACAGGATGTCCGCAGGTTTCTGGGCGGCCAGATAAGCGGCGCTCAGTGCCACGATCAGCAGCAACATCTTGGAGATCGTCACACGGCGCGCAGTCGACGCGTTGGGGTCGATCATCTTGTAGTAGAGGTCGTGGCTCAACGCGCTGGCAATGGTGAGCAGCAGGCCATCGGCCGTGGAAAGCGCTGCCGCCAGCCCGCCGGCCGCCACCAGCCCTGAGACCACATAGGGCAAGCCCCCGATCTCCGGCGTGGCCAGCACGATGATGTCGCCGTCAATGGTGAGTTCATTGAGCTGCAGGATGTTGTCATGATTCACGTCGACAACCGCGAGCAGGTTCGGGTCAACTTTGCTCCAGGCCAGCATCCATTGGGGGAGCTGGTCAAAAGGCGTGCCCACCAGCACCTGAAAAACCTCGTATTTCACGAGCACCGCCAGTGCCGGCGCGGTGAAGTAAAGCAAAAATATGAAAAAAAGTGACCACGAAACGGACTCCCGGGCCTCCTTGACGCTCGGCGTTGTGTAGTAGCGCATGAGGATATGCGGCAAGGCGGCCGTGCCAAGCATCAGACAGAAGATCAGGGCCAGAAAGTTCCGCCGCGACACCTCAAATTCCAGTTGCTCGGCCGGTGTTCCTTTGGGATCCCCGGAAAACTGCTGCCCGTGCAGCGGCATCCCGTTCAGGGGTTTGGCCTTGGCGTCAGCCACCGCCCGGGCAGCCGTCCATGTCTTGAGTGCAGCAGCCTCATCCTTGGGCAGGCCATAGAGCGCTTTTTCCGCCGCCACAATATCCGAGTCTGGCGCATGCGCCGCCTTGAGTTCGGCGGATTTCTTCATGGCGTCTGCCTTGTCTGAGCGCAGCGCAGCCCGAGGATCCTTCAGCTTCTCGGCCAGCTCCGCAGAGCGCTTTCTGAAAATCTCGCGGACTTCGGCCTCTCCAGGATCGGCCGTCAGGCGCTTCTCCAGCGCAGTGACCTTTTCCAATTGGAAACCGTAGATCGCCTGGGGCACCGGCACGCCCGTCTGCTTGACCGACAGCCATATCACCGGCAACAGGTAGGCCGTGATCAGCACGATGTACTGCGTCACCTGCGTCCAGGTCACCGCGCGCATTCCGCCCAGAAACGAACACACCAGAATGCCGCCCAGCCCGAGGAAGATACCTAGTTCGAAGGCCACGCCGGTCAGGCGCGATGTAATCAGACCCACGCCATAAATCTGCGCCACCACATAAATGAACGAGCAGAGGATCGCCGCCAGGATCCCAAGAAAGCGCGGCACGTTGCCACCGTAGCGCGCGCCCAAAAAATCGGGAATCGTGAACTGCCCGAACTTTCGCAGATAGGGCGCCAGAAACAGGGCCACCAGGCAGTAACCACCGGTCCAGCCCATGATGAAGGCCAGGCCGCTGTACCCGGTGAGGTAAAGAGTCCCCGCCAGACTGATGAATGATGCCGCCGACATCCAGTCGGCGCCCGTCGCCATGCCGTTGTAGACCGCCGGTACCCGACGTCCAGCGACGTAATACTCTACCGCGTCGGTGGTCCGGCTCATGATGCCGATCCCCGCGTACAGCAATAGGGTGGCGAGCAGGAAAATGATGCCAATCCAGCGCCGGGAAAGCCCCATCTGCTCAAAAACGGCCAGCGCCAGCACGAAAACCAAGAAACCGGCGGTGTACCAACCGTACACCTTGTCGAGGTTCCTGCGGAACGCCCGACGGGCGCTGAGGGACTCTGCCGGGCCGGGGCTGCCTTCAGACGCTCCGGACATGCTTCATTCCTCGCGCTCCTCGAAGCCGTGCAGGATATCGAGTCGCCCCATGTACCACCCATAAAACCACACAATGAAACAGTAGATGGCCAGTGAGCCCTGCGCGCCCATCCAGAAGCTGAATGGCCAGCCAAAAAAGCTGAAATTCAAGTCACGCGCGTGGTAACTTACGACAAAGGTCGCGACAAACCAGATCGACAGCAAACCAGCCGTCAGGCGAAGGTTGCTGCGCCAATACCGGCGACGTGATTGTCCTTGCGCATTGTCTCCATGTGGCATCGTCAAGACCCTTCAGGCCGATTCAATCTTTTTCAATGATCCCTCATTTCCACCAAACGCGGGTCTGATGTGCTGTGGCCTGCCGGATGGACAAAGCTCTTCCGGTCGTCCTTGCCCGCTCACCCGGCCAGTTGCTTCCAGGTGTCGATCACCGAGTCGGGGTTCAGGGAAATGGAACTGATGCCCTGGTCTCGCAACCACAGCGCAAAGTCCGGATGATCGCTGGGCCCCTGACCGCAGATCCCGATGTACTTGCCCTGCGCCAGACAGGCCCGGATCGCCTGGGAAATCAATGCCGTAACGGCAGGATCGCGCTCATCAAAATCAGCGGCCAGAAGTTCCAGCCCGGAGTCGCGGTCCAGCCCCAGCGTGAGTTGCGTCAAGTCATTCGATCCGATTGAAAACCCGTCAAAATATTGCAGAAATCGCTCTGCCAGAATGGCATTGCTCGGCACCTCGCACATCATGATGAGCTGCAGCCCGTTCTCGCCGCGTTGCAGTCCCTGCTGACCCAGCAACTGGGTCACGCGATCTGCCTGACCGAGGGTGCGGACAAACGGCACCATCACCTGCACATTGGTCAAGCCCATGTCGTTGCGCACTCGCCGTATAGCCTCGCACTCCATGGCGAAAGCCTCCCGGAACTCTGCGCTGATGTAGCGGGCCGCCCCGCGGAATCCGAGCATGGGGTTCTCTTCTTCAGGCTCGTAGCGGCTACCGCCGATCAGCTTGCGGTACTCGTTGCTCTTGAAGTCCGAAAGGCGCACGATCACCGGTTTGGGCCAGAAGGCAGCAGCGATCGTCGCCACCCCCTCAGCCACCTTGTCCACGTAGAAGGCGCGCGGTGAGGCGTGGCCACGCGCGACCGATTCAACCGCCTTTTTCAGGTCGGCATCGATGTTCGGGTAGTCCAGGATCGCCTTGGGGTGCACCCCAATGTTGTTGTTGATAATGAACTCAAGGCGCGCCAGCCCGACGCCGGCATTGGGCAACTGGCAGAAGTCGAACGCGAGCTGCGGATTGCCCACGTTCATCATGATCTTGAGGCCGATTTCGGGCATTGCGCCGCGAGCGACTTCGGTCACCTCGGTTTCAAGCAAGCCGTCGTAGACGAAACCGGTATCACCCTCGGCACAACTGACCGTCACCAGCGTGCCGTCGTTCAGCCTTTCAGTGGCGTCGCCACAGCCGACGACCGCAGGAATGCCCAGTTCGCGGGCGATGATGGCCGCATGGCAGGTACGCCCACCCCGGTTCGTGACGATAGCGCTGGCGCGTTTCATCACCGGCTCCCAGTTCGGATCGGTCATGTCGGTGACGAGCACGTCGCCCGCCTGCACCTTGTCCATCTCGGACAGGTTGTGCACCAGACGTACCGGGCCGGTCCCGATCTTCTGCCCGATTGCACGCCCCTCGGCGAGCACGGCGCCGCGTCCCTTGAGCTTGTAGCGCATCTCGGCCTTGCCCTGCGCCTGGCTCTTCACCGTTTCGGGTCGCGCCTGCAGGATGTAGAGCAGGCCGTCGGTACCGTCCTTGCCCCACTCGATGTCCATGGGGCGGCCATAGTGCTGCTCGATCACCAGCGCGTAGCGAGCCAACTGCTCGACGTCTGCGTCGGACAGCGAGTAGCGGTTGCGCTGCTCGGTGGGCACATCGACCGTCTTGACCAGTTTGCCGCTCGCCGCTTTCTCTTCAGGAGACGTGAACACCATCTCGATCAGTTTGGAGCCCAGGCTTCTGCGGATCACCGCCCGCTTGCCATCACGCAACACGGGCTTGTGGACATAAAACTCGTCCGGGTTGACCGCGCCCTGCACCACGGTCTCACCGAGCCCGTAGCTGGACGTGATGAACACAACGTCTTCAAAGCCGGTTTCGGTATCGATGGTGAACATCACGCCCGCCGCGCCCAGGTCCGAACGCACCATGCGCTGCACGCCGGCCGACAACGCAACATCGGCGTGGGCAAAGCCCTTGTGCACGCGATAGCTGATGGCGCGATCGTTGTAGAGCGAGGCAAACACCTCGCGCGTCTTGTGCAGCACATCCTCAATGCCGTGCACATTCAGGAAAGTTTCCTGCTGGCCCGCGAACGAAGCGTCCGGCAGATCCTCGGCCGTCGCCGAGGACCTCACGGCAAAGGTCGCCGCCGCGTTGCCGCTGCTCAGCAATGTGAAGGCGTCGCGAATCGCCGCCTCAAGATCGGCGGGGAAAGGCTGGGATTCGACCATGGCGCGAATCTCTGCACCCGCCTCGGCCAACGCGCGCACATCGTCAGTGTCAAGCGCGTCCAGACGTGCGTTGATACGGGCCGTCAGGCCGTCATGCTGAAGGAACTGGCGGAAGGCATGCGCGGTGGTGGCAAACCCCGTGGGCACCCGAACCCCCGAAGGCAACTGGGAAATCATTTCGCCGAGGCTGGCGTTCTTGCCGCCCACCGCCTCGACATCGGTCATTCTCAGGTTCTCAAACGGTACGACCAGGGCGGTCGGGCTGAAAAGTGCAGACATGGGAAGGCTCCAGAAGTAATAAACCGGTCACGGCTGCGCAGGTCTCCGTCGGAAACCCGATGACTTTGGTGTTGTTCGAATCGGTCGGTGCAGCGCATGGAAAGGCGGAACATTCAAAAATCTGGTGAAACTCTGGCCGGCCTGACTGGCCGAACGGGCTCACCGCTGTCATTCTAGGCCCGACCACTCATATTACATTTGCAGTGTCCTGAACACCGAAGCCACCCATGCCCAACCGCAGCGTCTTCTTCATTTCTGACGGCACCGGCATCACTGCCGAGACCTTCGGCAACGCCGTCCTGGCCCAGTTCGACATGAAAGCACGCCATGTGCGGCTGCCTTTCACCGACACCGCAGACAAGGCACACCAGGCGGTGCGGCAGATTAACCACACCGGCGAACTTGAGGGCCGCAAGCCCATCGTCTTCACCACGGTGGTCAACATGGAGGTCCTGAAGGTCATCCAGGACCATTGCAAGGGCATGCTGCTGGACATGGTCGGCACCTTCGTGGCGCCGCTGGAGGTGGAACTGGGGATCAAGTCCCACCACCGCGTCGGCCGGTTCAGCGACGCCAGCAAGAGCAAGGAATACCACGACCGAATCGACGCGATCAATTTCTCACTGGCCCACGATGACGGCCAGTCCGACCGCGACCTGCAGGGCGCAGACGTGATCCTCGTGGGCGTCAGTCGCAGCGGCAAGACCCCGACAAGCCTCTACCTCGCGATGCAGCACGGACTCAAGGCTGCCAACTACCCATTGATTCCTGAGGATTTCGAGCGTCGGCAGCTACCGCCCGCACTCATGCCGTTTCGGGGCAAGATTTTCGGCCTCACCATCCTGCCCGAGCGCCTCTCGGAAATCCGCAATGAGCGCCGCCCCAAGTCGCGCTACGCCAGCCTGGAGAATTGCCGCATGGAGGTGTCGGAAGCCGAAGCGATGATGCGCCGCTCAGGCATTCGCTGGCTCAGCACCACGACCAAGTCGATCGAAGAGATTGCCACCACCATCCTGCAGGAGATCCGGCCGGAGCGGTTGACCTACTGAATAATCCTTTTTCTATAGCAAACATAGAATATTGGACGCTGGATAAGACCGGTTCTGTTCATCCATTCAGGTTCAATTCCCGCGCCCAAGCCGCCGCGACACCTTCCGCGGCACGGGTCCTGTGCCCCTGCACTATGATTCTCGCCCCGCCCTCCTCCGTTCAACCGGACATGAACCGTATTCTCGTGATCGCCAGCAGCGTCGTGGTCTTCCACATCGCGGCGCTTTGGGCGTTGCAGTCAGGTTTGCTGCGCCGCGTGGCGGAGGTCGTGGTGCCGGTCGAAATCCTCAGCGACCTCATCACCCCACCCGCGCCCAAGGTCGACCTCCCAAGTCCACGCACGCCAAAGATCCCTGCCCCGCAGCCGAGACAGGTCGCGCCGCGCCCGGCGGCCCAACCCGGCCCACAGCCACTGGCCATTGCCGATCAGACCCCGACGCCCAGCGCGCCCGTCGGCGTGCTCATGCCCCAGCCGTCGGCCTCGCCCATCGGCGCTTCCGTGGCCGTCACACCCGCCGCGCCATTCGGCCCGCCAGCGCCAGCCCGGGTCGAGTTGCCCTCCACCGACGCCGACTACCTGAACAACCCCCGGCCCGCCTACCCGCCCATGAGCAAACGCATGGGTGAACAGGGCAAGGTGGTGGTGCGGGTGCTGATCGGCGCCGACGGCCTGCCGCAGAAAGCGGAGATCCGCACCTCGAGCAGCTACGAGCGGCTGGACCAGGCCGCGCTGGCCACGGTCATGAAGTGGCGTTACGTGCCTGGCAAGCGCGCCGGCGTGGCCGAGGCCATGTGGTTCAACGTCCCCATCAATTTTGTTCTGGAGTAATCAAGTCATGGATTCCAAATTCGGCCTCGTCAACGTCTGGCTGCAGGGGGACTGGGTCACCCGCGGAGTCGCCCTGCTGCTGCTGGGCATGTCGCTCGCGTCCTGGATCGTCATCCTGATCAAGGCGTTCGATATCCTGAGGTACCGCAGGCTGGCCAGCAGCGCTGAGCCGTTCTGGCACAGTGCCGACTTTGCCGAGGGTCTGGCCAAGCTCGGGCCGCAGGCCGACAACCCGTTCCATCAGCTCGCCGTGGAAGGTCGCGAAGCCGCTGCCCATGTGCGCCGCCGCGAAGGATCGGCCCGCACCGAACTGCACGACGCGCTGGACGTCAGCGACTGGGTCACCCGTTGCCTGCGCAACTCGATCGACGACACCACCGCCCGGCTGCAGACCGGCCTGGCGGTGCTGGCCTCGGTCGGCTCCACGGCCCCCTTCATCGGTCTTTTTGGCACGGTCTGGGGCATCTACCACGCGCTGATGAGCATCGGCGCGGCCGGACAGGCGACCATCGACAAGGTGGCCGGGCCGATTGGCGAGGCCTTGATCATGACGGCGCTAGGGCTGGCGGTGGCGATTCCCGCCGTGCTGGGCTACAACGCGCTGGTGCGCGGCAACAAGCACATCCTGACCCGGCTCAACCGCTTTGCCCACGACCTGCACGCCTATCTGGTGACGGGTGCCCGCGTGAGCGGCGGCGCCGCCACCGGCACGGTCGTGCCGATGAAGAAAGCCTGAGCGGGCCTGAAACACAAGGACACACCATGGCATTCGGAACACAAGACGAGCCCGACGAGGTGATGAACGAGATCAACATGACGCCCTTCGTGGACGTGATGCTGGTGTTGCTGATCATCTTCATCATCACCGTGCCCGTGATGAAGCACGCGGTCAACGTGGACCTGCCGCGCGTGAGCAACCAGCGCGAGGTGGTCAAGCCGGAAACCGTGCGCCTGTCGGTGCAGGCCGACGGCACGTATTACTGGAACGAATCGGCGGTTTCCGACGAGGCCCTGACCGCCATGCTGCTGGCCGAGGGCCGAAAAGACCCGCAACCCGACCTGCACATCCGAGGCGACAAGGCGGTGCGCTACGAGCGCGTGGCCCAGGCCATGGCGGCGGCGCAGCAGGCCGGCATCCGGAAGATCGGGTTCATCACCGAACCGAAGCCGTGATGGCCCCATGCTGGCAAAACCGATCCTGACGCCTGAAACCCCAGGCCCCCGCGCAGCCCAGCCGACGGTGCCGGACGCGCGTGCAGGAATAACAGTCGTTCAGGAGGTTGACATGCGGGAGCGTTCCAGGTGGTCTTGGGCACGGTGCTGCCTCACCGGCGTTCTGCTCATGCTCGGTCTGACCATTTCGCCCGCCTGGGCCGCCAACTCCGGCGATTTCGTCACCGCGGATACCCGGTACTGGGTCGACGTCACAGGCCGCGCGACCATCGAGGACGTCACCCGCCTGCCCGCCGAGGCAGTTCAGGCCCTGCGACGCCCCCGCTCGTTCGAAATTGACCGCGGTGCGCTGTGGCTGCGCTACGAACCGCCGGCGCTCGATGCGTCGCAAACGTGGTACCTGGTGATCGAAGGCGCAGCATTCACCAATCTGGCGACGATGTACCAGATGGGCCCGGACGGCCGATGGAAGATTCAGCAGGCCGGCGATCACCTGCCAGTGAAGTCCTGGTCACACCCGGACCGCATGCCGGTGTTCTCGCTCGATGTCGCGTCGGCCGGCCCGGTCTGGCTGCGTCTGGAGAACCACCCATCACCGGTCAGTGCCAGCCTGCGGCTGGTGGATGCAAGGAACCTGCAGGCTCAGCGTGACCTGTCCTTGCTGCTGCTGGGCGGCTACCTCGGTTTTGGCCTGCTGGTCCTGTTTCTCGGCTGGGTGCATGTGCGCCTGTACGCCGACCGCGTCTTCATTGCCTACGTCACCTACGTGACCTGCATGCTGGGCTTCCAGGTGTCCTTCACTGGCCTGGGTGGCCTGCTCTTGTGGCCGGGCATGGCGCGATGGAACGATATGGCGCCAGCGCTTTTCATGCTCTGGTTGACCGCCTCGGGGATCTGGTTCGTGCGCGAAGTCAGCGCACTCTCACGGCATAGCCGGGGCCTTTACCGTTTTGTCACGGCGTGGTCGCTGGCCGGCTTTCTCTACCCGGCTCTCTATTTCCTTTTCCTCAGCCCCGCAGCATTCAAACTGCTGAACCTCTATGGTTTGCTCTCGGTGCTGCTGAGCATGGGCGTGTGCGTCTGGGCCTGGCGAAAAGGCGAGGTCCATGCGGGCTGGATCGCGCTGGGGTTCCTGCCACTCCATCTTGCCTACCCCTTCCCGGCGCTTCGCAGCGCAGGCATGCTGCCCGACAGCTGGGCCACGCAATACGCGGTGCTGATTGGGTCCGCCATTGAAATTCCGCTGCTGCTGTTTATCCTGCATCGCCGGGCGAAGGAATTCAATGAGAACACGGCCCGCATGCGCGTGATCGACAGTACCGACCCCCTGACTGGATTGACCGTGCTGCCGGTGTTGCTGTTGCGCCTGGCAGATGCTCTGCGCCGGGCGCGACGAAACGGCCAGGAGTGCGCGCTGGTCCTGGTGGACCTTTCCAACCACGCCGACATCGTGGCCACCGAGGGGCGGGAGATGGGTGACCGCGCGCTGGTCGTAGCCGCCTCGCAACTATCCAAGCTGGTACGCGATGTCGACACGGTCTGCCGCGTGGCCGACACCCGGTTCGCCATCTTGCTGGAGGCCCCGTACCGCCCCGCCATGCTTCACGTGTTCGTGCAGCACATCATCGCCAAGGGGCTCGCGGGTGTCCCCCCGCTACCGCCGCACCTCTCGCGACGCTTCCGGATCGTGTCAGTGGCATTGCCGGACACTGCGATGGATTTTCAACCCGAGGAGGAGAAAGACGTCTCGCTGCTGCTGTCGCGCCTGAACCGCACGCTTGACAAGCTCGACCCGAAAAAGGTCGTCCTGCACCTTCCTGTGCCATCCCGCGCAGCCCCGACCGAGGTGTGAGGGGCTGGCGGCCGCGCGCAAAAGCCTGTCCCTGCCGCGGACCGAGCGCCTCACCAGCACCTGCCAAAGGCAGCCCCCATCAGTGGGTAGTTTGCAGCGATCAAAGACCGATGGCGGAAATGCCGGCACGGGCAACCTGTGCATCTTCGGTCGATTTCACACCGCTCACGCCGACCGCGCCCAGGCACTGACCGTCCTTCATGATCGGCACCCCGCCTTCGAGCAGGCCCTTGAGGTCGGGTGCGCTCAGGAAGGACACGCGCCCGCCGTTGATCATGTCCTCGTAGACCTTGCTCTCGCGCTGTCCCATGGCGGCGGTATGGGCCTTGGCGGGTGCGATATGCGCGGAAATCGGCGCGGCACCGTCCAGGCGCTGCAGGTGCAGAAGGTGCCCGCCGCCGTCCACGATGGCGATGGTCACGGCCCATTTGTTC
>Ga0105090_10001266_pt1 | contig 13530 bp, 11 predicted proteins | sample PPLLak3March2015_FD_79110 | JGI IMG/M metagenome (GOLD analysis project Ga0105090, IMG submission 79110) | Freshwater sediment microbial communities from Prairie Pothole Lake near Jamestown, North Dakota, USA - PPLs Lake P7 Core (1) Depth... | ecosystem: Environmental > Aquatic > Freshwater >... | reverse complement strand
TGAATGAACGCAAGCGCTTTACACAAAAGCACTTCGTTCATCCAGCGAAATATTTTACTTTTCTTGACAAATTTGCGGGAGCTCTGCGGAGACTGTTCCGTCGTCATCCCTGCGGAAGGGTTTTAAATACCAATCGAACCACCGGCGCAAGTGGTAGCCGGTGTAGCGCCATGTGAGTTCCGGGTGCCGGTTGAGGATCGCATCGAGCCGCGGGGCGAAGTTGCGCGAGATGGCCACGACATCGACGGACTCGTCGTCCGGCTTTGCGGAAATGGAAACGACCTGCGCGCCATCGGTGCGTGTGATGATCGGCAAAGGTGAGGCCGTAGTCACGCAGCCACATCGGATCCGCCTCGATGGAGATTTCCGGCGGGCTGGCCCCCAGCACGTTGGCTTGGGAAATGCCTGACATCTCGGTGAGGTCATCGCGCACCCGCCGGGCGACGCGCAGCAGGTCCTTCACCGCGTAGCCACCCCACAGCAGGACATGCCACGACCAGCATGTTGGCGGCGATGTCATTGCGGGCGAACCAACGGATCATGACGGACGGAATGCGCTGACGGCGGAAGGAACTTCCAGCGGAACGCCGCCGGATCAAATGTAAAACATCTCCCCGCCCGGATCGCTGGCGAGGTTTGCGAGAGTGATCTGATCGAGCTCATGGACGAGCGAGGAGGAAACCCGCACCCATGCCTGGCGCACGGCCTGGCCGGACTCGCCCGCTGCGGCCACGGTGCATTGCAGCAGCGCGGGATCCACCGCCTCCACCACCTGGCGCAGCGTCATGTTCTCCGGCGCGCGCGCCAGCAGGTAGCCGCCGGCCTGCCCGCGGCGGCTGTTGATCAGGCCCGCGCGGCGCAGGTCGTTGAGAATCTGCACCAGAAAGTTTGCCGAGACGGCTTCGCGTTGCGCAAGCTCCTCGAGCTGTGTAAGAGTCCGCCCGTCATGCCGCCGCGCAAGCTGAGCGAGAGCCCGGCAAGCGTATTCCAATTTCTGAGAAATCTTCATGAACGAATCCCAACAAACCGGATCCCGCCCGGCCAGCACGAATGCGGAGAAACTCTGCGCCGGGAAATCCGCGGATGTGCTCGCCGTCTGGGAAACCCTGCGTATCGAGGCCGCCAAGGTGGCCGCCGAGGAACCGACGCTGGTCCACCTCGTCAATGACGTGATCCTCTCGCGCGAGTCGGCGGCGGCCGCGCTCGGTGCCCGGCTGGCCCGGCGTCTGGCGCGCGAGGACATGCCGCGCGAGTCGCTGGAGCCGCTGCTCACCGGCGTGTTCGAGCGCCACCCGCTCATCGTGCACAGCGCCGTGCGCGACATGCAGGCGATGCATGACCGGGATCCCGCCTGCTTCTCGCTGCTGGAGCCACTGCTTTTTTTCAAGGGCTTCCTGGCACTCACCACCTACCGCGTATCGCACCAACTCTGGCAGGACCGCCGCCGCTGGCTCGCACTCTACCTGCAGAGCGTGGCCAGCGAGGCCTTTGCTGTGGACATCCACCCCGCCGCGCGCATCGGCTGCGGTATCCTGCTCGACCACGCCACCTCGTTCGTGGTCGGTGAGACCGCCATCATCGAGGATGATGTTTCCATTCTGCACGAGGTGACGCTCGGCGGCACCGGCAAGCAAAGCGGCGACCGCCATCCCATCATCCGCTCCGGCGTTCTGTTAGGCGCTGGCGCGAAAATCCTCGGCCGTGTGGAAATCGGCAGCGGAGCCAAGGTGGGAGCCGGCAGCGTGGTGCTCGCCGACGTGCCGCCGCACACCACCGTGGCCGGCGTGCCCGCCGTCATCGTGGGCGAATCCAGCGAGGAAAACCCCGCCATTGAAATGAACCAGCAACTCGCCTGCCGCCGCAGCATCCCACATCCATGAACGCCCGCCTCATCCCCATCCTGCTGCTGCCCGCGCTCGCATTGACTTCCTGCGACCAGGCGAAAAAACTCGCCGAACAGGCCGGCAGCGCCGTCAAGGAACAACTCAACGCCCGGAGCACCGGCGGCAAGGAGACTGCGGACCAGCAACTCCAGCAACTCGTCGATCAAACGCCGGAAGGCGTCGTTTTCCGCAAGGACCTGCCGTTTCCCACCACGCTCGAAGTCCGGACCACCCGCCGCCAGGAATGGTCCGGGCGTTTCTTCCAGACATCCGCCATCGAGCGGCGCGCCGAGACCATCAAGGGCACCCGGCTCACCATCGACAAGATCGAGCTCACGGGCAACAAGCTGCGCCACACCGTGGAGCAATCCGGTTTCACCATCCCCTCCGCCGACGGTGCGGATGAAGATGAAGCCAAGCAAACCCTGGCCGACCCGCTTGCCGCCGTCACCCATTCCAAACAGCCGCACGTCTTCCAGAAATCCGGCACCACGTGGATCGCGGATCCGGAGGGCGGCTTCCGGTCCGCCGCGCTCGCCAAGGACCTCTCGCCGGTCCTCGGCCAACTCCTCATCGAGAACGCGCTGGCCCCGCGGCCGCTGTGGTTTTCCGCAAAAAAGCGCTTCAAACCGGGCGATGAACTCGTGGTCACCGGCCAGTCCATTCCGATGCTGCTCACCGGAAACGCCACCGGCACCCTCAGCCTCAAGCTCGAATCCTTCGAACCGGTGGCCGGCCACCCCTGCGCCGTCTTCTCGGTGAGTGGCGATTACCGGCGCAGGGAAATCCCGGACTTCGAGGGGATTTTCACCGACGAGGAGGTCACCATCCAGTCTGGCAGGCTCTGGTTCTCGCTGATCCATCCGGTCATTCTCAAGGAAGAGCTCGAGACCATCCAAAGCGTCAGCTCCGGTAGCCGCGGCGGCCAGAAATCCCGTGGCCAGGGCGCGATCAAGTCCTCCGTGACGCGCGAGTGGAAGGTCCCGGCACCCTGACGGAGACGGCTTTGAGAAGGAGAAGCGAGCTTGCCATCACCAGCGATCCCCGCCAGCATCCGCGCCCCATGAGCGACAAAGCCCCTTGGATCACCTATCGGCCGGAACTCAAAGTGCTGGATTGCACCATTCGTGACGGCGGCCTCATCAACAATTCCCGCTTCACCGACGAGCAGGTGCGCGCCGTCTATCAGGCCTGCATCGCGGCCGGAGTCGATTACATGGAGATCGGCTACAAGAACGATCCCGCGTCGTTTCCGAAAGACAAATACGGCCCGTGGCGGCACTGCGAGGAAGAGGACATGCGCCGCGTGGTGGGTGACCACACCTTCGAGGCCACCGGCCTGAAACTCGCCGCCATGGCCGATGCCGGCGGCAAGAGCGATTGGAAACGCCAGATCATCCCCGCCGCGGACAGCGTGCTGGATGTGATCCGCGTGGCCTGCTACGTCCACCAGATTTCCGAAGCCATCGAGATGGTCGAGCACTGCACCGCGCTCGGCTACGAGACCACCCTCAACATCATGGCCATCTCCGTGGTGGCGGACAACGAGATCAACCAGGCGCTGGAAATCGGCGCCAACTCCTCCGCCGGCACCATCGTCGTGGTGGACAGCTATGGCAACCTCTACCGCGAGCAGATCGATCACTTGGTTAGAAAATACACCAAGGCCGTGGAGGGCACCGGCAAGCACATCGGCATGCACGCCCACAACAACCTGCAGCTCGCCTTTGCCAACACCGTGGAGGCCATCATCCTCGGCGCGAACCGCGTGGACGCCACCATGATGGGCCTCGGCCGCGGCGCCGGCAACTGCCCGATGGAGATTCTGTTAGGTTTCCTGCGCAATCCGAAGTTCAAGCTGCGTCCGGTCATCGACTGCATCCAGAACACGATCCTGCCGATGAAGCAGCAGTTCGACTGGGGCCCGTCCATTCCCTACAACCTCACCGGCCAGATGAACCTCCATCCCAAGAGCGCGATGGCCTGGCGCGAGGGCGCCACGCCGGATGACTACCTCGGGTTCTACGACCAGACCATGACGGAAGTCTGAGGCATGTTGCCACACTCCACCACTCACCCCATGCCAGCCAACCCGCCGCAGCGCAGGCTGCTGAAAGTTTTCACGCTGCTGGCAGCCGGCATTGTCTGGCTGCTGCTTTTCATCGGGCTGCTGTGGGCCTTCGGAGCGTTGTGGTTCGACTTTCCGCACCCCGGGCTGCGGCGCGGAGCGGCGGCGGTCTTCGCACTGGCGGCCGTGCTGGTGACGGTATTCGTCCGTCCCCGCTGGCGGGCGAAACTCGGCCTCGCCGTGGGCATCCTGCTGGTGATCGTGTGGTGGCAAACCATCCAGCCGCGGCAGTTCCGCGATTGGAAAACGGAAGTGTCGCAGCCCGCTCACGCGGAGATCGAGGGCGACATCGTCACCCTCCACAACGTGCGCAACTTCGACTACCGCACCGAAACGGATTTCACCGTGCGCCATGAGACGCGGCGGCTCGACCTGCGCAACCTGCGCGGCGTGGACATTTTCATCAACTACTGGGGCTCACCCTACATGGCGCACCCGATCCTGTCGTTCGATTTCGGCCCCGACGGCCGGATCTGCTTCAGCATCGAGACCCGCCCGGAAAAGGGCGAGTCCTACTCCGCGCTCGGCGGGCTCTACCGCCAGTTCGAGTTGTTCTATGTGGTGGCCGACGAGCGCGATGTGATCCGCGTGCGCGCCAACTACCGCAAGGGCGAGGATGTTTATCTCTACCGGCTCAATGCGCTGCGGGCGCGGGAGGCCTTCATGGAATACATCCGCACCGTCAACGAGCTCTATCAGACGCCGCGATGGTATAACGCCATCACCAACAACTGCACCTCCGCCATCCGCCAGCAACGGGCCGCCTCAGACCGCGCGCCGTGGGACTGGCGCATGCTAGTCAACGGCTTCGGCGACGAACTGCTCTACGAAAACCGGGCCATCGACCGCGCGCTGCCCTTCGCCGAGTTGAAACGGATTTCCCACGTCAACGAGCGAGCCAGGGCGGCGGACCAGGATCCGGATTTTTCCGAGAAAATCCGCGTCGGCCTGCCGGGCATGCGGCCACAACAGCCGTGATGCGCGGTTCTCAGCGCGCGGCCTCCGCCCACATGGCGCGCTCCAGCCGCCAGCCATCCTCGCCGCGCCGCCAGAAGAAGCGGACCTGATAGAGCCCGTCCGCCGGGCGATAGGTTGGCAGCTCGACGACAGCCTCCAGCACGCAGGCCACCTCGCCGGTCCCGCCACTGACGGTGATGGAATCGATGCGCTCCAGTTCGAAGCGCGTTTGCTTGGCCTGCCGGCAGAGCCACGAGAATGCGGATTCCAAGTCCTGCCGCTCGAATGTGCCGTTGGCCTGCTCGATGGTGGGCGTGTCCAGTTGCACCTCGGGGGCGAGCAGCGCGTTGAGCGAATACACGCCCATCTGGCGGGACGACAATCCGGTGCCGGCATCCATCGTCAGCGTTTCCAGCAACGAACGCGTCCGTCGTTTCAAAACCTGCTCCGGCGAGAACCACCAGAACGCGAAGCCCGCCATCAAGACGGCCACGGCAGCGGGGACAAGCAGGCGTTTCACGAGTGCTTGGGCTGGTTGGGATCGTAGAAGATGCGGATGTCCGCCTTGTCGGTGCCGAGCAGTTGCTGGGCGCGCTTGAGCGCTCCGCGGGTGGAGAGATTCGGGTTGCGTGGATTGGTGAGGAAGAGGTTGCTCTCACCCGCGCGGCGGTCGCAGCCTTCCTGCAGGGTGAGCAGTACGCCGGAGTGCTTGAGCACGCGGTAAACATCCCGCGACGCGCCGGAAACGATGAGGTGCAGGCCCTTGCCGCGCATGAAGCGGATGAGGTCCTCCAGCGCCATCACACTGGTGGCATCCAGATGCCGCGCGTTCTTGAGCCGCAGGATGATGACCTGGATGGCCGGATCCGAAACGGTGCGCTGGATCTGGGTGCGGAACAATTCCGCCGCACCGAAAAACAAATCCCCCTCCACGTGCACGATGGAGATCGCCGGGATCGGCCGCTTGCGTTTCTCACCCATTTCGCGCAACTCGCCCTCCTCGCTGAATTCATACTCCACCAGGTGCGGCTTGCTGGCCTTGCGCAGGAACAGGCTGATGGAAACCGCCACGCCGATGAAAATGGCCACGTATAACGGAGCCAGCAGCGTGGCGACGAGCGTGGTGATGAGCACCGTGGCATCATCCCGCGTGGAACTCAGGCAGATCCGGATGTGGCGCGGGTTGAACAGCGAGAAGGAAATCGCAATCACCAGCGCGGCCAGCGCCGCCTTCGGCACGTAGTCGATGAGCGGCACACCCCAGCCAACCGAAGCTGCGATCAGGAACGCGAAGCCAAGCGTGTAGATGCCGGAAAACAGCGAGGCGAAACGGGTGCGCGCGCCGGATTCAAAGTTGAGTGTCGAGCGCGTGAGCGAACCGGATGCCGGCATGCCGCCGGCGACCGAGGCGGCGAGATTGGCAATGCCCACGCTGAACATGTCCTGGTTGGCGTCCGGCCGTTCTCCGGAACGCGAGGCCAGCGTTTTGGACATCAGCGAGTTTTCCAGCGCCGAGAGAAAAGCGAGGGCGAAGGCCACGCCGATGAGGCCGGAGATATCGGTGAAAATCGCCGCGTGGCGGAAATCAGGCACACCGGGTTTCAGATCCGCGAAGGTGAAAGTGGTGAAGGTTTCCGCACCTTGGAATGGCCCGATTCCGAAACGGATCAGGGTGCCGAAAATGGCTGAAGAAAACACCAGCGTGAGGGCGAACACCGGCCAGGCGGGTTTCCATTTCTTCAGACCTAAATAAATGCCCAGCGTCACCGCGCCGATCAACAGCGGCACCCACTGGATCCGCGGCAGCGTTTTCACCAACTCGATGACCAGCCCCACAAAGGTGGCGGAGGCCTCGGGATCCATGAACTCCGTCACCCCCAGCCATGGCTTGAGCTGGTTGGCGATGATGAGCACCGCCGCCCCCGCGATGTAGCCCACCAACACGCTGCGGGAAACGTATTGCAGCAGGTCCGCCACCTTCAGCACCGCGCCCACCGCCGCGATCAGGCCGGACATCAGCACCAGCAGCGGCACCAGTTCCGCCACCCGCCCCGCCATGGCCGGATGGGCGGCAAAGAAACTGAAGAGCATGAACGCCGTGGCATTCGTCGGCCCCAGCACCGTGTGGCGCGAACTGGAGAACAGCGGCGCAACCACCGCCGCCACCGCCGAGCAGAGGATGCCGTAAACGATCGGCAGCCCGGCGATGGCGGCATACGCGATCGACTGCGGCAGGCCGAGCATCGTGACATTGGCCGCGGCATGCGCGTCGGCACGGAGTTTGGTGAAGTTGTAGCGTGCCAGCGAAACCATGAACGGCGCCAGACGCACGTGCCCCTCGGCGAAATGATTTCCCACTCCGCGGCCGGCCCGTGTCATCTTGCGCAGGATCTTCATCAACCGCAGCACCTTACTTGAAACGCGCCCTGCGGAAAAGGAATAATCCTAACAACACACAGACAACATTGGGTGCCCACAGGCAGGCGGTGGCTCCCGCGTCCGACTTGAACTGCTCCGCCATCATCGTCACGAGGAAATAAGCGGTGCCGATCAGCAGGCTCAGGATCAAGCCTCCGGAGGAGTCCCGGCGGCGGGAGTTGAGGCCCAGTGGCACGGCGATGAAGGCGAAGGCCAGGCAGGCCATGGAAAACGTGTAGCGCTTGGTGATCTCCAGGCGGAGGCGCACCTTTCTTTCCGGCGTGAGCTCCGGATCGTTGGCGATGAGCTCGCGGATTTCCTCATTGCTCATGGCACTCGCGCGCTTGCGGCGGCTGCGCGGATTCTTGAGATCGATGAGCAGGGGCTCGGCATGCCCCGCAAAGGCCATTTCCACGGTGCCATCCGGCTTGCGGGTTTCGAAAAAAGCGTTCTCCAGCTTGATGCGCAGCTGGCTCTTGGCCTGGTCCACCGTCAGCGCGGCGCGCTCGGCATGGACGTAGGTGCGCGCGCCGCCATCACCACCCGGGATCTGATAGAAATGGAAACCCTCCACCCAGTCGCCGAGCTTGCCCTCGATGAGCACTTTCTGGGAGTCATTGCCGCTGGCCTTGAAATTGCCCTGGACCATGCCGGGCTTGAGCAGCGAGTCAGGATCGCGCGAGGCCTGCTCGTAAATCAACTGCGCGGAGGTGGCCTTGGATTGCGGCACCACGTTGATGTTGATCCACAGGTTTCCCAACGACAGCAGCGCGCCGATCACAAACACCGGCGCGGCCAAGCGCACCAGGCTGATGCCCGCCACACGGAAGGCCGTGATTTCCTGGCCCGAGGACAAGCGGCCGAAGACCAGCAGCACGGCGGATAGAAACCCCCACGGCACAGTGTACATCAGCGAGAGCGGCAACACGCTCAGCACGAAACGCAGCACCAGCTCCAGCGGCGCCTTCTGGTCCACCAACAACGGCTGGATTTTCTTGAAGAGGTTTCCCAACAACAACACCAGCCCCAGCACCAGCACCGCATACAAGGTGCCCATGAGCACCTGTTTCCCGATGTAGCGGTCCGAAATACGCATAAAGCACAAGCAATCTGCCGCTCCCCTCCCCGCCTGTCCAGACCAGAGAGCGGGAGAATCCACGGATCCTGTTGACCGGCTTGACGAGCCGACTTTGGTCGAGCCGATCAACGCGCTTTACCGCGACTGCTGGGAACCGCTTCACAACTACTTTTTTGCGAACGTCTTCGTGAAGTCCTAGTACGGCCGCCTCCAGTTTTTCCTCTTTGGACTCCACAGTTTCTTCGTTGTGCATCAATTCTGTGACCATCCCCAACCAGTGGGATAGAAAAAGCCCGCGAGCTTTCCTATCAGCCGGAACCTGACCGCGCATCCTGATCCGCGTGGCACAAGGAGTCTCCTTTCACCGGAAAATCGAAGGCGGCTACCCGGACTCATGCGCAAATTTTGCCGCTGGGATTCCGCAATTAGGACAATGAGCTTGTTGCGACTAGGTTGCGTTTGCGTTTTGTGAACATTGACTGTGAACACTCCCCTAACAAGGGCAAGCCGGAAACGCGCAAGACACTCATCCTTAATCACTTGAATCTGGTAGCAGAGGGCGGATTTGAACCGCCGACCAAAGGCTTATGAGTCCTCTGCTCTACCACTGAGCTACTCTGCCAGATTCGTTTAATACCCCGCGCTGCGGGGGCAGACGGTTAACTTCCGGCCGCCGGATTGTCCACCGGAAATTTTCTGGCACGGTGTTTGCCTTCCTTACGACAGCGCCTAAAGTCGCGCGTCACACGCCCGTTTCATGCCCACAGCCAATCAAAAACACATCCTCATCGTCGGTGCCGGTCCGGGTGGCCTCACCGCTGGAATGCTCCTCGCCCACCGCGGTTTCCGCGTCACCATCGTGGAAAAAAACGATCGCGTCGGCGGCCGCAACTCGGAGGTGAAGCTCGACGATTTTTCCTTTGATCTCGGCCCGACCTTCCTCCACCAGAAATTCTGCCTCGATGAAATTTACGCCGAGACCGGCCGCAATAGCGACGATCATCTGGATTTCATCAACCTCAGCCCGATGACCCGCCTGAGCTGGGGCGACACCTCGCTGCACACCTACAGTGATGCCATGAAAATGGCCGCCGAGCTCGAGCGCGTGTTCCCCGGCAGCAGCGAGGGATTCCAACGCTACATGGTCGAGCAGGGAGACAAGTTCCGCACCATTTACCCCTGCCTGCAGTATCCCTACCACAAGCCCAGCGCCTACCTGCGGCCGAGCCTGCTGCGCGCGCTGCCCCACGTGCTGACCACCCGCAGCGTGCACGATGTGCTGGGCGACTATTTCCATGACGAGCGGCTCAAGCTAGCCTTCACCTTCCAGGCGAAGTACCTCGGCATGAGCCCGTGGCACTGCCCGGCGCTGTTCAGCATCCTCTCCTTCACCGAATACCGCTACGGCGTCTATCACGTCCAGGGCGGACTCAACCGCATCTCGCACTCGATGGCCGATGTGTTCCAGGAACTCGGCGGCGAGCTGCGGCTCGAATCGCCGGTGAAGCAACTTCTCCACCACGGCCGCACCCTCAGCGGAGCGGAACTCGAAAACGGCGAGCGCATCAGCACCGATGCCGTCATCGTCAATGCCGACTACGGCCACGCCGCCACCCGCCTCTTCGGCGCGCGCAATGAGCCCGAGGGGAAAATGCGCCGCCGCAAGTTCTCCTGCTCCACCTTCATGCTCTATCTCGGGCTGGACACCATCTATCCGGACGAGCCGCACCACCACATCCTCTTCGCGGACGACTACAAGGCGAACGTGGCCGACATCCAGAGCGAGCGCCACGTTTCCGACGACATGTCCATCTACATCCGCAACTCCTCCATCACCGATCCGCAGGTCGCGCCGGCGGGGCAGTCCGGCCTCTACATCCTGGTGCCCACCATCAACAACCGCCATGGTTTCGATTGGGAAAACCACAAGGAGACATACGCCGAGAAAATCCTCGCCCGTATCGAGCAGCGCACCGGCATGAAGGACCTGCGGCGCCGCATCATCGCCAAGCGCATCATCAGCCCGGCCGATTGGGAAAGCGCGTCCATCTTCATGGGTGCCACGTTCAACCTCGCCCACACGCTCACCCAGATGCTCTACTTCCGCCCGCACAACCGCTACAACGGCTTCGACAACTGCTACCTCGTCGGCGGCGGCACCCACCCCGGCAGCGGACTACCCACCATCTACGAATCCGGCCGCATCAGCGCCAACCTCGTCTGCGACCGCTTCGGCGTCTCCTACCAGCCCGTCGATCTCGCATCGGACTATCTGCGCGAGGCCTGAATGTAGAAGCCCCGCAATGCGGAGTCGCTGACACCGCGCAAACCCTGTCCCGAATCTTGATCAGCGATCAGCCGTTTCCGCTTGCGGCTCTTCATCGACGAGTTCGATTCCCATCTTGCGGGCCCGTTCCTTCCAGAGGTTGCGTGCATGGGTTTGCATGTCGGCGACCTTGTCCTTTTCGTCCAGAATCTCGATGCCGAAGATCGTCTCGATGATGTCCTCGAAGCTGACGAGTCCGACGGTGGTGCCGAATTCATCGACCACGAGAGTGATTTGGATGCGCTCGGCGATAAACCTTTGAAAGAGTTGATCCACCGGAGCGTGTTCCGCAGTGACGGTGATCGGGCGCTTCACATCGGCCAGTGTGGCGGTGTCATTTTCATCCTTGAGGTGGGCTAACAAGACTTCTCCACGGATTACAAAACCGGTGATTTCGTCGCGGGTTCCCTGATAAACCGGAATCCGGCTGAAGGGTTTCTCTTCGATGATTTTTACAAACTCAGTCAGGGGCGTTGTCTCGGGCAACGCAAAGATCACCGGACGCGGTGTCATGATGTCCCAGGTCTTCATCGAGTGGAGCTGGATCAAGTTGTGCACAAACTCGCTCTCGCGCTCCTTGAGTTGTCCAGATTCCGCGCCGATGCGGGTCATCGCCAGGAGTTCTTCGCGATGCATGTTGGGCAAGTCCTGATTTGACGGCGTGATGAGGCGGGTGATTTTCTTGGAAATCCAAACGAGCGGGGTGAGGCCGACGATCATCACCCTGAGGATGGCGGTGGTGACTCCTGCCAAAGGGACCGCATAGCGCGAGCCGAGGGTCTTCGGGATGATTTCCGTCAAGATCAGGATCGCAATGGTAAGTGCGCCAGCAAAGATCGCTTCACCTGTCTTCCCGGGAAAAAGTCTGGCGTATTCGGCACCCGCGCCGACGCCCCCCATGGTATGGGCCACGGTATTGAGTGTCAGAATCGCCGACAGCGGCCGATCGATGTCATTCTTGTATGACTCCATGCGCTCGGCCCAGCGCTTGCCCTTTTGCTTGGCGCTGTTGACCGCCGATGGAGTGATGGTGAGAAGGCTTGCCTCGAGCAGGGAACATACGAACGAGACGACGAGGGCGAGCAGTATGTAGGAGATAAGAAGAGTCATGATTTGCAGATGGAGCTTCACTCCGCCTCCCCCCGGAGGGAAATCGGTGCTGGGGCTGACAACAGTGGTGAACATGGGATTCCCCGGCTTGCTGGTCAATAACGGAACTGCAAGCCGCCAGAGCCACCTCATTTTTAGTCCCTTACTCACGAAATGTGATCATGTTTGCGACGGTTTTTCTGAGCGTAGGCCTCCGGCTTTGCCGGGTTAGGAACTGAGAGGCTGTCTGAATATTGCTGAGGGCAGGGACCGATCCTCCGGACGGTCCGGCTTTCTGATTCGCTTTTCATTCACGTCTCACGCACCGGACCTCTCGGGATGCCTTGGCCGCTTGTAGCGGCACTTGCCAAACGCGAAGCACATCCCGCATGGCCGCAGGCAAAGCGGTCCCTGCCATTTTTAATGGCCGGCTCTAAGAGAAACCAGGGCAAAAGACCCATGCCACACCAGCCCATCGGCCTGGGTGTGAATTCGTCGGCCCGTCTGCCGCTTTTCCTTGTGGCGCGATCTGAGCCGGGCTATTGGTGTTAGCAAACCTAACACGCTTGAAAAAATGAAAGCGTTCACCCATGCCAACTGGCACGAACTTCGTGCCGAAGAAGTGAGCGGACTTCTGGAGTGCACACCGGCGGTTGGCTTAACGCAGGCCGATGTCGAGCAGCGCTTGCGGCAGTTCGGCCCCAACCAGATGACCGCGCAGAAGCGGCTCAGCGAATGGATGCGCTTCCTTCTGCAGTTCCACCAACCGCTCATTTACATCCTGCTCGCAGCCACAGGCATTACGGTGGCGCTGGGCGAATGGGTGGACGCGTCGGTTATTTTTGGAGTCGTGTTCATCAATGCCATCATCGGCTATCTCCAGGAGGCGAAGGCGGAAAAGGCCATCGACGCGTTGGCGAAGATGGTCATCACCGAGGCCACGGTGCGGCGCGGCGGCGTAAAGTTGCGGATTCCCTCGGCGCAACTCGTGCCCGGCGACGTGGTGCTGCTGCAATCCGGCGACCGCGTGCCAGCCGACCTGCGCTTGTTGCAACTGCGCAATTTACAAATCGAGGAAGCCGCGCTGACCGGCGAATCCGTCCCGGTCGAAAAGCAGACCGCACCGCTTCCCGCCGGATCCATCCTCGCCGAGCGCACGAACCTGGCTTTCACCGGGACGCTGGTCACTTACGGTCAGGGCGAGGGCGTCGTTTTCGCCACCGGCGACCAGACGGAGATGGGCCGCATCGCAGGGCTGATCCATACGGCGGATAATTTGCAGACGCCTCTCACGCGCAAGATCGCGCAGTTCAGCCGACTCTTGCTCTATGTGATCCTCGGGCTCTCGGCGCTCACGTTCATCGTCGGCACCCTGCGCGGCGAATCGTGGGTGGACATGTTCATGGCCGCCGTTGCGTTGGCCGTCGGAGCGATTCCCGAGGGGCTGCCTGCGGCGCTCACGATCACTCTGGCGATCGGTGTCTCGCGCATGGCCAGGCAGCGTGCGATCATCCGGAAACTGCCCGCGGTCGAGACGCTCGGCAGCACCACGGTCATTTGCTCGGATAAAACCGGCACCCTCACGCAAAATCAGATGACCGTGCGGGAAATCCACGCGGGCGGAAGGCACTACCACGTCACCGGCAGTGGC
>Ga0105090_10001265_pt1 | contig 13530 bp, 8 predicted proteins | sample PPLLak3March2015_FD_79110 | JGI IMG/M metagenome (GOLD analysis project Ga0105090, IMG submission 79110) | Freshwater sediment microbial communities from Prairie Pothole Lake near Jamestown, North Dakota, USA - PPLs Lake P7 Core (1) Depth... | ecosystem: Environmental > Aquatic > Freshwater >... | reverse complement strand
GGTGGCTGGTGTAGAGTCGGTGCCTGCGGGACCTCGAGGCCCCCGGGGGACACGATGGACTTCCAGACCCTCCGCTACTCGGTCGACGGCCGCATCGCCACGATCACGCTCCACCGCCCCGAGCGGATGAACGCGATCAACCTCGCGATGCCCGGGGAGATCGCCGAGGCCGTGGACCGCGCGAACCGCGACGACGCCGTGCACGTAATCGTGCTCACGGGCGCGGGCGAAGGCTTCTGCAGCGGTTACGACCTCAAGGAGTTCGCCGAGGCGGCGGGCGAGCGGCCCGGGTCGCAGCTCGCCGGCGCCAGCGATCCGCGGCCCTGGGATCCCATGGCCGACTTCTTCGGCATGCACGAGTACACGCAGCAGTTCATGTCGCTGTGGCGCAGCCACAAGCCGACGATCGCGAGCGTCCACGGGCCCGCGGTCGCCGGTGGCAGCGACATCGCGCTGTGCTGCGACCTCGTGATCATGGCCGAGGAAGCGGTGATCGGTTACCCACCGGCTCGCGTCTGGGGCTGTCCGACGACCGCGATGTGGGTCTACCGCCTGGGCGCCGAGCGCGCGAAGCGCATGCTGTTCACCGGCGACCTCGTCGACGGCCGCGAGGCGGCGCGGCTCGGACTCGTGCTCGAGGCGGTGCCCCGGGCGCAACTCGACGCGCGCGTCGCCGCGATCGCGGCGCGCATCGCGGCGGTGCCTAAGAACCAGCTCATGATGCAGAAGCTGATGGTCAACCAGGCCTACGACGCCATGGGGCTCGCGAACACGCAGCGCTTCGCCACGCTGTTCGACGGCATCACGAGGCACAGTCCCGAGGGAATGTGGTTCAAGCGGCGCGCCGAGGAGGTCGGGTTCAAGCAGGCCGTGCGCGAGCGCGACGGCGGCGAGCCGATAGCACCGGATGCGAGCCGCCCGTTGGCACAGTGGCCGCGGCGCGAGGAATGACGACCGACGGAGTACGAAACGGGGGAATTGCATGACCGAGGCCAGGCAACACGAGGCACCGCGGCACGACTCGCTCGGAGCCGACACCCTGTGCGGCGCGTTCCAGATCACCGCGGCCGCGCGTCCCGACCAGGTCGCGCACCGGGCTTACGGCGGCGGTCCCGGGTGGACCTACGCGGACTTCGCCTCCCGGGTGCGTGCGTTGACCGAGGGGTTGCACGGGCTCGGTGTCCGACGCGGCGACACGGTCGGGCTGATGCTTTCCAACCGGCCGGAGTTCAGCCTCTCCGACGTAGCCGCGCTGCACCTCGGCGCCACGCCCTATTCCGTCTACAACACGCTGAGCCCCGAGCAGGTCCACCACCTGTTCATGAACGCCGGCAACCAGGTGGTCGTCACGGAGAAGCAATTCCTGCCGCGCGTGCTCGAAGCCCGCACGACGGAGATCCGGCACGTCGTGCTGGTGGACGGCACGGACGACGACACCCTGGCCCTCGAGGACGTCGCGGCCACCCGCGTGCGCGGCTTCGACTTCGAGGCGGCGTGGCGCGCGGTCGAGCCCGACGACGTCGTGACGCTGATCTACACCTCGGGCACCACGGGCCCGCCGAAAGCAGTACAGCTCACGCACCGCAGCGTCCTGTTCGAGTGCCGCGCGCTCTCGCAGGCGATCCCGATCCGCCCGGGCGGCCGCATCATTTCCTACCTGCCGTCGGCGCACGTCGGCGACCGCGCGCTGAGCCACTACGGCTCGTCGCTGTGTTACGGCACGACGGTCGTCTCGCTCGCCGACCTGAAGCAGTTGCCGGCCGCGCTGGCCCAGGTCCGCCCGACTTTCTTCGGAGCCGTGCCGCGCGTGTGGGAGAAACTCAAGGCGGGGCTCGAATCGGCGGGACTGCGCGATCCGTCGCAGCTCCCGGACGCGGGCAAGGCTCTGGTGCGCACGCGGCTCGGCCTCGACCTGTGCGAGGTGCTGATCACGAGCGCGGCGCCAGCGTCGATGGAGGTCATGGGCTACTTCGACGCGCTTGGGCTGCGGCTCAACGAGGGCTGGGGCATGTCCGAGCTGTCCTGCTTCGCGACGATCAACCCGCCCGGCGACGTTCGCTTCGGCACGGTGGGCCGCGCGCTGCCCGGCGTCGAGCTCAAGCTACTGGACGACGGCGAGCTCCTCGTGCGCGCACCGCTCGTGATGAAGGGCTACCGCGGCGACCGGGAACGCACCGCGGAGGCGCTCGACGCCGACGGCTGGCTGCACAGCGGCGACATCGCCCGGATCGACGACGACGGCTACGTCCGCATCGTCGACCGCAAGAAGGAGCTGATCATCAACTCGGCGGGCAAGAACATGTCGCCCGCCAACATCGAGCTCAAGCTGCGCGCGGCGAGTCCGCTGATCGCGCACGCCGTGTGCGTCGGCGACCGCCGCCCCTACAACGTCGCGCTGCTGGTGCTCGATCGGGAAACGGTTGCGCGCAGTTTCGGCGGCTCACCGGCGGACAACGGGGCGCTTCGCGACGCGCTGGCGGCCGCCGTCGCGGCCGCGAACGAGGGGCTGTCGCGCGTCGAGCAGATCAAGCGCTACGAGGTCGTCGATGCGGACTGGCTGCCCGGGGGCGACGAGCTCACGCCGACGATGAAGCTCAAGCGCCGCCCGATCGAGGCGAAGTACGCGGCCACGATCGCGCGGCTGTATGGTTGAACCGAAGGAGCGAATGCGATGCACACCCACGACGAAGTGCGCAGAAGGCTGTTGATCGAGGGAACGGCTGCCGTGGCGCTGCTGGCGCTTGGCCGCCAGTCGGTGGCGGCGGGGACGCCGTCGACTTCGAGCAGGGAGTCTGCGGGCACTGCGGCACGATCGACCGGGGCGCCACGGGCCGCGTCGCCTGCGGCCGCGGCGGGCACGATCACGATCGGCAAGGACCTCGTCGTGAACCGCCTGGGTTTCGGCGCGATGCGCGTCACCGGCGAGGGAATCTGGGGGCCGCCCGAGGATCGGGAGGCTGCGATCCGTCTCCTGCGGCGCGTAGTCGAGCTCGGCGTCGACTTCATCGACACCGCCGATTCGTACGGACCCGGAACCAGCGAGGAACTCATCGCGGCGGCCCTGCACCCCTACCCGCGCGGACTCGTGATCGCCACCAAGGGCGGCATCGTCCGGCCCGCGCGCGAGCAGTGGGAGCGTGACGGCCGGCCTCAGCACCTGCGCGAGGCCTGCGAGGCGAGCCTGAAGCGTCTCAGGCTCGAGCGCATCGATCTCTACCAGCTGCATGCGATCGATCCGCAGGTGCCGCTCGAGGAGTCGCTCGGGGAGCTCTCGCGCCTGCAGAAGGAGGGCAAGATCCGGCACGTCGGGGTCTCGAACTTCAAGGCCGACGAACTCGAGCGCGCCCGCCGGATCGTCGACGTCGTGTCGGTGCAGAACCGCTACAACGTCGCGGACCGTTCGTCGGACCCGGTGCTCGCCGCCTGCGAGCGCGACGGCATCGCGTTCATCCCGTGGTCACCTCTTTCGCAGGGGCCGCGCGACGCGGGCGCGGAGTCGCGGGCGAAGCTCGAGGCGCTGGCGGCGAAGCGCGGGGTGTCGGTGCCGCACGCCGCCGTCGCCTGGCTGCTGGCCCGTTCGAAGGTGATGCTGCCTATCCCGGGCACCTCGAAGGTGAAGCACCTCGAGGACAACGTCGCAGCCGCCGCGATGCGGCTCACGCCGGAGGAGATGCGCGAGATCGGGTGACGCGCGGTCCGAGACGCCGCCACGGCGACTGCGGGCGCCCCGCCGTCACGCGCATCGGACCCTGCCCGACATGCGGGGCGCGGCGGACTCCGTAATCTCGTGCCGATCCGGGCGGCCGTGCCGCCCACGACACGGGGGTCGCGCATCATGAACGTCGACGAGGAACGGAGCCGCTCGCTCTGGATGGACCTGCCGTCAGTCGAGGCGCCGAGGCTCGCGCGGGATCTTTCGACCGACGTGCTCGTGATCGGCGCCGGCATCGCGGGTCTTTCGACGGCCTACGAGCTCGCGCTGCGCGGTCGGCAGGTCACGGTCGTCGACCGCGGGCAGCCGGCGCGCGGCATGAGCGCGCGCACCAGCGCACACCTTGCCTCCGAGATCGACGACTATTACCGCAAGCTGTTCGGGGTCCGTGGCGAGGCAGCCGCGCGGGCCTGGTTCGAGAGCCAGTCCGCGGCGATCGACCGCATCGAACAGGTCTGCCGCGACGAAGGCATCGACTGCGACTTCGCCCGGGTCGACGGCTACCTCGTGCCCGCCAGCGAGTCCGACGTCCCCGGCCTGCGCGAGGAACTCGCCCACTCGCGGCTCGCGGGATTCACGGGCGCCGAGTGGCAGGAGCGCGGACCCGACCCGTGGTCGCGCCTGCCGGCCATCCGTTATCCGCGCCAGGCGCGCTTCCATCCGCTGCGCTACCTCTACGGCCTGCTTGCGGCGCTCGGTTCGCGCGGCGTCGAAGTGTACGGTGACACGGCCGTCGACGAGCTCGAGGAACGCGACGGCACGGTCGTCGCGCGCACCACCGACGGCCGCAACATCACGGCACGCGCGGTCGTGGTGGCGACCAACTCCCCCTTCCACCTGCGCATCCCGATCCACACGAAGCAGGCACCGTACCGCACGTACGTGATCGCGGCGCAGATTCCGAAGGGAGCCGTGACAGACGCGCTCGTCTGGGACACGGTCGAGCCTGGTTATCACTACGTCCGGATACAGCCGGGAGCGGACCACGACGTGCTGATCGTCGGCGGCGAGGACCACAAGACGGGCGCGGACTCGCACCCGTCCGACCACCTCGACCAGCTCGAGCGCTGGGCCCGCGCGATGTACCCCGCGATGGGTACCGTGACTCACCGCTGGTCCGGACAGGTCCTCGAGCCGTCGGATTACGTGCCGTTCATCGGCCGCAGCCCGCAGCACGAGCTCGTCTGGCTGGTCACGGGCGACAGCGGCGAGGGCCTCACGACGGGCGTCGTGGCCTCGCTGATCCTGGGCGAGCAGGTCACGGGCGGCGAGCACCGCTGGGGCGAGCTCTACGAACCGTCGCGCAAGATGCTGCACGGCCTGCGCGAATACCTCGCCGAGAACGCCGACGCGGCGCGGCACTGGGCCGCCCACCTGGGCGGCGGCGAGATCGATTCCGTGGAAGAGCTGCCCGCGGGCCACGGCGCCATCGCCAGGATCGACGGCACGACGGTCGCGGCCTACCGTACTCCCGGCGGGGACTTGAAACTGCACGCGGCCGCGTGCACCCACGCCGGGTGCGTCGTCCGCTGGAACGGGTTCGAGCAGTGTTGGGACTGCCCCTGTCACGGCTCGCAGTTCTCGACCGACGGCGAGGTGCTCCAGGGGCCGGCCCATCGGTCGCTCGAGCCCTTCGTACCGGAGACGACCTCGGTCCGCGGCAGGGCGTCGGAGCGAGAGCATCGGCCGAGCCCCTGATCGGGGCGCTCGTCGCGATCAGCGCGGAACGACCGGCAGGTCGAAGTCCGCGGGCGGCAGGCCGGCGCGCTGCCGCCCGACCATCGAGCGCACGGCGGAGGTGAAGTCCGCGGCGAAACGCGGCATGTCGAAGAGCGGCGAAATCCGGCGGGCGTCGGCGACACGGATGCGCAAGGCTCCGAGACCCTCCCGGTCGCGGCCGAGCGTGACTGCGCGAGCGACGTAATCCTCGACCGATCCTGCGATCAGTTCGTCGAGACCGAGCGTATGAAGCAGGGAGCCCGCGACGCGCGACGCGTAGGTGCGGCCCGGCCAGGTGAGGACGGGGCAGCCGGCCCATAGCGCGTCGCTCGCCGTCGTGTGGGCCCCGTACGGCCACGTGTCGAGGAACAGGTCGACGTGGCGGTACAGCGCCAGGTACTGCAGGTGCGGCAGCTTCGGCTGGAACCGCAGGCGCAGCGGATCGACGCCGGATGCCGCGGCGTGACGACGCAACCCGCACGCAAGCTCGCCCTGGTCCGCGCCGAGCAGCCACAGCACCGCGTCCGGCAACTCCCGAAGGATCCGCGCCCAGGCTGCGAACACCTCCGGAGTGAACTTGTATCCGTTGTTGAAGCTCGCGAGCACGAGTCCCGAGTCGGGCAGTCCGCATTGGCTGCGCGCCGGCGGATCGCCGATGATCCGCGTGGCATCGGACGGCTGGAACGCGTGGGGCAGCCGCACGACGGCCTCGCTGTATGAAGCGCGCTCGGCCGGCGGGACGACCCAGGCGTCGGCCAGCAGGTAGTCGATGAAGGGCGCGCCGGACGTCCCCGGATACGCGAGCCAGTTCACCTGCAACGGCGCGACGCGGAGCGCGAACACTTCGGTGATCGCGCCTCCGCCGTAGCCGCGCAGGTCGAAGACGACGTCGAGGTCGGCCTCGCGCATGCGGCGCGCCATGGATGCATGGTCGAGCGTACTCACGTCGTCGAAGTGCCGGAAAGCGCGGGCGATGCGGGGCCTGAGTGCGCCGCCGTCGTCGGGCGCCGTGGCGAATCCGTGCGTGACGAGGGGTCCGTCGCGCAGCCGCTCGACGAGGTCCACGACGAGCAGCGCCGTCGGGTGATTGTGGAAGCCGGAGGACGCGAAGCCGACGCGGATCGGCGCGTCGGCGGGCCTGCGCGGCGGCTGCCAGTGGGCGAGGCGCGGCGCGGCGCGACCTGCATCGAGTTGTCTGAGCCGTGCCCAGGTCCGCGCGCATGAGAGCTGTTCATCGGGCGTCGCGGGCTCGGAAAGGAAGGAGAACGGCGTGATGCCCGGACGCCCGTCGCGGACGGCGCCCCGGAGGCGTGCGGACAGCGCGTCGAGCCCGTCCCAGTCCGCAAGTTGCCGCTTGAGGAACACGAGCTGCGCGAGCGCGGGCCAGCATTCCGGATCCCGCTCGAGCGCGGCCGACATCGCCTGCGCGGCGCGCGCACGCTCGCCGCTCGCATCGAGCGCGAGGCCGAGGTTGTGGTGCACTTCTGCCGGCCGGGGGTCGAGCGCGACGCTGCGCTCCAAGGCCGCGACGGCGTCGGCCTGTCGCCCGAGCGTGGCGAGAAGCTCGCCCAGCACGCGCCACGCTCGGGCGTTCGACGGCACTTCCACGACGACCCGCGCGGCTTCGACCGCCGCCTCGTCGCGCCGTCCCGCGTCCGCAAGCGCGACGACGAGGCCCAGCTGCAGGTCAGGCGAGGTGACGCCCTGTCCGATCGCCCGACGGTAGATCGCCACGGCCCCTTCGGCATCGCCGTGGTGCGTGCGCAGCGCAGCGAGCGCCTGCCACGGTTCGGCGAGGCGCGGCTCGAACTGCTGGGCGCGCTGGTACGCCTGCTCGGCGTCGGCGTGCTGCCCGAGCGCGAGATAGAGCCGGCCCATCGCGCAGAGGACCCGCCCGTCGCGGGGACGCGCGCGCAGCAGCACGGCGAGCCGCTCGTACGCGGCACGGTGGTCGCCGCGTGCGAGCAACCGGTCGACTTCGGTCAGGTCCGGCCGCGGACTCGCGCTCATCGGGTCACCTGGAGACGGCGTAGCCACGGAAAGCCGCTACCGTAGTCGAAAACGGCTGCCGCGGCATCCGGTTGCGGACGCACGGTCCCCGACCGGCTGACCACGCACCGGCTCCCTATGGACTTCATCGAGGGCGGACCGGCATTCTCGCCGGACAGTCCGAGGAGTCGCCATGAAGCATCGTCTCGCCCTGCTGCTGCTCTTGTCCACGCTCGTTGCCGCGGGTCCGTCCCGCGCCGCGACCGCCGAGGACGCCGCGAAGCACGTGACCTCGATCGCCGACCGCTACGTCGCCGAGTTCAAGCGGATCTACCCGATCTCGTTTTCGTTCAGCGGCATGCCGATGGAGCGCCACGACGGCATCGACATCAACGCCCCGGCCGATGTCGCGAAATGGCGCGCGTTCCAGCGCGGGCTCGCGCAGGAGCTCGCGACGCTCCCCGCGGACTCGCTCGTGGGACGGCCCGAGTGGACGACGTGGCAGTTCATGAACCAGGCGTTGCGCCAGGACGCGGCGATCGAGGTGTGCCGGCAGGAACTGTGGTCGGTGTCGCCGCTCGGCTGGCAGGCGAGCCTGCCGCAGGTGGCCGGCATCCAGCCGGTCGGAACCGACGAGGCCCGGGCCCAGGCGCTCGCGAGGTGGCGAGGCATGGGCGCCTGGATCGACCAGGAGATCGCGAACCTGCGCGAAGGCCAGAAACTCGGGTACTCCGCAACGCAGACCTCGGTGCAGTCCACGCTCGGCCAGCTCGACTCGCTCCTTGCCGGCAAGCCCGAGGAGTCCGCCTACATGGAGATGGCGAAACGCGACGGGACCGGACCGTTCGCCAAGGAGTGGTCCGCGATCGTGGCCGGCACGCTGTGGCCGGCGCTCGAGCGCTATCGCAACTTCCTGCGCGACGACTACCTGCCGAAGGCGCGCGCCTCGACGTCGATCGCCGGCCACCCCAACGGCCGCGACTGCTACCGGGCGCTCATCTTCGGCTACACCACGATCGACGCGGATCCTCAGGCGCTCTTCGAGCTGGCGAAGGCGAAGGTGGCGGAGGAGCAGGCGTTCGCGCTCGAACTCGGCCGCGGCCTGTACGGCGACAAGGCGACCGACTGGGCGACGCTCGGCGCGCTCATGAGGGCGGACCCGCGCAACAAGTTCGCGAGCCGCGAGGAGGTACAGGCCTACACCCAGGCGACCATCGATCGCGCAGAGGCCGCCGCTGCCCGGATGGTGCTCGAACCGCCGAAGGCCAAAGTCGTGCTCGAGCCGTTCCCGGAGTTCCAGCAGGCCTCCGCGCCCGGTGGCCAGTACATCCCGGCAGCCGACGACGGCAGCCGCCCGGCCACGTACCTGTTCCGCAACGTGGTCGACGACCTCTACCGGCTGTCGCTGCAGAACGTCATCCTCCACGAGACCTGGCCCGGACACCACCTCCAGGTCGCGCTGCTCGCGGAGCGTGGCAAAGGCGCGCTGCACCCCGTGGCGCGGCTGCTGTTCTTCAGCGGCCCCGGCGAAGGCTGGGCCTCGTACTCGGAGGACTTCGCCCGCGAACTCGGGCTGTACGACTCCGACCTCGACTACGCCGGCGGCCTGATGGCCTCGATTGCGCCGATGATGGTCGCCGACCTCGGCATGCAGCTCGAAGGCTGGACGCCCGACCAGGCCGTCGAGTACCTCAAGAAGAACCTGCCGATGCGACCGGAGAGCCGCATGCCGCAGTCCGTCGCGCTGATCGCGAGTCTGCCCGGGTTCGTGCACTCCTATCCGCTCGGCGGCATCCAGTGGGCGCAGATGCGCGCACGTGCCGAAAAGGCGCTCGGCGACGATTTCGACGTGCGCGCGTTCCACCAGGTGCTGCTCGAGGACGGGATGCTGCCGTTCAGCGCGCTCGAGGCCAAGCTCGACCGCTGGATCACTCGCGGAGGTAAGTGAGCAGCTCGATCACCCGGCGGGATTTCCTGAACGGCGTCGCGCTCGGCGTCGCGGCGAGCGCCCTGCCCGGCGCGATCGGTGCTGCGCCCGCGACCACCGGGCCGGTGGCCTACCCGCCGGCCCTGGGCGGATTCCGCGGCGCGGCCGAAGGCACCTGGAGCGCGGCGCACGCACTGCGCGACGGCACCCGGTTCGCGCTCGACGACGCGACGTTCGACGAGTCGGTCGACCTCGTTGTCGTCGGCGCCGGCATCAGCGGACTCGCGGCGGCGTGGTTCTACCGCCGCGAGCACCCGGGCGCGCGCATCCTGCTGCTGGATCCGCTCGACGACTTCGGCGGGCACGCGCAGCGCAACGAGTTCGTCGTCGGCGGGCGGCGGCTGGTGAGCTACGGAGGCAGCGAGTCGCTGCAGTCGCCGAAGTCGCTCTACAGCCCGGTGGCCCGCGATCTCCTGGCCGCGCTCCGCGTCGACGTCGACCGTTTCGAGACGGCATTCGACCGCGAGCTCTATCCAGGCCTCGGGCTGTCGCGCGGCGTGCTCTTCAAGCGCGAGCACTTCGGCACCGATCGCCTCGTGACCGGCGATCCGCAGCGCATGGTCGCGGACGACGTGCCGCCCGGGCGGATGAACGCGCGGCCCGTCGCCGAGTTCGTCGCCGACTTCCCGGTATCCCAAGCCTCCCGCCGTCAGCTCGTCGAGCTCTACACGTCGAACCGTGACCCGCTGGCAGGAATGACGCGCGGCGACAAGCAGCGCGTGCTCGAGCGCACGAGCTACCGGGAGTGGCTGCTGCGGCACTGGGCGCTCACGGAGGAAGCCGCCGACACCTTCCACGGCCGCACCCTGGACTTCTTCGCGACGGCGACCGACGCGGTGCCGGCGGCCTGGGCGATGGAAACCGGCTATCCCGGCTTTCGCGGGCTCGGCCTGCAGGACGCCGGCGCGGCGTCGCCCGAGATGGACGACCCGTACATCCACCACTTCCCCGACGGCAACGCGTCGCTCGCGCGGCTGCTGGTCCGGTCGCTCGTCCCGGGCGTTGCGCCGGGCCGCGACATGGAGGACGTGGTGCTCGCGCCGTTCGACTACTCGCGCCTCGACGTCGCCGGAGCCCCCGCGCGCCTGCGCCTCGGCAGCACGGTGCTGAGGGTGCGCAACGGCGGGACCCAGGCGTCGCCCGGCGTCGAGACGATCTACGTCCGCGACGGACGGCTCCACGGCGTCCGATCGCGCCACGCGGTGCTCGCCTGCTGGCACACCATGTCGCACTACCTCGTGCCCGAGCTCGGCGAGGGCCAGCGTGCCGCGCTCGCCTCGAACGTCAAAGCGCCGCTGGTGTACGTGAAGGTCGCCGTGCGCGACTGGCGGCCGTGGGTGCGTCGCGGCGTGCACGAAGTGACGAACCCGATGGGGTTCTACAGCCGCCTCAAGCTCGATTATCCCGTGAGCCTCGGCAGCTATGCGTTTCCGCGCTCGCCCGACCAGCCGATGGTGCTGCATCTGGTGCACGTCCCGCTCGCGGGCGAGCCGGGCGACGACCTGCGGGCGCGTTTCCGGGCGGCGCGCGCGCAGCTGCAGGCGATGCCGTTCGGGGCTTTCGAGTCGGCTGCGCGCGACGAACTCACCCGCATCGCGGGCCCCGGCGGCTTCGACGCAGACCGCGACGTCGCCGCGATCACGGTGAACCGCTGGGGCCACGGTTACGCCTACGGCGGCAACCCGCTCTACGACCCGCCGCCGGCCGGTGGACTCGAACCGACGGCGGTCGCGCGCGTGCCGGTCGGTCGCATCGCGTTCGCAAACTCGGACTCCGCGGGCTCCGCATACGCCCACGCGGCCATCGACGAGGCCGATCGCGCAATACGCGAACTCCGCTAGTCTCCTGCGTGACACCCGCAGGCGCGAGGAGGCTGCGCCCGTCCGGGCTACCGCTGCGACCGCGGACGGCGCAAAGTGGCCGGACGGCCCGCGGAGCCGCGCGGGCGTCCGAGGAGACCGCCCGCGTGAGCACGCCAGGACCTGCACCCCGGACGAGGCCGGAGTCGCCGTCCGTCGTCGGCATCGCCGTGCGCGACCTCGCGCGCCTGCAGAGCGTCGCGCTCACCGTCGCGAAGCACGGGTTCGGGCCGCTGCTCATACGGACGCCGCTGGGGCGCCGACTCTTCAAGGACACGCCGCAAGGCGACGCCGCCCTGCGCGACCAGGCGGCGCCCGTCCGGTTCGCGAGGCTGCTCGCGGCGCTCGGGCCCACCTACATCAAGCTCGGCCAGATACTCTCCATGCGCAAGGATCTCCTCGCGCCCGAGTGGATCGCCGCGCTCGAGACGCTGCAGGACGACGCGCCGCGGCTGCCGTTCGCCTCGATCCGCGAGCAAGTCGAGGCGAGCCTCGGCGGCCGGCTCGAGGACCTCTACGAGACGTTCTCCGAGCAGCCGCTCGGCACTGCATCGATCGCGCAGACGCACCGCGCGCGCACCCGGGACGGTGAGGAGGTCGTCGTGAAGGTGCAGCGGCCGGGCATCGAGGCCACGATGCGGGCGGACCTCGACCTCATGTACCTGGCCGCGCAGGTGCTCGAGGCGAGTATCGACGAACTGCAGTTCGTCGGCGTCGTCTCGGTCGTCGAGGAGTTCGAGAAAGGGCTCCTGAAGGAGCTCGACTTCCACCAGGAACTCGCAAACCTGCTGGAGTTCCAGCGCAATCTCGAGCCCGGCCGCCGGGTCGTCGTGCCCCGGCCGCACCCGGAGCTCTCGGCGCGCACCGTGCTCACGATGCAGTTCTTCGAGGGTCGTCCGATCCGCAAGCTCGTGCCGAAGAGTGCGGAAGCACGGGCGATCGTCGACGAGATCGTCCGCACGGCACTCAAGCAGGTGTTCGTCGACGGCGTCTTCCACGGCGACCCGCATGCCGGGAACCTGCTCTACGACGACGCGCTCACCGTCTGCATGATCGACCTGGGAATGGTCGGGCGCGTGACCCCCGGGCAGCGGGACGACATGGTGACGCTCGCGATCGCCACGATCGCGAGCGACCCGACCACGATCGCGCGCATCCTGCTCAGGATGGGCACGCCCACGCAGCGCGTGAACCTGAGCGAGCTCAAGGCGGACATCACGCGGATCCGCGAGCAGCACCTCATGGTCGCGAGCTTCGGCGAGTACGACTCGGCGGGCTTCATCGAGGCCTTCTCCAGGGCCGCAGGCAAGTACCGCATCAGGCTCGCTCGGGACATGGCCATCCTCGCCAAGGCCGCGGCGACAATCGAGGACATCGTCCGGACGCTGCACCCGGAGGTCGACATCGTCGGCATCGCCCGACCGTTCCTCGACGACTACGTCCAGAAGCGCCTGTCGCCCCGCCGCCTGCTCGGCGAGTTCGCGAGCGAGGCGTCCGGCATCGGCTCGATGCTGCGCACCGTACCGGGCCAGGTCGACCAGCTGCTGCACGACTTCGAGACCGGCAACATCAGGGTCCGCGCCGTCACGCCCGAGCTCGACGACCTGCCGCGGCTGGTGCACGCGCTCGGCAGCCGGATCGCGCTCGCGACCTTCGCGGCCTCGACGACGATCGCGACCGCGATCGCCGTGCCCGAGTCGACCGAATCGACGCTGCGCCTCGCGGTCGCCGGGATCCTTGCGTTCGCCGCGGCCGCGAGCTGGGGTACGCTCGCCGCCTGGCACTGGCTCGGCCGCGGCAAGCCGCTCAGGCTGGCGCCGCTCGTGAAGTTCTTCCGGCGCTGACCCCGGGAGGGATCGCCATGTCCGTTGCACACGCCCGCGACACGCTCGCCACGCTCGGTACGCTGCTCGACGGCTTCCGCCCGGATCCCGCCTCGACGCACACACCGTCGATCCAGAAGGCACTGCTCGTGGCGCGACGGCTGCAGGAGCGCGCCCGCGCCCTGCAGACGCCGGCCGAGCGACGGCAGCAGGCGGAACTCGACCGGATGCTGCAGACCCCGTCCGACAAGGCGACGCTCGCGCTCATGACCGACCAGGCGTTCCGCACGAGCGACCCGGCGCGCGCCGTCGAGCACCTGACGCACATCCTCGACGTGCAGGGCATACCGCGGTTCTTCGGGCCGCTCGACCGCACGCTGATGAAGGGCTTCCAGTCCTTCGGCGGGTTCGTGCCGGGCGTCGCGCTGCCGCTCGTCAAGG
>Ga0105090_10001262_pt1 | contig 13535 bp, 10 predicted proteins | sample PPLLak3March2015_FD_79110 | JGI IMG/M metagenome (GOLD analysis project Ga0105090, IMG submission 79110) | Freshwater sediment microbial communities from Prairie Pothole Lake near Jamestown, North Dakota, USA - PPLs Lake P7 Core (1) Depth... | ecosystem: Environmental > Aquatic > Freshwater >... | reverse complement strand
GTCGGACGGCAAGCCGGGCGCCTTGCCGTCCGACAGCTATCTTCTCGACAATCTGGCCGACATTGTGGAAAGCACGCGCCTTCGCATGGATGCCAGCATGCCGTTGATTTTGCTGGGACACAGCATGGGCGGCCTGGTCGCCGCGCGGCTGGTTTCACTCAACCGGATCAAGGTGGACGGTCTGGTGCTGTCCTCACCCGCACTGGACGCCGGAATGAGCCGTTTCCAGAAATTCCTGGTCGACGTACTGCCGCGGTTTGCCCCAAACCTTCGCGTGGGCAATGGACTCGATCCCAGTTTCCTTTCGCACGAATCCTCCGTGGTGCAGGCTTACCTGGACGACCCCAAAGTGCATGACCGCATCAGCGCGCGGCTGGCGCGATTCATTGCCGATGCGGGGCCGGCCACCCTGGCCTGTGCTTCGCAGTGGAGCGTTCCCACGCTGTTGATCTACGCAGGTGCTGACAAACTGGTGGACCCGGCCGGCAGTCGGACGTTTGCCAAGGCCGCGCCCCGAAACGTCGTCGCCTCGCAGTGCTTTGATTCGATGTACCACGAGATATTCAACGAAGTCGAGCGCGAGAAAGTCTTCAGCCGCCTTCGCGCGTGGCTGGATGCCAATTTCCACGGGCAGTAAAGACCGCGCCAATTTCCATTGCCGTCAGCGGCTACTTCTGCTGTAGCAGGCCTCCAATCATGCCGAACAGGTCGCCCGCGTTCCCAAAGCCGCCTTCGGGAGCATTCCCTCGCGGCGTGAGTTTGTCGATCAGGCCTGGCAGAACCTGCGCGAGTTGGCCCGCGGCGTCGTTCTGGCTCATGCCTAGCTGGGCCGCCAGGTCACCCATCGTGTCGCCACCGAGCACCGCACCGAGGTCCGCGCCGCTGATCGGCGCATTCTGGCCGGATCCAATCCAGGATCCGAGCACGTCACCCATGCCTGCCTGGTTGAATTTTTCCATCAGCCCCCCCAGTCCGCCGCCCTGCCCGTTGTTGGCGAGCATGCCGATCACCGCGGGGAGCAGTGCGTCAAGGCCCCCGGCGCCACTCTGCTGCCCACCACCCTGCCCGCCTCCTAGTTGAGAGTTCAGCACCGATCCCAACATCGAATCCAGCAATCCCATGGCAGCTCCTTTGACGTAAAGACGAACTCAGGCATTTTGGGCGGCGCGCTGCTTGAGCGCAAGCCACGCCAGCGCAGCGCCGGTGAGTGCCACGGGCACCAGGGAGCCCATGTTCAGCAGCACCCAGCCTTGCGTCGTGACCAGCGCGCCAGAGGCAAACGAGGTGAAGGCCATGGTCGCGAACACACAAAAATTGATGGCGGCCTGCGCACGGTCCTTTTCCTCAGGCCGGTAGGCGCGCAACGACAGCGTCGTGCTGCCGGTGAACAGGAAGTTCCAGCCCACGCCGAGCAGAAACAGGGCGATGATGAACTGGTGCAAATCCACGCCCGACAGCGCCACTGCAATACAGGCAAAGTTCAGCACCACACCGACGCCCATCACGGGCAAGGTTCCGAAGCGATTGATCAGATGCCCGGTGAAGAACCCCGGCGCGAACATGCCGATCACGTGCCACTCCAGCACCAGTGCCGCGTCGGAGAACGGAAAACCACACACCTGCATCGCCAGCGGAGTGGCTGCCATCAGCAGGTTCATCACGCCGTAGCTCAGGGCCGCTGAGGCAGCAGCCACAACGAACACCGGCTGGCGCATGATTTCCGACAGCTTGCGCCCAGCCGGACTGCCTGCCACCTTGGGCGGCACCGGCGGGAACTGCACGAAGGCCATCAGCAGCATGGACAACACCGCCACCACGGCCAGGCTGAGGTAGGCGCCCGCAAAAGGCACCTCGAAAAGGCCCTTGGTGCGTGCCGCCAGGTTCGGTCCGATCACCGCGCCGATCAAGCCGCCCGCCATCACCAGCGACACCGCCTTCTCGCGAAACGCCGGCGGTGACAGCTCGGCCGCGGCAAAGCGGTAGAGCTGGCCGTTGGCGCTGTAATAGCCGGCCACCACCGTTGCCGTGACCAACAACCAGAAGTTGCGACTCCAGACCGCGTAGGCGCACAGCAAGGCCGACAGCAAGGCCACCCCCAGCCCGATCTGGAACGAGGCCCGGCGGCCGTAGCGCGACTGCGTCTTCGCGACCAGGCTGGTGGAGAGCGCCCCGCCGACGACGTAGCCCATCACCGGCAGCGTCGCCATCCAGCCCAGTGGCGCCAGGCTCAGACCCACCAGGCCGTTGATGGCGATAAAGACCACGTTGTTGGTAAGGAACAGTCCCTGGCAGAACGCCAGAAGGGTGAGATTGCGCTTCATCGGCCCCAGTTTATAGGAGTGGCCCGGATGCGCTGGCGCAAGGAGGGCTGGCACGCCGCCCGGCGAAACCAAGCATCCATCGAACTGCCTCCCTTGGACAGGCGACCTGCGGCGCCGATCCGGGCCTTGCAAGGACTGTCAGCGGGCCCGGGCAGCAGCGCAGGCTTCTGTTTCCAGCCGGCCCCGAACGCTCGATGAGAGGTCCGCCGGGCGCGACCTTGGCGCGCTCCTGCCTTGATCAGGCCAAGGTCAGCGCCGCCAGCGCCGCCAGTGGCGCCGTCTCGGCGCGCAGCACGCGCGGACCCAGCGTCACCGGAACAAAACCGGCGGCCAGTGCAGCGGCTTCCTCGGACGGCGTCAAGCCGCCTTCGGGCCCGGACAGCAGTGTGACCGCTCCGCTGGAGGGCAAGGCCTCCCGCAATGGCCGAGCGCCGGGGTGCAGGGACAGCACCAGGCGCGTCACCGGCGCCGGCCCCTCCCGCGTCGGCAAAGAATGTTCCGCCAGCCATTCGGCCAGACTCACCGCCTCATGAAGCACCGGCACCCGGTTTCGCCCGCACTGCTCGCAGGCGGCCACGGCCACGGCCTGCCAGTGGGCGCGCTTCTTGTCACCGCGCTCGCCCTTGAGCTTGAGCACGCTGCGCTCGGCCAGCAACGGCGTGAGGCTGGCGGCGCCAAGTTCCGTCGCCTTTTCCACCAGCCAGTCCATGCGTTCGTTGGCCGTGATACCGGCCAGCAGGTGCACGGCGCGCGGCGCCTCGCGCTCGATGGCATGGTGCGCGCCGACCAGCGCCTGCACGTCCGAGCGCCCCATGCGGGTGACGCTGGCGTCGAATTCACCGCCGGTCGCCCCGGCGTCGCCAGCGCCGCCGCTGAACAGCGTGATGACCGCGCCGGGCTGCAGACGCAGCACCTGCACATGGCGCGCAACACCGGCAGGCAGGTCGATCACCTCACCGCTGGCGAGCGGCACGGGGCAATGGAAGCGCGGCATTGAATCCAATCAGTCACAAATAAATAGCTAACTATGACGATTTTACGCTGGACAAAGGCTTTTTTATCCTAAACCCGGCCAAACGCATAGCCTGAGACCGTTTCAATGCCTTCCACCTCGTCGATCAGGCGCAGCAACGGGCCGAGTTCGCGGTAGCGGCTGGCCGTGGCACGGATGTAGCCGATGAAGCGCGGCGCATCGGCCAGGTAGCGCGGCTTGCCGTCGCGCAGGGTCAGGCGCGCGAAAATGCCGGCGACCTTCAGGTGGCGCTGCAGCCCCATCCATTCCACCGCGCGGTAGAACGCGCCGAAATCGCTGTGCCAGTCCTCGTAGTCCATCAGGCCGGCCTTGCGCGCCTTTTCCCAGTAGCGGACGGTCACGTCGAGCACGAAATCCTCGTCCCAGCTCAGGAAGGCGTCACGCATCAGGCTGGCGATGTCGTAGGTGACAGGGCCATACACTGCGTCCTGGAAGTCCAGCACACCGAGCTGGGTCGATGACGTGGCGCCAGGCACCGTCGGGATCATCAGGTTGCGCGGCATGAAGTCGCGGTGCACATAGACCTGCGGGGCCGCGAGGTTGCGCGCAATGATCAGGTCGAAGGTCTTGTCCAGCGTGGCCCGGATCGGGCCTTCGACCGCCACGCCCCTGTGCTGCGCGAGGTACCAGTCGGGAAACAGTGCCAGCTCTCGGCGCAGCAGCGCATCGTCATACGGCGGCAACACGCCGGGCCTGGACGCGAGTTGCCAGGCGATCAGCGCGTCCACCGCCTGACCGTACAAAGGTGTGTTGGTCTCGGGGTGGTCGCGGTCGATCACCTCCATCATGGTTTTCGACCCCAGGTCACTGAGCAGCATGAAGCCCTGCGGCTCGTCCCAGGCCAGAACCTCTGGGACGTTCAGCCCGGCCGCCTGCATCAGACGCGCCACATTGACGAAGGGCGCGCAGTTTTCAAGCGCGGGCGGTGCGTCCATGATGATGCAGCTGCCCGCACCATTTGCCCGGTCCGCCCGGAAATAACGCCGGAAACTGGCGTCGGCGGAAGCCGGCCGCACGCTGGCAGCAACCAGGCGGTGGATCGCGGATTGATGGCCCAGCCACGCCTGAAAAGTCGCCTCGCGGGCGGGATCGGTCCAGACAGGGGCGTCAACCCGCGCTGGCACGCTGGAATCCGGTGGGGAAAGATTTGAGCTCATGGATAATCCATTCTACAAATCCAGTCTCGTCAGGCTGGCCAGACCTGCCTCCTGCCTTCGCACCGGCCGGACTTTTCGACTGATGATTGCACCCCTTTTTGCCTTTGATGAAGCCTGAGCCGCCGTTCCTGCACTGCCGCCTGACGCCCGTGGCCTGCGTGGTTGCCAGCTTGCTGCACGGCCTCGCGTGGGGGCAGGAACTGCCGGACGGCGACACGCTGAAACTCAAAAGCAGTCCCCAGCTGGAAGAAAGGATTCCCGGGTCCGTGCGCAAGGACCTGCCCACTTTCTTGTCGGGTCAGCGCCTTTCGGGGCGCGTGGACGTGGAAACAACGATTGAGGGCGCTGCGGAAATACGACGGGGCGACACTGTGATCCGCGCCGACCAGCTGCAATACACCTCTCCCGACGACATGGCCCGGGGCAATGGTCATGTCCGCATCAATCGCGAAGGCAACATCTACGAAGGGCCCGCCGTGGAGCTCGAGGTCGATGCGTTCAAGGGTTTCTTCACCGAGCCCAAGTTTGATCTGCTGAAAAACGGCGCCCAGGGTGACGCTGAACGGATGGACTTTCTCGACGACAAGCATTCCGTTCTCCACCAGGCCCGGTACAGCACCTGCCGACGCGACGGCGGGCCGGAGTGGCTGCCCGACTGGGTATTGCGCGCCACCCGCATCGATATTGACAACGAGGAAGACGTCGCGGTTGCCGAAGGCGCGACCTTGAGTTTCATGAACGTCCCCATCCTGCCGATTCCCGCGGTCAGTTTTCCACTCAGCGACAAACGCAAGTCCGGTTTTCTAGCGCCTTATTTCGGCATTGGCAACGTCAACGGAGTGGAGTACGCACAGCCCTACTACCTGAACCTGGCGCCGAACCGCGACGCCACCCTGACGGGCACGCTGCTTTCAAACAGAGGCATTGATCTGGGCGGCGAATACCGCTATCTCAATCCCACCTACAAAGGGCTGTTGTATGGCAATTACATGCCTTGGGACAGGCTGCGCGATGAGAGCCGATGGGGGTTTGGCGGACTGCACAGCCAGACGCTCCCAAGCGGCCTTGGCCTGAACCTCAACGTCAATCGGGTCAGCGACGACAATTACTGGAAGGATTTCCCCCGCGCGCAAACGGCTCTGACCGCGCGCCTGCTGCCCAGCGACGCCAACCTGACGTGGAACCAGGGCAGCTTTTCCGCAGCCGCCAGGACGCTTTACTGGCAGACCCTGCAGGACGTGACGGCCCCCATTACGCCACCGTACAACCGCACACCGCAGCTGACCGGGCGCTATGCCGGCAGCCCGGGCGCCGGGGTGGATCTTTCCGTGGACATGGACTACACGCGGTTCGAATCCAATCCCACGCTCACGGGGCAGCCCAACGGACAACGCACCTACACGCTGGCCCAGCTGAGCCGGCCCTGGGCACTGCCCGGCGCCTTTGTGACGCCAAAGGTGCAGGTGCATGCCGCCAACTACCTTTTTGACGGCACGCTGTCCACCGGTGCCACCTCCGCCAATCCGGTGGTACCCACCTTCAGCGTGGACAGTGGCCTGATCTTCGAGCGTGACACCAACTATTTCGGACGCGACGTGCGCCAGACGCTTGAGCCCCGCGCGTTTTACGTTTACACGCCCTTTCGAAGCCAGAATGCCTTGCCGAACTACGATACGGCTTCCTTCGACTTCAACTTCACCACCATCTACACCGAAAACGCGTACGTGGGCAACGACCGGATTGCCGACAACAACCTGCTGACGCTGGGCCTGTCGACCCGACTGGTCGATGCCGTCACGGGCGCACAGCTGGCGCAGGTAGGCATCGCGCAGCGCCCGCGCTTCAGCACGCAGCTGGTCACGTTGCCGGGCCAGGCGCCGATTCCACCGGGCTGGAGCGACATGCTGGTGGGTGGCACCATCAACTGGTCCCCAAAATGGAACGCCGCTGCAGCCGTCCAGTTTGACGCCAGAGACGGCAGCTCCGTCCGCACGACCGTTGGCGGAACCTACAACCCGGGCAACTACCGGGTCTTCAATGCCGCCTACCGCCTGCAGGCCGGGGTCAGCGAGTCGCTGGATGTGGGCTGGCAATGGCCGCTCAACGACCTGTGGGGCGACCTGGGCCTGGACCTTGGCAGGGGCAAGGGCCAGGGCGCGGGCCGCTGGTATAGCGTTGGCCGGCTGAACTACAGCCTCAAAGGGCGCGAACTCGTTGACGCGCTTGCCGGCTTTGAGTACGACGCAGGCTGCTGGATTGCCCGACTGGTACTGACCCGGCTTCAAACCAGCACATCCACCGCCAATACAAGCATCTCGATGCAGATGGAGTTCGTAGGGTTCACGCGACTGGGCCCAAGCCCGTTGAAAGCCCTGCGGGACAACATATCGCGCTATCAGTACCTGCGTGAACAGACCACCCCCCCCAGCCGCTTTAGCAACTATGACTAACTTCAATCCTCGCCGTGATGCCTGTGCCGTTCCTCGCCCGGCGTTGCGGCGAAGCTGTCTGGCCGTCCTGATACTGGCTGCAGCGTTGCCCCTGGCGGCACCCGCGCAAGGGCTGCGCCCGTCCGCCGGAACAGGGCTTGGCAGCCCTGCGCCCCGTCCGCTCAGCACGGCACAGCGTCCGGCCGATTTCATCGTGGTCGTGGTCAACAGTGAGCCCATCACCAACAACGAGGTCCTGGCCAGACTGGTTCGAACGGAGCAGCAATTGGCGCAGCAGGGCGGGGCCAGGCCTTCGCGCGAGATCCTGGCGCGTCAGGTTCTGGAGAGCCTGATCAATGAGAAGGCCCAGCTCCAGCTCGCCCGGGAAGCCGGCCTGAAGGTGGACGATGCCGCGGTGGCGCAGGCTGAACTCACCATTGCGACCCAGAACCAGGTAAGCGTCGCAGAGCTGGAACGCCGCATCCGGCAGGACGGCATGGACGTGCGGAAGTTCCGCGAAGACCTGCGCAACCAGTTGCTGCTGACACAACTGCGCGAGCGGGAAATGGCGTCGAAAGGCCGGGTGACCGAGTTTGACATTGACCAGTACATCCAGGAGAAGCAGGGCGGCAGCGATGCCAGCAGCACGGAGATCAATATCGCCCACGTCCTGATTGCGGTTCCGGAAAATGCGACACCCACCCAGATCGCCGCCCTGCAGGCCCGTGCCGAACTCGTCGCCACGCGGGCCCGCGCCGGTGAGGATTTTGCCGCGCTGGTGCGCGAGTTTTCAGATGCCCCCGACAAGGAAAAATCCGGCGGTCAGGTCGGCCTTCGCCGGGTCGACCGCTACCCGCCCCTGTTCATCGAGGCGACAAAATCACTGGCTGCAGGCGGCATCGGCGGCCCGGCCCGTTCGGCAGCCGGATTTCATGTCCTGAAGGTGGTGGAAAGGCGTCAGGGTGCGCTGCCGGCAATGACCGTCACGCAGAGTCGTTCGCGCCACATCCTGCTGCGCCCGGACACCCAGCTGACCGAGTCCGCAGCCATCGCGCGCCTGTCCGATTTCCGGCGCCGCATCGTCGAGGGTCAGGCCGATTTCGCCACACTGGCGCGAGAAAACTCCCAGGATGGCAGCGCCAACGAAGGCGGTGATCTGGGCTGGACCAACCCTGGGCAGTTCGTCCCAGAATTCGAGGAAGCATTGAACCGGCTCTCCCCCGGGCAGATCAGCCAGCCGGTCGTCTCGCGATTTGGCGTGCACCTGATCCAGTTGCAGGAGCGGCGCGAAGGCACGCTGAGTCAGCGCGAGCAACGCGAGATCGTGCGCAACCTGATACGCGAGAAAAAGGTGGAAGAAGCAGCCGTCCTTTGGGCCCAGGACGTTCGCGGCCGCGCCTATATCGAGTATCGCGAGCCACCACAGTGAAGCACATCGCCCGCAAGCGCTTTGGCCAGCACTTCCTGGCTGATCGCGGGATCATTGACGCGATCGTTCAGGCGATTGATCCCAGGGCTGGTCAGGCGATGGTGGAGATCGGTCCGGGCCTGGCGGCCCTGACGCAGCCTCTGGTCGAGCATCTGGGCCACCTGACCGTGATCGAGCTGGACCGGGACCTTGCCGTGCGGCTGCGCGCCCATCCGCAACTGACGGTCATCGAGTCCGATGTACTGAAGGTCGATTTTTCCCTGATCGAGAAGCCTGCTGGGGCGACTGGCCTGCGGGTCGTTGGCAATCTGCCCTACAACATCTCGACGCCGATCCTGTTTCATCTCCTGCAGTATGTCGAACTGATCGAAGACCAGCACTTCATGCTGCAAAAGGAAGTGATCGACCGCATGGTCGCGCAACCGGCCACCAGCGACTACGGCCGGCTCTCGGTGATGCTCCAATGGCGTTACGCCATGGAGAATGTGCTGGCGGTCCCGCCAGAGAGCTTCGAGCCGCCACCCCGGGTGGACAGCGCCGTGGTTCGCATGGTGCCGCTTGCGCAACCGGCCGCCGTCGATCCCGCCGTGTTGTCCACCATCGTCCGCGTGGCCTTCAGCCAAAGGCGCAAGCTGATCCGCCACACGCTGGGCCGCTGGCTCGAAGAAAAGGCCTTTTCAGGGCATTTCAACGTTCAGCGCCGCGCCGAGGAAGTGCCTGTCGATGAGTACGTGGCACTGGCGCAGCGGCTGGCCGATTGAGCCCGGCGGCCGCGATGGTGCACACCGGCATTCGCCGGAAACGAAAAAGCCCGTTCAATGAACGGGCTTTTTCTTGTGCCGGTCAGTCAGCGCCTGATGCGCCTCAGATGCCCCGGTGATCAGGCGGCCGTGAGCCAGTAGCCCGCATTGAAAGGGCTGCTCATGCGCAGCGCCAGCGGAGAGATGTCCACCAACAGGTCCGTGGGCATTTTCTCGCCATTCTCGGTGCTCGACTCAGCGACGGCAACTGCGCCGGCGTTGACTTCCCCTTTTGCCTCGTTAGCCCGTTCTGCTTGGCTGGTGTGTGCAGAACGGGCTACAGAAAAGAATAGAAGCACCTGAACGGTATCTTCCGGTCTCCCCAGTAGTCCGCGGCATCGCGGAAGATATCCAGGAGTTGCTCACGCGCCTCCTTGTCGAATTTTCCGTTGGCCGGAATCTGCTCCAGAACCACGATGAAACCAGGTTGCGGGCCCGACTTGTGCAGGGGATCCGTCATGGAATCGTACAAGGCATCAAAATTCTTGCCGAAATGCGCGGGGAAGGTGAACTGCTGGGCAATCAAGTCCAGCACATCCTGCTTGCTTTGCGCAGACGCCAGGTTGGCATATAAAAAGTGATGACCAAGCCCCTGGGCGGCCTCCTGCAGGTCGCTCACGCGGAAAGCGCGGATCGACTGCACGATATTGGTTCTCACATTACGAAGTGGCGTATCCATCTCCGCTGCTCTTTCTTAATAGTCAATAAACTGGTTGCGACCTTGGGGGCCGGACAAATCGGGGCTGGACCGCTATTCGGCAATCCGGCTGAAACTGGCGTAATGGTCACCTGTGTAATAACAGGTGTCCGGTGTTCTGGGTTGACCACCGCAAACAATGCGGCGAGCGCCTCGATCACGGGAACCCGGGGTCTTCACGGTGTACTCAAGGTAGTAGCCCCGCTGCCTTGAGGGCAGCAAGCGCTCACGGTTGCCGAAAACCGAACCATCCTTGCTGTACGGAAACGGTCCGCCTTCACGGATCAGCTGGAGGGTTTGACGCCCCTGGGGTGGCAACTCCGCCACCGCCATCGTCGCCAAACTGTCTGCCGGCACTGGCTTCCGCGCTTGCACCAAACTGGGGCTTGCCAGACTGGCCAATACCAGGACACCTGCGAGCAAAGACTTACTTCTTCCGACCCATGCAGCTCGCGACATTCGAATACACCTTATGAAAACCTCGGGTTAACCCCGAAATTTCAGGCCGTAGTGTGACCGAACTGCGCTGAAAATGCAAGCGGCTGCCCAAAACTTGGGCAGCCGCAAAGGGGTTTACCCGGAAGGTAAGTTAGTGCTAGCTCTCTATTTTCGACTCAGCGCGCCGCGTTGGCGTCAGCCACGGTCAAGGCGGTCATATTGACAATCCGGCGCACGGTGGTGCTGGCCGTGAGGATGTGCAACGGCTTGGCTGCCCCAAGCAGGACCGGCCCGATGGCGATGTTGCCGCCCGCTGCGGTTTTCAGCAGGTTGTACGAGATGTTCGCCGCATCGATGTTGGGCAGCACCAGCAGATTCGCGTCACCCGCCAGCGAACTGTTGGGCATCAGCGCCCGGCGTGCCGCGCCGTCCAGCGCCACATCGCCATGCATTTCGCCGTCCACCTCCAGCCAGGGCGCCTGGGCTTTCAGCAATTCCAGCACCCGGCGCATCTTCACCGCGCTGGGCTGGCCGGACGAGCCAAAGTTCGAATGTGATAGCAGCGCCGCCTTGGGTCGCAGGCCGAAGCGCATCATCTCCTCGGCGGCCATCATGGTGATTTCGGTCAACTGTTCGGCCGTCGGGTCGTAGTTGATGTGGGTGTCAACCAGAAAGACCTGGCGCCCCGGCAGCATCAGGCCGTTCATGCAGGCGTAGGTAGTGACGCCAGGGCGCTTGCCAATGACCTGGTCCACGTATTCCAGGTGGGTAGTGGTGGTGCCCCAGGTGCCACAGATCATGCCGTCCACTTCCCCCTTGTGCAGCAGCATGGCGCCAATCAGCGACAGGCGCCGGCGCATCTCGATCTTGGCGAGCTGTGCGGTAACGCCCCGGCGCTCGGTCATGCGGTGGTAGGTTTGCCAGAAGTCACGGTAGCGCGGGTCCAGTTCGACGTTGACCACGTCGTAGTCCAGCGCTTCCCTCAGGCGCAGCCCGAATTTTTCAATACGCTTTGCAATCACGGCTGGGCGGCCGATCAGCGTCGGGCGGGCCAGCCCTTCGTCGACCACGATCTGCGCGGCGCGCAGCACGCGCTCCTCCTCGCCCTCGGCATAGGCCACGCGCTTCTTCGGCGCGCGCTTGGCCGCCAGAAAGATCGGCTTCATGATCGTGCCCGACGCGTAGACGAAGCTCTGCAGCCGCTCGCGGTAGGCGTCCATGTCGGCAATCGGGCGCAGCGCAACGCCGCTGTCAGCCGCCGCCTGGGCCACGGCCGGCGCGATCTTCATCATCAGGCGCGGGTCGAACGGCTTGGGAATCAGGTACTCGGGGCCGAAGGCCAGCTGCTCGCCGGCATAGGCCACCGCCACCACCTCGCTTTGCTCGGCCTGCGCCAGCTCGGCAATCGCGTGCACGGCCGCCAGTTCCATTTCCAGCGTGATGGTGGACGCGCCGGCATCCAGCGCCCCCCGGAAAATGTAGGGAAAACACAGGACGTTGTTGACCTGGTTCGGATAGTCGGTGCGACCTGTCGCCATGATGGCGTCATCCCGCACGGCCTTGACAAGCTCGGGCATGATTTCAGGCGTCGGATTGGCCAGCGCGAAGATCAGCGGCCGCGCAGCCATGGTTAGCACCATGTCCTGCTTGAGCACACCCCCGGCGGACAGGCCGAGAAACACGTCGGCACCAACCATCACCTCGGCCAGTGTGCGCGCGTCGGTCTTCTGCGCGAACTGGATCTTGTCCTCGTCCATCAATTCGGTGCGGCCCTCAAAAACCACACCGGCCAGGTCCGTCACCCAGATCGCCTCGCGTGGAATGCCCAGCTTGACCAGCAGGCCCAGGCAGGCCAGCGCGGCGGCACCCGCGCCTGAGGTCACCAGCTTGATCTTCTTCGGGTCCTTGCCCGCGACCTTCAGGCCGTTGAGGATGGCAGCGCCCACGGTGATGGCGGTGCCGTGCTGGTCGTCATGGAAGACCGGGATCTTCATGCGTTCGCGCAGCTTGCGCTCCACATAGAAGCAGTCCGGCGCCTTGATGTCTTCGAGGTTGATGCCGCCGAAGGTGGGCTCCAGCGCGGCGATGATCTCGACCAGCTTGTCCGGGTCTTTCTCGTTGATCTCGATGTCGAACACGTCGATGCCCGAGAACTTCTTGAACAAGACCGCCTTGCCCTCCATCACCGGCTTGCTGGCCAGCGGACCGATGTCGCCCAGCCCCAGCACGGCCGTGCCGTTGGTCACCACGCCGACCAGGTTGCCGCGGCTGGTGTACTTGAAGGCGTTGGCCGGGTCCTTGACGATCTCCTCGCACGGTGCGGCCACGCCGGGCGAGTAGGCCAGCGCCAGGTCGTGCTGGTTGACCAGTTGCTTGGTCGCGGCGATCGAGACTTTTCCGGACGTCGGGAACTCGTGGTATTCGAGGGCGGCTCGGCGCAACTGGGCGCGTTTTTCTTCCGTCTGGGCGGTTTCGGCGGGCATTCATGTCTCCTGCTGTGGCGGCGGTCGGAGAAGTCCGGCACGTCAACTCTTTTGAAGCTGGCCGATTCTAGACCTCGCCCCAGGGCAATTCAGGTACGTGAATCTGCGTAAAAGGGTGCGCCGCTTTTGACTTTTCTGCACAAATGCAGGCGGCGTTGCCCAAGACGACTGCCCGGGCACATGGCGCCGCTGCTTTTTTTGTTCTGCCTCTGCGCAGCCCTCAGGCCGCCATCATGCTGCCGGTCTTCAAGTAGCCCGAGTGCCAGCCCAGCGCGTCGTCCAGCAGGTGCGGCGTGTGCTGGCCCGAGGATTCGCGCTGCGCGCGGTCCATGTACACCAGCAGTGCGGGCCGGTAGTCCGGGTGCGCGCAGCGCTCCACGATGAGCCGCGCGCGCTGGGTGGGCGAGAGGCCGCGCAGGTCGGCCAAGCCCTGTTCGGTCACGATCACCTGGACGTCGTGCTCGGTGTGGTCCACATGCGAGACCATGGGCACGATGCACGAGATCGAGCCGCCCTTGGCCACCGAGGGCGTCATGAAGATCGACAGGTAGGCGTTGCGCGCGAAGTCGCCGGAGCCGCCGATGCCGTTCATCATGCTGGATCCCATCACGTGGGTCGAGTTGACGTTCCCGTAGATATCGGCCTCGATCATCGCGTTCATCGCAATCAGGCCCAGGCGGCGGATCAGCTCGGGGTGGTTGCTCATCTCCTGCGAGCGCAGCACGATGCGCTCGCGGTAGAAGTCGAT
>Ga0105090_10001261_pt1 | contig 13541 bp, 14 predicted proteins | sample PPLLak3March2015_FD_79110 | JGI IMG/M metagenome (GOLD analysis project Ga0105090, IMG submission 79110) | Freshwater sediment microbial communities from Prairie Pothole Lake near Jamestown, North Dakota, USA - PPLs Lake P7 Core (1) Depth... | ecosystem: Environmental > Aquatic > Freshwater >... | reverse complement strand
CGAAGCGATGGCGCTGTCACTGATCGGATTCGCGGTGCTGTTCCATGTCTTCGATGCAGTCCAGGGCATGCGCACGTTCATCCTGCGCGGTTATCGTCAGACCTTCTGTCCCATGGTCATCTACGGTGTGGCGCTGTGGTGCTTCGGGCTGGGCGGAGGTGCGTGGATCGCGTTCAACACGACCCCTTTGGGCGCGCCGCGAGGTGCGCTGGGGTTCTGGGAGGCGGCCACTGTCGCCTTGGCCATCGCTGCCGCAACCCTCGCCTGGCTGGCGAGCCACGAAGCGAAGCGCCGCGTCGCCGAGCGCTGAAACTCGAAACGAACCTAGCGGCCGTTCCGGCTCAGTCCCGCCATTGCCGTTCGAGGGCACGCTCGGACACGGCCGACTTGGCCGCTGCCTCCTCGGCCCGCACCCGTGACAGGGCGGAGGCGAGCAGGCCCGATGGCACGGCGATGACGCCGAGGCCCATGACGAGCACGATGAAGGTGAAGAGCCGGCCGCCCGGCGTGACGGGAAAGACGTCGCCGTAGCCCACCGTGGTCAGGGTAACGACCGCCCACCACAGGCTGTCGAAGACGGATGAGAACTTCTCGGGCTGCGCGTCGTGCTCGAAGTGGTAAATGCCGATCGCCGACAAGTACAGCACGATCAGCGCGATGACGCCGAAGAGCACGAGATCATCCCGTGCGATGTCGAATGCCCGCCGGAAACGGTGTGTCGCCTGTGTGTATCGAACAAGCTTGAACAGCCGCAACAACCGCAACAGGCGAAACGCCCGAATCGCCTGCAGATTGAAGGCCACCATCAGATAGAACGGCACGATCGCGAGCAGATCGATGATCCCGTAGAACGACGTCACGTACTTCAGACGCGGGCGCGCAAGGTAGAGACGGATTCCGTACTCGACCGTGTAGACCATCGCGCAGAAAACCTCGAAGCTCCACAGCGCCTGGCGCCAGAACGGCGACAGCGTGGGCAGCGTCTCGAATGCAAGCGCAATGAGGTTGGCAACAACCAGCATCTCGATGGGAAATTCCCATCGACCCAGCGAGACATGGTGCGCCGCAGGTTGTGCATGTGGATGCACGGCAGGATGATCCTGTGCATGCGCACCGGAATTCGCGCCTGAAGTTGGATCCACCCGTCCGCTCCTCGCAACGGCGGGGATTGTCGCCCGATTTTGGGCCGACGTTGTGGACCGGCAGACGAAAAAAGGGCCGGCGGGTGCCGGCCCCTTTTACTGGCTAAGCGCTGGTTTAGCGGCCGATCGCCTGCAGCGCGGCGATGCGCTGTTCGATCGGCGGGTGGCTAGAGAACAGGGCCATCATGCCGCCCCGGCCCGCAATACCCATCGCCTGCACGGCCTGCGGCAGTTGACCCGGTTCCATGCCGCCGAGCCGCGCCAGGGCGTTGATCATCGGCCGATTGGAGCCCATCAGCGCCACAGCGCCCGCGTCGGCGCGGAACTCGCGACGGCGCGAGAACCACGCCACGACGATCGCGGCGAGGAAGCCCAGTGCAATGTCGAGCACGATGGTGGTGACGAAGTAGCCGATTCCGGGACGGTCACCCTCATTGCGCAGCAGTACGCGGTCGACGAAGTACCCGATCACGCGCGACAGGAACACGACGAAGGTGTTCATCACACCCTGCAGCAGCGTCATCGTCACCATGTCGCCGTTCGCTACGTGCGAAACCTCGTGCGCGAGCACGGCTTCGACCTCGTCCTTGCTCATGGATTGCAGCAGGCCGGTCGAGACCGCCACCAGCGCCGAGTTCTTGAACGCACCCGTGGCAAACGCGTTCGGCTCTCCCTCGAATATCGCGACTTCGGGCATGCCGATGCCGGCTTTCTCGGCCTGGCGCCGCACGGCTTCGACGAGCCATGACTCCATCGCGTTAGACGGCTGGCGGATCACCTGCGCGCCGGTGCTCCATTTGGCCATTGGCTTGGACATCAGCAGCGAGATGATGGCGCCGGTGAAACCAACCACCAGCGAAAAGATCGCCAGCGCTCCCAGGTTCAGCGTCTGCCCGCCCAGGTTGAAGTTGATGCCGAAGACCGACGACAGGACGGTCAGGAACAGCATCAGCACGACCATGATCGCAAGGTTCGTCAGTACGAACAGAGCGATACGTTTCATAGGTTCTCCAAAGGAAATAGTCAGTATCTGACGGCCGCAAGTCTATCCAATCGGCCGCGCCACGCTCCATACGCGTTTGTCCGCAGCGCTACATCGGGAACTCCATGCAATACCCTTTCGTAATCAATGCCTTGGACAGGCCGGTTACGCGAACGTTCGATAGTTGGAGGCGCCAGGACGGATCTCAAGCCGTCACGGACCCGGTCTGGCGGCTGGCTAGAATGCCCGGCTTGCTCACAGAAAAGCGCGCCGCCCATGTCCTTGCCACCTGCCGACTCTGCCAACGTCCGCCCGATACCACCGCTGCCGCGGCTGATCTTCGCCAGCCGCTGGCTGCAGCTACCCCTCTACGCGGGGCTGATCGTTGCCCAGGTCGTGTATGTCTGGCACTTCTGGGTCGAGCTGGCGCACCTGGTGGAGGCCGCCTTCGGCAGCCAGGCGGCCCTGCAGCAGCTGGTCACGAGCATTGGCTACAAGTCCGACGCCCTGCCGACAGGGCTCAACGAGACGATCATCATGCTCGTCGTGCTGGCGCTGATCGACGTCGTCATGATCTCCAACCTCCTCATCATGGTCATCGTTGGCGGCTACGAAACCTTCGTGTCACGCATGTATCTCGAGAAACATCCGGACCAGCCGGAGTGGCTGTCACATGTGAACGCAAGTGTGCTCAAGGTCAAGCTGGCCACCGCCATCATCGGGATAAGCTCCATCCACCTGCTCAAGACCTTCATCAACGCGGCAAACTACTCGGACAAGGTGCTGATCGCGCAGACGGCGATCCACATCACGTTCCTGCTTTCTGCGATGGCGATCGCCGCGACGGACCGCATCATGTTCCCGGGCGACAAGGCTGCGAAGGTGAAGCACTGATCGACGAGCGCCGATATCACGGACAAGGATCCCACCATGACGACGATCCGCCAGGCCGACCTGATCGAGAGCATCGCGGCCGCGCTGCAGTACATCAGCTACTACCATCCGGCCGATTACATCCGCAGCCTCGCGCGCGCCTACGAGACCGAGCAGAGCCCGGCCGCCAAGGACGCCATTGCGCAGATCCTCACGAACTCGAAGATGTGCGCGGAGGGCCACCGCCCGATCTGCCAGGACACCGGCATCGTCAACGTGTTCCTCAAGGTCGGCATGGACGTGCGCTGGGAAGGCTTCACCAGTTCGCTCGAGGATGCGATCAACGAAGGGGTGCGCCGCGGTTACCTGAATCCGGACAACAAGCTGCGCGCGTCGGTCGTCGATCCTCCGGAGTTCGGCCGCAAGAACACGAAGGACAACACGCCCGCGGTGGTCAACGTGCAGATCGTGCCGGGCGACAGGGTCGACGTCATGGTGGCGGCGAAGGGCGGCGGCTCGGAGAACAAGAGCAAGTTCGTCATGCTCAACCCCTCGGACTCGATCGTCGACTGGGTGCTGAAGACGGTGCCGACGATGGGCGCCGGCTGGTGCCCGCCCGGGCTGCTGGGCATCGGCATCGGCGGCACCGCGGAAAAGGCGATGTCGATGGCGAAGGAAGTGCTGATGGACGACATCGACATGACCGAGCTGATCGCGCGAGGACCCAAGTCCGACGCCGAGAAGCTCCGTGTCGAGCTGTACGAGAAAGTCAACGCGCTCGGCATCGGCGCGCAGGGGCTGGGCGGGCTGACCACGGTGCTCGACGTCAAGATCAAGATGTACCCCACCCATGCAGCGAGCAAGCCGGTGGCGATGATTCCCAACTGCGCGGCGACACGCCATGCGCACTTCGTGCTCGACGGCTCCGGGCCCGCGTATCTCGACCCGCCACCGCTCGACACCTGGCCCAACGTCAACTGGCAGCCGGATGTGCAGAAGAGCCGGCGCGTCGATCTCGACAAGCTGACCCGGGAAGAAGTCGCCGCGTGGAAACCAGGCCAGACGTTGCTGCTCAACGGCAGGATGCTGACCGGCCGGGATGCCGCCCACAAGCGCATCCAGGACATGCTGGCCAAGGGCGAGAAGCTGCCGGTGGACTTCACCAACCGCGTCATCTACTACGTCGGGCCGGTCGATCCGGTGCGTGACGAAGTCATGGGCCCGGCGGGTCCCACGACGGCGACGCGCATGGACAAGTTCACCGAGATGATGCTGGCGCAGACCGGGCTGATCGCGATGATCGGCAAGTCCGAGCGCGGCCCTGTGGCCATCGAGGCGATCAGGAAGCACAAGAGCGCCTACCTGATGGCCGTCGGCGGCGCAGCCTACCTTGTTGCCAAGGCGATCAAGTCGGCGAAGGTGCTGGCCTTTGCCGACCTCGGCATGGAAGCGATCTACGAGTTCGAGGTCAGGGACATGCCCGTCACGGTGGCCGTCAGCGCGGACGGTGTCTCGGTGCACGAGACCGGACCGCGTGAATGGCAGGCCAAGATCGGCAAGATCCCGGTCGCGGCCGCCTGAGCGCGCGGCAGTCGATCCGTGGGGAGACGATCACCGCCGCCGCGGGCATGGTGTGACGAGGCTGTCCGCCGCATCGAGGCGGACTACACACGGTCGGCGGACACGCACCTGCTGCGCATCGATGTGCCCGGCGTCCCGGATTGCCCGCTTTACCTGAAGGACGAGTCGGTGCACCCGACCGGCAGCCTGAAGCATCGGTTGGCGCGGTCGCTGTTCCTCTATGGCCTGTGCAATGGGCTCATCGGCCCGCGCTCGACGGTCGTCGAGGCCTCGTCGGGGTCGACGGCGGTGTCCGAGGCCTACTTCGCGCGGCTGATCGGCCTGCCCTTCGTGGCGGTGATGCCGAAGACCACCTCGCGCGAAAAGATCGCACTGATCGAGTTTCATGGTGGAAGCTGTCACCTCGTCGACGAGCCGGGCGCGGTCTACGAAGAAGCTGCGTCGCTCGCACGGCGCACCGGCGGCCACTACATGGATCAGTTCACGTATGCCGAGCGCGCCACAGACTGGCGCGGCAACAACAACATCGCCGAGTCGATCTTCCAGCAGATGAGGGATGAGCCGTTTCCGATCCCGGCATGGATCGTCATCGGAGCGGGCACCGGCGGCACCAGCGCCACGATCGGGCGGTACGTGCGCTACCGCCGCTGCCCGACAAAGATCTGCCTCGCCGACCCGGAGAACTCCGTGTTCCACGACTGCTGGGCGGACGGCGACACGGCGCGAACCCTGGCGGTGGCCTCGCGCATCGAAGGCATCGGGCGGCCGCGCGTCGAGCCGAGCTTCAACCGCCATGTCATCGACCACTCGATTCGCGTGCCGGACGCCTACTCCTTCGCGGCGGCGCGCTTCCTCGAACGCGTGCTGGGGCGACGGGTCGGGCCATCGACCGGAACCGCGCTGATCGCCTGCGCCGAGCTGATGGCCGGGATGGCACGGACCGCGCAGGCCGGTGCGGTGGTGACGCTCATTTGTGACGGCGGCGAGCGCTACTCGGAAACCTGCTACGACGATGCGTGGCTCGAACGGAACGGCCTGGACTGCGCCGGCGGCATCCGCCGGCTGCAACGCTTCTGGGCCGAGGGCGCCTGGTCACCGCGCGCGCGCAACTCGACCCGGCGCCGGGCCTGATCAGCGATTCACTGCTTGGCTGACCACTCTCCTGCGGCGACAGCGCGGCCCCACGGTGGGCGGCGCTCACCTGCACGCGATGGGGTCAACTGCGAAAGATGCCCGTGCTGAGATAGCGATCACCACGATCGCACACGACGAAGACGATCGTCGCGTTCTCGACTTCCGCGGCAATCCTCAGCGCAATCAGGCACGCTCCGGCCGCCGACGGGCCACAACTGATGCCCTCTTCCGCTGCCAGGCGCCGCGCCATCTCCTCGGCGTCTGCCTGCGACACGAACTCAAGTCGATCCACCTGGGCGGGATCGTAGATCTTCGGCAGGTAAGCTTCTGGCCACTTGCGGATACCCGGGATCTGTGAACCCTCGGCGGGCTGCGCCCCGATGATCTGGATCGCGGAGCTGCGCTCCTTCAGGTAGTGACCGACGCCCATGATCGTGCCCGTGGTGCCCATCGCGCTGACGAAGTGCGAGATGCGGCCGGCGGTGTCACGCCAGATTTCCGGCCCGGTGGTCTCGTAATGCGCGCGGGGATTGTCAGGATTGGCGAACTGGTCGAGCACGCGGCCCTTGCCGTCGGCCTGCATCTGCATAGCCAGGTCGCGCGCGTACTCCATGCCGCCCTTGCTCGCCGGCGTCAGGATCAGCTCGGCGCCGTAAGCGGCCATGCTCGCCCGCCGCTCGCTCGACAGGTTGTCCGGCATGAGCAGAGTCATGCGGTAGCCCTTCATCGCCGCGATCATGGCCAGCGCGATCCCGGTATTGCCGCTGGTGGCTTCGATGAGGCGATCACCCGGCCGGATTTCGCCACGCTCCTCGGCCCGTCGGATCATCGAATAGGCAGGGCGGTCTTTGACCGAGCCGCCGGGGTTGTTGCCCTCAAGCTTGCCCAGGATGACGTTGCCGCGCCGGGACTGCTCCGGACCGGGAAGCCGCTGGAGGCGCACGAGCGGCGTATTGCCAATGGTCTGGTCGATCGTGGGTGCGTTCATCGGCAGCGACGGGTACAGGTAACGGCGAAGCATAGCGACGGCCGCGGATCTCGCGTCAGCGGCCCGCACCCGGCGGCGCGGCGCCTCATTGGCCGTCGAGTTCCTCGATGCGACGCGGGGGATAGCTGTCCCAGTTCGTGCAGCCGGGGCAGTTCCAGTGGTACTCCCGCGCGCGGAACCCACACCGACTGCAGCGATAGCGGGCCAGCTTCTGCGCATGGCTCTTGAGCAAGGTGCTCAAGCCCTGCAACTCCTCGTCGCCGGGATTCAGCGCGAGCCGCGCCCGGGCAAGGCGCTCGAATCCGAGCAGCGACGGATGGCGCCGCAATTCGTCTCCCACCAGCGCCTCTGCGGCGGCCGGGCCTTCCCATTCGAGTACGCGGCGATGGGCACAGTCGAGCATGTCGATCGACGGCGCGTCCTGCAAGGCGCGACGCAGCCAGTTGAGGGCCTCGGTCCGGCGTCCCAGCCCGTCAAGAGCCGCCGTCACCTTGTCGGCGATCAGCGACAGATGGTCGCGCGACACCGCTTCCACGCGCTGCCACCGCGTCAGCGCTTCGGAAGGGTCACCTCGCCGCGCCGCCAGGTCACCGGCGAGGATCAGTGCGCGAATAGACCGGCGATCGGTCGTCAGCGCATCGTCAATGGCGCGCTGCGCGTCGTCGAGCCGCCCGGCGCCGAGGGCGATGTCGGCCAGCTCGCAGTGATAATGGGAGATCGCCACCTGGTGATCCTCTCCCGCTTCGCGCTCCAGCAGGCGGGCGCAATCGATGGCCTTCAGCCATTCGCGCTCCATCTGGTAGATGCGCAGCAGCGAGCGCAGCGCCTCGAACCGCTGGTCGCGATGCTCGAGTAGCCGTGTGAAAGCGTCCTCGGCCCGGTCGAGCAGCCCGCCCTTGAGGTAATCCTGCCCCAGTTCCGACAGCGCCTGCGCCCGCTCGCGGGCTGGCAGGTCGGAGCGATTCAGCAGGTGCGTATGGATGCGCACCGCGCGGTCGAACTCGCCGCGCCGGCGGAACAGGTTACCCAGCGCGTGATGCAGCTCGATGGTCTCGGGATCGAGCTTGACGACCTCGATGAAGGCATCGATCGCCTTGTCGTGCTGGTCGTTCAGCAGGAGGTTGAGTCCGCGGAAGTACGAGCGCGGCAGTGCGGCGTTATCGGTAGCCCGCGTCCGCGATTCGAAGCCGCGGCCGAACCAGCCGGCCGCGAACACCAGCGGCAGGACGACCAGATACCAGAGTTCGAACTCCATCAGCGGATGTCTGGCCGGCCCGCCACTTCAACGACCGCTCCAGACTGGCGCGCGGCCGCGGCCATGCGATCCGCGGCAGACTCGGCCGGCGCGCCCGCGGGTCCGTCGCGGCGCAGCTGGACCATCTCGCGTCGCATGCGGTAGATCGGCAGCGCGAGCGCAAGCGCGCCGAGCAGCGCGCCCACCGCCACGCAGCTCAACATCACCATGATGAGCGGGACGTTTTCCCACACCATGCTGGAGGTCAGCCGGACAGGCACCGGGGTCGTGTTCTTAAGCGAGAACCACAGCACGAGGAGGAAAAAGCCCAGCTTGACGATCCACGCCAGCAGTCTCATTCAGGCCTCCCCCGCGACGCAGCTGTCGAAAAGCGGATTGTAGGGAAGCGGCCGCCGGCCCGGGCCACGGGCGAAAAAAAGGCCGCGCGATGCGCGGCCCCTATCCGATCGATGCCCTCAGGCGTCATCCCCGTCGGGAGCGTCCGTACCCTCCTCGCCGTCGACGCGCTCGCGCAGTTCCTTGCCCGCCTTGAAATGCGGCACGTACTTGGCCGGCACCTGCACACGGTCGCCAGACTTGGGATTGCGCCCCAGCCGCGGCGGGCGGTAGTTCAGCGCAAAGCTGCCGAAGCCCCGAATCTCGATGCGCTGGCCACCGGCCAGCGCATCGGTCATCGCGTCGAGCATCGTGTTGACCGCCTCGTCAGCGTCGCGTGCGACCAGGCGGGGGTTGCGCTCTGCCAGGCGCGCGATCAACTCCGACTTCGTCATCGTCTTCAACGAAGGACTCCGGCGACTACTTGGTTTGCGTGTCGAGCTTGGCTTTCAGCAGCGCCCCGAGGTTGGTCGTGCCGGTCTGCGCCTCGGCCTGCATGCGCTCCATCGTCGCCGACGTTTCAGCAGTGTCCTTCGCCTTGATCGACAGGTTCAGGCCGCGGTTCTTGCGGTCGACGTTGATGATCATCGCGATGACCGAGTCGCCTTCCTTCAGGTGGTTGCGGGCGTCCTCGACGCGATCGGCCGCGATCTCGGAAGCACGCAGGTAGCCCTCGATGTCGCCGCCGAGGTCGATGACCGCGCCCTTGGCATCGACCGACTTGACCGTACCGGTGACGATCGAGCCCTTCTCGTGGCCCGCCGCGAAGTTCGTGAACGGGTCGCCCGACATCTGCTTCACGCCCAGCGAAATCCGCTCGCGCTCGGTGTCGATCGCCAGCACCATCGCCTCGATCTCGTCGCCCTTCTTGTACTTGCGGACCGCCTCCTCACCTGGCTCGCTCCACGAGAGGTCGGACAGGTGCACCAGGCCGTCGATGCCGCCGTTCAATCCGATGAAGACGCCGAAGTCGGTGATCGACTTGATCTGGCCCTTCACCTTGTCGCCCTTCTTGTGCGACTGGGCGAAGTCATCCCACGGATTGGGCTTGCACTGCTTCATGCCGAGGCTGATGCGGCGGCGCTCTTCGTCGATCTCGAGCACCATGACCTCGACCTCGTCACCCAGCTGCACGACCTTCTTCGGATCGACGTTCTTGTTGGTCCAGTCCATCTCGGAGACGTGCACCAGGCCCTCGATGCCGGCCTCGATCTCCACGAACGAGCCGTAGTCGGTGATGTTGGTGACCTTGCCGAAGAGGCGAGTGCCCTGCGGATAGCGGCGGCCAAGGCCGACCCAAGGGTCCTCGCCGAGCTGCTTCACGCCGAGCGACACGCGGTTCTTTTCCTGGTCGAACTTCAGGACCTTGGCGGTCAGCTCCTGGCCCACCTGCACGACCTCGCTCGGATGACGTACGCGGCGCCAGGCTAGATCGGTGATGTGCAGCAGGCCGTCGATGCCGCCCAGGTCGACGAACGCACCGTAGTCGGTGATGTTCTTGACCGTGCCCTTGACGATCGCGCCTTCCTTGAGGTTCTCGAGCAGCTTGGCGCGCTCTTCGCCCATGCTGGCCTCGACCACCGCACGGCGGGAGACCACAACGTTGTTGCGCTTGCGGTCGAGCTTGATGACCTTGAACTCAAGGGTCTTGCCTTCGAAGGGCGTCGTGTCCTTGACCGGCCGCGTGTCGACGAGAGAGCCTGGCAAGAACGCACGGATGCCATTGGTCATGACGGTGAGACCGCCCTTGACCTTGCCGGTGATGGTGCCGCTCACCAGCTCGCCGCTGTCGAGCGCTTTTTCGAGGTTCATCCAGGCGGCGAGGCGCTTGGCCTTGTCACGCGACAGGATGGTGTCGCCGTAGCCGTTTTCGAGCGATTCGATCGCGACCGAGACGAAGTCGCCCGGGTTGACGCTCAACTGGCCGTTGTCGTCCTTGAATTCCTCGAGCGGGATGTAGGCCTCGGATTTCAGGCCGGCGTTGACGACGACGAAGTTGTAGTCGACGCGGATCACCTCGGCGGTGATCACTTCGCCCTGCTTCATTTCCTGGCGATTCAGGCTTTCTTCAAAGAGGGCGGCAAAACTTTCAGGCTTGCTGGCGGTGCTGCTGTGGGTTGCGACGGATGACATGTAATGGACCTGATGATGACCAATTCACGCTTCGGCCTTGCGCCTCGGCGGAGTTGAAGAAACGCAGCGGGAAAACCTGAGCGGCGCTGGCCGCAACAAAGACGCTCCTGCTGCACCCGTTACTGCTGACTCGACTACTGCCTGTTACTTCTTACTTTCGGATTCACCGGCGGCCTCGTTGCCAGAAGCCTGCCGACGACCCGCGTACCAGTCCAACACCTGCGCAACGACTTCATCAATCGATAGTGCCGACGAGTCGAGCTGGTAGGCGTCTTCCGCCGGTTTCAGTGGAGCAGCGGCCCGTTCGGCATCCCGCCGGTCGCGCGCCTCGAGTTCCCGCGAAAGGTCGGCAATGTTAGTCGAAAACCCTTTTTCGATCAACTGCTTATGACGCCGCTCCGCACGCGCAGCGACGCTCGCCGTGAGGAAAACCTTGAGCCCGGCGTCGGGGAATACGACGGTGCCCATGTCACGCCCATCCGCCACCAGCCCGGGTGCCCGGCGCGAGCGGCGCTGCATCTCCAGCAGCGCCTGCCGGACAGCCGGATGCACGGCGACCTGCGAAGCAGCGCGGCTCACATCTTCGGCGCGGATCGCATCGGTGACGTCCTCGCCGTCGAGTTCGATGCGGCCGCGCTCGAAGCGCGGCCGCATCGTCTGCGCCATCGTGACCACTGCGGGCTCGTCGACGAGCGACACTCCGCGCTTCAGGGCGCGCCAGCCCACCAGCCGGTACAGGGCACCACTGTCGAGGTAGTGAAAGCCCAGCCGATCCGCCACCGCCAGCGCGATCGTGCCCTTGCCCGATGCCGTCGGGCCATCAATGGCGATGACAGGCGGCAGCGTGCTCATCGGGCGCCTATCGAGGCGATCGGGACAATCAAATGGACGCATCCAGGCACTGTGACTACCGTCACAGCCAACTTGGACAGGAGCCTCCCGTGCGCATGCCACTTCGACTGAACCTCGCGAAAACTGCCAGCTTTGCAGTGCTGCACTTCAGCGTCGCGTTCACCATCGCCTACCTGCTGACGGGCAGCATCGGTATTGCCAGCGCGCTGGCGCTCATTGAGCCGCTGGCGAACACGGTGGCGTACTTCTTTCATGAGCGCGCCTGGTCGCGTGTCAGGTGGGACGCGGCGGGAACGCCTTCGACAAGACTGTCGAGCGAGGTGAAGTAGTCGGGGAAGGTCTTCGCGACGCACTTCGGGTCGCGGATGTGGATGCGCACGCCGCCCACCGCCGCCAGTGAAAAGCACATCGCGATGCGGTGATCGTCGTAGGTATCGATCGTGGCTTCGCGCAGTACCGGTTGCGGATGCACGCGCAGCCAGTCGGCACCTTCATCCACCGTCGCGCCGAGCTTGCGCAGCTCGGTCGCCATCGCGGTGATGCGATCGGTTTCTTTCACCCGCCAGGACCCGATGTTGCGCAGCGTGGTGGGGCCATCGGCAAAGAGCGCGGCGATGGCGAGCGTCATCGCGGCATCCGGTATGTGGTTGCAGTCCAGCTCGATGCCGCGCAGCCGTCCGGTCGCCGGCGCGGCGGCCTCGATCCAGTCGTCATCCATCGCCACCCTCGCCCCCATCGCCTCGAGCGCCTCCGCAAACCGGATATCGCCCTGAACGCTGCCACGGCCCACGCCCAGAACCCGCACCGGACCGCCGGCGAGGGCGCCGAGCGCGAGAAAGTACGACGCCCCGGAGGCATCGCCCTCCACCGCAAGGCGGCCGGGCGACCGGTACGGCGCACGAGGAACCAGGAATGAATCGCCCTCGCGCATGACCTCAACGCCGAAACGCTGCATCAGGGCGATCGTCATGTCGACGTACGGCCGCGAGATCAGTGGCCCCGCCACGTTGATACGCAGACCCTGCGCCGGCGCCACGAGAGGAGCCGCCATCAGCAGCCCCGTCAGGAACTGGCTAGAGACATCGCCGCGTACCGAGACGTGATCGGCATTCAGATGTGCCGCAGGCTCGATGAGGAGCGGTGGGAAACCAGGCTGGCCGCGATACTCGATCCGTGCACCAGTGGCATTCAGCGCGTCCACGAGGTCGCCGATCGGTCGCTCGCGCATGCGCGGAACGCCGTCCAGAACATAGCGCCCGCCAGAAAAAGCGAGTGCCGCGGTCAGCGACCTGAACGCCGTGCCTGCGTTGCCGAGGAAGAGTTCGGCCGAATCGACGGCGAACTTTCCGGCGCAGCCGGTCACGTGCAGTCGGTCCGGGGCTGGTGTCTGCAGCCTGACACCCAGCGCGATGAGCGCCTCGCGCATCACACGCGTGTCGTCGGCGTCCAGAAGGCTTTCAAGGACGGTCTCGCCACTGGCCATTGCCGCCAGCAGCAGGACGCGATTCGAAATGCTCTTGGAACCCGGCAGCCGTACCGTGCCGACGGCACGGCGGATCGGTTCAATCGCCAGGACAGGGGGCCACGCAGACACGTGGCGATGATGCCACGGCGCCGCGAGGCTTATCGACCCCAGCAGGTTTCGATGGATTCCGCGCCCGTATTCGCACGCAGTCCGGTGTTGGTAAGCGTCAGCGTGCCGCAGGCATCACCGGCGAAGGCTCCCGTCGGCGCCGCCGAAAGTGTGTACAAATTGGCCGCCGGCGTCACCACCGTCACGTTGTAGCGCTGCGCTCCCGTCGGCGGTGAACGGTCCAGCCCCGCCGGAAGCGCCGGGGGGTTGCCACCGTCCTGGTAGGTGCCGCGCTCGGTTCGCCAACGCTCCATCCACTGGGCGGCAGCCACAAGAGTGGCGCGCGCCTCACTGCGATAGCCACGAGCCAGGAACTGCGAGTAGGCGGGTATCGCAATTGACGCCAGGATGGCCACGATCGCAACCACGACGATGACTTCGATCAGCGTGAAGCCCTCCGCCCGCAGCGGGCGGAGGCTCACCGACTTGGATTGAACCCGAGCCATGCGTTTCATGCGCTAGCGGACCGGCCGCCACGTCCGGATCGGGTAGAAGCCACCGCACTGCTGCGGGACCGAGCCGACCTGAACGTTGACCTGGCCGAACAAGGCCTGGCAGCTGACCGATTGGTCGCTGACCGTGAACCCGTCGTT
>Ga0105090_10001260_pt1 | contig 13542 bp, 9 predicted proteins | sample PPLLak3March2015_FD_79110 | JGI IMG/M metagenome (GOLD analysis project Ga0105090, IMG submission 79110) | Freshwater sediment microbial communities from Prairie Pothole Lake near Jamestown, North Dakota, USA - PPLs Lake P7 Core (1) Depth... | ecosystem: Environmental > Aquatic > Freshwater >... | reverse complement strand
TAACCGTGTCCCATTGATTTTTACATTGTGTCCATTTTTTATGTCCAACCCAGGCTATTTCAGGTGTTTATTAAGGAACACTTTCACTATCCCGTTAGAAAGGTCTCAGCGTAAATGCAACAGAATCAGTTATTACCTCACCCGATTTGCGATTGGCGATTTGTACAAACTGCTTAGACCACTGATTTCGTCAGCGCCAAGTTGTATCCATTGCAAGATAACACCCTTATGGTGCACTCTTATGGTTAGCTTGGACGCACCAGATTAGTAATGTTTGCACCATCTTAACGCGCATGAGTTCCTGTTTTTGGTTCTCGATTTAAGGAGGATGTTAAGAACAGGTGTTTTTGGTTAATGGCATATCGTTTGCTAGCAAGCATTGAAATAGCAATAACGTAGTCATTAAGGTTAGTCATGAGCACAAAACAAACACTGGTCGTCATTGGTAATGGCATGGTTGGGCAGAATTTTCTTGCCAGTCTGGTCGCTAGCCCTGTTAAAGAAGACTATGAAATCGTTACTTTTTGCGAGGAACCCAGAGCTGCTTATGACCGGGTCCATCTCTCTGCATTTTTTACCGGGAAAACCGCCGAAGACCTGTCTCTGGTTGAACCCGCCTTTTTCGATGAACATGGCATCACCATACATATAGGTGATAAAGCAGCCAAAATCCATCGTGATTCTAAAACTGTAGTTTCTGAAAAAGGGGTCACTATTCGTTATGACAAGCTGGTTCTGGCGACGGGTTCTTATCCTTTTGTACCGCCTGTACCGGGACATGACAGAGAGCAGTGTCTGGTTTATCGTACTATTGAAGATCTTGAAGCCATGGCGGCCGCAGCTAAAAACGGCAAAGTAGGGGTTGTTGTCGGCGGCGGCTTGTTAGGGCTGGAAGCAGCCAAGGCATTAACCGATTTAGGTTTGCAGACGCACGTCGTAGAATTTGCCCCTCGCCTGATGGCGGTGCAGCTGGATGAAGCGGGCGGCGCCATGTTAAGGCGCAAGATTGAAGATCTGGGCGTAACGGTGCATACAGGTAAAAACACCAGCCTTATTACCGATGGTGAGCAGTGTGTCAATAAAATGTGCTTTGCCGATGGCGAAGAACTGGAAACCGATATTGTATTGTTCTCGGCAGGCATTCGACCGCGCGATGATATTGCACGAGATTGCGCCCTGGAAGTAGGGCCGCGCGGCGGCATCGTGATTAATAATCAATGCCTTACCTCAGACCCTGATATTTATGCCATTGGCGAATGTGCACTATGGAATGGCATGATATTCGGTTTAGTCGCACCCGGCTATGCTATGGCACGTACAGTTGTTGCTGATCTGGCTGGCAATGAAGCCAGCTTTACCGGCGCTGATATGAGCACCAAGTTGAAGCTGATGGGCGTTGATGTCGCCAGTATCGGTGATGCTCATGCCAAAACTCAGGGCGCATTGGTTTATACCTATCAAAATGGCGCCAGTGAAGTATATAAACGCCTGGTTGTCAGCCAGGATAAAAAGCAATTACTTGGCGCGGTTTTGGTCGGTGACGCTTCCGGTTACGGGACGTTATTACAATATTGCCTGAATGGTATTGAACTGCCGGAAAATCCGGATGCGCTGATTTTACCGCCCCGTTCCGATGAGTCGGTCGGCTTAGGTCCGGATGCCTTGCCGATGTCTGCCCAAATCTGTTCTTGTTATGATGTTACTAAAGGCGCTGTTTGTCAGGCGATTGAAGCAGGTTGCACTAGTTTAGGCGCATTAAAAGCCGAAACCAAAGCCTCCACGGGTTGCGGTGGTTGTGCGGCCTTACTCAAATCAGTCATGAACTCGGAACTGGCAAAACATGGCTTTGAAGTAAATACCAACATTTGCGAGCATTTTGCCTATACCCGGCAGGATTTGTATAACCTGATTATGGTAGAAGAAATCAGAACCTTTGACTCGTTACTTGAAAAACACGGCAAAGGTAAAGGCTGCGAAATTTGCAAACCGGCAGTCGGGAGTATTCTGGCTTCTTACTGGAATGACTACATACTGAAAACAGAACATTTGGGCCTTCAAGACACCAATGATACCTTTCTCGCCAATATGCAAAAAGACGGCACCTATTCAGTAGTACCTCGTATCACTGGTGGCGAAATCAGCCCGGAAATGCTGATTGCTCTGGGGCAGGTCGGCAAGAAATACAAACTCTATACCAAAATTACCGGAGGTCAGCGGGTGGATTTATTTGGCGCACGGGTCGATCAATTGCCGCATATCTGGAAAGAACTCATTGATGCAGGCTTTGAATCGGGTCACGCCTATGGCAAATCACTACGCACGGTTAAATCCTGTGTCGGCAGCACCTGGTGCCGCTATGGAGTGGATGACAGTGTTGGCCTGGCAATCGAGTTGGAAAATCGTTATAAAGGCTTGCGTTCACCACATAAAATCAAATTTGCCGTATCGGGTTGCACGCGTGAATGTGCCGAAGCGCAGGGTAAGGATGTCGGTGTTATCGCAACAGAAACCGGTTGGAATTTGTATGTCTGCGGTAACGGCGGTATGAAACCCCGTCATGCGGATTTATTCGCCACCAGCCTGGATAAAGAAACCCTGATTAAATATATCGACCGTTTCTTAAGCTTTTATGTACGCACTGCCGACCGTCTGCAACGTACGTCGGTTTGGATGGAAAATATGGAAGGTGGTCTGGATTATCTGAAGTCGGTAATCATTGATGACAAACTTGGGTTATGCGAGCAGTTGGAAAAACAAATGCAGCATGTCATTGATACCTATCATTGTGAATGGAAAACCACGATTGAAGATGAATCAAAATTAAAACGCTTCCGCCACTTTATTAACAGTGACCAACCGGATGATAATGTGGTGTTTGTCGAAGAACGTGGACAAATCCGTCCCGCCGATGAAGAAGAGCGGAAGCATTTTAAACTCGTGGAGGTAGCGTAATGGCCCAGTGGCAAGACGTTTGCAGTGTTGATGATTTACAACCTGATTCCGGCGTTTGCGCGTTGGTTGAAGGCCGACAGATCGCTATTTTTTACATGTCTAAAGATAAAGCCGTTTATGCCATCAACAATTACGATCCTTTCGGCAATGCCAATGTGTTATCGCGTGGCATAATCGGTGATATTAACGGTCAACCTGTAGTAGCCTCCCCTCTGTATAAACAACATTTCAATCTGCAAACGGGTGTCTGTCTTGAAGATGAAACGGTTAGAATACCCGCTTATGCCGTTCGCATAGAAAACGGCAAAGTTCAAGTCAGCATTTCGGAGTAGCCCAATGAATTATACCTATTATATTGCCGATGTTTTCACCCGGCAGATTTTCAACGGAGCCCAGATTGCGGTTTTTCCCAATGCCGAAGGTTTGAGCGATGAACACATGCGACTACTTGCCCGGGAGTTAAATTTAACAGAAACGGTATTTGTTTTTCATCCTGATAATGACAGTTCAACGCATAAGATGCGTATTTTTTCACCTCTGGGTGAAATAGATTTTGCAGGTCACCCTATTATAGCAACCGCCTATGTACTGGGTAGTTGCGGTGATATTAAGTTAACCGAAGCGGTTACGCATTTGGTATTCGAACAAAACGTAGGGCCGATTGATGTCAATATTTCAGCAAACCAGGGAAAGCCCTATTTTGTTCAGTTTAGCCGGAAAATTTCATCCATAGTTGACCGGTTTGCACCCACCGATGAAGAGCTGGCCAGTTTCTTATCCATCAAGCAATCGGAACTAGATCACAAGAAATACTCGCCTCGCCTGGTCTCATGTGGCGTCCCCTATTTGATAGTGCCTGTCTGGAGTTATGAATCGGTTAGACATGCCAAATTTAATTATTCTGCCTGGAGTCAATCCATCGCACCGCAAACAGCTGCACAGGAAATTTTGCTGTTTGCACCGAAAACACCTTTTGTGGATTCGGATTTTAATGCACGGCTTCTAGGGCCTCGTATTGGCATTCACGAAGATCCGCCCATAGGTAGCGCCATGCCGGCCTTTGCATCATACCTGTGTTCATTTGAGCATACCCGAAAGGGCACACATACCTTCGCCGTCGACAGAGGCGATGCACACATGAGGCGTAGCGTGATAAACCTGGAAATGGATCATAAAGGCCAGGAGCAATTAACGTTGCGAGTAGGCGGTGAAGCAGTCATGTTTGCCCAGGGGACTATTTTTTTACCCGATTAATTTCGGGATTATCAGATCGCTATTCAATCTGAAAACCACGATTCATTTACTTTTATGCCAGAGGGTTAGGTTATAATGACCATTATAAAACGCCTGGCGAATGTCACCTTCAAACTTGTGCCATTCTCATAGGGCATTGGAATTACAGGCTCTCAATCGAGAACAAAGCAATCCTTTACAATAAAAATAACCTGGATTGCCTCATGTTTACAAAAAATAAGAGAAAGTGTTATGCAACAAAAATATAAAGTATTACATGGAAAACCCTACCCATCGGGTTCAACCTATAATGCTAAGGGGGTTAACTTCTCCATTTTCAGTCGTTATGCCGAACATGTAGAACTATTGCTGTTTGATAAAGCCGACAGCGATGAACCTTTTCAAATCATTGCGTTGCAAAAAGATATCAACCGAACCTTTTTCTCCTGGCATGTTTATGTGAGTAAATTGCCGGCCGGTACCTGGTATACCTGGCGCATGGACGGGCCAGGCCAGGCCCGTGATTCGGGTTTTCGATTTGAAAAAGACAAGCAACTGTTAGATCCTTGGGCGCGCGGAGTCAGCCAGAAGCGATGGTCTCGCAAAGCGGCCTGCAAACCAGGCGATAACTCTCGCACAGCCATGCGCTGTGTGGTCGCTGAGGAAAAATATGATTGGGAAGGGGACGCTCCCCTGGCTATCAGAAGTGAAAAAGCTATTATTTATGAATTGCATGTCGGTGGCTTTACTCGGCATCCCTCATCAAAAGTGGTCAATCCTGGTACTTTTGCAGGTCTGATTGAAAAAATTCCTTATCTTCAGCAACTGGGCATTACTCATGTTGAGTTGTTGCCGGTCATGGCTTTTGATGAGCAGGATGTGCCCAGAAACACGTATGATCTTGGTTTGAAAAACTACTGGGGCTACAGCACGCACAGTTTTTTCAGTCCGCATCCCGGTTATTGCGTGACACCTGAACAGGGCACTCACGTACAGGAGTTCCGGGACCTGGTCAAAGCGCTGCACAAGGCGGGTATAGGGGTCATTATGGATGTCGTTTTTAATCATACTGCTGAAGCCGGCAATGATGGCCCTGTCATTAATTTCAGAGGTATAGGAGGCAAGTCTTTTTATCATCTGGACAAATTTGATAAAAGCATTATGCGAGACTATACCGGGTGCGGTAACACCGTGAATGCCAATCATCCATTGGTGGCTCGTTTCATAATCAACTGCCTTGAATACTGGGTCAGGGAAATGCATGTCGACGGTTTCCGCTTTGATCTGGCCAGCGCTATGGCCCGCGGAGAGAATGGAGAAGTCTTGCAAGACCCTCCCGTGCTCTGGGGCATCGAGCTCTCAGAACAATTGATCAAAACCAAGTTGATTGCCGAAGCCTGGGATGCCGCCGGACTTTACCAAGTGGGTAGTTTCCCCGGTTATCGCTGGGCTGAATGGAATGGAAGATATCGAGATATTGTCCGCCAATTTGTACGTGGCGATAAGGGCCTGATATCCGAGCTTGCAACCCGCATCTGTGGAAGCAGCGATATGTATGAGTCTCAGGGGCGGTTACCTATAAGTAGCATCAACTTTGTAACCTGTCATGATGGCTTTACCCTTTATGATTTGTTCAGTTATAACGAAAAACATAACGAGGCAAATGGCGAAGATAATCGGGACGGATGCAGTAATAATTTAAGTTACAATTGCGGAATTGAGGGCGATACCGAAAACTTAAATATTTTGGATCTGCGTAGAAAAAAGGTAAAAAGTGTTTTCTCTATTTTGCTGCTCAGCCAGGGAGTTCCCATGCTACTTGCGGGTGATGAAATACTCCATACCCAGAATGGTAATAACAATTGTTACTGCCAGGATAACGAATTAAGCTGGATTGACTGGAATATGACCAACCAAAATGCGGATATTTTGCGTTTTGTTCAACAGATGATAGCGCTACGCAAAAGGCATCCATCGATCATGCGCCGGCGTTTTTTGACTGGCATTAACATTAAAGGGAAAAATATGCCAGATATTTCATGGCATGGTACCGAGATTAATAAACCATTATGGCATGACTGGGAAGCGAGAATCCTGACTTTTACCCTGGCAGGCATTGAAGACAATGAAGCTGATCTGCACATCATAATGAATATGTCAGACGAAAGCGCCAGTATACAACTGCCCGTGATCGATGGTAAAAAATGGTGCATGGCTTTAGATACTTCTCAGCCATCACCTCAAGATATCATTGCACCGCAAGACCAGAAACCATTCGGTGAAAATTTATATTCAGTCAATAGCAAAGCTGTGGTGGTATTCGAAAATATTGGCTTTTGAAATTTATAGCATCCCCGACTTGATTTTAGGCTGATGCTTTAGTTTGTTTGCTCCAATTTGGAGCAAACAAAATCAAATCTGCACTTAAATGAGCATAATCCAAGCATTCAAATGCTCATCACCCGCTGCCAGCATCATTACATGCAAACTTATTCCACTAAATTTTTCCTGCAATGATGCTTCGGCACATTCATTTCCTTCCCATATCAAGCAGACTCGGCATAATTGTTGCTGAACTATCATGCAAAGATTTCAAAAGTAAATAGCATAGATATTGAACAATCAAATGAAACAGCGATTGGTCGTTATTGGTAACGGCATGGCCGGCATGAGAACAGTTGAAGAACTGATATCGGCTGCGCCTGAAAAGTACGATATTACAGTGTTTGGTGCGGAACCTTACGGTAACTATAATCGCATCATGCTGTCTTCGGTGCTATGCGGCGAAAAAACGATTGAGGATATTGTTATTAATGACCGCCAGTGGTATGCCGATAATGGTATCTGTCTTTACGCCAGCCAGGATAAGTCGGTGGTGCGTATCGATCGAGTGAACCGGATTGTTTATGCGCAAGACGGAACCAGTGCTGCTTATGATCGACTGCTGATTGCTACAGGCTCTAAACCCTTAGTCCCCGCCATTCCTGGCAATGACCTGGAAGGCGTCATCAGTTTTCGTGACATTTTCGACGTTAATAGAATGCTGACCTACAGCAGAAGCCATAACAAAGCAGTTGTATTAGGCGGCGGCTTACTGGGCCTGGAAGCCGCCAATGGCCTGGTTCTTAGAGGTATGGATGTTACCGTTATCCATAGCAATGAAGTATTGCTTAACAAGCAAATGGACAGGCAAGCCGGTGAAATGCTACAGAAAGAGCTGGAGCAAAGAGGGTTGAAGTTTAAGATGGCCGCCAAAACACAGCAGTTGATAGGTGATGAAAACGGCCATATCAAGGCGGTTCGCTTTGAAGATGGCAGCGAACTGGAATGTGATCTGTTTATTATGGCGATAGGCGTGCGTCCCAATATGGCATTAGCTCAAGAGGCCGGGGTATATTGTGAAAGAGGTATTGTGGTTAATGATACGCTGCAAAGCTACGATCCCAGTATTTATGCAGTCGGTGAATGTATTCAGCATCGCGGTGATACCTTTGGCTTGGTTGCTCCGCTGTTTGAACAGGCGAAAGTATGCGCTAATCATTTAAGCGATCATGGCGTGGCCGAATACATCACTTTGCCGACGGCCACCAAACTCAAGGTGACGGGAATCAATTTGTTTTCTGTAGGCGATTTCATGGGTGATGAAAGCTCTGAAAACATTCATTTTGCCGACCCCGCTTTAGGTATTTACAAAAAACTGGTCATTAAGGCTAACAAGCTGATAGGCGCGGTTCTATATGGTGATACGGTTGATGGCAACTGGTATCAAGAGTTACTGGAGAAAGAGGAACCTGTTTCCGGCATAAGAGATATGCTGATTTTTGGTAAAGCTTATGTTTGAGGTACAAAGTCAAAGGCGCAAGGCCCAAAAAATTCACTTCCGTTGCATCTTTGGCCTTGTGCCTTACCCGAGATTTATCCATGAATGATACACCAATCATACAAACCACCTGCCCTTACTGCGGTGTAGGCTGCGGCATTAGCGCGCAAGTCAACGAGCAAAATCACCAGGTCAACATTCGTGGCGATAAGTCACATCCCGCTAATTTTGGCCGTCTTTGCTCAAAAGGCTCGGCACTTGGTGAAACGGTTGAACTCAAGGGGAGATTATTACAACCTAAAGTCTATGGTCGAGATGTCGGCTGGGCTGAAGCGCTGAATCTGGTTGCTAATTCATTTATTAATACGATTGAAAAATACGGCCCTGATGCCGTAGCTATCTATGGCTCCGGGCAACTGTTGACCGAAGACTATTATGTCGCCAATAAACTGATGAAAGGTTTCATCGGTAGCGGCAATATGGATACCAATAGCCGTTTGTGCATGTCTTCTTCCGTAGCTGGACATAAGCGGGCTTTCGGTTCTGATACCGTGCCGGGTTGCTATGATGATTATGAGCAGGCCGAGATGCTTATTCTGATCGGCTCCAATACGGCCTGGTGTCATCCCGTCAGTTTTCAGCGTATCCGTGCTGCAAAAGAAGCCAATCCGGCATTAAAAATCGTCGTTATTGATCCTCGTCGAACAGTCAGTTGTGACATTGCTGATCTGCATCTGCCACTCGCTATCGGGAGTGACGTAATTCTGTTTAATGGCTTGTTACATTTTCTAAGTCTGGAAAACGCACTGGATCAGCTGTTTATCGACGCACATACCGAAGGTTTTTCTGAAGCCCTGAATGCAGCCAGTAAAAGCGGCAACACTATCGAACAAGTTGCCAGGCAATGCAAATTGCATTTAGAAGACTTGCGATGCTTCTATCAGTGGTTTACCAATCACGAAAAAGTCATGAGCCTATACAGTCAGGGCATCAATCAATCTTCATCGGGCACTGACAAAGTCAATGGCATTATCAATTGTCATCTGGCGACCGGACGAATTGGCAAGCCCGGCATGGGACCTTTCTCGCTGACGGGACAACCCAATGCCATGGGTGGCCGAGAAGTCGGCGGTTTATCCCATCAACTGGCGGCACACATGGATTTTTCCAGCACTGCCGATATAGAACGAGTTGCGCAATTTTGGGGCACTCATAATATTGCCAGAAAACCAGGACTTGCCGCTGTCGAACTGTTCGATGCGATTTACGATGGAAAAGTAAAAGCCGTATGGATTATGGGGACAAACCCGGTTGTCAGCTTGCCCAACGCCAACAAGGTGATACAAGCTTTGCAGCACTGTGATTTTGTCGTTGTTTCCGACTGCATTGCCAAGACCGATACTACCGCATTGGCCCATGTTTTGTTGCCCGCACTAGGCTGGAGTGAAAAAGACGGCACAGTGACCAATTCCGAACGCTGCATTTCCCGCCAGCGCGCTTTATTCAGCCCGGCAGGCAGCGCCAAACCGGACTGGTGGATTATCACTCAAGTCGCGCGGCGCATGGGTTTTGAACAGGCCTTTCATTACCAGAACGCCAGTGAAATTTTTCGTGAACATGCCGCACTGTCAGGTTTTGAAAATAACGCCGCGCAAGGATTACGCGATTTTGATATATCGGCATTTGCTGAAATCAGTCAGCACGATTATGACCATCTACAACCCATTCAATGGCCCGTTAACCAGACATATCCTCATGGCAGGGCGCGGTTGTTTGATGACGGACAATTTTTTACCGCATCGGGCAAGGCACAATTTATCGCTATAGAACCCAGGTCACCCGTCAACCTGCCGGATATCAATTACCCGCTGATATTAAATACAGGCCGATTGCGTGATCAATGGCATACCATGACCCGTACCGCCATCGCCGCCAAATTAAATCAGCACAAACCCGAACCCTTTGTTGAAGTACATCCCATCGATGCACAGCACTACGGAATATTGGCAAATACCCTCGCCGTTATCGAAAGCCAATGGGGATCAATGATTGCACGTGTGCAAATTACCGACAGCCAGCAACAGGGCTGCTTGTTTGTGCCCATGCACTGGACTGAACAATATGCCAGCCAGGGACGAATGGGTGCATTGGTCAATCCTGTTGTTGACCCTATTTCCAAACAACCGGAAAGCAAGCACACACCCGTTCGAATCAAGGCTTATCAGCCTGTCTGGCAGGGCTTTATCTTGTCGCGGCGTGAATTGACTGTTACCGGATCCGAATATCGGGTCAAAATCAAAGGCGAACAATTTTACCGCTATGAACTGGCGGGTGAAACTTTACCAGAAGATTGGCGTAGCTGTGTCAGAAAAAATCTCTGTAATACTACTGTCGAAAATCCTCAGTGGCAAGAGTATCAAGACCCTGCCAAGGGTAATAACAGGGCTGCTCTGATCGTCGATAATCAGCTGGAAACCGTTATCTTTATCGCTGCCGATGACCACCTTCCTGAACGCAGTTGGCTAACCGGCCTGTTTGTAAAAACGCAATTAGAGTCTCCGGAACGTATGGCGTTATTAACCGGTATGCCACCTTTAGGTGCCCCTGATGTCGGCATTATTGTCTGCGCTTGCTTTAATGTCGGAGAAAAAACAATACGGAATGCGATCAAGGAAAAAGGTCTCAAAACCCATCAGGAAGTAGGTCAATGTCTTAAAGCAGGGACTAACTGCGGTTCGTGCGTCCCTGAGATTAAGGCTTTGTTGTAATGCAAGGTATAACCGTCCGGGCGGTTGTCACGAAAGCGCCGGTAGAATTTAACGGCGATGGCCCCAAGAGCCAGGGCGGGAATGAACTGATCGATCAGCATGCCGGATAGCATGCACACCATGAAAGGCACAATCTCATCCGCACTCCACAACAAAAGGTGAATCAGATCGTCGATGGTTTTTGGGATGGCTACGGGTTCCATAATAATCTCCGGTAGGGATGATCATTAATATCCGGCAGTAGCGTCAAATTTAGTTATGAAAACTCGGCATTTGTTGTTGAAAGCTAGTCGCCTGTTCGAACCACTTTATCAAAAGTAAATGTTGAAGCGGGCACTGGTAATTGTCGAATTAGAAGTTAGATAGAGGTCAGCAGTCCAGCCATAAGCGACATTCGGCCTTGCAGAAAGCAGATAATATTTATTATGCAGGGTTCTCCGCCTCGGATTTTAAGTGTTGGTAATAAGTCGCCGCTCCTTTTTCTGTTAGATGGACCTCATTGATAAATGCTTTAATAATATCTTTACGTTTATAATTATTTGCCTTCAATTTTATAAAAATTTGCCTAGCTTGTTTCATTTTTGAAGATTTATTGTCAGGTAAATTTCCGTTACCTTGTCCCAGTCTCTTATTTAACTCATCAGATTCTTCATTGCTTAAATTATTATGCGAATTTTCCTCAGCCCAGCAAAAAAGCGCCATTTCAATTTGAGATGCATTCCAATCTAAATTGTCGTTAGATGGCAGTTCAATTGAATTATTTTTCAATTCAATTGCAAAATTTTTTAGCAGCTTTAAAAATTCTATGTAACCTTTTTTAGCACTCTCGTTATCCCCAACATTTATTTTTTTCAAGAGATTATTTGCAACGAGAGCCTTACGAAGCCTGGAGTCCAGAGCTCCATATTTTTCAGGTTTTATGAAACGCAACAACTTTGATGCATATGTTAATCCTAGCCCAGGAAAATTTAAGGCGCTTGAGATTGCCATTTCAGGATTATCTATATTATTAATAACTTGCTGAACCAAGTCATAAAGATTTACCTCCCCACTTTTATCATTAAATCTCTGCAAAACTCCATTCTGGCTACCGCCCCACTCAATCATTTCCTGTATAAGATACTTTGAAGCGGTTTTTTCATTTTCAGAATTTTGGGATAGCCAGAGGAAGCGTTCTTCAAGTGACTTTATCCATTTAAAATCTGGAAACGCATCCTTCTGATACCCAAATAGCTTATGTTTTGCGCTCCAAGAGTATTGCTTATAATAATCAGGAAATTTTTCTATTTTTGGTCCCATTGTGTATCCTTTTCGTGAATGCCTGACTCAATAGAAAATAGTATTGGGTCATGCAATACTACCAATATATTCAATTGTGAATTTCGCATTTTGGCCGATTCGCCTATAACCAGCAGGCAAAAACCGAGGAACTTTGCACTTGATCGAGCCTCATGGTACGCGATGCCTAACGAAATTATCTGATTATTGATAACTTGTTATTTCCGACGACCGAACTTAACTGGTTCAGTTAAATTACTTTTAATCACCACTGTACCAGCGAGCTTGTCGTGCCATCCTTGTTTTCGTTTATCAAAACCTATCCATATTATTCCAAGAAATAATGGAATCATTGAAACATAGTAACCAAAATAACGGCCTATTAATTGACCTGTAGAGGGTTTACCACCAGTTTCTGCATCTACGATGGTTAGTTTTGTTGCCATTTTTCCTGGTGTAGCAGATTTATAAACCCATAACACTATAACCGCAATTGCGGGCAGTATGTAACTGAATAGGATATCCCAAATACCCAGAACAGAGGGATCACTATCCCAATAATCTGTACCATATATAGCAGTAAGTATCGGTACAATTATTATTAACATCAGAATAGTATCAATTATTGTTGCACCAGTCCTAATCCAAAATCCCGCATATCCCTGTTCATTCATGCATTTGTTCTCCTAAAGGATTAAAGTTGAGATGGCATATCAGCTATATTAAGCATAGTTTACAAGTTAGTTATTTTCAAATACCTTAAAAATTAAGAACACTAAATTTTCTTATTGGTATAACTTCCGAGATATGTACGACTTGTAGAAATTGGATAGCATCAACAGATAGTTTATAAAAAATATTGACTGGCCGGTTTTTGCCGCTATGAATAGCTATCCATAGCGGTCACTATGTATAGTACTCAACTATGTAAAGCCGTGAATTGCTGTCGGTGGCAAACCTTGATTTTACTGACCTTTCAACCAAATCTCAGTCAAGAAGCTTTACATAGTTTTGCCTGGATTCTGAAGTGAAAAATCATTTGATTCAGAAAATTCGATGGTCTTTGCTAACCGGCCATATATGCACACAGTTACTTGAGTGCCAATTGGCGCCCTTACTTGATGGTTTCATGCCTAAAATGCATGAATATCGCCATGCATTTCACCGTTTATTAGGTATCATCCTGTTAGCAGTGAATTTACGCTGTTCCTTCAAGCATTAAAACTATGTATAGAGTCCTACCGGTAATCCCTGGTAGTTCTTGGGGTGAAAATCGCTTCTATTCATAGTTGCGTACTATGCATAGTGGCCGACACCTGCTGTCACGATAGCCAGTTCTCGACCGGCCTATTCAGGTTACTCAGCTATTTTTTTAAAGCTATAACATATGCCATTACTCGCAGTCATTTAGCAAGTCGAGGTTGATAACTTTGGGCAACTGCATTCTTACCGGACTTTCCGGTCGCAGAGTTAGTCAGGCAGGGTTATTGG
>Ga0105090_10001259_pt1 | contig 13549 bp, 12 predicted proteins | sample PPLLak3March2015_FD_79110 | JGI IMG/M metagenome (GOLD analysis project Ga0105090, IMG submission 79110) | Freshwater sediment microbial communities from Prairie Pothole Lake near Jamestown, North Dakota, USA - PPLs Lake P7 Core (1) Depth... | ecosystem: Environmental > Aquatic > Freshwater >... | reverse complement strand
GTTTAGATTGACTTGCATTCATACTTTATACGCAAAATAAGCGTGTATGTCCAGATAAACAAGTAACCGCTTAATCCTTTAAGGATTTATAGAGAAGACAAATTCACCCTGGCCTTTTAACCTTGTGGCATTGCATTCTCAAAGCAATACGCAGTTTAACTGATGACTTAATGTATAACATAGGCAACAATAATGGATGATTTATAGAAACTCAATAAATTATCAATTATTTATTGAATTTAAATCAAAATCTCCTAACTGCCTATTTATTGCGGCTCGAGTACCAGTCAATGTGAATAAATAATAGGATATGAGATAATTCAGCCCTTTCCAAGCAAGGCACATCTACACATCTACCTATAAGTCAATAAGTAACTGTTAAATAAGAATTTACATATGAAAAACGATTTTTAATTCTATCACCTTCTGATCAACAACACTGCTATCAGAGTCTAAAAATACAAAGCATCAATTTAATCGATTTTAAATATCCACACCATGCGCATCGTTCATTTGCGGTAAAATCACAATCTGTGAGCAGCATTCATTCTGTAACCGCGTGAGAACTCGACTTGACTTCATCCCATTCTGAATATCCTAATACAACACAACTATCCTATCGCGATGCCGGTGTAGACATTGATGCAGGGGATCGATTGGTTGAAAATATTAAACCGTTTGCTAAACGCACATTACGCCCCGAGGTGCTCACCGGGATTGGTGGTTTTGGTGCGTTGTTTGAAATTTCCAAGAAATATCAAAACCCCGTTCTGGTTTCCGGCACGGATGGTGTGGGTACCAAGCTTAAACTGGCTTTTCAGCTTAATCAGCACGACAGCATTGGCATTGATCTGGTGGTGATGAGTGTTAACGATATACTGGTACAAGGTGCAGAGCCTTTATTTTTCCTGGATTATTTCGCTTGCGGCAAATTAAATGTGGAAACCGCGACTGCGGTGATCAGTGGTGTCGCCAAAGGATGTGAACTGGCGGGTTGCGCATTGATTGGCGGCGAGACGGCTGAAATGCCGGGCATGTATCCGCATGATGAATATGATCTTGCCGGATTTGCTGTCGGTATTGTTGAGAAAGACCGGATTATCAGCGGCACCACGATACAAGAAGGCGATATTGTGTTGGGTCTCGCATCGAGTGGCGCGCATTCCAATGGGTATTCGTTGATTCGCAAAATTATTGAAAATAACCGCATCGATCTATCTGCAGACTTCCATGGCAAAACGCTCGCTGACACCATCATGACGCCGACACGCATTTACGTAAAACCGTTGCTTGAGTTAATCAAGCAACTCCCTGTTAAAGGCCTGGCGCATATTACCGGCGGCGGATTGGTTGAGAATGTGCCACGCATCCTGCCGGATCAGGTCATGGCCGTTTTGCAGAAAGATGCCTGGGCAATTCCGCCGCTATTCCACTGGCTGCAACAACAAGGGAATGTTGCGGATCATGAAATGACACGTGTATTTAATTGCGGTATTGGCATGGTAATCGTAGTGGCGCCTGATCATACGGAAAACGCACTGCGGAGTTTGCGTGCATCCGGAGAGACTGCCTGGCAGATCGGTGAAATTAAACCGCGCATAAACAATCAGGCGGCGACCGTTTTAGTTTAGATGGTCAGTCTTCCAACGGCACCATGAAATCACTGGTCATTCTTATCTCCGGTCGCGGCAGTAATATGCAGGCACTGTTGGAAGCCGGATTTCAAGTGGATCGTATCACGGTAATCAGTAACAATCCAAACGCATCAGGGTTGGAAATCGCCCGGAAATATGGCGCGAAAACCATCGTCATCGATCATCGGCTTTTTCCAGACCGCCAGGCATTCGATACGGCATTGGCAGAAAAAATTGATGCTTGCCAACCCAAACTGATTGCACTGGCTGGCTTCATGCGTATACTAAGCGATCGCTTTGTACTACGTTATCAAGGCCGGTTAATGAATATTCATCCTTCATTATTACCTGCATTCCCAGGTTTGGGAACGCATGCAAGAGCACTGCAAGAAGGGATCAAAATACACGGCTGTACCGTACATTTTGTCACGGCGCAGTTAGATCATGGCCCGATTGTGATTCAGGCTGCAATTCCTGTCTTACCGTCAGATACTGAGGAAACGCTGGCAGCCCGGGTTTTACAGCAGGAACACCGTATTTACCCCCAGGCCGTGCGCTGGTTTATGGAAGATCAAATCAAGTTAAATGAGAATCACGTTGAAGTGATAGATTCTAGTGTCAGTGAAATTGCGCTGTATTCGCCAGGATTACCCGAATGAAATTTCTACCACCGATTTTCCTGTTGTGGATACTCAGTTTCTCAGTATTAGCCACGGATATACCGTCGCGTATTGAAATCAGTTACGCCGTAACAACCGATATCGGTCAGGGAGAAATTAATGAAGTTATGGAAATAAAACATATCAATGGTGGTCATAGTTATACGATTAACAGCGAAGCACAAGCCACTGGAGTTTTTAAAATCATAGAGCCTAATAGCATCGTACGCCATAGCGAAGGAACCATTGTTAAACAGGGATTACGACCCGCTCGCGCTTATGAGAAGCGTGGGAAAAAAGAGCCTAGTCTGGCCGTATTTGATTGGAAAAACCATGTCATAACGCTGCAACATAAAGGCCATCAAGTACAGGAAAAATTACCGGAAGGTACATTGGATCGCTTAAGCTTATCGTACAACTTTATGTTTGCTCCACTGCCCAAACATCTTCTTGAGCGGCACGTCACGAATGGGCATAGCCTGCAATTGTCGCATTATAAAGTGACTGAAGAAGTCATCAGTACACCGATCGGAAAAATGGAAACAATCGTATTGACTCGACAAGAAGAGAAGAATTCTAAACTAAAAAGAAAATTGTGGCTCGCGCTGAACAATCACATGCTACCGGTTCGCATCGTATCCGTAGAAGAAAATGGCCGCGAAATCGATAAAATAGTTACCGGAATCAACATTAGCTATAAAGCCGATCATTAATCAGATCGGTTAAAAAAACACGCATCGTAGACAAACTTAATCATCGTTTCTCCCAGTTGATCAAATACACATCAGGAAATCAATGCAATTAACGCCTTTTCAGCTAGACTCAGCTATTGTTGCCCTAAGAACTGTACTTCCTTTGGAATATCCCGCCGACGGAATTTTGCGGCACTTCTTCCGGGAAAACCCGCTGCTGGGTGGACAAGATCGCGCATTCATTGCAGAAACAGTCTTTGGCATACTACGTCACCGGTTTTTTCTTGAAAGCCTGACAGAACTCACAACACCTCGCTCACTGGTTTTAGCTTATCTGGTTAAATTTCACGGCATGAATTTGCGTGAATTGGCATCGCTTATCAGCGAATCTGAAACAAAATGGTTAGCAGAAATCAAAGCCATCAAATCAGATACGCTGCCACTGGCGATTCAGGCAGAATTTCCCGAATGGCTGGTAGAAAAATTAAAACAATTCATGACGGATACAGACATTCTCAACCTGGGATTTTCCTTACAAAAATCCGCACCGCTTGATCTACGGGTAAATACCATTCTTGCTAAACGTAATCAAGTGCTTGAAACGCTCAGCCAGGAAGGGATTGAAGCACTGGAAACACCTTATTCTCCCTGTGGAATCCGGCTTACCGGAAAACCTGCGATCAATCGCCATGAACTCTTTCTTTCCGGAAAAATAGAGGTACAGGATGAAGGCAGTCAATTACTCGGATACTTGCTGGCACCCAAGCGGGGGGAAATGGTTGTCGATTTTTGTGCCGGAGCAGGTGGAAAATCACTGCTACTGGGCGCCTTGATGAATTCAAAAGGACGTCTCTATGCTTTTGACATCTCTGAAAAAAGATTGAGTAATCTGAAACCACGCTTCAAGCGTTCGGGTTTATCCAATCTGCATGCGCAACGTATCGCGAATGAGAACGACATCAAAGTTAAACGGCTGGCTGGAAAAATAGATCGGGTACTGGTGGACGCGCCATGCAGTGGTCTCGGAACATTGCGCCGCAATCCGGATTTAAAATGGCGTCAATCCCAGCAGAGTATTGAGGAGCTTAAAGCAAAACAAGCTGCCATTCTTTCCGCTGCCGCCAGCTTGCTCAAACCAGGCGGTCGGCTGGTGTATGCAACATGCAGTTTCTTACCGGAAGAAAATCAACAAGTAGTGCAAGATTTTCTAAACACACATCCACAATTCAGCTTGTTAAATTGCGCCGAGTTACTGGCACAGCAAAAGATACCGCTGGATACCGGTGAATTCTTACAGCTATCTCCTCAGCTGCATCAAACTGACGGCTTCTTTGCTGCGGCTTTAACGCGCGTTGAAGCGGCCAAACCAGAATAAAGAATTAAGCAGCACTTTCTTTATTTTTACTGGTTGAATGCAACAAGACCGGCAGGATTATCAGCACACAGACCAGAGTCAGAAACAAACCAACCGTCAAAAGTAATCCCATGCTAGCGGTACCCTGATGTGTAGAAAACACAAGGCTACCGAAACCCACCAAAGTTGTTAGTGCACTATAAAAAATGGCGCGCGCTGTACTGGTATGCAATAAATTCTCATAAACCACGCCAGTGCTACGGCTTCTATGCACCATATGCAAGCTACTATCGATACCAATACCCAGTAACAGCGGCAAAGCAATAATATTTGCAAAATTAAAAGGCAGCCCTAGCAGAACTGTGCAGGCACCTGTGAATAGAGCCGCCAATAACAGTGGTATTAATACCAGAAGTGTCGCAGTGATACTTCTGAGCATCATCCATAGTGCAAATATGACACCCAGTAACGCCAGCGAGAAAGCATGAATAAATGCATCCACTACAGCCTCCCCACCCTCCAGACTGATTACGGGCAAACCGGTCGCATTAGGTGCTATCTGTTGCACAGCATGAACAAATCTGCGCAATGCGTCATTGTCATTAATATTTTCTGACGGATAAACCGCAATGCGATATACGTCATCACGCGTCTGCCAGTGCGAACTTACCGATGCCGGCAATGCCTCTTGCGTAAACGGCTGCGCTGCCAATGCCAATTGCAGACGTTTAATAGAACCGGGCAACAAGCTGAGTAAATCATGGTTAACCGCACGTAATAATTGCTCCTCCCCTTGATCATTTTTTATCGTACGCTTATCCAGCTCTGCCAACAGATTAGAAAGTGATGCACGCAACGCGCGGGCAGAAGCTTCAGAAGGATGTCCTGGTTTCGCGTCGATAAACCGGTCTAACGCAGCATTTAACTTTTCCAGTGCCGTTCGCTGTTCTGGAACAGTATGATAGCCTGGAATCAGAAATGCCGTTGGGGAAAAAGAAATGGGGCCGAGCGTCATTGCCATCTCTTCAATCAAAAGACTTTTTGCTTCCTGTTCTTGAGGAACCAGATCAAGCATACTGATTACTTTTTCTACTTCCGGCAAGGCTCTAAGGCGCTGCACTGTATGTCCTATTTCCTGGAAATTATCAACTAAAATATTAATATGCCAAGGTGAATCTTCCGTGTTTTTCAATAATTCCCGGAAGGTCTGAACTGATTCCGCATGCGGATTATTTAGATTCAACACATTATAGTCGAACTTGACGTGGGGTAAAGCCACGACAGAAGCCAGAATGGCGATGGTTGTTACGCTGTATACCAATTTACGCGAGTGTCTGGGCAGATCCAGAACTCTATTGATTGATCTAATCGAAGTTGATGATTTCCTGACTTGTGTTGGAAAATACCTTTGCAAGGCAGGAATCAGCGTCATCGTAACCAGAAAACTAATCATCATACCTGTTCCTGATATCAGGCCCAGCTCTGCAACTCCTTGATAAGTCGTCGGCATAAAAGCATAGAAACCGATCGCAGTGGATATTGCACAAATCAGCAGTGCCTGCCCCATATCGCCACCAGCCTTATATAACGCTTCTGAAGCAGACTGATCAGGCTTCCTTAATTCTTCGTACCGTAACAAAAAATGAATAGCATAATCAACACCAAGACCGATATATAAAACAGCAAATGCGATGGAAATCAAGTTTAAATGCCCCACCGCAGCAGTGGCAAATGCAGCTGTCAGCAATAAACCAAGAATCAAACTCAATATCACTGCGACTATTGCTCCGGCAGAACGAAATGCAATAAGTAGTACCGTAGCCACCATCACTAATGCCAACACTCCAGAACTTTGAGCGCCACGCATTGCACTGTCGAGCTCATCGTGAGCAAGCGCTGCTTCACCCGTAATACGCAATTTATCAACAGCATTCGGAGAAAATCCCATATCCTTTGCAGCAATGCGAATAGCGTTGATTGGCTCTTCAGCAGCAAATACTTGAGAATAATCGAGCTTAGGCTGCACTACGATCAATTCCTGATAAGTTTCTTTCTGTGCCTCACCACCCAATAATGCTTGCCAGGATAACGCGCGGGATTTACCGGCAAGCCGTGCGTTCAGTGTTGCACTGACCCCATTAAATACCGGTTCCAATTCTAACTGACGGCCCGCGCGCAATTCATCAACGGCTTCTGTGAGAACAGAAGAAAATGTATAAAGCGTAGGACTTTCAGCTATGCGCGCAACCAATGGTTGTGCTGCTGCCAAATAATCGGTAATTCGGCCTAGTTCTGACAGGCTCTTGAAAAAGAGGCCATTCTGCTCAAAGAAAGGTTCTCCGGTTAGATAGTATGTATTGGAAAATCGCGTGCTATCTTTTTGCAGATAGTTGGTAAAGCGTTTAGCTGCCTGATGCGCTTGTTCAGGCGTTGGAGCGTCTAGTACTAGTAAGAACGTATCTTCATACTGGGAAAATGATTTTTTATAACGGATATGATTGGCACGAAAAGGAACATCCTCGGAGAGCATGTCCGTCGTATCGGTATGAACACCAAGATTATTGACTGTATAAACAGTGCTCAGCGAAGTCAATAGCAATACGAGCAGAATAATCCAGATAGCATTCTGATAGGAGAACTCGGCCCAACGTGCAAAAATCCGGAAACTAATACTGTGTGAACTTTTCACGTTTAAGAAAACCTTCAGGAAAAAATGAAATCATCGAATGATTAATTTTGCTGAGTCAGAACAATTTTTTCCTTAATCATATCAATCAGTGCCTGGAAACCATCCCGCTGCAAAATAGCGCGATACTCTCCACGTTTTATTGCAAGATCGCTCACACCATCAAACAGGATATTGGCAATACACCAGCGTCCGTCTGTTTGGTGTAACACATAATCAAAATTTACCGTACCACCATCCGATTTAGTTAACCGGCTACGCACTAATACTTGTTCGCGCGGCAAAGCACGCTGCTCTATAATCTGAAACTGCTCTCCTTCATACTGATTAAACCGCCCAGCATAGGTGGAAATACTGAGCTTGCGAAATGTCTCAGCGATCAAATCTTGTTGTCCTTTGTCTAACTGCGACCAGTATGTTGCACCTAATATTGTTTTGATAATCAGATCAAGGTCGTGCGATTCATCAATAACGGATTCTAGGAATTTGAATCGCCCTTCGTAACCCAATTTCTCACCTTCACGCATAACTTGAAGTAAGGAAGATTGTAACTTTTGTATAACCTGCTCCGGGTTCTCAGGTTCTGAATTGGGTGTACTCAATGCTACGGAAATAGGTAACAGCATCACCAATATCAGACACCACCCGATCAATCTAATTGTTCGTTTTATTTTCATAGCGACGATCTTTCCAACAAGCGCGTTCCCCAGCCAATACCGCAGTGCTGATATCCAAGTCATGGCAACAAGGCACAACGTGCCGATTACGGGCAATGCCAGACCCCCAAATGGAGAACGCAGATAATAGAATAAAAACCCCGTGGCAAGAGCACGGGGAATCGCAAGGTCATTATATCTGTTTATTTGTTAATCAATCTTACTGGTATATCTGAAAGCTTCTTGGGTGTTTTATTTTCTTCGTTTGTCCATTTTGGAATTGGTTCAGCCACCATAGGGCCTGTAGTTCTGGGTCCTCTCAGTGATGTTACCAGCGCTTTCCATGGGCGCTGAAGCGTGTCTTCAACAGCTGTTGCTTCATATCCACAGTGTGCCATACATTGGGCACATTTTGGATTATTTACAGTACCATATTTTTCCCAGGGGGTATCATCAAGCAGCTCCCGGAAGGTTTTTGCATAGCCCTCATCCGACAGCAAGTAACAAGGTTTCTGCCATCCAAATACATTGCGTGTCGGGTTACCCCATGGCGTACATTTATAATTCTGGTTTCCGGCCAGGTAATCCAAATAAAGCGACGAGTGATTCAGTCTCCATTTTCGCTTTAGCTTCTTGCCTAATTCAAAAATGCCACGAAACAATACCTTTGTATCTTGGCTTTTTATAAAAACATCTTGTTGAGGCGCTTTCTCATAGCTGAATCCAGGAGCAATCGTTGCTGCTTCAACACCCAGTTCCATCGCATAATCCAAGAACTCGGCCACGTCCTGAGGCGTTTCACCTTGAAATAACGTACAGTTTACCGTGACTCTGAATCCCTTCTCTAATGCCAGCTTTATCGCTTCAACTGCGCGGTCAAAGACGCCATCCTGGCAAACCGACGCATCATGGCGCTCTTTCATCCCGTCCAAATGGATCGAAAATGTTAAATAGGGTGATGGAGTATAGTCATCAATCTTTTTCTTTAACAATAGTGCATTTGTACATAAGTAAACATATTTCTTACGTTTGATTATGCCTGCAACAATTTGTGGCATTTCTTTATGTATCAATGGCTCACCACCTGGGATTGAAACCATCGGCGCACCACATTCATCCACTGCCTGCATACATTCTTCGTAAGAAAGACGCTGATCAAGAACATCTTCTGGGTGAGCAATTTTTCCACACCCGGCACAAGCCAGATTACAACGAAACAAAGGCTCTAGCATCAATACCAGTGGATATTTCTTAACCCCTTTTAACTTTTGCTTGATTAGATAACTGCCAACCGCAATCTGTTGACGTAAAGGAACTCCCATGAATAAAATCTCCAAAAATACTTCAAAAACAAGTTAATGGTCAATATTACTTAGTATAATAAATAATAAAACAAAGCCCGTTAAAATTAATTAACTAAAATTTTTATCTGGGGAACACTACTAAGTATGCAATCAGTCTGTTCTATAACGCGAGACTCATCTTTTGCTGAGGAATTTTAATACTAAGGTAGAGATTCGCAACAAACGGATATCGTTCAGCATCTAAAATCTACAATTACCTAAAGTAGCTCAGAATCCCAGCCTTTACGGCTAACTATAGAGCACGGCTCTTCCTATGGCAAATATTTTAATCAGCTATAGAAATTAAACAATCAACATCAGTATCGCAAATCAAATAAATTACCCTATTCATTGGATACTTCGTATGTGTCAATAAAAATACACCAAGAAGCCGTAAGCCCTTGGTGTATTAAAAAATATCAAACCGTTCTTTGTTCTTTAGAATTCAACACCTAATGCACGGAGCGTTTTCTTGGTTAATTTACCTGCTGGAATGCCATTTTGTTTCTGGAAGCTTTCGATTGCTGATACTGTTTTAGCGCCACTGACACCATCAACCGGACCAGGATTAAACCCAGCATTTACCAGAGCCTGTTGAACTTTACGCATTATCGCAGGCGTTGCTGTTACGACGTCGTCCCCATCATCAACTACCTGAGCTGAATTTTCACTGGTCGCAATAACGGTATCTGCAGCAGGTGCCGCTGAGTCAGATCCAAGACTTTCGATGCTTTTTACTTCCTCTATGTTAGTTGCTGGTGCAGCAGGTTCAACTGGTGCTGGTGCTGGTGCAGCGGCGACTTCTTTGCTGCCTTCCTCTTTAGGGGGAAGTGGTTTTTTCTCAAAAATCGGTTTGCACCCGAATAACACCCCAGCAGATAATAACAGAACGGCACAAGCTTTTAGTGTACTGATTTTACTAGGTTTCATTGCTACCCTCCATATGTAAAAAATGTATTTGTAAAAATACATCAATATGCACGAAACACACTCTATCGATTAATTAATAACTCTAATGCCCTTACTCTATTAGTCCTCAAAGCTATAAAAGGACTTTTTATTTTATTTATAGTGTCATGGACTAACTTATAATGTTGCGATGTGAACTATCACATTTTTCTGACTATAACGCAATCTGAATAAGTTAATTAATGATAGGCTTAACGCCACATAAAAAAGATTTACGTCTAATTGGCGGCGGCCACAGCCATATCGCCGTTATCAAAAAACTGGGAATGAACCCAATCCCTGGTATCAGAGTCACGCTCATCAGCAATAATACACTCACGCCTTATTCAGGCATGTTGCCTGGATTAATTGCTGGGCATTATACCTTTGAAGATTGTCACATTGATTTACGGAAACTGTGTCAATGGGCTGGTGTGCAATTTATCTGCAGCGAAGTTCACCACATTGATCTGCTCGCAAGGCAGATATACAGCCACCAATACCCTTCCTTACGGTACGATTTATTGTCAATTAATGTTGGTTCCCAGCCCGCGCTCAATGAAATTAAAAAAGCCACTGTATATGGTTATCCCATTAAACCGGTCAAGCAATTTCTGCAGAATTGGCACCAATGGCTAGAATTAGCCCAAACATCCTGCCGGCCAAAGCGAATTGTTGTCATCGGAGGCGGGGCTGCAGGTGTAGAAATACTACTGGCTATGCACTATAAACTCCGCAACACGACTTCTATTCATGCAGACTTTACTCTGATTTGCGCTAATCAACATATCCTCAGTTCACACAATGAACGCGTGCAGGCATTTTTTAAACATCATTTGCAAACGCTGGGTATTAACATAATCTGCGGAAAACATATTGTTTCCGTTACCGAATACCAACTGGCGTTAAATGATAATACAACGCTGAATTACGATTTTTCTGCCTGGGCTATTCATGCTGGTGCGCAGCCTTGGTTAGCAAAAAGCGGACTTAAGTGCGACGACCGGGGCTTCATTCAGGTTGATCAATACCTTCGAAGTATTTCGCATCCGGATATATTTGCTGCTGGTGACAGCGCCGCTTTCATGCCCACTCCATTACCATAAGCGGGCGTTTATGCTGTCCGCCAAGGTCCGATCCTGGCGAAAAATATCATCGCCCAGCTTGAAAATCGACATCTTTTGCCTTTTAAGCCGCAACGGCACTTTTTAAGCTTATTAACGACAGGAGAACGTTACGCTGTCGCTTCTCGGGGTCCATTATTTGCGAGTGGAAAGTGGGTCTGGGTTTGGAAGAACTACATTGATCGCACATTCATGGCGCGTTTCAATCCCGAACCTATGGTTAACACCAATAACTCTGGCGATGGCACGGAATCCATGCGATGTGGCGGTTGTGGCGCAAAAGTTGGCAGTAATATATTACAGAATGTTTTATCTCAGCTGGATATTCAACCGCACCCTGATGTTACCAGTGGGCCAGGGGATGATGCCGCGATTATTAACCTGCCAGCCAATATTCAATGGTTACAGTCCGTTGATTTCTTTAGAAGCTTTATTGATGACCCCTATTTACTGGGCCGTATCGCTGCAATTCATAGCTTAGGAGATATTTATGCTATGGGTGGGATACCTCATTCTGCATTGGTGACTGCCGTTATCCCTTACAGCAGCGAACCCATTATGCAAGAAACATTATTGCATTTAATGCGAGGCATATTAAAAACCTTGAATGATGAAAACACTGCGGTGATTGGTGGACACAGTGGCGAAGGACCCGAAATAGCTATTGGGCTAACTGTTAACGGAACACTCCCATCAAGCAAAGCCCTGACAAAATATGGACTAATACCCGGTGATAGTTTAATTCTCACCAAGCCAATCGGCAGCGGTATTTTACTCGCTGCTAACATGGCTGCACGCTGCCAAGGATTATGGTTTGATCAGGCTCTGGCCTATATGTTGCAAAGTAACCGAGCCGCAGCAACAATCTTGCGCTCTTATGCAGCGCGCAGCTGTACTGATGTAACTGGATTTGGCCTACTTGGACACTTGCAGGAGATGTTACTAGCCTCTCGATGCAGCGCCGCCATATCAATAAATGCGATTCCAGTTATTGAAGGCGCACAACAGTGCAGCCTGCAAGGCATTCAAAGCACACTCTATGCCGCTAATAAAAAAGCCAGCCGATGTCAGTACTACACCGGATATCACCCAAACTACACTTTACTCTTCGATCCACAAACTGCGGGGGGGTTACTAGCCGGAATACCCGCCGAGCATACCGATGAATGTCTTCACGCGCTTTCCGCCGCTGGCTATACCGCGGCGCAAATTGGCAGTGTCACTCCGTATAATACAAATTCGCTTATTACATTAACAGATCACTAACCCGGATATTGCATGAATTGCACACGCCCTCACTTGTCTCTTGATTCCACAAGGGATTTGTCTCAGTCAGGTGTATGAATAATTCCAATTCTATTTAGGAACAGCATTAATAATCCAATCCCATCCGGCAATGCTGCGCATAGTTTCCTGGTTTGATTCAAGGCTATTTAGCGCGCTTTCCAGATGTATCTCAAGCGCATCCAAACTATCGAAGGCACGGTTATGAAAGAACTTTTCCCGCAATTCATCCCACACATGTTCCTGCGGGTTGAGTTCTGGCGAGTAAGGTGGTAGAAACAGGATTCGCATATTCTCTGCCAATTTCATGGTTTGGCTTTTGTGCCAGCCTGCACCGTCCATCACCATAATGATATTTTCATGCGGATAACGTGCCGCGATTTCATCCACGAAGAGTTGCATGCAGTCGCCGTTCACCCAGGGCAGGATCAGGGAATCAAATCGTCCATCCAGTGGGCTGACTGCGCCATAGGCGTAGGTGTATTGTTGCGTCAGCATGGCACGTACCATGGGGCGATGGGGCTTCTTGTCCCAGCAGTGCCGCACATCGCTGATGCGGCCGAAACGTGCTTCGTCCTGAAACATTAGGCGCAGCGGGCGCGGGACCGCAAAAGCCGCCACTTCCTCGGTTAGCCGCTCGGGGAGTTTTTTTTCCACGCCTCGCGCGCTGCTGGGTCGGCTTGTGGATGGCTTTTATCCGGAGCCAGTTTGCGCCAGCCATGCCGTGCCAGCATCTGGTACAGAGTGGACAACGCCAGTGGCTTGCCCAGCCTAGCTTCAACCGCTGGTTTCAAGGGCGGAACAATGACCACGCCACCGGTAGCGGCCTCACTCAGCACTTCATCCAGAATCCTGGCTTCCTGCTCCAGACTGGCCTTGGCGCGGTTACGTAACTCACGTTTGCTGCGCGTGGTTTTCTTTTCTTCTTCCGTCGCTAGATCATACCGGGTGCGCATTCTGCAGGTGACACCTACCGAACGTCCAATGGCACGCGCAGTCTGCTCCAGACTCAAGCCTAGCGCCAATGGCAGCACTATCGCTTGCGCAGCTCGGAGTTCTGCCGCAGTCCTAGCCTTCTTTAACCGTTCCATCGCTACCTCAAGTTGCTCCGCCCCACTTGCCTTCCGTGCCATGATAGCCTCTACCAAAGGTAAAGGCTATATTATTAC
>Ga0105090_10001258_pt1 | contig 13567 bp, 10 predicted proteins | sample PPLLak3March2015_FD_79110 | JGI IMG/M metagenome (GOLD analysis project Ga0105090, IMG submission 79110) | Freshwater sediment microbial communities from Prairie Pothole Lake near Jamestown, North Dakota, USA - PPLs Lake P7 Core (1) Depth... | ecosystem: Environmental > Aquatic > Freshwater >... | reverse complement strand
TGGAACGAGTTGACCGCGACCGTCGCCACGCGGCCGCGCGCGCGCCTGGCCGCGGGGATGCCGCCGGCGATGTCGACGTGCGACATGATCCAGCCCCCGAAGATGTCGCCGTGCTGATTCACGTCGGCCGGGAGCGGGACGACGCGCAGCACCGGCGGGCGGTCGGGCAGCGCTCCCATGGCCGTTGTTCCGGGGCGCCGGGGGGCTACCCGCGCAGCTTCCCGTCGCGCAGCTCGCGCCGCAGGATCTTGCCGACGTTCGTCTTCGGCAGCTCGTTGCGGAACTCGACCTCGCGCGGCACCTTGTAGCCGGTCAGGTTCTCGCGGCAGTACCGCACGACCGCGTCGGCGTCCAGCGACGCGTCCTTGCGCACCACGAACAGCCTCACCGCCTCGCCGGACTTCTCGTCGGGCACGCCGACCGCCGCGCACTCGAGCACGCCCGGGTGCATCGCCACCACCCCTTCGATCTCGTTCGGGTACACGTTGAAGCCGGAGACGAGGATCATGTCCTTCTTGCGATCGACGATGCGCACGTAGCCGCGCTCGTCCATCATGCCGACGTCGCCGGTGGCGAACCAGCCGCTCCTGTCCATGACCTTCGCGGTCTCGTCGGGCCGGTTCCAGTAGCCCGCCATCACCTGCGGGCCGCTGATGCAGATCTCGCCGGCAGCGCCCAGCGGCACCGCCTTGCCGGCGTCGTCGCGCAGCTCGATGTCGGTCGACGGAATCGGCAGGCCGATCGCGCCGTTGTACTCGGGGATGTCCAGCGGGTTGATCGTCGCCGCGGGCGAGGTCTCGGTGAGCCCGTAGGCCTCGATCAGAGGCTTGCCCGTCACTTCCTTCCAGCGCCTGGCGACGGCCTCCTGCACGGCCATGCCACCGCCCAGCGAGATGTGCAGGCGGGAGAAATCGAGCCTGCCGAAGTCGGCGTTGTTCACCAGCGCGTTGAACAGCGTGTTCACGCCGGTGATCGCGGTGAAGCGGTACTTGCCGATGGCCTTGACGAAGCCGGGGATGTCGCGCGGGTTCGGGATCAGGATGTTCTCGCCGCCGAGCGACATGAAGATGAGGCAGTTCGCCGTCAGCGAGAAGATGTGGTAGAGCGGCAGCGGCGTGATCACGATCTCGCGCTCGCCCTCGACGAGCATCGGCGCGATCCAGGCGCGCACCTGCAGCATGTTGGCGACGATGTTGCGGTGGAGCAGCATCGCCCCCTTCGAGACGCCCGTCGTGCCGCCGGTGTACTGCAGGAACGCGATGTCGTCGTGACCGATCGGCAGGCGCTCCAGCGTCCGCCTGCGGCCCTGCGCGAGCGCGTCGGACAGGCGGATCGACCCCGGCAGCGACCACGCGGGGATCGCCTTCTTCACGTGGCGCAGCGCGAAGTCGACGACGATACCCTTGGGGCCGAGCAGCTCGCCGATCGAGGTGACGACGACGTGCTTGACCTTCGTGCGCGCGGCAACCTCGGCAAGCGTCTTCGCGAAGTTCTCGACGACGACGATGGCCTCGGCGCCCGAGTCGTTCAACTGGTGTTCGAGCTCGCGCGGCGTGTAGAGCGGGTTGACGTTGACCACCGTGCACCCGGCGCGCAGCACGCCGAACAGGCAGACCGGGTATTGCAGGATGTTCGGCATCATCAGCGCCACGCGCGCGCCCTTGCGCAGCCCCTGGCCCTGCAGCCAGGCGCCGAACGCGGACGACAGCGCGTCGAGCTCGGCGAATGCGATCGTCCTGCCCATGCACGTGAATGCGGGCCGCGACGCGTACTTGGCGCAGACCTCCTCGAAGAGCTCGCGCACCGACGCGTACGCGCCGACGTCGATGGTCGCGGGCACCCCCTTGGGGTAGCTCGCCAGCCAGATCCTTTCCACGACTTCCTCCCCTTGCCGCAGCCGGAACGCTGCCGGCCGGGACGCATTCCGCGCGGCACACCTGCCGCCCCCTTGCGCGCACCGCAGCCCGCGGCGCTGGGGAAATGCTACACCACGGGCACCGGCTCGACGGTCGCCGGGGTTCCCTCGCCACGGCGGCCGGCTGCATAGTGCAGCGGCCCGCCGCGGAACGGAGCGAAGCCCGTGGCGAAAATGGCGCCCGCGTCGACGAGGTCCGCGTCGCCGACAATGCCATCGGCGAGCGCCGCCTTCGCCTCGGCGACGAACGGGTCCACGAGCCTGTCCGCCAGGCCGGCTGGCACGACGCCGGGCGGTTGTTTCGCCGGCTTGCCGTGCGTCCACGTGTAGAAACCCCGCCCGGACTTCCTGCCGACGTGGCCCGCGTCGACCAGCTCCATCAGCTTGCGCGGCGCCTCGCCGCCACCGCCAAGCAGCTTGCCCACCGCCACCGCAATGTCCAGCCCCACGGTATCCGCGAGTTCGATCGGCCCCATGGGCATCCCGAACGCGAGCGCCGCCTCGTCGATCGCCTCTGGCGCGATGCCCTCGTCGACCGCACGAAACGCCGCCGCCATGTAGGGCGCGAGGATGCGATTGACGAGGAAGCCCGGCGCGCTGCGCACCGGCAGCGGCAGCCTGTCGATCGCACGCACGAACGCGGCCGCATCGGTGGCGACATCGCGACGCGTCTGCGTCCCGACGACGACCTCGACCAGCATCATCCGCACGACGGGGTTGAAGAAGTGGATGCCGACGAGCCTGGATGGGTCGGCGAGCGCGCCCGCGATGTCCTCGAGCGGAATGCTCGACGTGTTCGTGGCGAGGATCGCCTCCGGCTTCGCCTTGCGCTCGACGTCGGCGAACAGCGCGCGCTTCGCCTCCACGTTCTCGAAGATCGCCTCGATGACGACGTCGGCGCGCGCCATGCCGTGGCCCGCCACGTCGGGCACCAGCCGATCGAGCGCGTCGCGCACCCGCCGCTCGTCGCGCAGCCGGTCCCGGAAGAGCTTGGCGGCGCGGCCCATGGCCGGCGCGAGACGCTCGGCACTCTGGTCCTGCAGCGTCACGGTGAAGCCGCGCAGCGCGCACCAGGCGGCGATGTCGCCGCCCATCGTGCCGGCGCCAACGACGTGCACACGCTGCGGCAGGAGTGACCCTTCCTTGCCCAGCGACTTCAGGCGCTCCTGGAGCCGGAACACGCGGAGCAGGTTGCCCGCGGTCGGCGTGCGCACCAGGGTCGTGATGGACGCCGGATCGCCACTCGGCGGCGCCAGCGCGTCGCCGTCGTACTTCGCGAAGAGGTCGAGGATCGCGTAGGGCGCGGGATAGTGCTCGCGGCGGGCGCGCCTGGCGACCTGCTTGCGCGCCTGCGCGGCGACGACGCGGCGCACCAGCGCTTTGAGCGTGAGAGCCTGCGCGAACGGCAGCTTGCGCGGCGCGGGGAGCGCCTTCAGCACGCCGCGCGCAGTGTTCTCCATGATGCGCGGCGGCACCGCCTCGTCGACGATGCCCATGCGCTTCGCGCGCCGGGCGTCGACCGTCTTGCCGGTGAGCATCATGTCGAGCGCCGCTGGCGCACCGGTCAGCCGCGGCAGCCGCTTGATGCCGCCCCAGCCGGGCACGATGCCGAGCATCACCTCGGGCAGCCCGAGCTTCGTGCCCGGCTCGTCGACCGCCACGCGATAGCGGCACGCCAGCGCGAGCTCGAGGCCGCCGCCCAGGCAGAAGCCGCGGATCAGCGCGAGCGTCGGGTAACGCACCGCCGCCAGGCGCTCGAAGGTGTTCCAGCCGCGTTTCACCAGCGCAATCGCGCCCTCCTCGGTGGCGATCGCGCCGAACTCGTCGACGTCGGCGCCGGCGATGAACCCGCTGGCCTTTCCGGAGCGCACGATCAGCCCCTTCGGGGGCTCGCGGTCGAGCGCATCCAGCGCCTCGTTGAATTCGGCGAGCACTTCCGCCGAGAGCGTATTCGTGCTTGTGCCTGCCTTGTCGAACACGAGCGTGGCGAAGCCATCGGCCTCGCGAAGGATGTTCCAGTGCCGCATCGTCGTTCCCCCTACACGCGCTCGACCAGCATCGCGCCGCCGAGTCCGCCGCCGATGCAGATGGTGGCCATCCCGCGCCTGCCGTTCGTGCGCTCGAGGACGTTCAGCACGTGCAGCACGATGCGCGCGCCCGAGGCACCCACCGGATGGCCGAGCGCGATCGCCCCGCCGTCCACGTTGAGCTTCGTCTCGTCGAGCTTGCCCATGGCCCCGGGCAGACCGAGTTCGGTGCGGCAGTAGTCGTCACTGTCCCACGCGCGCAGGCAGCCGATCACCTGCGCTGCGAAGGCCTCGTTGAGTTCCCAGCAGTCGAGGTCGTTCAGCCCGAGACCGTGGCGCTGCAGGATGGGTGTGGCCGCGTGCACGGGGCCGAGACCCATCTGGGCGGGATCCAGGCCCGCCCACTGCGTGTCGACAATCCTGCCGCGCGGCGTGAGCTTGTGCTTGTCCACCGCACGCTCGGATGCGACGACGAGCCACGCCCCGCCGTCGGTCACCTGCGAGCTGTTGCCCGCTGTCACGTTCCCGTACTTGCGGTCGAAGAATGGCTTGAGCTTCGCCAGGTTCTGCGCAGTCGAGTCCTCGCGCACGCCGTCGTCCGCGGCGTAGAGCTTGCCCGCCTTGTCGTACAGGGGCACGACCTCGCCGCCGTAGTGCCCCGCCTTCTGCGCGTCGAGCACGCGCACGTGGCTGCGGGCCGAGAACGCGTCCATCTCGCCGCGCGTGATGCCGAAGCGATACGCGAGGTTCTCCGCCGTCTGCCCCATCAGCAGACCCACTATCGGATCGGTGAGGCCCTTCATCAGGCTGATGACCGGGGCGAGGTATCCGGGACGGAACTTCGCGACCAGCGCGACGCGCTGGCCGAGCGTCTTCGCCGCGTACCAGTTCGACAGCCACAGCACCATCGCGTCGGAGAAGAGCAGCGGCGCGCGCGACAGCGCGTCCACGCCGCCGGCGAGCACGAGGTCGGACTTGCCGGCGCGGATGTTCGCCATGGCGGAGTCGAGCGCCTGCATGCCCGAGGCGCAATTGCGCATCACCGTCCACGCCGGCACCTTGTGGCCGCAGCCCATGCGCAGCGCGGCGACGCGCGCGATGTTCACCTCGTCGGCCGAGGGCGCGGCGCAGCCGAGGATCACCTCGTCGAGTTCCGTGGGCGCGAAGGGCTGGCGCAGCAGCAGCGCGCGGCCGGCCGCGGTCGCGAGGTCGGACGCCGCGAACGGCCCAGGGCGGTTGCGCGCCTTGAGGAATGGCGTGCGCGCGCCGTCGACGAGGTAGATCGGTTCCTGCGTTGCCATCACGAACTCCGGAAAGGCGCACCCCACCCGGTTGCCCGGGTGCGGTACGGATGCTAGAGCGTGGCGGTCAGGCGGCGGCGCGCTCGTCGCTACGGTGATGCGGCTGCGGCTGGCTCACGCCTGGCGCATGCGCCGTCACCGGCTGCACTGCCTGCAGCAGCGACGTGCCGAGGTCCTGGTCGAAGTCGTCGACGCGCACGATTCTGTCCACCAGCTCACGATGCCGCGCGAGCACCCCCGCTTCGAGGGGGGTGAGCACGCCAGCCTCGACCGCCTGCCGCACGGTCTCCTCCGCGCCCCGGCCGGGTGCCAGCTTCGGCGCGAAGCGTCCCTCGCGGATCGCGGCGCGCAGCTTGTCCTCGATCGGCTCCGCGGCGACGGCGGCCTCGAGCGCCAGCTCGTGATCACGCACCGGGTCCTCGCCTTGCTGCGGGAGGAACATGCCTTCCGTGAGGCGGTCGCGCGTGGCGCCCGGCGCGATCAGCAGCCGCGCGACTTCGTGGCCCAGGCGGTCCGACGGCACGACGTACGGCCGGCCGGTCGGAAACACGATCAGGCGCAGCGCCGCTGCAACGAAGCGGTTGGGGAAATTCGACAGCACGCCCTCGAACGCGTTCTGCGCCTCGAACATCAGGCCCCAGATCGCCGAGTGCATCAGCGGCGCATCCTCCGCGTGACGTCCGTCGTCCTCGTAGCGCTTGAGGGTGGCCGAGGCGAGGTAGAGGCACGACAGGATGTCCCCCAGCCGCGCCGACAGCTTCTCCTTGCGCTTGAGCGTGCCGCCGAGCATGCCCATCGACACGTCGGCCAGGAAGGCGAGCGCGGCGGCGAAGCGGGTCAGCTGCTGGTAGTAGCGGCGCGTGATCGGCGCGACGCCGGCGGGCACCGACACGAAGTGCGAGCCGGTGAGCCCCATGACGAGCGAGCGCGCCATGTTCGACAGCGCGAAGCCGACGTGGCCGGCCAGCGCGCGGTCGAAATCGAGGACCGCCTGCGCCGCGTCGGCGTGGCGCGTGGCGTTCATCTCCTTCAGCACGAACGGATGGCAGCGGATCGCACCCTGGCCGAACACGATGAGGCTGCGGGTGAGGATGTTGGCGCCCTCGACGGTGATCGACACGGGCATCTGCATGTACGCCGAGCCCGTCACGTTGTTCGGCCCCATCGAAATGCCCTTGCCGCCCACGATGTCCATCGCATCGTTGACGATCCTGCGCTGGCGCTCGGTGACGTGCAGCTTCGCGATGCCGGAGAGCACCGCCGGCTTCTCGCCCAGGTCGATTGCGCGCGCGGTCAGGCGGCGCACGGCGTCCATCACGTAGAGGTTCGTGCCCATGCGCGCGAGCGGCTCCTCGATGCCCTCGAAGCGGCCGATCGGGGTCTTGAACTGGCGTCGCACGCGGGCGTAGGCGCCCGTGGTGCGCACGACGAGCTTGCCGCCCCCCGTGTTCGACGACGGCAGCGAGATGCCACGCCCCGCGGCGAGGCACTCCATCAGCATCCGCCAGCCGCGTCCGAGCATCGGTTGCCCACCGATGACCCAGTCCATCGGAATGAACACGTCCTTGCCCCAGTTCGGGCCATTCTGGAACGCGCAGTTGAGCGGCATGTGGCGGCGACCGATGTTCACGCCGGGGTGCGACGTGGGGATCAGCGCGCAGGTGATGCCGATGTGGTCCTTGTCGCCGGCAAGATGGTCCGGGTCGTGGGCGTGGAAAGCCAGCCCGAGCAGCGTGGCGACGGGACCGAGCGTGATGTAGCGCTTGTCCCAGGTGACGCGCAGCCCGAGCACGCGCTTGCCCTCGTGCTCACCCCAGCAGACCACACCGTAGTCGGGGATCGCCGCCGCGTCCGAGCCCGCGCTCGGGTTGGTCAGCGCGAAGCAGGGGATCTCGAGGCCCCTGGCCAGCCGCGGCAGGTAGTGGCGCTTCTGCTCTTCGGTGCCGTAGTGCAACAGCAACTCGCCCGGCCCGAGCGAGTTGGGAACGAGCACGGTGACCGAGATCGTCCCCGAGCGCGTCGAGAGCTTCTGCACGACCTGCGATTGCGCGTACGCGGAGAATTCGAGGCCGCCGTACTCCTTCGGGATGATCATGCCGAGGAAGCCGCGGTCCTTGATGAACTGCCACACGTGCGGCGGCAGGTCCTTGTAGACGTTCGTCGTCTCCCACTCGGAGACCATGCCGCAAAGCTCGGCGGTGTCCTCGTCGAGAAAGCGCTGCTCCTCGGCCGTGAGCGTCGCGGGCGCGACGTCGAGCAGCTTGCGCCAGTCGGGCTTGCCGGAGAACAGCTCGCCGTCCCACCAGACCGTGCCGGCCTCGAGCGCCTCGCGCTCGGTGGGCGACATCGGCGGCAGCACCTTGCGGAACGCGCGCAGCACCGGCTCGCTGATCAGCTTGCGGCGCAGCGCGGGCACGAGCAGCGCGGGCGCCAGCAGCACGAAGACCGCGGCCAGCGCGAGCGCGGCCCAGGGCGGCAACGCGCCGGCCCATGCGGCGCCGATCAGCACGGCGGATGCGACCGCCCAGGCGATGCCGGAGGCGTTGACGTAGGCCAGCGCGACGCCCGTGACGATCGCGGCGAGCCACCAGAGCAGTGCCAGGAGCATGGTGAATTTCCCTTGGTCTAGCGCGACGGCCCGGGAGGAGTCCCGGGCGCGCCGTCGAGTTCGCCCGCGGCTTCGTCAAGATCCGGGAGCGCAGAGGTGAGGCCGCCAAGCAGGAACGGCGCGAGGCGGCGCAGCAGCAGTTCGTCGTTGGCGCCGTCTTCCGAGGGCGCGATCTCGTGGATCAGCTTCAGCGCATCGGTGCCCGCCAGCGTGTAGGACAGCGCGCCCATGATGAAGTGGAGCCGCCACGACAGCTCGCGGCGCGGCAGGTGCGGCAGCGCGCGGGCGAATGCCTCCTTGAAGCGCGCGATCATCTCCGCGTAGTGCTCGGAGAGGAAGCGGCGGATGAACGGCGCCGGGTCGGCGTACGCGCGGCCCAGCAGGCGCAGGAAGTTGGACCCGCCGCGCGCGGGGTCGCGGGCGAGTTCGAGCGCCGGCAGGATCATCGCGTAGAGGACGCGGTCGCTTGCCACGGCATGCTCGCCGGCGTCGCGCTCGAGTTCGGTAAGTAGCGCGACGCGGCGCTGGTTCATCGGGTCGAGCCGGCGCGTAAGGACCGCCTCGAACAGCTCTTCCTTGCTGCCGAAGTGGTAGTTGACCGCCGCGAGGTTCGCGTCCGCGGCAGCGGTGATCGCGCGCAGGCTCGTCGCCTCGAAGCCGTGCTCCATGAACAGCGTCTCGGCCGCATCGAGGATCCGGCCCTTCGTCGCCGCTGCACCGCTGCGGCCCTCGGTGAGCGGAATGACCGTGCTGCCCATCGTCGTGTCCTTGCGCATGCGCTGGTGGAGGACTTCGCGGCGCGGCAGCGGCCGGTCGATCGCGACCGGCCCCTTTCTGCCTTCCCGAGAGTCAAACGTTTGTTTGAATCGTACGTATGTTGGGACAGGCCGGGGGTCGAGGTCAATCCTGCGATGCAGCAAAAGAGCGGCGGACGAGGGCAGGCATGCCCAGACGAAGCGGCGCAGCAGGTGGTTGTGTGCGCCTGCCCGGTCATAGATCGCCAGAGCGCGAGTGTGCGCTCACCTTTGATGCTCGCCGCGACCCGCGGTGAGCCGGTGACCCCGCGGGGCCGCCCGCCAGGGCCCGCTCGCCCCCCCTTCATCCCTGTTCCCTGTTCCCTGTTCCCTGAACCCTGTCCTGGACACCCTCCCACGTCCCCTGCCCAGCCGCGCCGGCGCCCCCACGCCCGTCCAACCCCCCATTGGACAGGCCTTGAAGCGGTCCTCCGCAAGCCCCACCCAGACGTTCTGTCCTGCCGGGGTGCACTGCGCGCCCTTGTCCTCCACCGGAGACCCACGATGTTCGAGTCCCTGACCGCAACGCTTGCCGGCAACCAGCTCGTCTCGGGCGGGGTGGCGCTCGCACTCGTCGGCGTCGCGGCCATGTGGCTGCGCGAGGTCCCGGCGAAGTTCGCGGCGTGGGCGAAGCACTTCTTCGTCACCACGCTCACGGTCGACAGCCGCGACGAGCTCATGTTTCCTGCGCTCGTCGAGTACATGGACAGCCGCGACGCGTTGCGGCGCCTCAACAACTTCACCGTGCGCGCCGTGCGCAGCAACACCAGCACCTACCAGAGCCTGCACGACGAGCTGCAGCAGGGCGGCAAGCCGGCGACCGTGTTCTCGCCCGGCGAGGGCTTCCACCTCTTCGTGATGGACGGGCGCCTCATGTGGATGAAGCGCGAGGTGCAGGTCGCCAACTCGATCATCGAGAAGGTGAGCCTGTCCACGCTCGGGCGCGACAAGGGACCGCTCGAGCGCCTCGTGGCCGCGGCGATGGAGCACCGCATCGCACGCGAGCTCAACCGCATCGCGATCTACGTCCCGTCGCCGTACAGCAACGAGTGGATGCGCGCGCGCCTGGGCAACAACCGCAAGCTCGACTCGGTCGTGCTGAAGTCCGGCCAGAAGGAGGCCATCGTCGCCGACCTCAAGCGCTTCTTCGCGTCCTTCGAACGCTACGAGGACCTCGGCATCCCGTGGCGCCGCGGCTACCTACTCTACGGCCCGCCGGGCACGGGCAAGACCTCGCTCGTCACCGCGCTCGCCTCGGAGCTGTCGCTCAACGTGTGCGTGCTCTCGCTCGCGTCGCCCAACGTCACCGACGAGAAGATCGGCAACCTGCTCGCCACGGTGCCGCAGCGCTCGATCATCCTCATCGAGGACGTCGACGCGTTCTTCCAGCAGCGCGCGAAGGCCGACGCGCAGGTGAAGGTGTCGTACTCGGGGTTCATCAACGCGCTCGACGGCGTCGCCGCGCACGAAGGGTCGGTCGTGTTCCTGACGACGAACCACCCCGAGCGCATCGACGAGGCGGCGATCCGCTCGGGGCGCGTCGACTTCCGCATGGAGCTCGCCCGCTGCGACGCCGACCAGCTCGAGCGGATGTTCCTCAAGTTCTTCGACGACCGCGACGCCGCCGCTCGCTTCGCCGCCGAGGTCGAGTCCGGCCGCTGGGCGCCCGCCGCCGTGCAGGAGCGGCTGCTGAAGGCGCCCGACCCCGAAGCGGCCATCGCGGCGTTCCGCACGCCCGAGCTGGTGCGCGCGGCGGCCTAGGGGAGCGACAAGGCCCTTGCGCTCACGGTCCATCCGGGGGACTATGACGTTGTCATAGTCCCCGATGGCCTTTCAGGCATCGGCAACCCTGGAGGCCCCGATGCTCAACTTCTCGCGCAACGACCGTCCCGCAGATCCGGCGAAGGACGCCAGGCTGCCCCAGCGTCCGGCGTCGCCGGCGAGCGTGGTGGCGCCCGCGCCGCGCGTCCCCACACCCCCCGAGGCGCCAGCGCCGAGTGCTGCACCCGCCCCTGCCGCCGGCGGCAGCCGGCTCGCGATCGGCCCCGGCATCGACCTCAAGGGCGCGGTGATCAGCAACTGCGACGTGCTGGCCATCGAAGGCAACGTCGAAGCCACGGTGTCGAGCAAGGTGATGGAGATCGCGCCGCCGGGGCGCCTCAACGGCACCGCGACGATCGACGTCGCCGAGGTGCACGGCGAGTTCTCGGGCGAGCTCACTGCGCGCGAGAAGCTGGTCGTGCACGGCACCGGCCGCGTCACCGGCACGATCCGCTACGGCAAGCTCGTCGTCGCCCACGGCGGAACGATCAACGGCGAACTCACGCAGCTCGAGGCGGCGACGCGGCCGGCTGCGTCGACCGCAGCGTTGCGCATCCCGCTCGCGCCGCAGCCGGGCTGAGCGTTCGCACCGCCCGGCGCCGCACGAAGCGCGTCGGTTAGCATCGCGCGATGAGCGCGGTCACGCCCGCCGACCGGCGCGCCGGGCTCCTCTGGGGCTTCGTCGGCGTGGCGGCGTTCGCCGTGACGCTGCCCGCGATGCGCGTCGCGGTCGCATCGCTCGACCCGGTGTTCGTCGGCCTGGGGCGCGCGATCGTCGCGGCCGCGCTCGCCGCGATCGCGCTCGGCGTCACGCGCACGCCGTGGCCGGCGCGCTCGCTGTGGCCGCGACTGGCCGTGGTGGCGCTGGGTGTGGTCGTCGGCTTCCCGTTGCTCACGGCATGGGCGATGCGCTACGTGCCAGCGTCGCACGGCGCCGTGGTCGTGGGCCTGCTGCCGCTCGCCACCGCGCTTGCCGGCGCGTGGCTCGCCCACGAGCGTCCCTCGCCGCGCTTCTGGTTGTGCGCGTTCGCCGGCAGCGCGGTCGTCGTCGGCTTCGCGCTGTGGCAGGGCGGCGGCGCGCTGCACGTCGCCGACGTGCTGCTGATCGGCGCGGTCGCCGCCGCAGCGATCGGCTACGCCGAGGGGGCGCGGCTCACGCGCCTGCTCGGCGGCTGGCAGGTGATCTCGTGGGCGCTCGTGGTGTCGGCGCCGTTCCTCGTCGTGCCGACGTGGCTCGCCGCCGACGGCGCAGCGAGCGCGCCGTGGCACGCCTGGCTCGCGTTCCTCTACGTCGCCGTGGTGTCGATGTACCTCGGCTTCTTCGCGTGGTACCACGCGCTCGCGCGGGGCGGCATCGCTGCGGTTGGTCAGGTCCAGTTGCTGCAGCCCTTCCTCACCTTCGCCTTCGCGGCGTTGCTGCTCGGCGAGAAGCTCGAGCCATCGATGCTCGTGGCGGCGGCTCTGGTCGTCGCGACCATTGCCCTCGGCCGCCGCGGCTAGGGCCGGCTATACTCTGCGCGCAAATCCGTCAGGAGAGGTCGATGGCGACGATCACCATCGCAAAGAAGCACGCGCACTCGCACAGGAAGGCGAAGGACATCGCCGAGAAGGTCGCGAAGGAGCTCGAGCGTCGCTTCCAGCTCAGGTACGTGTGGGACGGCGATCACGTCGACTTCGAGCGCCCCGGCGTGTCCGGGCGCATGCACGTGGCCCACGACGCCATCCGGCTCGAAGCGCACCTGGGCTTCCTGCTGACGCCGCTCAAGCCCTTGCTCGAGCACGCGATCCACAAGCAGCTCGACGAGCTGGTCGACGAGCCGAAGACGTCTCCCGCCACCGCGCCCAGGGCCGCAGCAGCGAAGACCACCGCCGCGAAGACCCCCGCTGCGAAGGCGAAGAAGCGCGCCGGCAAGTCCGCCTGAGCGGACCTCAGTCGGGCGGAGCGGGGAACGGGTCGTCGGATCCCGCGGCGATCGCGCGGTGGATCGCCGCCTCGCGCGCGGCGATCGTGGCGAGAAACTCGTCTGCTCCGCCCATGCGGTGAAATGCGTCGAAGCCGCGATCGAGGAAGTCGTGCAGCACTCCGAAGCCGGCGAAGTGCGCGGGCCCGCGCATCATCGTCAGCGCGCCGCGGATCAGCGGCTTGCGCACGAAGACGTCGAGCGCGCTTCCGATGACGCCGATCGTCGCGATCTGGCGCTCGCGCGCGGCAAACTCCCCGGTCGCGCGGTAGGCGGCGCAGTACTCGCGCACGCCGTAGCGCTCGCGCGCGGCCAAGTGCCCGAGGAGCTTGCGGTCGAGCTCGTGCGAGAGCACGTTGAGCTCCATCGCGTCGCCGATCGTGGCGATGACGCGCTCGGGCAGCATGGCGGCCATGAGCGGCGTCACGCGCGCGATGTCGGTGTCGCGCCGCGCGTAGTCGACGCTGCCGTAGAGGTCGGTGCGAAAGAACTCGATCGCCGCGGCATAGCGCGGCTGCGCGGCGAGGTCGGCGTACGTCGCGCCGAGGCGGCGCGATTGCCAGTCGGCAAGACGGTCGAGCGCGCGCGCGAGGCCCGCGTCCGCGTCGCGCGCGGCGTGCAGCGCCTGCGCGCGTTGCAGAGCGTCGACGAGCGCCGCTTCGGCGGCGTGGCGGGGGGCGTGGGGCATGGTGTCGTCCGTGGTACGGACGAATTCTCGCGCACCGCCCTAGAGTAGTGGCTCTAGGGCCGCCGGCGCGATTAGTGTGACTGCTCTAGGGGTCCCGAATACTCTCGCATTGTTGCGGATCACCGCACATCCCCGGAACCCACAGGAGTCCCCATGCTGAATACCAACACCCCCCGCGTCGCGCAGGTGGGCGAGTACGTCCTGACCGCTTCGCGCCAGGTGTGGCTCGCCGGCCTCGGGGCCGCGGTCGTCACCCGCGACTGGGCGGAGAAGGAAGCCGGCAAGACGTTCCGCACGCTCGTGCGCGAAGGCAGCGCCGTCGAATCGCGCGCCATCCGCTTCGTCGGCGACCGGCTCGAGACGTCGTTCACGCAGGCGAACACGATGTGGAAACGCACCCGGCGCAACGTGACGACGACGGTGAAGTCGTACGCCGACACCGCCGCGATGCT
>Ga0105090_10001257_pt1 | contig 13568 bp, 11 predicted proteins | sample PPLLak3March2015_FD_79110 | JGI IMG/M metagenome (GOLD analysis project Ga0105090, IMG submission 79110) | Freshwater sediment microbial communities from Prairie Pothole Lake near Jamestown, North Dakota, USA - PPLs Lake P7 Core (1) Depth... | ecosystem: Environmental > Aquatic > Freshwater >... | reverse complement strand
GTGCGCGCGCAGCAGCCCGTCGGCGGTGAACAGCGCCATCTGCGTGTCGTCGGTGATCCCGCCCTGCTTGTCGAACGCCGTCGTGAAGTCGACGACGCCGGCCATGCCAAAGCGGCTGCGGATCTCGTCGATCGACATGAACTCGACGGGCGCGCCTAGCGCATCGCCGACCGCGCCGCCGAGCAGGCAGCCGCGGAAGCGCCGCCGCAACGCTTCGGCAGGCGGTGCGCGGAACGACTTCTCGCCGGCGGTGGCGCCGGCAAGCGAGGGCAGGGTGTGGCTGGACATGCGGGGTCGGCGCGACGGCGCGTATCCCGCATCCTAGCGTGAAGCGCCGCCCGCGGCGTGCGGAAAACCGACGCGCGGTCGCATGGCGCGGCGGGCCGGGTCACGGCCTGCCCACTACATCGAGATCGAGCCCTCGCGAAACGCGGTCGTGCCGAGCCAGACGTTGACCAGCACCGGGCGTCCCGAGCGCGCGAGCTCGCGCGCCTGCTGCAGCGCCTCGGGCACCTCCGCGGTGCGCTGCACGACGATGCCGGCCGCGCCGAAGCCTTCGGCCACGCGATGGTAGTCGCTGCGCGCGAGCACCGTGGCCACGTCGTCGCCCAGCATCTTCACCTGCTCGCGCGCGATCTGCGTCCACGCGGCGTCGTTGCCGACCACCGCGATCACCGGCACGCCGTGGCGCACGAAGCTGTCGAACTCGGCCAGCCCGTAACCGCTGGCGCCGTCGCCCCACACGAGCCACGTCTCGGCCTGCGGCCGCGCGATGCCTGCCGCGAGCGCGAAGCCGGCGCCGACTCCCAGCGTGCCGAACGCGCCCGGATCGAGCCAGCTCAAGGGTCCGCGCGGCCGCAGGATGTACGACGCGGTGGCGACGAAGTCGCCGCCGTCCGCGACGACGACGGCCTCGTTGCCCATCGCCGCGTCGAGCATGCGGAAGAACGCGACCGGGTTGACGTGCTCGCCGGTCTCCTGCGCCTGACGGTCGATTTCCGCCTCGCGCTTGTCGTCGCGCTCGCGCAGCTCCCGCAGCCACTCGGGCGGCCCGAGCTTGCCCGCGGCGCGCTGAGAGAGCGCCTGCAGCGTCGCGCCGGCATCGCCGATGGCGGCGATCGACGGCCGCCGGTTCATGCTCGCGTCCTTGCGGCTGCGGTTGGCCGCGATCAGCGTTGCACTGCGGCGCACGTGGCGGCCGTAGTCGAGGCGGAAGTCGCAGGGCACGCCCGCGAGCAGCACGCAATCCGCCGCGCGCAGTGCGTCACGGCGCGCGTGGCGCATCTGCAGCGGGTGCGCGGGGCCGAGCAGCCCGCGCGCCATGCCCGACAGGTAGACCGGGATGCCGAGTGCGGCCACTGCGTCGGCGATGGCGCGGGCGTCCTGCCCGCGCACGAGCGCCTGGCTGCCGATCACAGCGAGCGGGCGTTGCGCGGCGGCAAGGGCCGCGGTTGCCTTGCCGATCGCGGCCGCGCTCGCTTCGGGCACGCTCGTCGGCGACGGTGCGATGGCCGTGCGCTCGCCGCTGCCGGCGAACATGCGGCTCGCGTGGCGCCCGAGGTACCAGCGCAGCGCGCGATCGGGCAGCGTGGTGCCCTTGCCCGCGGCGTCGGCGTACCACTGGCGAATCAGCGTCTCGTCGTAGAGCAGGTCGACCGGCGTCTCGACGAAGACGGGACCGGGGACGCCGCTCGCCGCGATGCGCAGCGCCTCCGCGACTGCCGTGCCCAGGTCGACCACACGGCGCACGCGCGCCACATGCTTGACGTGCGGCGCGACGAGCGCGCGCTGATCGATGTCCTGCAGCGCGCCGCGGCCCTGCAGCGCGGTCGGCGCCGCGCCGCCGAGCAGCACGACGGGGCTCTGCGCGAGCTGCGCGTTCTTGAGCGCGGTAATCGTGTTGGTGACGCCCGGCCCGGCGGTGACCGCGGCGACGCCCGGCGTGCCGCTTAGGCGCGCGTAAGCGTCGGCGGCAAAGACCGCGGTGGCCTCGTGGCGCGTGTCGACGATGCGAATGCCCCGCGCCTTCGCCGCAACGAGGATCGGCGAGATGTGCCCGCCGCACAGCGTGAAGACGACGGGGATGCCGTACGCGTGAAGCGCGTCCGCGACGCGTTCGCCTCCGTTCATGGCCGAGTCTCCGTTGCGGCGTGCTCGGCCATGAGCGCGCGGTAGTCGATCTTGCCCACCCGCGTCTTCGGCAACTCGGCGCGGAACTCCACGTCGCGCGGACACGACCACTTGATCAGCCGCTCGCGGCAATGCGCGATGATCGATGCGGCGGTTGCCTCGCCTGCCTCCGCCGCGTTCTTCAGCACGACGATCGCCTTCACCCGCTCGACCTGTGCTTCGTCGGGCACGCCGATCACGCACGCCTCGGCCACCTGCGGATGCGTGTAGAGCACCGCCTCGACCTGCGCGGGGTAGACGTTGAAGCCCGACGACTTGATCATCCGCTTCGCGCGCACGACGAAGGTGAAGAAGCCGTCCGCGTCGCGCTTGCCCAGGTCGCCGGTGTGCAGCCACGTGCGGCCGTCGGCGTGGACCTTGAGCGTCTCGCTTGTCGCCTCCGGATCGTCGAGATAGCCCGGCATGACCGCAGGACCGGCGAGGCAGATCTCGCCTTCCTCGCCGACGGGCGCCTCGTCGGTCGTGCCGGCGCGGCAGATCTTCGCATCGACGTCGGGAAACGGGACGCCCACGCTGCCCTCGCGGTACTCGTTCACCGGCATCGCCATGATCCCCGTCACTGCCTCGGTGAGGCCGTAGCCTTCGAGCAGGCGCACCTTGCCGCCGCGGGACGCGACGAGCGCCTCGAAGCGCTCCTTGACCGGCCGGGGAAGCGTGTCCGCGCCCGAGAAGCACGCGCGCAGGAAGGAGAGATCCACCGTGGCGAGCGACGGGTCCTTCGCCAGCGCGTCGTAGAGCGTGGGCACGCCGACGAGCAGCGTGGGCTTCGCCGTGCGCAGCAGCTTCGCCACGATCTCGGGCGAGAACTGCGGCACGAGGATCGATCGGCCGCCGGCCATGAACGCCGCGTTCACGCACACCCCCAGCCCGAAGCCGTGAAAGATCGGCAGCACCGCCAGGATCGAGTCGGCCCTGGTCATGCCGATCCACGCCGCCGCCGCCATCCCCTGCGCGATGAAGTTGCGGTTCGTGAGCACGATGCCTTTCGGCCAGCCCGTCGTCCCGCCCGAGAACAGGATCGCCGCGGGATCGTCGGTCGCGCCGATCGCAGGGCCGCCGCCCGCAGGTGCGCCGCGGACGACGCGCTTCCACCAGCGCACGCGCGGATCGGCGGGGACCGGCGGGATCTTGCGTCCCTTCACCGCCCAGAAGCCCAGGCGCCTCAGGGGCGCGAGGTCGTCGCCGATGCGCGACAGCAGGATCGTCTCCAGCGGCCGCTTCGGTGCGAGCTTCGCGAACGTGCCGTAGAACGCGTCGAGCGTGAGGGCCACGCGCGCGCCGGTCATGTCGAGATAGCGCTCCACCTCGGGCGGCGCGGACAGCGGGTGGATCAGGGCGGGCACGACGCCGAGCCTGTTGGCCGCGTAGAACGCGATCACGCCGGCGGGGGCGGTCGGCATCGCGATCAGCATCCGCTCGCCTGGCTTCAGCCCGAGCCCGGCGATCGCGGCCGCGGCGCGGTCGATCGCGGCAACCAGCTCGCGGTAGGTGGAGCGCGTGCCGAAGAAGTCGTAGGCGATGGCGTCAGGCGCGCGCGCCGCGGTTGCCGCGACGGCCTCGTAGAGCGTGACGCGCGGATAGTCGATGCTCGAAGGCACCGCGCCGTAGAACCGCAGCCAGGGCCGATCCATCGTCGTCATTCGGGCGGGGGGTGCAGTCGATGCTCGAGCGTCGAGTGTAGCAGCGCCGCGCGAGCGCCATCGTCACCGATTCGGCTGGACGCGGAACGGCGAGGCGTCGACGTGGCGCGTGAAGCGCTCGCGAATGTCGGAGACCGGTTTCTCGAAGTAGTGGTAGGTCAGCCCGGCGAGCGCCAGCACGCACGCGAACCACGCCGCCGCGAGGAGCGCGACCTGCAGCGATGCCGTGTCGGCACGCACCGGGAAGAGGTACAGGAATATGAAGATCAGCGGGAAGTGGACGAGGTAGAGCGAGTACGAGTACAGGCTGATGCGGTCGATGAGCCACTTGAGCGGCGCGAAGCGGAAGTCGGCTTGCGTCAGCCACGGCATGGCGAAGAACGTGCCCAGACCCATCGCGGTGATCGCGAACGCGCTTGCGAGCCACCGCACCGCGGCATTCGCCCATCCCGTCTCCACCATGCCCCACACAAGCGCCAGGCCGAGCACCTGCAGCGCGAGACCCACGGCGAGCTTGACCCTGCGGTGCAAGCGCCACCACTCCGGCAGCCAGCGGTTGACCACTGCCGCGAGCACGCCGAAGCCCGTCGCGTCGAGGTGCAGGACGGTGGTCCGGCGGACCTCCGCGTCCCACTGGAAGAACTCCATCGCCGCCGGGTGCGCCATGCGCGCGAGGGTGGGCAGACCGATGAGCAGGCACGTCGCGCCGACGAACGCGGTCTTGAGCCCGAAGCGTCGGTAGCCGAGCACGCCGACCAGGATCGGCATGACGAGATAGAACCACTCGTCGAGCGCCAGCGACCACGCCTCGCCGAAGAAGTACGGGATGCGCTCGGGCCACGCGAGGTTCTGCGAGAAGAGCGCGTACGACCAGGCGAACTCGCCGTGCGCGACGCCCGCCGCCGCGAGGGCCGCGTTCACGACCAGGAACAGGTAGTAGTTGGGAAACGTGCGGAACCAGCGGCGCAGCCAGAAGTCGCGCGCGGCGTGCGGCCAGCGCTCGCCGCGCTCGAAGCTGCGGATCATCATCGCGCCGATCAGGTAGCCGGAGAGCACGAACAGCCACTCGATCGACAGCACCGCGGAAGCCGAGATGCGCGCGAGCGGGCCCTCGAACGCAAGCCGCCCCGTGCTGATGTAGAAGCCGATCAGGCAGTGGTTCGCCATCACCACGAGGATCGCGGCGCTGCGCAGCCAGTCGAGGCCCGGGTTACGGGCGCTCGCCGTCGCGGGCTTCGCGGCGGCGACGGAGCGAGTCCCCCTCTCCCCCGGCAACGGGGGAGAGGGCTGGGGTGAGGGGGAGGTCCGGGACACAGCCGAAGTGCGGGTCGCCAGCCGGTCACTGCGTGGCTGTGATTCCCCCGTCGACGTAGAGCACCTGCCCGGTCACGAAGCTCGCGGCGGGGGAAAGGAAGAACAGCACCGGGCCGACGACGTCCTCGAGGCTCGCCACGCGGCCCAGCGGGATGCGCTCGACCAGCTTGCGATTGCGTTCGGGGTCGGCGAACCAGTGTTCGGCGATCGGCGTGCGCACCACCGTCGGCGCGACGCCATTGACGTTGATGCCATGGGGCGCCAGTTCGGCGGCATGCTGGCGCACCAGCATCACCAGCGCGCCCTTGCTGCCCGCGTACGACGAGTAGCCGCGTTCGCGCAGCGCGAGTTGCGAACGCACGGAGAGCAGGTGCACCTGCCGGCCGCCGCGCTTGCCTTCGATCTGCACGCGTGCCGCGGCCTGCGCGAGGAACATCGCGGCGCGGTAGTTGGTCGCGGTGACGCGGTCGAAGCTTTCGGGGGTGGCGTCGAGCAGGCGCTCCTCTTCGAACATGCCCACTGCGTTGACCACGAGATCGACGCCGCCGAGCTTTGCGGCCGCATCGCTCACGGCCGCGCGAATCGCCTCGACGTCCGTCGCGTCGAACGCGAACGGCTGGGCAGTGCCGCCCGCGGTGCGGATCGCTTCGGCGAGCTTCGCCAGGCGGGCCGGATCGCGTCCGCCCAGCGCGACCGCCACGCCACGCTGCGCCAGCGCGTGTGCGACAGCTTCGCCGATCGCGCCGTAAGCGCCGGCGACGAAGGCGGTGCGGCCGGCGGGCGCGAAGCGGGATTCGTCCATGCCGGGAGTTTACCCGTCCGTGCCGCGCTATCATCGCCGGTGGGGATCATCCGGAACGACCATGCACCACACCGCCACGATCGAATGGACGCGCGGCGACGCCGCGTTCATCGACAACAAGTACCCGCGCGCGCACCGCTGGCGCTTCGACGGCGGCGCGGTCGTGCCCGGGTCGCCCTCGCCGCACGTCGTCGCGCCGCCGCTCTCGGATCCGGCGGCGGTCGACCCCGAGGAGGCATTTGTCGCCTCGCTCGCGAGTTGTCACATGCTGTTCTTCCTCGCCTACGCCGCGAAGCGTGGCTACGTCGTCGACGCCTACACCGACGAGGCGAGCGGGACGCTGGCGCGTGCCGAGGGGAGAAGGATGTCGATGACCGAGGTCGTGCTGCGCCCGCGTGTGCGCTTCCACGGCACTGCGCCGGACGCGGCCGCGCACGAGGCGCTGCACCACGAGGCGCACGAGGCCTGCTTCATCGCCAACTCGGTGCGCACGGCTGTGCGCATCGAGCCGGCAATCGCCTGACACTCCACTGACGCAAGCAGCCATGGCCGCGAACCCGCCCGCAATCACCGTCCGCCGCAACTTTCCCCGGCCCGACCCCGCGACCGTCGATGCCTTCCGCGAGGCGGCCACCGGCGCGATCGCCGACGCCAACGGCCGCCGCGGGGCGCTGCCGTGGCAGGTGCGCCCGATCACGAACGCGGTGCGCTTCTGCGGCGTGGCGCTCACCGTGCGCACGCGCCCCCGCGACAACCTGGCGGCGTTCGCGGCGCTGGCCTACGCGCGCAAGGGCGACGTGCTCGTCGTGGCGGCCAACGCGTACGAGGAGGCGAGCGTCGCAGGCGACGTGATGCTGGGCATGGCACGCAACGCCGGCATCGTCGCGCTGGTGACCGACGGCATGGTGCGAGACGTCGAGGGACTGGATGCGGTCGGCATCCCGGTGTTCGCGCGTGGCCTCACGCCGAACGCGCCGCACCGCGACGGGCCGGGCGCGATCGGCGAGGCGGTGACGCTCGGCGGCGTCATCGTGCATCCCGGCGACATCGTCGTCGGCGACGCGAACGGCGTTGTCGTCATCGCGCGCGAGGCGGCCGCCGAGGTCGCCAAGGGACTTGCCGACGTCGCCGCGCGGGAGGCCAGGATGGACGCGTGGGTGCGCGAAGGCGTGAGCGTGCCACCGTGGCTGGAGGAGACGCTCGGGAAACTGGGCGTGCGCCACCTCGATTGACCGCCGGCGTGGATTGACCGCATGCGCTTCGGGCCCGACATCCTGCGGCAGGCCGACCTCCTCGCCACGATCAGCGAGGAGCCGGGCCGCATCACCCGCACGTTTCTGACCCCGCAGCACCGCGAGGCGGGCGAGCTGATCGCCGGCTGGATGCGCGAGGCGGGCATGGACGCGCACTTCGACGCGCTGGGCAACGTCGTCGGGCGTTACGCCGCCGCGGATGCCGCGGCGCCCGTGCTGTTGACCGGCTCGCACATGGACAGCGTGGTGAACGCCGGGCGCTACGACGGGCTGTTCGGCATCCTCTCGCCGATCGCCTGCGTGCGCGATCTCCATCGCCGCGGCGTGCGCCTGCCCTGCACGTTGGAGATCGTCGCGTTCGGCGACGAGGAGGGCGTGCGCTTCGGCGTGTCGATGATCGGCAGCCGGGCGCTCGCCGGCCGCTTCGACCATTCGGTGCTCGACCGCCGCGACGCGGGTGGCGTGACGATGCGCGAGGCGCTGCACGCGTTCGGCGGCGATGCCGAGGCGATCCCGTCGCTGGCGCGCACGAACATCGCCGCGTACGTCGAGGCGCACATCGAGCAGGGACCGGTGCTGCTGAACGAGGGCTTGCCGGTCGGCGTGGTCACGTCGATTGCCGGCGGTTCGCGGGTGCGGGTGCGCGTGGAAGGGCTGGCCGGCCACGCCGGCACGGTGCCGATGCCCGGCCGCCGCGACGCGCTCGCCGCCGCGGCCGAGATGGTGCTCGCGATCGAGCGTCACTGCGCCGAGCGCGCCGACACGCTGGTGGGCACGGTCGGCAAGCTCGCGGTGGCGGGGGGGGGCGCGATCAACGTGATTCCCGGCGAGGTCGAGTTCACGATCGACCTGCGCTCGGGCGACGACGCGAAGCGCAGGGCCGCGCTAGCCGCTGTCGAGGCGCAGTGCCGCGCGATCGCGCAGCGTCGCGGTGTGACGATCACCTGGGAGCCCTTCTTCGAGCTGGCGGCTGCGCCCTGCGACGCGCGCCTGCAGGCGCGACTGGCGGCGAGCATCGCCGCCCACGACGTGGCGCCGCGCTTCCTGCCTTCGGGCGCCGGCCACGACGCGATGGAGTTCGCGGCGATCGCACCGATCGCGATGCTGTTCGTGCGCTGCGGCGAAGGCGGCATCAGCCACAACCCGAAGGAGACGCTGTCCGCCGAGGATGCCGAGGTCGCGACCAGCGTGTTCCTGCACTTCCTCGAGCACTTCGACCCCCGTTCGCTGCGGTGAACGCCACACCGCAGCTGGTGGCGCGCCTCGACGCGCGCGTGGACGCGATGCACGAGGAGGCCGTCGCGTTCCTGCGCGAGCTGGTGCGCGTTCCCACCGACACTCCGCCGGGAAACAACGCGCCGCACGCGGAGCGCGCCGCTACGCTGCTGGAAGCGATGGGCTATGCCGTCGAGCGCCATCCGGTGCCCGCGGCGGAGGTCGAGGCTGCGGGGCTCGTCTCGCTCACCAACCTGATCGTGCGCCGGCGCTTCGGCCCCGGCCCGGTGGTCGCGCTCAACGCGCATGGCGACGTCGTGCCCCCGGGCGAGGGCTGGACGAAGCCACCGTACGAGGGCGCGGTCGAAGGCGGAAAGATGTACGGGCGCGGCGTGGCGGTGTCGAAGTCGGACTTCGCGACCTACGCGTTCGCGCTGCGCGCGCTCGAGGCCGCGGCGAAGGACGTGAACGCGCCGCTGCGCGGCACGGTCGAGCTGCACTTCACCTACGACGAGGAGTACGGGGGCGAGCTGGGACCGGCGTGGCTGCTGCGCCATGGGCTCACGAAGCCCGACCTCGCGATCGGGGCCGGCTTCTCGTACGCGATCGTCACCGCGCACAACGGCTGCCTGCAGCTCGAGGTGACCGTGCACGGGCGCGCCGCGCACGCCGCGATGCCGGCGACGGGCGTGGACGCGCTGCAGGCCGCCGTGCGCATCCTCGAGGCGATCTACGCGCAGAACGCGATCTACGCAAAACGCCGCTCGACCGTGCCGGGCATCGAGTCGCCGACGCTCAACGTCGGCCGCATCGAAGGTGGGACGAACACCAATGTCGTACCGGCGAAGGTCGTGCTCAAGCTCGACCGGCGCATCATTCCCGAGGAGGACGCCGGCGTCGTCGAGAGCGAGCTGCGCGAGGTGATCGCGCGAGCCGCCGCACAGACGCCGGGCGTGCGCACCGAGGTCCGTCGTCTCATGCTCGCTCGGCCGCTTGCGCCGCTGCCGGGCCACGAGCAGCTCGTCGAAGCGCTCGCGCGCCACGCGCAGCGCGTGTTCGGCGAGCCGGTGGCCGCGACTGCGACGCCGCTCTACACCGACGCGCGGCTGTACGGCGAAGCGGGTGTGCCGATCGTGCTCTATGGCGCCGGACCCCGGACGATCCTCGAGGCCAACGCGAAGCGCGCCGACGAGAACCTCGTGCTCGAGGATCTGCGGCGCGCGACGAAGGTCGTCGCGGCCACGCTCGCCGACGTGCTTGCGGGCTGACCGGAACCCGGCCGGGCGACGCAGGGGCCGCCCGGTAGGCAGAGCCCCCCGCTACTTGATGAAACCGCGTGCGGCCATGCGCTCGCACGGGCTGACGCGCGGGCCCGGGCCGTGCTCGATGCCGCGCTCCTGCGCGCGCCGCGTCATCTCGGCGCGATGCTCGGTCCAGTACGCGCTGCATTGCTCCACGCTCGTGAAGCTGTGCATCGCGGTGCGGTGCGCTTCGCGTTCCTCGTCGGTCATCAGGCTGGCCTGCCCGCCGGGGCCGTGGCCGCCCATGCGCCCGCGCCCCATCCCGTAGCCTGCGCCCGCGCCGGGGCAGTTGGCCGCGCCCGCCGTTGCGCAAGGCCCGTTGCCAGGACCATTGCCCGGGCCATAGCCGGGGGCCGCGAACGCCGCGGTTGCGACCACCATCGCAAGGCCAAGCGCCAGTGTCGTCTTTCTCATCGCCGTCTCCTGTCGTTTGCGCGGCACGCTGCCGCCACGCCTCCGACTCTCCGCTGTGCGGCGACGCCCATGTTGACGCGCGTCAACGGCCGCGAGCCGCTGAGCGGCGCGTTTGTAACGAGGTGTGAGCGCCTGCGCGTGCGCCCCTGGGCCGTGACGCAGGTGTAACGAGACGTTGCGCCGACGCCGCGCGCGTTCAGCGCAGCACGAGGCCGGGGGCGAGCAGGTCGAGCGTCTCCGGATGCCGCTTCATGTAGCCCGCGATGTAGGGACACACGGGCTCGACGCGCAGGTCCTGTGCGCGCGCGTGATCGAGCGCTGCCTGCACCAGGGCGCCGGCGATGCCGCGGCCCTCGAGCGCGCGCGGCACGCCGGTGTGCACCATGCGCAGCACGCCGTCGTCGAGCTGGTAGTCGGCGCGCGCGAGTTGGCCCTCGACCGTGGCCTCGAAGCGGCGCGCGGCGGCGTTGTGGACGACCTGGAAGGTCGGGTCAGTCATGGCGGATCGGGAAGTCCGTGTCGTGAGGCGGGCCGTTCGCCGGCCCGCCTCGCGCTGTCGCACCTCAGGACGGCACGCAGGCAATCACGCCGAGCGGTCCCCAACCCTCCGGGATCCAGGCCTGCGCGATCATCTGGTCGCGGATGGCGAGGCTCGTCGTGTAGCGGTGGTTCGGCGCGTTGTTGCGCGCGTCGTTGTAGAGCCGATACAACGCGACGGTGCCCGCCGGACAGGCGCCGGTGATGGTCGGGACCACGAACGCGAACACCTCGCCCTCGTAGGTCCACGTCGGGTTCTGCCGCAGCGTCGCGCACTCGGTGCCGGTGTAGAAGTGCGTGCTGCGCGGCGCGAACACCGCGGTGAAGAAACGGCACACGTTCGCCGCACCTGCGGTGTTGAGCGGGAAAACCCTGAACGTCTGCCCGGTGCGCACCCATCCGGCGATCGCACCGCTGTCCAGCACGCCGATCTCGCCCGTGTCGGCGGTGACGAAATAGTGTCCCATCCCCTGGTGGAAGTACTCGACCGTAGTACTCGGGCTCGGACCGGCGCCCGCGGTGAAGCGCGAGTGGACCGTGTAGGCGCCGCGCGACGACGGGTCGTAGCCGACGACGACGAGGTAGTAGCGGCCCGCGGCGACCTGGCGGGTCAGCGAGAAGTTGAGGTCGGTCGGGAACGCGGCGTCGTCGTTGAAGCCGATCTGGCGGCCCGCGGCGTCGTGGAGGGCGCCCATCACGTCGAGGCTGCCCGACGAGGACACGGTCAGCATGCCCGCGGAGGGGACGTCGATCACGAACGAGTCGAGGTCGCCGTCGCGCGACAGCACGCCGGCGAGCGAGCCATTGGCGGGCAGCGGCGTGCCGAGAAAGCGGAGGTCGCTGTGGTCGTCGTTGGGCAGGAAAGTCGAGTACAGGGCATAAGGGCCGGTCGCGCCGGCGTAGCCGGTGACCTGCAGGTAGTACGTGCCTGGCACGCTCACCTGAGCGTAGAAGGCGAAGTTGGTGCCGCGCTCGCCGAGCGGGTCGTCGTCGTTCTCCGCCTGCAGCTGGCCCGACGACGAGTAGATGCGCCCAAAGGTGTCAGTTTCACCGGCGCTGCCGTAGCGGTCGGAGTAGAGCGACCAGATGCCGGGCTCGGTGAACGCGAAGCGGAACCAGTCCTGGTCGGTGGGCGAGTTCAGGATGCCGCGCTGCGCGGTGGTTTCGAACGCGCCCGACTGGCTGGAGAACGTGCCGGAAGATGAGTCGGGCCAGTCGTCGGCGGTCGCCGATGGCGGGTCGAGCCACGCGCTGGCGCTTACATAGACGCGGCTGAAGCGTGAGTAGTACGCCGAGAGCGGGCCGCCACAGCTCTGGGATCGGGGCACGGCGAAGAGCGTGCCGACGAAGTTGCCGGCCGTGGTCAACAGCGGCGAACCGCTGCTGCCTCCCTCGGCGACGCCGATCTGCCAGACTACTGTGTTGCTGGCCACGGTCTGGATGTCGCCCTCGGTCCCGGCGCTCACCAGCTGCTGGCCCTGCACGGTGCCCGACGAGTACTTCTTGAACGTCCCTGCCGGGTGGTGGATTCCGGTCACCGCAGTGCCGATCGCGACCTCGCGCGGATCCCATCCCAGCATGTACAGGCCGCCGGGAAGCGATCCGGCGATGCGCAACAGAGTGAAGTCGTTCGCGCGATCGGTGAACAACAGGGTCGAGCCCACGGTGGTGGCCACGCGCGGATTGGTCGACGAGCTGCCGCAAGTCTGCTCGTAGGACCACACTATCTGCAGGGACGCCGCAACGGCCGGCGATGTGACGCCGCAGTGGTGTGCCGTGGTGAAGTAGGGAATGTTGGTTCCCTGCCGGTCGCCGAGCATGGCGCCGCTGCAGTTGAACGTCCCTTCCGACGTGGTGATGACGAGCTTGGCGACGGCGCGTCCGGCGTCGAAGAGCGGCCCCGACGGCATGCAGTTGTAGTTTTCGTGGCATGCGAGCAGCTTCGGCGCGATGTCCCGCGTCGCGCCCGGCAGCGTGCGCATCAGCGGGTTCTCGACGAGATGCGCAACGTCCGCGGCCACCACCTCCGGCGCGGCATCCGGCGCGATGCCGGGTACGAAGACCTCGACGACCTGCGCTTCACCGGAAGTGACCGGCGTCCACACGATGTCGCCCTCCGCGCCCCGGGCGAGCGCAACGAGATCGTGCGTCAGACGCGTCGGCGCAAAGCCGCCGGCAGCATCGACGTTGCCGTTGACCGTCACCTCGGTGCCCTGCGGCAGGCTGCCGAAGTCGAGCGCGACGCGCAGGGCCGCGGCGCCGGCCGAGCTGATGCGGATCGTCCCGACGCTGCCGCCGGCCACCGGCGACCAGTCGAGCGTGCGCTCCTGCCGCGTGTGCGCCTTGGTCAGCTCGTCGCGGCCGGACCAGCCGATGCGGTGAGCGCCGAGCGACGGCTTCTGCTCGCCGGATAGCGCCTTGGGCCGCGGCGCAACGATCGAGCGGGCCCGCTGCAGCGTTTGAGCCGAGCGGAATTGCGCCGCCAGCGGCTCGTCGCCGTGCGGGGAGGAAAGCTCGCGTGGCCCGACCGGCGTGGTCGCGCCGGCCGGCGCGGCAATGGCGAGGAACAGCAGGAACGCGAGGCGCAGCATCATGAACCCTTCTCCAACTGCTGGTTGTACGGCGAACCGGCCGCTGCCGCAGAGCCGCCGCGTCGTGACTTGCACCCAGCTTGATCGGACCCTCGCAACGGGCATCGCTTGATGCCGGTCAACGATCGCATCTCCGCGAGCCTACGCGATGCGCCCGGTGGGCGCTAGCCCGAAAATCGGAAAGCGTCCATGGCGAGCGCACCATCCGCGATGCTCGCGTGCACGCGTTCGGCGCGAGGTCGCGCACCGGCCGCGCCGTACGCCACGTGCAGCGGCAGGAAGTGCTCGTCGGTCGGATGCGCGCGCCGCGC
>Ga0105090_10001256_pt1 | contig 13569 bp, 14 predicted proteins | sample PPLLak3March2015_FD_79110 | JGI IMG/M metagenome (GOLD analysis project Ga0105090, IMG submission 79110) | Freshwater sediment microbial communities from Prairie Pothole Lake near Jamestown, North Dakota, USA - PPLs Lake P7 Core (1) Depth... | ecosystem: Environmental > Aquatic > Freshwater >... | reverse complement strand
CAGCGGCATGGCGGCGCGCGGCACCGCGGCCGGAAGCCGGGCGGCTGGGACTGCAGCGGCGCGGGGCCGCGCTTGCGGCCGGCGCGAGGCACCTCCTGCATCTGCGGCAGCAGAGGCTTCAGTCTCTCGAGGCGCGCCTGCACGCGCTCGATCCGAATGCGGTACTGGGGCGTGGCTATGCGCTGGCGCTCGATGCGGCGGGTCGCGTCGTCACCGACGCCGGCACACTCGCCGCCGGCGATCGCCTGCGGCTGCGGTTCGCGCGCGGCACCGCAACGGCGCGGGTCGAGCGGAGCGATGCCGGCGAGGCGCGTGGATAGAATCACGCCTCGACTACGAAGGAGGATGCCGATGGAACATACCCTGCCGCCGCTGCCCTATGCGATGGATGCGCTGGCCCCGCACATCTCGAAGGAGACCTTCGAGTTTCACTACGGCAAGCACCACCAGGCCTACGCGACCAACCTGAACAACCTGGTCAAGGGCACCGAGTTCGAGTCGCTCGGCCTCGAGGACATCGTGCGCAAGTCCTCCGGCGGCATTTTTAACAACGCCGCCCAGGTGTGGAACCACACTTTCTTCTGGAACAGCATGAAACCCGGCGGCGGCGGCGAACCTTCCGGCGCGCTTGGGGCCGCGATCGCCGCCAAGTGGGGCTCGTATGCCGCCTTCAAGGAGGCGTTCGCCAAGAGCGCGGTCGGCAACTTCGGCTCCGGGTGGACCTGGCTGGTGAAGAAGGCCGACGGTTCCGTCGACATCGTCAACACCAGCAATGCCGCGACGCCGCTCACCGGCGCCGACAAGGCGCTGCTGACGATCGACGTCTGGGAGCACGCCTACTACATCGACTACCGCAATGCGCGGCCGAAGTTCGTCGAGACCTTCCTGAACTCGCTCGCCAACTGGGAGTTCGCGGCGAAGAACTTCGCCTGAACCCGGGACTGTTGATGTGACGAGGCCGGCGGCGACGCCGGCCTTTCTACTTCTGCCGCGGCGCCGGAAGGCGGCCGAGTTTGCTGCCGGGGCCGAGGCCACGCGAGGCGAACCAGCCCTGCGTCATCTCCAGCGCGAAGCGGACCGGCCGATCGGCGCAGTGGCGGTTTTCGTCGTGCGGCTTCATGTCGTGGATGTTGACGATGGTGCCGTCGTCGTCGATGAAGGCGACCGACAGCGGGATCAGCGTGTTCTTCATCCACATGCACTGGATCGACTTGCTTCCGAAGATGAACAGCATGCCGTGATTGGCGGGCAGCGCCTGGCGGAACATCAGGCCGCGGGCGAGCGCCTCGTCGTGGGCGGCGACCTCGGCGGTGATCAGGTGAATGCCTGCCGTCAGCTGCGTGGTCGGTAGCGCCGTGGTTGTCGTCTGCGCCAGGGCGGCCGTGGCCGCGACGAGCAACGAGGCGAGAAAGAGGAGCGGCTTGCGCATGGGGTTCCGGCGGGGCTGTTCGACAGGTGCGCCGACGTTCTACCACCCTGCGCGCCGGTCCGCCCCCGGCGGCGCGGGAAGGGTCGACGAGTAAACTACGGCGCGGGGAGCTGGCAGGGCCGGCGATGAAATTGGATTCACGCAAGGAGAGGCGATGTACCAGCACATCAAGGTGCCCTCGGAAGGGCAGAAGATCACCGTCAACAAGGACTATTCGCTCAACGTGCCCGATCAGCCGATCGTGCCCTACATCGAGGGCGACGGCACCGGCGTCGACATCACCCCGGTGATGATCAAGGTGGTCGACGCCGCCGTGGCGAAGGCCTACGGCGGCAGGCGCAGGATCGTCTGGATGGAGCTTTTCGCAGGCGAGAAGTCGACCCGGGTGTACGGCCCCGACGTCTGGCTGCCCGAGGAGACGCTGGCGGCATTGCGCGAGTACGTGGTCTCGATCAAGGGCCCGCTGACGACGCCGGTCGGCGGCGGCATCCGTTCGATCAACGTAGCGCTGCGTCAGGAACTTGATCTCTACGTCTGCCTGAGGCCGGTGCGCTACTTCAAGGGCGTGCCCAGCCCGGTGCGCGAGCCGGAGAAGACTGACATGGTGATCTTCCGCGAGAACTCGGAGGACATCTACGCCGGCATCGAGTACGAAGCCGAGAGCGACAAGGCGAAGAAGGTAATCGAATTCCTGCAGAAGGAGATGGGCGTCAGGAAGATCCGCTTCCCGGCCACCTCGGGCATCGGCATCAAACCGATCTCGCGCGAAGGCACCGAGCGCCTGGTCCGCAAGGCCATCCAGTATTGCTTCGACAACCGGCGCAAGTCGCTGACCTTCGTGCACAAGGGCAACATCATGAAGTTCACCGAGGGCGCCTTCGCTCGGTGGGGGTACGACCTGGCGAAACGCGAGTTCGGCGCCGAACTGCTCGACGGCGGCCCGTGGATGAAGATCAAGGCGCCGCACGGCGAGATCGTGGTCAAGGACGTGATCGCCGACGCCTTCCTGCAGCAGATCCTGCTGCGACCGGCGGAGTACGACGTCATCGCCACCATGAACCTGAACGGCGACTACATTTCGGATGCGCTGGCGGCTCAGGTCGGCGGCATCGGCATCGCGCCGGGCGCCAACCTGTCGGATTCGGTGGCGATGTTCGAGGCCACACATGGCACGGCGCCGAAGTACGCCGGCAAGGATTACGTCAATCCCGGCTCCGAGATCCTGTCGGCCGAGATGATGCTGCGGCACATGGGCTGGATCGAGGCCGCCGACCTCGTGGTCAACTCGATGCAGAAGGCGATTCTCGCCAGGACCGTGACTTACGACTTCGCCAGGCTGATGCCCGGCGCCACCCAGCTGTCCTGCTCGGGCTTCGGGCAGGCGATGATCAGCCACATGTGAACGGCGCAGCTCGGCGACGCCGAAAAAAACCCCGCCGCAGCGGGGTTTTTTTGGCGCCGACGGTGGGCCGTCAGCCGCCGCCGTTGGTGATGTTCGACGCCTGCTTGCCCTTCGGCCCGCTGACCACGTCGAAGGCGACCTTCTGGCCCTCCTTCAGGGTCTTGAAGCCGTTCATCTGAATCGCCGAAAAGTGCGCGAACAGATCTTCGCTGCCGTCATCGGGCGTGATGAAGCCGTAGCCCTTGGCATCGTTGAACCATTTCACAGTGCCTGTCGCCATTGTTGTTTCCTTCGCTTCGTCCCCTCTCCGGGACGCCCGGCCGGACCGGCTGCGTTTGCCGCCCGTTTCCCGACACCCCACCCCTTGGCGCCACGCTGCTGCCGTGTCCGCGCCGGTCATCCGCCCTCTCGTCAAGCTTCCTCTGGTCGGGCGAATCCCGCAATATTCCACAACAAGGCCGGACAACGTCAAGGACCACTTGCGGCGGTTTGCCGTCGAAACCGGCCCGCCCCGGTTCGACCGCCGCCGTCCGCCCGGCGGATCGTGGATGCGCCGCCGCCGGCGCGGCAGTATCAATCGGGCAGGGAACCCGGCGACGGGAATTCGGTCTTCACCAAGGGCCTGCGGCCCGGCGGCTATGATTGAAACGAGGCGCGGCAGGGCGGTCGATCCGAGCAGGGCGGTATCTACAATGCGGTCATGAGCGAGCGGTTCGACGAAGGCGCGGTCACCGAGAAGCAGACTTCGCGGGTCAAGCCGCCACCGATGTTCCAGGTCGTGCTGCTCAACGACGATTTCACGCCGATGGAGTTCGTCGTCGGCGTGCTGCAGAAGTTCTTCGGCAAGGGCAGGGAACAGGCAACACAGATCATGCTCAAGGTGCATCACGAGGGCCGCGGGGTCTGTGGCGTGTATCCGCGGGACGTGGCCGCGTCCAAGGTCGAGCAGGTTTGCAGCTATTCACGGCAGCATCAGCACCCGCTGCAGTGCGTGATGGAGGAAGCATGATCGCGCAGGAACTTGAAGTCAGCTTGCACATGGCCTTCGTCGAGGCCCGGCAGGCGCGACACGAATTCATCACCGTCGAGCATCTGCTGCTGGCGCTGCTGGACAACCCGTCGGCGGCCGAGGTGCTGCGCGCCTGCGCCTGCAACATCGAGGACCTGCGCAAGAGCCTGCAGAACTTCATCTCAGACAACACGCCGACGCTGCCGCCGAACTCGGAGGCGGACACCCAGCCGACGCTCGGGTTCCAGCGCGTGATCCAGCGCGCGATCATGCACGTGCAGTCGACCAGCAACGGCAAGAAGGAAGTGACCGGCGCCAACGTGCTGGTGGCCATTTTCGGCGAGAAGGACTCGCACGCCGTGTACTACCTGCACCAGCAGGGCGTCACCCGGCTCGATGTCGTCAACTTCATCTCGCACGGCATCACCAAGAGCCCGCAGGGCGAGGAAAAGGCCAAGGCCAAGGAAGGCGAGAAGGAAGAGGAGCAGGCCGAGGGCCGCGAGGCCCAGGCTTCGCCGCTGGAGCAGTACACCGTCAACCTCAACCAGATGGCGAAGGACGGCAAGATCGACCCGCTGATCGGCCGCGAGCCGGAAGTGGAGCGGGTGATCCAGGTGCTTTGCCGCAGGCGCAAGAACAACCCGCTGCTGGTCGGCGAGGCCGGAGTCGGCAAGACGGCGATCGCCGAAGGCCTGGCCTGGCGCGTGGTCAAGAGCGAGGTGCCCGAGATCCTGGAGCAGTCGAGCGTCTACTCGCTCGACATGGGCGCGCTGCTGGCAGGCACCAAGTACCGCGGCGACTTCGAGCAGCGGCTGAAGGCGGTGCTGAAGCAGTTGAAGGCCAACCCGCACGCGATCCTGTTCATCGACGAGATCCACACGCTGATCGGCGCCGGCTCGGCCTCCGGCGGCACGCTCGACGCATCGAACCTGCTGAAGCCGGCGCTGGCGAGCGGTCAGCTGAAGTGCATCGGCGCCACCACCTACAACGAATACCGCGGCATCTTCGAGAAGGACCACGCGCTGTCGCGTCGCTTCCAGAAAATCGATGTCAACGAACCGACGGTGCAGCAGACGATCGAGATCCTGAAGGGGCTGAAGAGCCGCTTCGAGGAACACCACGGCGTGCGCTATTCGTCGAGCGCGATCCAGGCCGCGGCCGAACTGTCGGCGCGCTTCATTAACGACCGCCATCTTCCCGACAAGGCGATCGACGTGATCGACGAGGCAGGCGCAGCGCAGCGCATCCTGCCGGTGTCCAAGCGCAAGAAGACGATCGGCAAGAACGAGGTCGAGGACATCATCGCCAAGATAGCCCGCATCCCGCCGCAGACGGTGTCGTCCGACGACCGGGCGCAGCTGAAGAACCTCGAGCGCAACCTGAAGAACGTGGTCTTCGGCCAGGACCCGGCGATCGAGGCGCTGTCGGCGGCGATCAAGATGGCGCGCTCGGGCCTCGGCAAGCCCGACAAGCCGATCGGTGCGTTCCTGTTCTCCGGCCCGACCGGTGTCGGCAAGACCGAGGTCGCCAAGCAGCTCGCCTTCACGCTCGGCATCGAACTGCTCCGCTTCGACATGTCCGAGTACATGGAGCGGCATGCCGTCAGCCGGCTGATCGGCGCGCCGCCGGGCTACGTCGGTTTCGACCAGGGCGGGCTGCTGACCGAGGCGATCAGCAAGAAGCCGCATTCGGTGCTGTTGATGGACGAGATCGAAAAGGCGCATCCCGACATCTTCAACATCCTGCTGCAGGTGATGGACCACGGCACGCTGACCGACAACAACGGCCGCAAGGCGGACTTCCGCAACGTGATCCTCGTCATGACCACCAACGCCGGCGCCGAGACGCTGCAGAGGCGCAACATCGGCTTCGGCAACGCGCGCGAAGCCGGCGACGAGATGGCGGACATCCGGCGGATGTTCACGCCCGAGTTCCGCAACCGGCTGGACAGCATCATCAGCTTCAAGGCACTCGACGAAGAGGTGATCCTGCGCGTGGTCGACAAGTTCCTGATGGCGCTCGAAGACCAACTGCACGAAAAGAAGGTCGAGGCGACCTTCTCCACGGCGCTGCGCGGGCACCTGGCCAAGAAGGGCTTCGATCCGGTGATGGGGGCTCGGCCGATGGCGCGGTTGATCCAGGACACGATCCGCAAGGCGCTGGCCGACGAACTGCTGTTCGGCAAGCTCGTCGGCGGCGGCCGGGTCAGCGTCGATGTCGACGCGACCGGCGCGGTCACCCTGGAATTCCCGCGCGAACCGAGCAGCGATGCGCCGCCGGCGCCGCAGGACGAAACGGTGCTCTCCGAGTAGCCCACCGGAGTAATGACCTCATTCAAGCGGGCTTATTGACAGTACACGCAGTTGGGGTAACAGTCGGCCCGGGCGAAAGACCCGGGCTTTTTTTCGCCTGACCAACAAGGAGGAGACACCGATGCGAAGCACCATTGCGGCCGCGCTGGCGCTGGCGGCCTGGACCGCTGCCCCTGCACTCGCGCAGTCGAGCCCGGACACCGCGCGCTTCGTCGCCGGCAACTGCGCCAATTGCCACGGCACCCAGGGCGTGGCCAAGGGCGCAATGCCGAGCATTGCAGGGCAGAGCAAGGAGCGCATCGCCGAGGCGATGCGCGCGTTCCGCGACGGCAAGCGCCCGGCGACGATCATGCACCAGCTCGCCAAGGGCTACACCGACGAACAGATCGATGCCGTCGCGGCGCACTTCGCCGCGCAGAAGGCGCGCTAGGGAGGCGACAGATGACAAACCGCATGATCTCGCGTCGAGAACTGCTGAGATTCTCCGCTGCCGGCGCCGTGGTCGGCACGCTTGGCGCCTGCGCGACCACCGGCGGACCAAAGGGCAAGGTGGTGGTCGTCGGCGGCGGCTGGGGCGGCGCCACGGCCGCCAAGTACACACGGCTGTGGTCCGCCGGAAGCATCGACGTGACGCTCGTCGAGCCGAACCGGAACTTCATTTCCTGCCCGATTTCCAACATGGTTCTGGGCGGCAGCCGAACCATCGATCAGCTCACCGTCGGCTACGACGGGCTGCGCGGCCATGGCGTCAACGTCGTGCACGACAGCGCAGTGGCGATCGATGCCGAAAGGAAGCAGGTGCGGCTCGCCTCCGGCCAGTCCCTGCCCTTCGACCGCGCCGTGGTGTCCCCCGGCATCGAGTTCCTCTACGACCAGGTCAAGGGCATGAGCGCGGCGGTGGCGGAGACGATTCCGCACGCCTGGAAGGCCGGGCCGCAGACACTGCTGCTGCGGCGACAGCTCGAGGCGATGGCCGACGGCGGCGTGGTTGTGATGAGCGTGCCGCTGGCGCCGTATCGCTGTCCGCCGGGGCCGTATGAACGCATCTGCCAGATCGCCCACTACCTGAAGACGCGCAAGCCGAAGTCGAAGCTCATCATCCTCGACGCCAATCCGCAGGTCACCTCCAAGGGACCGCTGTTCACGCGGGTGTGGAAGGAGGATTACGCCGGCATCGTCGACTACCGGTCGAACATGGCCGTGAGCGAGGTCGATGTCGGCGGACGTCGCTTCATCACGGCGCTGGGCGATTCGGTCAAGGGCGACGTGCTCAATCTGATCCCGCCGCAGCGCGCCGCTGACATCGCCCGCGACGCCGGGCTCATCACCGCCAACAACCGCTGGTGCGATGTCGACTGGGTGACGATGGAGTCGGTCAAGGTGAAGAACGTTCACGTGCTCGGCGACGCGACGCTGTCGGCGCCGCTGATGCCGAAGTCCGGGCACATGGCCAACCAGCACGGCAAGGCCGCGGCAGCTTCGATCGTCGAGATCATGAACGGCCGTGCGCCGGTGCCGCCGATGATGGCCAACACCTGCTACAGCTTCATCGACGACAAGAACGCGATCCATGTTGCCAGCGTCCACAAGTGGGTGCCGGAGAAGAAGACGATGGAAATCGTGCCCGGCGCCAGCGGCGTTTCGGGAGCGGATCGCGCGCAGTGGGCCTTTGAAGGTCAGTACGCCTGGGGCTGGGCGCAGACCGTCTGGGCCGACATGCTCGGCTGACCGGAGGTTCGACCGCTTCGGCGTCAGGTCCCGTCCTGATGGGGCGGGCGAAACGCGATCGTGCTCGCCTGCTGCGGATGCAGGCCACGCTTGTCGGCGTAGAAGCGGCGCAGCAGTTCCAGGTCGGCGTCGGCATCACCGCTCATCCGCTCGTAGCGGCTGACACCGACGGCGCGACGGCTGTAGTCGATGTAGGCGAGCCCGACTGGGACCTGCATCTGCAGCGCAAGGTGGTAGAAGCCGGAGCGAAGATGGTTCTGGAAACGGCGGGTGCCCTCGGGTGACAGCGCCAGCCAGAACCACGGTTCGCTGCGCATCAGCTGCGCCAGTTGCTCGACCGCGCCGCTGGCACGATGGCGGTCGACCGGGCGACCGCCCCACAGCCGCATCAGCCGGCCGAGCGTGGCGCCGGTCGCACCGCGGAACAGCGACTCCTTGCCGACGAAGCGCAGCGGCAGGCCGATCGCCCACTTGGCGAGCAGGCCGATCACGAAGTCCCAGTTGGAGGTGTGCGGGTAGACGATGACGATGCCGCGCAGCTCCGTCGGCGCCAGATAGTCCACCCTCCAGCCCAGCAGCCGCAGCACGAAGCGGGCGAACAGGCCCAGCATCAGCCGCGGCGCAACCGGCCCGGGCGGCGGCTCACAGCGTGCGTTCGACGGCGGCGATCGACAGGCCGCCGGCCGGGAGGTCGGCGCGCCGCACGCGCACGGCGGCGAAGGCGCGGCTCATCTCCGGCGACTGCACGCAGACGAATTCGACCGGCATGCCGCCGCCGTCGGCATCCGCGAGCACGGTGTTCATCGCGTCGAGCCGCAGCCTGCGCGGCGCGATCCGGATCGTCGTCGTCGCCGACAGCAGCGTGTCGCGCACGATGTCGAGCTGCCGGTCCAGTCCCTCGGCGCCGGCGCCGTATTGCGCCATCGCCGCCGTCATCTCGTCGAGCCTTCGCTGCAGTTCGGCGCGCTGCGCCAGGGGATCCTCGGCGTCGTCGCCTTCGTCGAGCAGCGCTCCTTCGCGGCTTTCGAGCATGCGCAGCCTGGCCTGCAGCATCGCCCGCTCGACGTTGAGCGACGTGCGGCGCTCGTCGGCCTTCGCCAGTTCCTTCGTCGCCACCAGCAGCAGCTGGTTGAAGATGCGCACGCCGACCGCCTGCCGCAGCGCATCGGCATCGGCGGCCACGGCCGGTATCCGGTGCTCGCTGAAGCTGGCCTCGGTGCGCTCTACATCGCTGCGGACCTGGTCGCCGACCAGCGCCGCGCCAAGCACTCTGCGGGTCGTGAAGGTCATGCCGAGCAGGCCATAGGCTTCGTCGCCAGCGTTCGGCGAGCGGAAGTGCCGCTGCAGGTCGCGCATCTGCGCCAGCACGCGGTTGACGCTTTCGGCGTTGGCGAACACGGCGCGCAGCAGTGGATCGTCGCCCCAGCCTGCCGCCGACAGGTCGTGTACCTGCTGCAGTTGCTGCGCGCCGGCGCGGGCGAACTCGATCGCCGCGGCAACGCCGGGCGTCAGCCGACGCTTCCAGTCGGGCAGCACCACCAGCTTCGGCTCGACCACCTCGACGGTGCGGTCGAGCGCCTTGCCGAGCAGCGGATCCGCAGGCTCGGCCGGCTTGCGGCCGAACAACCGGTCGAACAGGCCCATCGGTCAGCGGCGCGGGTCGGGCCGCTCGGGCGGCGCGACCTGGGCCCGGATCGTCTTGTTGCGGACAAACACGCCGTCGATGCGCGGCTGCAGCCGCCGCAGCACCTCCTCGTCGACCTCGTCGAAGCGTACGGCCGCCCCGGGCCGCGTGCCGTCGCCGGGCACGCGCGCGATCTCGTCGCAGCGGGGAAAGCCGTACTTCTCGAGCCAGCCGGCGATCTCGTCGTCGGTGACGTCGTCCGGAAGATTGGTCAGCCAGAGGGTGGCCATCGCGTGCGTCCTCGAAGGAAAAATCGATCAGGCCATGATACTGACGCCGCCGTCGACGTAGATCGTCTGGCCCGTGAGACGGCGCGCATACGGCGTGGCGAGATAGGCGCAGGTGAAGCCGACATCCATGATGTCGACGAGTTCGCCGACCGGCGCCCGCGCCACGGCCTCGTTCAGCAGCATGTCGAAGTCCTTCAGCCCGGAGGCGGCGCGAGTCTTCAGCGGCCCGGGCGAAAGCGCATGGACGCGGATCCGGCGCGGCCCGAGTTCGTAGGCGAGATAGCGACAGGCCGCCTCGAGCGCCGCCTTGATCGGCCCCATCACGTTGTAGTGGGCCACTACCTTCTGCGCGCCGTGATAGCTCATCGCGAACAGCGTGCCGCCGTCGTCCATCAGCGGCGCCGCCAGTTTCGCCATGCGCACGAACGAGTGGCAGGAGATGTCCATCGCCCTGGCGAAGCCTTCGGCGCTGCAGTCGAGCAGGCCGCCCTGCAGGTCCTCCTTCGGCGCCCAGGCGATCGAGTGCACGGCGACGTCGAGCCGGCCCCAGTCGGCGCGGATGCGTTCGAACACCGCTTCGAGCTCGCCCGGCACGGACACGTCGAGCGGCATGAAAATGGGCGCGTCGATCTGGCGCGCCAGCGGCTCGACGTGCGGCCGCGCTTTCTCGTTCAGGTAGGTCACCGCGACTTCGGCGCCGAGTTCGCTGAACGCCCTGGCGCAGCCCCAGGCGATCGAGTACTCGTTGGCGATGCCGACCACCAGCACCTTCCTGCCTTGCAGCGCCGGCCGGGGAATGTTCACGCTCATCTTGCGGTTCTCGCTTGCAGGGTGCATGGTTGAGAAGGCGGCGCCGGCCGCAGCGCGGCGACGTCCAGCGCTATCGCATCACGTTGCGCGTGTGCGTGGCGATCATCAGCTCTTCGTTGGTAGGCAGCGCGTAGGCCGCCACCCGGGAGCCGGGCGTGGAAAGCAACGGGCCGCCGGCGTCGTTGGAGGCGGCGTCGCGCTCGACGCCGAGCCAGGCAGCATCGTCGAGCACGCGGGCGCGGATCGCCGCCGAGTTCTCGCCGATGCCGCCGGTGAACGCCAGCGCGTCGACGCCGCCGAGCGCCGCCGCCAGCGAGCCAAGCTCGCGGCGGATCCGATAGCAGTACAGATCGATCGCCAGCCTGGCGCGGGGCTCGCCGCTGCCGAGCAGCGTGCGCATGTCGCTGGAAACACCGGAGACGCCGAGCAGGCCCGACTGGCTGTACAGCAGCTTCTCGATCGAGCGCGCGTCCATGCCGCGCTGGTCCATCAGATACAGCACGACGCCCGGATCGAGGTTTCCGGTGCGCGTGCCCATCATCAGGCCGTCCACGGCGGTGAAGCCCATGGTGCTGGCGACGCTGCGGCCGCCCGCCATCGCGCACATGCTGGCGCCGTTGCCCAGGTGCAGCACGATGGTCCGTCCTGCCGCGGCCCGCGGCGAGAACTTCGGCAGCACCGAGGCGATGTACTCGTAGGACAGGCCGTGAAAGCCGTAACGGCGCACGCCTTCGGTGAACATCGCGTAAGGCAGGCCGAACATCTGCACCAGGTCGGCATGGGTGCGGTGAAAGGCGGTATCGAAACAGGCGACCTGCGGCAGATCCGGCGCGCGCTCGAGCAGCCGCCGGATCGGCGCCAGGTTGTGCGGCTGGTGCAGCGGCGCCAGCGGCACGAAGCGCTCGAGCGCCGCCAGGATCGTCGCGTCGACTCGGACCGGCTGCGAGTACTCCATGCCGCCGTGGACGACGCGATGGCCGATGCCGGCCAGTTGCAGCGCGCCGCGCCGCTCGCCGAGGAAGGCGATCAGATGGTCGAGGGCGCCGTCGTGGCCGAGCGCTTCATCCCAGGACTTCTCGGCCAGCACGGCGCCGTCGGCGCTGCGGGCGGCGAAGCGTGGCTGCGTGAACAGGCCCTCGACCTGGCCGCGAACTTGCAGTTCGAGTCCGGCCCCGGCTTCGACGTAGGCCGAGAACTTCAGGCTCGAAGAGCCGGCGTTCAGGACGAGGATCGCAGTCTTCATCGGTGCTCCCTGCTCAGGCTCACGGCGCCCTGGACGCCGCGCCGCGCCTGGCGTGCGCCAGCAGCGCCATCACCGCGGTCGAGGCGAGCCGGGAGCGCACGTTGTCGGCGCGGCTGGTCAGCACGATCGGCACCCGCGTGCCGAGCACGATGCCGGCGCTGTCGGCGCCGGCGAGATAGGTGAGCTGCTTGGCGACCATGTTGCCGGACTCCAGGTCGGGCACCAGCAGGATGTCGGCCTGCCCGGCCACCGCTGAGACGATCTTCTTGGTCTTCGCCGCCTCGGGGCTGATGGCGTTGTCGAAGGCCAGCGGGCCGTCGAGGAGCCCCCCGGTGATCTGGCCGCGATCGGCCATCTTGCACAGCGCCGCGGCGTCGAGCGTCGACGGCATGTCCGGGTTGACCGTCTCGACCGCCGCCAGGATCGCCACCTTCGGCTGCGCCACGCCGAGCACGTGCGCCAGGTCGATCGCGTTCTGCACGATGTCGACCTTGTCGCGCAGCTTGGGCTCGAGGTTGATGGCGGCGTCGGTCACCATCAGCGGCCGCGGATACGAGGGCACGTCGAGGATGAACACATGGCTGATGCGGCGTTCGGTGCGCAGCCCGGTGGCCGAGGGAACGATGGCGGCCATCAGCTCGTCGGTGTGCAGGCTGCCCTTCATCAATGCCTCGACGCCGCCGCCGCGGGCCAGCGCCACCGCCTGAGTCGCCGCCGCATGGCTGTGCTCGGCGTCGACGATCTCGCAGCCGGCGAGGTCGATGTCCTCGCTGTGCGCGACGCTGCGGATCTTCGCTTCCGGACCGACCAGAACCGGCACGATCAGCCCTCGCCGCGCCGCTTCGAGCGCGCCGGCGAGCGAGTCCCGGTCGCAGGGATGGACGATCGCGCAGCGCACCGGCGGCAGGCCCTGGCAGCGACGCAGCAGCGCCGCGAAGGCGTCGGTGCGGCGCAGGATCATCTCCGGTGTGGCGATGTCGGCGTAGCGGATGCGTTGCGTCGGTGCCCGAACGAGCACGCGGCCGGACACCAGCAACTGCTCGCCGCGCTGGACCGTGCAATCGAACAGGACGCGATGGCCGGCAAGCTTTTCGGCCACGGTGACCGAGGCGGTCAGTTCGTCGCCGGCGGCGATGGCGCCGTCGAACTTCAGGTTCTGCTCCAGCACGATGGTGCCCGGCCCAGGCAGCCGGCGCGTCAGCATGCCGGAGATGATTGCTTCGCCGCCGACCGCCTTGGCGACGACGGCATCAGGCTGGCCGTCGCCATCGGCGTCGAGGTGGAACGAGTCGACGTCGCCGCCGACCAGCGCCAGCGCCTCGACCTCGGGCGCGCTGACACGGCGCTGGATCGAGGCGGTGGCGCCCGGCTTCAGCTCGTCGTAGGGGGTGTTCTCGAAACTGCGGACCTTCTTCTCGCTCACTTGCGCGCTCCTCTGCCCGAAGCCCGGCGAACCGCCTTGCGCGGTGCGCGCCCTGGTGCTGCGCGGTGCGCTGGCGCCTGTGGCTGCGTCTCGCCAATCCACGCCGGCATCGCCCGCACCGGGTCCATGTTGCATCGCAGTATACGAAAGCAGTCCGACCGGCCCTGCCTGCTGTCAACCCCGCTACCGGCCGCGCCCGGCCGGGCGCGGCGGCGGCAGTCAACCGCGACCGGTGCTGCCGAAGCCGCCGTCGCCGCGCGAACTGGCTGGGAACTGCTCGACGATGTTCAGCCGTGCCT
>Ga0105090_10001255_pt1 | contig 13570 bp, 12 predicted proteins | sample PPLLak3March2015_FD_79110 | JGI IMG/M metagenome (GOLD analysis project Ga0105090, IMG submission 79110) | Freshwater sediment microbial communities from Prairie Pothole Lake near Jamestown, North Dakota, USA - PPLs Lake P7 Core (1) Depth... | ecosystem: Environmental > Aquatic > Freshwater >... | reverse complement strand
CCTTGACCGGCAGCAGTTCGCCGGCGAACTTCTCGACAGCGAACTTGTGCGCCTTGGCGATGTCCTCCTGCGCGCGGCGCCGGATGTTCTCGCCCTCGGCCTTGGCGCGCAGCCAGGCGTCATGGTGCTCGGCGGCCCTGAGTTCGAGGGCGCGGAACTGTTCCTCGAGGCTTGGCAGCGTATCGACGTTGGCGGTCGCTGCCGCGGCCGGCTGTTCAATGGCGGGTTCGTTGCCCAGCATGGCCTCGGGGGCCTTGTTGTCGTTCGACATGAATGGTTCTCCCAAAAAACTGCCAAAGTACTTGGGGGCGGTCGGCCGGGCTTCAAGAGTGTTTCGAAATTAATCTGCCTCCGCGGGACCATGCTACGATGATCTGCTACGCGGAAGTCGCTTGAGGTGCATGGAAACGATCGGCAAATACCGGGTGGTGCGGGAACTTGGCAAGGGGGCGACCGCCAGGGTCTACCTCTGTGTCGGTCCCGATTCCGAGCGCCCGGTGGCGGTCAAGGTGATCCGTCTCGGGCAGGATACCGCCGCGATGTCGCGCCGCATGCGCAAGCTGTTCCAGAACGAGGGCATGGTCGCCCGGCGGCTCGACCACCCGAATATCGCCAAGGTCCATGAGGGCGTCGTCGAGGACGATTTCGCCTATCTGGCGATGGAATACATCGACGGCTTCTCGCTCGAGGAACACACGCGGATCGACCGGCTGCTGCCGTTGCACCGCGTCATCGGCATCATCTTCAAGTGCTGCATGGCGCTCGACAGCGCCTACCGCCAGGGGATCGTCCATCGCGACATCAAGCCGGCCAACATCCTCGTGCAGGCGGGAGATGAGCCCAAGCTGGTCGATTTCGGGCTGGCGCTCAACATCAACAGGAACCTGGATCGCGACTCGACCTTCATCATGGGCGTCGGCTCGCCGTCCTACATGTCGCCCGAGCAGATCAAGGGCTACCAGCTCAACCAGAAGACCGACCTCTACTCGCTGGGCGTCGTGCTGTTCCAGTTGTTGACCGGGCGCCTGCCGTTCCGCGCCGACAACCAGGCGACGCTGATCTACCGCATCATCAATACCGACGTGCCGGACGTCACCGCGCTGAATCCCGGCCTGCCGGAAGGACTCAACGCGATTCTCCGGCGGGCGCTGGAGAAGGACCTCTATAGCCGCTACCGGAACGGCGCCGAGTTCGCCAAGGATCTGTCGGCGGTCCGCTACCAGATTCTCGACGAGGATCAGACCGTCCGCGACACGCGGCACTTCGAGATGCTGCGCAAGCTCCAGTTTCTCACCGATTTCGAGAACGTCGAACTGTGGGAAATCCTGCGCATATCGGTCTGGCGCGAGGTGGCGCCGCGGGTCGTGATCATGCGGGAAGGCGAGAGGGAACGGAATTTCGGTGTCCTCGTCGAGGGCTTCGTCGAGGTCTCGATCGGCGGTGCCGAACTGTGCCGGCTCGGACCCGGCGAGGTCATCGGCGAGATGGCCTTCCTGCATCCGAGCAGCAGCGAGCGTTCGGCCAGCGTCACGACGCTGGAAACGACCCTCTTCCTCGAAATCAATGCAGCGGCGCTGGCGCTTGCTTCCGAAGAGCTTCAGGAGCGCGTGCGCTCGGCGCTGCTCGCCCGGATGATCGCCCGCCTGCGCGAGGTCAACCGCATCGCGGCTGCCGGGGGCGCGCCCGCGATCGAGTCGGCCGAAGGGCCGGCCGCTGGCGGCCGGCGTCAGTCACCGGGTGGCGCACTCAAACTCACGCCCATGTAGTTGGCCGCCGCCGGGCGCCTAGTCGTCCGGCAAGGGAAGGCTACACGTGGGTCAGAATCCAGCGCCGAAGCGCGCGGGAATCGAGCGCACCGCTCTGGCGCGCCACCTCGCGCCCGTCGCGGAAGATGGCCAGGGTCGGGATGCTGCGGATGCCGAAACGCGCGGCGAGTTCCGGTTCGGCCTCGGTGTTGACCTTGGCGAGGCGGACACGCGGCTCCAATTCACCGGCGACGCTGGCGAAGGCCGGCGCCATGGCGCGGCAGGGACCGCACCAGGGCGCCCAGAAATCGACGACGACCGGCAGGTCGCCACGCCCGATGTGGCGGTCGAAACCGGCGGTGTCCAGTTCGCACGGCTCGCCGGAAAACAGCGGTTGCCGGCACTGGCCGCAAGCGGGGTTGTCGGTCAGGCGGGCGGCCGGCAGCCGGTTGACGGCGGCACAGTGGGGGCAGACGACGTGCAGCGGGTCGGACATGGCGCATCCTTCATATCAGGGAAAACCGATATGAGGCCGGAGTTGCCGGTTTCAAGCCGGCGCGCCGTGCTCCCGCGCCTCCCGGGCCGTGGTGGCGAGCGCTTGCGGGTCGGCCGTGGTCGTGGTCGGCCAGCCGCCCAGGTGGCGCTCGACCAGCGCGGCCAGCGCCGCGATCCAGCGCGGCTCCTCATTCACCGCCGGAATATAGTGATACTCGCGACCACCGCTGGCGAGGAACTCGGTTTTGCCCTCGATGGCGATTTCTTCCAGCGTTTCCAGGCAGTCGGCGACGAAGCCGGGACAGATCACATCGACGCGGCCGACACCCGCCCGGCCGAATTCTTTCAGGGTCGGCGCGGTGTAGGGCTGTAACCACTGGGCCCGGCCGAAGCGCGACTGGAAACAGATGCGGTATTGCTCGGGGGCCAGGTTGAGGCGCTCGGCGAGCAGGCGGCCAGTCTTCATGCACTCGCAGTAGTAAGGGTCGCCCAGCTCGAGATTGCGCCGCGGCAGGCCATGGAAGCTGATGACCAGTCGGTCGCCGACAGCGGGCAGGCCGTGCTTCCGCCAGTGGGCGCGGACCGTCTGTTCCAGCGCCGCGAGGCAGGCCGGGTCGTCGTGGTAGTTGCGCACGAAACGCATCTCGGGCTGGTTGCGCTGGGTCTGCAGCCATTTGCTCACGTCGTCGACGACCGTCGCCGTCGTGCTGGCCGAATACTGCGGGTACATCGGCACAACGAGGATGCGCGCGGCGCCGCCCGCCTTGAGCTTGTCCAGCACCTCGGCAATCGCCGGGGCGCCGTAGCGCATGGCCCAGGCGACCTTGACGTGGTGCCCGTGTTCGCCGAGGTAACCGGCCAGAAGCTGGGCCTGGCGCTCGGTGTGAACCTTCAGCGGCGAGCCTTCGGGCATCCAGATGGAAGCGTATTTCCCGGCCGATTTCTTCGGCCGGACGTTGAGGATGATGCCGTTGAGGATGAGCCACCACAGCGGGCGCGGGATTTCGACGACGCGCGGGTCGGAGAGGAACTGGCGAAGGTAGCGCTTGAGCGCTGCGGGGGTCGGCGCCTCGGGCGTGCCGAGATTGACCAGGACGACCGCCGTTACCGGCGGTGCTCCATGTGTGTGCGGGGGTTCGGGCGAGAAGCGTGGCATCAGTAGTTCTGCTGGTGGGTGAGGGCGCTGGAAAGAAGCCGGGCCGTGATGTCGACGATCGGGATGACGCGCTCGTAGGCCATGCGCGTCGGCCCGATGACGCCGACCGAGCCGACGATCTGCCCGTCCACCGTGTAGGGCGCGGCGATGACGCTGCATTCGTCGAGCGGGGCGATGCCCGATTCGCCGCCGATGAAGACCTGCACGCCGCTGGCACGGTTGGAGATGTCGAGCAGCCGCATCAGGCTGGAGCGCTGTTCGAAGAGGTCGAACAGTTCGCGCAGGCGCTTCATGTTCGACGACAATTCCTCGACGTCGAGCAGGTTGCGTTCGCCGGAAATGACGCAGGGCGCGGCGTCGACCGAGAGCGCCTCGTCGCCGGCGGCGAGCGCCAGTTCCATCAGCGCCTTCATGTCGTCGCGCAACTGCCGGATCTCGGCCGACAGCCCGTGGCGGATCTGCTCGAAGTCGAGGCCGGCGAAATTCTGGTTCAGGTAATTGGCGGCGCTCACCAGTTCGGCCGGCGAATAGGCGTGCTCGCTGCTCAGAACGCGGTTCTGCACGTCGCCGTCGGTGGTGACGATGATCAGCAGGATGCGCCTCTCGGTCAGGTTGAGGAATTCGATCTGGCGGATGCGGCTGGCCGCGCGCCGCGGCGCCATGACGACGCCGGCGAAATGGGTCAGGCTGGAGAGCAGTTGCGAGGCGCTGGCGATGACCTGGTTGCCCGGCCGCCCGTGCAGCGCCTCTTCCATCTCGCCCATCTGCCTTGCCTCCATCGGGCGGACGGTGAGCAGGCTGTCGACGAACAGCCGGTAACCGCGCGGCGTCGGCACGCGGCCGGACGAGGTGTGCGGACTGGCGACGAAGCCGGCCTCCTCGAGGTCGGCCATGACGTTGCGGATCGTCGCCGGCGACAGGTCGAGCCCGGAGAACTTCGACAGCGCACGCGACCCGACCGGCTGGCCTTCAGCGATGTAGTGTTCGACCAGGGCCTTGAGGAGGGTGCGGGAGCGATCATCGAGCATTGCCATCGATTGTACAAAATCCTTGCGCGGCGCGAGTCCGTGTTTTTGTGCAAGAATTCGGCCCATGAATTCCAGCTTCGGCTCCTACCGCTCACCCAAGACCATTGCGCTGGTCGGCAAGTACCACAGCCTCGAGATTGCCGAATCGCTGCGCCAGCTGGCCGAATACCTGCACGAGCGGGGAATTTCCGTGTTCATCGAACGCGAGACGGCCGAACATGTCGGCCGCCAGGTGGATCTGTCGCGCTGGGTCACCTGCGGCTTCAACGACATCGGCGCCCATGCCGACCTCGCCATCGTGCTCGGCGGCGACGGCACGATGCTCAATGCGGCGCGCCGCCTGGCGCGTTACCGCGTGCCGCTGGTCGGCGTCAACCAGGGGCGCCTCGGCTTCATGACCGACATCGCGCGGAGCGAAATGCTGACCGCCATGGACGACCTGCTCGACGGGCGCTTCACCGCGGAGAACCGCCTGCTGCTCGATGCCACGGTAATCAGCGAAGGCCGCGAAACCGATGCCAACCTGGCGCTCAACGACGTGGTCGTCGACAAGGGCGCGATTGGCCGCATGATCGAGTTCGAACTGGTAATCGACGGCGAGTTCATCTTCAACCTGCGCTCCGACGGGCTGATCGTCGCGACGCCGACCGGATCTACCGCCTACTCGCTGTCGTCCGGCGGGCCCATCCTGCGCCCGACGCTGACCGGTATCGCGCTCGTGCCGCTGTGTCCGCAGGGACTCACCAACCGCCCGATCATCGTCAATGACCAGGCCGACATTGAGCTGCGCATCACCCATGCCGACGACCCGCGCGTGCACTTCGACGGCCAGGTGACGCTCAACCTGCGCAAGGGCGACAGCGTGCACCTGAAGCGCTCCGATTACTCCATCTGCTTCCTGCATCCGCCCGGCTACAGCTATTTCGCCATGCTGCGCCAGAAACTGCACTGGAGCGAGCGCCCGAAGGGCACATGATGCTGCGCCGGCTGGCAATCCGCGACTTCATCATCGTCGACCGGCTCGAACTGGAGTTTTCCGGTGGTTTCGGCGCGTTGACCGGGGAAACCGGGGCGGGCAAATCGATCCTGATCGATGCGCTGGCGCTGGCGCTCGGCGAGCGCGCCGACGCCGGTGTCGTGCGCGCCGGCTGCGAAAGGACCGAGGTGGCGGCGACCTTCGACATCGCCGGGCTGCCGGCGGTCGGCGAATGGCTGGCGGCCAACGATCTCGACGGGGATGAAGAATTGATCCTGCGGCGCGTCCTCGATGCCGGCGGTCGCTCGCGCGGCTACATCAACGGTTCGCCGGCGACCGCCCAGCAGTTGCGCGAAGTCGGCGAGTTCCTCGTCGACATCCACGGCCAGCACGCCCACCAGTCGTTGCTGCGCGCCGACGCGCAGCGCGTGCTGTTCGATACCCATGCCGGGCTCGCCGACAGCGCCCGCGATACGGCCGCCGCCTTCCGGACGTGGCGCGAAGCGCAACAGATGTTGCAGTTGGCGACGACTGGCGCCGAGACGCTCGAGCAAGAGCGCGAACAGCTCGCGTGGCAGGCTGACGAACTGGCGGCGCTGGCAATCGCCGGGGCGGAGTGGGAGGAACTGGAAACCGAGCACAGGCGGCTCGGCCATGCCGCCGGGCTCATCGAAGGCGCGCAGTTCGCGCTGGCGGCGCTGGCCGACGGTGAATTGGCGTGCGCGAGCCAGGTCGACCGCGTCGCCAGCCGGCTGGGGGCGCTCGCCGACTACGATCCGGCGCTGCAGGAGGTGGCCGGGCTGCTGCAATCGGCGCAGGCCGAACTCGGCGAGGCCGTATCGCTGCTGCGCCGCTACGCCGACCGGGTCGATCTCGATCCGGAGCGGCTGCGCCAGGTCGAGCGGCGGATCGAGGCAATCCTCGCCTGCGCCCGCAAGTATCGTGTACCCCCGGCCGAGCTTTCCGGGTTGCTGGACGGCTGGCAGGCGCGGCTGGAGACGCTCAGCGCCGCCGCCGACCTTGAAGTGCTGGCGGCCCGGGTCGCGGCGGCGCATGGCGATTTCCTGGATCTGGCCCGCGACCTTTCGGCCGGGCGGCAGCGCGTTGCCGGCGAGATGGCGGCGGCGGTCAGCGCGCTGATGCAGAAGCTGGCGCTGGCGTCCGGGCGCTTCGAGGTAGCATTGCTGCCGCTGGCCGAGGGCGCGGCCCACGGTCTCGAACAGGTCGAGTTCCGTGTCGGCGGGCTGGCCGGGCTGGAGGCGAAGCCACTGGCCAAGGTGGCGTCGGGCGGCGAACTGTCGCGTATCAGCCTGGCCATCCAGGTGCTGACCTCACGTTCGGCCAGCGTGCCGACACTGATCTTCGACGAGGTCGATGTCGGCATCGGCGGCGGCGTCGCTGAAATCGTCGGCCGCCTGCTGCGCGAGCTCGGCGACGAGCGTCAGGTCATGTGCGTCACGCACCTGCCGCAAGTCGCGGCAAGGGCTGAATGGCAGTGGCAGGTGAGCAAGGCGATCCGTGATGGCGCGACGCTCAGTTCGATCGAACCCCTGGGCGAAGAGCAACGCGTGCGCGAAATAGCCCGGATGCTCGGCGGGGTCGAGGTAACGGACATCACGCTCGATCACGCGCGGGAATTGTTGCACGCAGAGGGCGATTCGTCCGAGGCGACTTCAACTCTGCCAGACTCCCAACCATGAACGGCGCCCGGTGGTTGTTGCGAAAACCGGGGCTGCCCCGGCTTGCAAGGCGCATGTCGCCATGAATGCGCGTTTTCAAGCCACTGTTTACGGGACGTTCTTCGCGCTGGCCATTGGCTGGGTGCTCTACATCGGAAAAAGTGTTTTCGTTCCGATCGTATTCAGCGTCCTCGTCGTCTACGTCATAGTCGGCCTTGCCCGAATCCTGGTGAGACTTCCGCTCGTTGGACGTTTCTTGCCCCGCCGGATCGGTTATCCCTTGTCGGCTCTGGTGATTGCCTTGTCGCTTGCCGGCATCGCGTCACTCGTGGCCGGCAGTATTGGCAATGTCTCGGCCCTGGCGCCGACATATGCCGCATCATTACTGAATGCTATCCAGAGCGTTGCCGAACGGATGGGTGTTGAATTGGCTCCCACCTGGGCCACGCTCCGCCAGGATGTCCTTGCGCAAATCAATACGCAAAGGCTGATCGGATCGACCGTGGTTTCGGTGTCGGCAATCGTCTCCACCCTGATTGTCGTCCTTCTGTATGTTGCCTTCCTGCTGATTGAGGAGCGTACGTTTGCGACCAAGATAGCCAGGATTTCCAGTGATCCGCAGAACGTCCGCCAGATACAGGGCATCGTCACGCAAATCAACGCCAGGATTGGTACCTATCTTGCGCTCAAGACCGTGGTAAGTGTCGTACAGGGTCTGGTCAGTTGGGCCGTATTGGAATTTGTCGGCGTCGAATTTGCGGCGTTCTGGGCAGTATTGATTGGAATGCTGAATTACGTTCCTTACCTTGGTTCGGTCTTGGGCGTCGTTTTTCCCGTTGCGTTCGCGACGATGCAGTTTGCGGATTTTGGTATCGCGCTGGTCGTCCTGGCGTCTTTATCTGCGGCGCAGTTCGTGATCGGGTTCTTTCTCGACCCTTACCTGATGGGCAATTCGTTGAATCTCAGCCCCTTCGTCATTCTCGTGAGTCTGGCCGTTTGGTCGGCCCTCTGGGGTATCCCGGGCGCCTTCCTGGCGGTCCCTATCACCGCGTGCATGGTGCTGGTCTTCGCCGAATTCCCGGGGACACGTCCAATCGCGATACTTCTTTCGCGGAATGGTGAACTATGAGCAATCCGGGGCAGGTCTCTCTCCCGGTTTTGCCAGGGGCGCGGTCAACCCGCGAAAACGCCCAAAAATGACGCGCCTCCGGCTGGCGGTCAGAACGGCTGGATTCCTGTCGCAGGCCTGCCTCAGCGTGCGGGAAGCGCTGTCCACGAAGGGTCGGGGTCAAAACGGGTCATCGCGCCTGCAATAGAGGCGGAATTGGGGCCAAGGTGCTTCTGGTAGACGACACCGTCCTGATTGACGATGAAGGTCATCACGCCGGTCTCGTTGTAGCGGGCCGGCCAGCCGACCAGCGCGAAACCCTCGGTCATGCGCCCGTCTTTCACATAGCTGCGCGCACCGCCTGGCGCCGCCTTACCCTGTGCCTTGAGAATCCTGAACCGGTAGCCGTGGTAGCCGTCCTTCAGGTCTTTCGTTTCCAGCAAGGGACCCGCCGGGCTTTCCGGTTCGTCGGCTGCCGTGGGCCACGAGAGACCGTCCTGCTTGCCCGGCGAACTCAGTATCTTTTGCGCGAACTCAAGGATACCGTCGCCGTTGCGATCCTGCGCGGCATACTCCTGCTGAGCGTCCACGTAGGCGTACATGGTTTCGATTGCCGCCAATTCGTTGCGCCCGATGCGGCGGGTACGCATTTCCTCCTTTCCCGCCCGGGTGTCAAAGACCCAGCCGTTACCCGAGCGCACCACGGGTATTGGCAATGTCCAGCCGCTGTTTAATTCGAGGTGCGCCACCGAGTCGCTGTCCCGCAGGATGCGGTGCCCTTTTGCCCAGGCCGCGAGAAAAGCAAGGCGATCTTCGGCTGAAAGGTCATCGAGCGACATCAGGCGCTCGTAATTGAGGCCCAGGATCGCCCGCAATTCGGCATCGTCGTTGCGCGCGAGGCTGTCGACCAGTGCTTCCACCGCAATTTCCGGCGTCGCAAAAGTTTTTTGCGGGCCGGCGGCGGCACAAAGTGGCACTGACAGCGCCAGCGTAAACAGCAGCGCCGCGGCGCTCTTGAACCAGCGATTGCTCATCATTCGATCTTTCATCGTTGGCCCCATGATTAACGATTACGTTGCCGCTGGGCGGCGGCGGCGCCACCACCACCCGCCGGGCGCGAAACATTGCCCTGGCGCTGGTTCGCGGTGCGTTGCTGGGCTGCCTGGCTGGCGTTGCCGCGATCGATCTGCTGCCGGGCTTGTTGGCCGTCGTTCGCGCCGCGCAGCGCATTGTCGCGATTGGTTCGCGCGGCGCTTTCGTTGCGGCTCGGCGCCGGCCGGCGGTCGACGTTGGCGGCACGGTTCTGGGCCTGACTGCGATCAATGTTGGCGACACGGTTCTGGGCCTGACTGCGATCAATGTTGGCGGCACGGTTCTGCGCCTGGGTACGGTCGATGTTGGCGGCCCGGTTCTGAACCTGGCTGCGATCGATGTTTCCCGCACGGTCCTGAACCTGACTCCGGTCCATGTTGGCAGCGCGGTCACGGGCCTGACTTCGGTCGATATTGCCCGCACGGTCCTGCACCTGGCCGCGGTCGATGTTCGCTGCGCGGTCCTGCACTTGACTGCGATCGACGTTGGCGACGCGGTCCCGAGCCTGACTACGATCAACATTGCCCGCACGGTCCTGAACCTGGCTGCGGTCGATGTTGGCGGCACGGTCCTGCACCTGGCTGCGATCGATTGCCGCTGCACGGTCGCGCGCCGAGGTGCCTGCGTCTCCCGGAGTTCGCTGCGGAATCTGGTTGCGGTCAATGTTGCGCAGCGCATCGCGGTCCAGGTTCTCGGCGCCGACGCGATCCGACAATGCAGCCCGTGCCTGCGCCCGTTGATCCTCGCGACCACGAAATTCCTCGCGGCCGCCGCGTTCGCCGAAGTTGCTCTGCTGCATGCGATTGCGGGTATTGAGGTCGCGATAAGGTACACCGCGGCGGTTGCCGGGGTTGTGGTTCCAGTTCACATTCCGGTTGTTGGAATTGATGCGGTGGTTGACGTTGATGTTGTTCCAGCGGTTGACGTTGATATTGACATCGCGACGGCCCCAGTTGACGCCGCCCCACAGGGCGTTCGTCACGCCGATGCCGACACCCCACCAGATCGCGGTGCTGACGGGGTTCCAGCCGAATCCCCAGCGTACTGGCGGCGGGAAGAAGAAGGGAGGAAACAGCGGGTGCCACCACGGGCCGAAGACATGGACCGGGTTGTAGACGGGCACGAAGACAACCTGCGGATTGGCCGGCGCGATGGTGATGATTTGCGCCGGCGGGGGCGGCGCCGTGACGACGATCGTTTGCGGTGCCGGGGGTGCGGCTTCGACAGTGACGATCTGCTGCTCGTTGGAACTCAGGTTGCCGGTGTCCTTCGCCTTTGAGCGCAGAAACTGCACGGAATCCATGACGTCCTTCGGTTGCGCCAGGAAAGCATCGCCGAGGTCATGAACCCATTCGGGCTTTTCGCCGAGCATGGCCAGCACCTGCGGAAAGGCCACCAACGACTGCACGCTGGGATCCCACGGCTTGTCCTGCACCGCCTTGACGGCATCGTCACCCTTCAGGTCGCGGTTGGCAAATGCCCACTCGGCAGCCTCGGCGACATCCTTCGGATAGGTGGTCGCCATCAGCACCTGCGACAGAAGGGCATCGGGGAACAGTGCGATGGGCGCCAGCATCTGATCCAGTTGCTCGACGGTAAACTTTGGCGGGTCTGCGGCGCGTGCCTGCGCGGAGAATAGCAGGAGTATGGCGACAAGAAGCGCGGCGATGCCACGCAGGATCGAAGGCATTTCTATGGCTCCTCTACGGCAAGACGGGGCATGACTCAGCGGAGGTTCATTGTGTGGCTAGATGTCGAGACGGTCAAGCGCTAAGCCGCAGCGGGGTAAGTAGCTCCCCGCAGCGGGGTAATCCTTGAACGACTCGTCACTGCCACCGCACCGCAGCGGATGCGCGATTACTGCCGGCCACCCCTGATATTGCCGGCCACGCCGCCGGCCGCGCCGCCGATGGCCGCACCGGTCCATGCATTGCCGCCGGAAATGGCCGCGATGCCGGCGCCACCCGCAGCGCCGATGGCAGCGCCACTCATCGTTCCCTGTTGCCGCGGGGTCATGTCCGTGCACCCCAGAGCGCCCGCCACTGCCACGATAGCGATGATCATTCCAAGTCGTTTCATGATTGTTCTCCGTTACTTGTTCTTCTGGAGGCCGGGAACGGCCATTTCAAACCAGATGGTCTCGATGACCGGGCGCTGCAGTCTGCCGGGGTTTGCGGCATACCAACGGTTGAGCCCTTCGCGCACGCTGTCGAGCGTCTGGCCCTGCAATCCCTTGACCAGGCGCGGCACGAAACTCTGCTTGTCGCTCGGCGGATTTCCCTCGAAGTAGGCGTTCTCGACCTGCGTCAGGTTGGCGACACCGATGAGGTAAGCTTTTTGTACATCTTCCGATGACCGGGTCCACTGTTCGCCGGTGACCAAGGGGATCTCGGCCGCCTGGGCAAGCGGGGTGGCCACGCTGGCAACGGCGATGGTCAACGCCAGAATCAACTTTCCTGAATAGTTCACAAGACACTCCTTTTCATATTGAACGGGACACTTCGCCCTGCATGGTCAAAAGGAACTTGTTCATCCGGACTGCAGGAGCCTGTTACGACGAGGTACAGAGATAGCATACAAAATCCAATTCAGCCAATGCCTTTTTCTTGGGCCTTGATAACCTTTTCCTTATGCTGATCAGCCAGCGCCGCCTTCGCCACCTGCTGCTGCTCGTTGAGTACGGGCATTTCGGGCGCGCAGCAGCTGCGCTGAATATCTCGCAACCGGCGCCCACCAACAGCATCCAGGCGCTGGAGGCGGAACTGGACGTCGTGCTGCTGGACCGCAAGCCGGGTGCCCTCGCGCTGACGGCTTTCGGCGAACTGGTCGTCCAGCGCAGCAGGACGTTGCTCAATGCCGAAGAGGATCTGCTGCGCGAGATCAGCTTGCTCGCCGGTCTCGAAGTAGGCTCGTTGCACGTGGCGCTGAGGCCCTATCCCAGCATGATTTCGGGTTACCCCGCCATGGCGCGCCTGCTCGCCCGGCGCCCCAACATCACCCCGGCGGTGCACGTCGCCGGCTGGCAAGCAGTGGCGCATCAGGTGACGGCGCGCGAGGTGGACCTCGGACTGGCCGAACTGAGCGGCGTGCAGGAAGATGACCAGGTCGCCACCGAGCTGGTCGGGCAGCATCGCGGCCGCATCTTCTGCCGTCCCGGGCATCCCGTTCTCGCCGCCGGCCGGGTGGCGTTGCCCGCGCTGCTCGAATTCCCATGGATGGCGTTGCGGATTCCGGCGGGCCTGCCGCGCGCGGGTGGCTGCGCCGGGAAGATCGATGCGCTCAGCGGCGACTTCATCCCGGCCATCACGATCGATGTGCCGATGCAGATCGCCGATCTGCTGGCCGGCAGCGACACCCTGGCGCTTGCCTCGCTGGCGCTCATGGAGCGTGACCTGGACGCCGGCAACGTGGCCGTGGTGCCGACCGGCAAGGTTGCCTTCCAGGCCGGCTACGGCTTCATTTACCTGAAGGATCGCTCGCTGACCCCCGCCACGGCGACACGCTTTAGGCTTGGCTGGCTTGCCCGGATCACGCTGGGCGCTGGCTTTGGCACGCGATGACGAAACGACGCCGACAAGGTGCGCGTTGGGAAACGGAAAGCAGTGCGACCGGGAAGTGCCGCAAGCCTGAACTTGCGCGATGACCTTCTATCGGCGGCATTCTTCACTGCCGGGCGCGGTCAACCCCCGAAACGGCCCGAAAATGAAGCGCTCCCGGCTGGCGCTCAGAACAGCCGGGTCAGGGCGAAGATCGCCAGCAGCAGGAAGAAGACGCCGCTGATGCGGTGGATCCAGACCAGCGGCAGGCGGTTGAGCAGCTTGCGGCCAGCGAAGACGCCGAGTACGGAAGTTGTCGCCAGCGCGAGCGTCGCCCCGGCCCATACCGCCGACGGCTCGCCGGTACTGCCCAGACCGGCCACCGTCAGTTGTGTCTTGTCGCCGAACTCGGCGACGAAGATGAGCAGGAAAGTGGTCAAGACGATGCCGTGTCCGGGCTTCTCCTCGACTTCGTCGTCGTCTTCTTCTTCCTTGTAGCGCAGGGCGCTGATGCCGAACAGGGCGAAGAGCAAGGCGACTGCCGTGATTACCAGCCATTCCGGCAGCCAGGCGGCGACTGCCGCACCGAACAGGACCGCGAGCAGGTTGAGGATGGCGAAGGCGGCAATGGCGCCGATGATGACCGGCAGGCCACGATGGCGGGCGGCCAGCGTCATGCAGACGAGCTGGCTCTTGTCGCCGAATTCGGCCAGCGCGACGAGAAGGAAGGTTGTCGTCGCCGAGGCGAACCAGGG
>Ga0105090_10001253_pt1 | contig 13581 bp, 13 predicted proteins | sample PPLLak3March2015_FD_79110 | JGI IMG/M metagenome (GOLD analysis project Ga0105090, IMG submission 79110) | Freshwater sediment microbial communities from Prairie Pothole Lake near Jamestown, North Dakota, USA - PPLs Lake P7 Core (1) Depth... | ecosystem: Environmental > Aquatic > Freshwater >... | reverse complement strand
CCCATGTCGACGCGTTCTGGAAAGGCCCCGCCTGTCCCAGACCCCGGCCCGGGCTGGCAGAGGGGCAGAGGAGGATTTCGGCGCCGTCCCACGCCGCGATGGCGGGGACGGCCGGATGCCACAGGTCCTCGCAGATCAGGATCGCCATGCGGCCCAGCGCAGTGTCGAAGGCCCGGACCCGATCGCCCGCCGCGAGATACCGCGCCTCGTCGAAGATTCCGTACGTGGGCAGGTACACCTTTCGGTGGATGTGCCGAATCTCGCCGCCCTCGAAATAGGCGGAGGAATTGTAGAAGCGGTGGCCCGCTGTCTCTTCGACGAATCCCAGCACGATGGCGGTCCGTCGACTGAGCTCGCGGAAGAGCTGCAGCGCCTCGGAGTCGGGGCGTAGGGCAACGGAGGGGACCTGGTCCTTGAGGAAGTATCCCGTGAGGCTGAGCTCGGGAAAGATCAACAGACTCGTCGATTGCGCGATGGCGGCTCGTGCGGTCGTCTCGTGCAGCGAGAGATTCTTGTCCAGATCGCCGAGCGTCGGGGCGATCTGGGCCACGGCAACACGGAAGGGGCGCATGCTGCTCCTCGGGTTTGTGGGAGCCAGCAACCGATTGATTTCACGGCATCGTACTACACTTCTCGCCGCAACTCAACCGCACGTCGGCGCGCGCCGTCGTTTTCCTGAATCCTTTTGGCGAATTTCCGGCACTATATTGGTGACGAAGCGACACGAAACGTCCACTACGGCATAGGGGGGTACAATCGTGGCGAAGACGCTCTTTCCGAACAACGAGCACAAGGTGGAGCGCGTCGTGCGAGTGCTCCTCGGCGTCGGACTCCTCAGCCTCACGGTGGTGGGTCCGCAGACGCCGTGGGGCCTGATCGGGGCGGTTCCGCTGGCGACGGGTTTGATCGGAAGCTGCCCCCTGTACACCCTCTTCGGAATCAGCTCGTGTCCGTTGAAGGCGCGGTAGCGTCGACCGACGTCGAGATCCTTCGCAGGACTGCATCCGGCGACCACACGACCTTCGAGGTCCTGGTCGCGCGGCACGAGGCCTCGGTCCTGCGTTTGATCCGGAGCATCGGCCGGGACGACGAGAACGCGGAGGACGCGCTGCAGGAGACGTTCGTCGCGGCGTGGAGGGCCGCCGCCGACTTTCGGGGCACTGGATCGGCCCGCGCATGGCTCCTGGGGATCGCGCGGAACGTCGTCTCGCGTCACTATCGACGTCGTGCCGGCGAACCGTCGGAGCATGTGCCGATCGAGGACCTGGGCGTCGAGGCAGGCTGGGGCAACGAGGCCCCGGACTGCCTGTCGAAACGGCTCGAACACCGCATGTACGGCCTCGCCCACATTCCACAGCGCTTCCGGGAGCGGTTGCTCCGACCGAGGACGGTCGTGCGTGGACTCTCTCTCACCGGACAGGACGTCGCAGTCTGCGGCCTGGGGGCCCCTTTCCGGCGCGCACCTGACCGCATCCGCCATTATCGACCGGTCCCTGTTTCCGAAGAATCGGAAACGCGCCGACTGAAGGAGAAGAGAAGATGAGTGGTGCTTTCGTGAGCCGGCGCGGCGCCATCGCGTGGCTCGTTGGGGGCGTGGGACTGCTCGTGGGGGTCGCTCCGGTCGCGCGGTCGCAGCAGCGCGTCTTGTCGGATGTGGCGACACACCGTCGTTGGATGGACGCGGCCTTCGAGATGCGGCGGTTGGCCGAATCGTGGGGCGATCAGTCGTATGGGGCCGTCGTGGTCATGGAAGGGGCCCTCATCGGCGAAGGGCCGAGCCGCGTCGTGAAGCGTGGCGACCCGGATGCGCATGCGGAGCGCGAGGCGATTCGCGACGCCCAGGCACGCCTGGGCCGGAGGAGTCTGCACGGCGCCATCCTCTATTCAACCTCGCGTCCATGCAATCGCTGCGAGCGCGTCGCTGCCGAAGCGCGCATTGCCAGGATGATTCACGGGATCGATCTACACGATGCGGGGCCGCCCCAGCGGCGATAGGGGTACCACCCGGACAGGCTGTTACGGACCCGACTCGAGTGCTGCCAGGCACATGTCGGGAGGAGACCGCGTGATTTGTCCGAGGGAGGGTAACCACTCTTCATGAAAAAGCCGTCGGAGGTGGAGCTTGCGGGATGCCAACTCCATGGCCACCTTCAGCGCGGGTCGGTGAGCCAGTGGTACACGGGTCGGGCGGAGCGGAGCGTCAGGACGGCGAGGACCGCCGTGGCTCCAGTCATGTCGACGAGCAGGATGGCGATGGTAACCCGCGGCCCGACGGATTCGAAGAACTGGCCGATGAGCCAGGGGAGGACCATCCCTCCGGCGCTGGCCCCGACGAAGAACCAACCCGTCACCTGGCCGGTGATGCGCATCCGCCCCTGAGCCAAGGACAGCGCGGCCGGAAATATCGAGGCCATGGAGAGGCCCAGACCGCATGTTCCGGCAAAGGTCGCCGACAGCGAGTGCGATCCGAGCAGGAGGATCGCCAGGCTCGTCAGGCATCCGAGGCAGTCGGCCAGCAGAATGGTGTGCGCAGGGAAGCGAACCGCGAGGGGGACCGCCACCAGTCTCCCGAGGGTGAGGGCGCCCCAGAACGTCGATGTCAGATACGCCGCCACGGCGTCGCTGCTCAGACGAAGCGCCACCGCGTACGAGTAGATCCAGCCTCCGAAAGCGATCTCGGCTCCCGTGTACAGAAAGAAGAACGCCACGATCAGGGCAACCAGGCGCCCATTGGCCCGGCTGGCCACGCCTCCGGTCGAGATGTCCGGAGCGCGCGGGCTGGAGAGGCGCGGCAGCCAGAATACGGCCGGGAGCAGGAGGAGCGCCAGCGTCCAGTACGCGCGGACGAGGTCGCCGCCCCGGAGCAACACCTGCGCGATGATGAGGGGCGACAGGAACGCGCCGAGGCCGAAGCAGAAGTGTAGCGCGTTCATGAACGGCCCCACCCTGTCGCGATGCACCCAGACGAGCAGGGTGTTGCCCCCGACATCCAGCGCGCCCTCGGCGAACCCCAGGACCAGGATCGCCGCGCTCAGCATCCAGAGTTGCGGGACCACGGGCGCCATCCCCATCATCCCTGCCATGAGCAGCAGCCCCGCCGCCATGACCGGATGGCCCGGGACCCGATCGTACAGCCGTCCGCCGACCAGCGAGCCTGCGAGATATCCGAGCGAGCGGGCAGCGAAGAGGGAGCTGATCTCCGAAAACCGACTCCCCGTGTTCTCGGCAAGTCCCGGCAAGGTGGGTCCGAGCGACGCGGAGGCCAACCCGAGCGCGACGAAGGCTGCGAAGTACCCCGCCGTCTTGAACAGGGCTTGCCGCGGGTTCGCCGCCGGGTCGGCGTCCGAGCGCGTCATCGCGGGGCTCCGCCCGAGTCCGATCTCGGCAGTCCACCGCCAAACTCCTTCCGCACGGCGCAGAGCACGTCGTCGACCGTCGGCCAGAGTTCGTCGCCGCGGGGAGCGACGACAGCGACTCGCGCCCCGAGCGGCGTCCAGACGGCCGGGTCGGTCGGTCCGAACACGGCGACCGTTGGCACGCCGAGCGCCCCCGAGACGTGACTGACGCCGCTGTCGTTTCCGAGATACGCGCGGGATTCGGTCAGCAAAGCGGCCAGACGGGGCAGCGGCCATTCGGTCGCCCGGACGACCGGGAGGGACGGATCGATCGCCTCGGCGCACTCCCGACAGGCATCGGTATCCGCAGGGCCCTCGACGAGAAGGACGGGTTCGGCCAGGCGATTGATGCACTCGGCGAACCGCCGGGCCGGCCAACATTTCCGCCGTCCCCCGCTGCCGGGGTGGACGGCGACGGGGCCGGCACCCCGCCCGAATTGCCGCTCCAGCCACTCGCGGACCTCAAACCGCATCGCGGGGGGACACTCCAGACTCGGCCGCGGCAGCGGATCCGGGTTGCTCGACGCCGGGAAGACGGCGTTCGCCAAATGGCGCGCGGCGTGGATGCCGGGCGCGGGCGTCACCGGCCAGACGACGAGGGGGCCCGGACAGACGCTGCGCGCGTACGCGACGAGGTCGCTGTCCGGCGTCGCCGTGTACACGATCACAGCGTCCGATGCAGCGAAGAGGTCGGTGGCGTTCCCACCGCGACGAACCGAAAGGAAGGCTCGATCGATGTGCGTCATCTGGACGGCGCCGGGAACCATGCCGTGAAGCGCCTCGGCCCAGACAGAACCGACCAGCGCGAACGTCGCGGAAGGGTACGCCGCGCGGAGGGTCTCGACGGTCGGAAGGACCAGGATCGTGTCCCCGAGACCGCCCGTCCTGACGATTATCACCCGCGCCTCGGGCGCCAGACTGGCGAGGCCGAGAGCCAGCGGCGCCTTCGCCCCCGGTAGGCTTTCCGGTCGGGGGCCATGAGAGGTGTCTGACGCGGAGAAACCGGCTGTGCCGGTGTGCATCTCCCGTTCAAGTTCTCCGGACGGCGGGCATGTCGCGTCGCTCGTGCGCGTCGACATCACAGGCGTGCACATGTGCGGTAGAGGCGCTCGACAGCCGCTTGATCGGCTCCGTATGGGCATGGGACCTCTTTCAGGTGCTCGAAATATCGTCCCGTGACTTCGCCGCCGGTTGGCTCCGTTGCCAACCACATCGGCGTGCGCGCGCCCTCGTCCGGCGTCTGGCTGCCGCCAAATCCCAGATTGCCGCTCAACGCGGATCGAACGTCGCCCGGATGGCAGGCGTTGACCGTCACGCCGGACGACCTCAGGTGTCCCGCGAATGCCACGGTCAGCATGCGATCTGCCTGCTTCGATTGACGGTACGCCTGGTTGTTGTCGTATGGGCGCCGCGTGAACTGGAGGTCCGTGAGGTCGAGGCCGCCGGCCCAGTAGCTGGCGACGTTGACCACGCGGGCGGGTGCCGCTCCTTTCAAGGATTCGGCCAGCGCCTGGACCATCCAAAAATACCCAAGGACGTTGGTGGCGAACTGCAACTCGACGCCCTCCGGGGTCTCCTGTCGCCGGCGCGGGGTGACGGCCGCGTTGTTCACGAGCACATGGATGGGGCCGTGCCACCGGGCGGCCAAGGCCTCGACAGACGATCTACGCGATACGTCCACCAACTCGAAGCGCACTCTGGAATTGCCTGTGGCCCGGACGATCTCGCGGACGGCCTGGTCCGCCCTGGCCTCGTCGCGGCACGCGAGGACGACCTCGAACCCCGGGCGGGCGGCGATCTGGCGGGCGATCGCCTTGCCGATGGCGCCCGTCGCGCCGGTGACCATGGCGACGCGCGTTGTGACGGCCTCGGCGAGCTGTTGCATGGCGGCTAAAACTCCGCGGCGAGCTGCGCGAGAGCCTGGCCTGTCAAACGGTATATCGTCCATTCGTCCATGGCCACGGCGCCGAGCTTTTTGTAGAACCGGATCGACGGCTCGTTCCAGTCGAGCACCGACCACTCGACGCGACCGCACTTACGCTCCGTGGCGAGTTTCGCCAAGTACGCGAGGAGCGCCCTTCCGAATCCGCGTCCGCGCATCGCCGGCGTCACGAAGAGATCTTCGAGATAGATCCCCGGCCGCCCGAGGAAAGTCGAGTAGTTGTGGAAGAAGAGCGCGAAGCCCACTGCCTGCCCGTGAAATTCCCCGATGAGGACCTCGGCAACCCGGCGGGAGCCGAACAACGTTTCGCGAAGGAGGTCCTCGGTGGCCGTGACCTCGTGGGGCAGCTTTTCGTACTCTGCCAATCCCCGAATGAACCGCAGGACCAGCGGTACGTCCGCCGCTGCGGCGAAACGGATGGTGAAGCCGGGGATGGATGTGGGGATGGGCGTGGGCACGTTGGCCTCCATACGGGACGAGAGATTGGGGGCATGTCCGGTCATCGTCACGAGGTCCCGTCGCGCGCCGGCGCGGTGCAGCGCCGCAGGGCGGTCGTCACGAATCCGACCCCTCCGGATCGCTCGGAATGCAGCCGACCGTTTCCCAGTAGGTCAGCACCTGGCTGGCAAGGTCCACGACACGCTCGTGCAAACTCATGACGATGTCCTCACCCGGGTGGGCCTCTTCCGGAGGCCCGTCAGCACACCGACGCCGGGTCCACGTCGAGGTCCAGCCGCACGCCGCGCGCGACCGCGGCGGCGCGCAGGCGACGGGAAGCTTCCCGGACGCGCGCATGCAGTGTCCGCGCCTCCGGCCCCCGCACCAGCAGATGCCAACGATACCGCGAGCGCACCCGGTACAGCGGGGCGGGCGCGGGACCGCTCAGCGCGTCGGCCCGGATGCCGGTCTCCCGCAGCAGGCGGGCCAGCTCCGCCGCGGCCGCCTCGGCGGCCTTTTCCTGCGGGCTGCTCAGCACGGCGAGGACGGCGCGGGAGAACGGCGGGAGGCTCTGCTCCCGACGCAAGGGACTCTCGGCTTCCCAGAGCGCGGCGTAGTCCTGCCCTTTGACGGCCCGGAGGATGTAGTGATCCGGATTGAAGGTCTGGATCAGCGCCAGCCCCGGCCGGTCGCCGCGCCCCGCGCGGCCGACAACCTGGGTGAAGAGCGCGAAGGCGCGCTCGCCCGCGCGGAAATCCGGCAGGTGGAGCGCCATATCCGCGGAGACGACCCCCACCAGCGTCACGTTGGGGACGTCGTGGCCCTTGCCAATCATCTGGGTGCCTACCAGGATGTCAATCTCCCCCGATGCCAGGCGCTGGAGGATCCGCTCGGCAGCCCGCCAGGTTCCGGTCGTGTCGCGGTCCATGCGGTCCACGCGGGCCTTGGGAAAGCGCTCGCGCACGGCTGCTTCCAACTGCTGGGTTCCGAAACCCAGGTACCGCAGACGGGCGCCGCGACACTCCGGGCACTCGGCCGGCGGTCGGCGCTCGAAGTCGCAGGTGTGACAGCGCAGCCGGTCGCGGGCCGCATGGAACGTGAGGGAGATGCTGCAGCGCGGGCATTCCAGGGTCGCGCCACATTCTTCGCACAGGAGCAGGGTCGAGAAGCCGCGCCGGTTGAGAAACAGAAGCGATTGTTCCCCCCGATCGAGCCGCTGGGCGATGGCATCGCAGAGCGAGGGAGAGAGGAGTCGCTCGCCACCGTCCACCCGGCGAAGATCCACGATCTCGACCCGCGGAAGCGGGCGCGCCTCGATCCGTTCCGGCAAACGGGCGAGCGCGTAGCGGCCCGTCCGGGCGCGCTCGAAGCTCTCCAGGGAGGGCGTCGCGGACCCCAGGATCACGGGCGCGCCCAGCAGTTTCGCACGCATGATGGCCACATCCCGGCCGTGGTACCGCGGAGTCTCCTCCTGCTTGTACGAGGGGTCGTGCTCCTCGTCCACGACCACGATCCCCAGGCGGGGAAGCGGGGCGAAAACGGCGGAGCGCGCGCCTACGACGATGTCCGCCTGACCGGCCTTGATGCGGCGCCAGGCATCGAAGCGCTCCCCACCCTTGAGGCCGCTGTGCAGGAGCGCCACCCGGCCGCCGAAGCGGGCCAGGAACCGCTGGGCGGCGAGCGGCGTGAGGGAGATCTCGGGAACCAGCACCAGAGCCTGCCGCCTTTGCGCCAACGCTTCCTGGATGGCCTGGAGGTACACCTCGGTCTTCCCGGACCCGGTGACACCGTGGAGCAGGATGGGAAGGAAGCGCCGCTCCGAGAGGTTCTGTCGGATGAGGTCCAGCGCCTCGGCCTGGCTCGGGGCGAGCGCTTTGGGGGCATCGCTCGGCTCGGAGGCTCCCGCGAAGGGATCCCGGGTGACCTCGACGCTGCGCACGCAGACGAGACCGCCACGGATCAGTGCCGCCAGCGCGGTTGGGTTTCCCGCCGCGGCCTCCGCGCGAGGAAGGCCGTTCGGCGCCGCAGCCACCACCTGCAGGATGGCCCGTTGTCTGACCGCGCGCGACGGCAGGGAAACCGTCTCGGGATCCACGCCGGGGGCAAGGCTGCAATAACTCGCCGACAATGGCCGGACACGGGGACGCCGAATTTCCGCTGCGACGACCAGCAATCCGCGCCGGGACAGGGCGTGAATATGGGCCTCGGCGTTCGCCCACTGCCGTTTCAGGGTGCTGATCGGGGTGCCGTCCCGATCGCGAACACAGGCCAGGAAATCCCGTTCGCCCGGCCGCAGACCCCCGTGTCGATCCAGGACCGCCCGGCCCATCCCGGTCAGGCTCACCACCCGTCGCGTGAGCGAATCGATTCCCGGCGGGAGCGCCGTGCGGATCACCTCGCCCCACGGGCAAAGATAGTACTCCGCCACCCAGCGCGTCAGGGCAAGGATGTGCTCGTCCAAGAGCGGTTCCGCATCCAGGATCTCGCGCAGCTCCTTGGTCTCCGCGACGGGCGCGCGGTCGCGGGTTCCCACGAGGTACCCGGTGACGGTCCGGCGCCCCAGAGGCGCCAGGACGCGCTTCCCGGGCGCGGCGAGTTCTCGCCAGGCATCCGGAACGCGATAGGTGAGCGCGGTATCCATCGAGGCGGGAAAAACCACATCGGCAAAGGCGGGCGGGGTGTGCGTCATGGCTCGGCGGCGACGACCGGGCTCAACCGGTTTGGTCCTGCTGCATGTGGCGCAGGAGGAACTTCATGTCCTCCCACACGGTCTTCTTCTCGCTGGGATTGCGCAGCAGGAATGCCGGATGGAACGTCGGCAGCAGCGGGATCCCGTGGAAATCGTGAAACCGCCCGCGCAGACGCGAGATCGGTTCCTTGGTTTGCAGGAGGGTCTGCGTTGCGGGTCCCCCCAAGGCGCAGATGTATTTCGGGTCGATGGCCAGGAGCTGCTGCAGCAGAAAGGGCTGGCAGGCCACGATTTCGTCCGCTTCCGGCGTCCGGTTGTTGGGCGGGCGACACTTGATGATGTTGCAGATGTACACGTCTTCGCGTCGCATCCCCATGGCCTCGATGATCTTGGTGAGGAGCTGGCCCGCCCGGCCGACGAAGGGCTCCCCCTGCGCGTCCTCGTCGGCGCCCGGCGCCTCGCCGACGAACACCAGGCGAGCACTCGGGTTGCCGACGCCGAACACGATCTGCGTGCGATGGGCGTGCAGCTTGCACCGGGTGCATTCGCCCAGTTCCCCGCGCACGCCTTCCAGTGTCGGGCGCGACGGGGCCGGTGCTGCCGGGAGCTCGGGCCAGCGCAGCTCCGCACGCTCCAGTCCCAGCGCTCGTTGCAGGGCCAAGTATTCCCGCACCTGACCGGCGATGTCGCACAGCTCCTGTCGCGGATCCGTGTCCATTCCGTTCCCGTTCTGCCTTCAGGCGTGAAGGGCGCTCATGACTTCTTGTGCAGGAGGTCCGCCACGCGGTCCAGGATGCGATCTGCGACCTCTCGCTTCGACAGCAGCGGCAATTCCTCGATGCCGGCCGAGGCGTCGAGGATCGTGACCACGTTGGTATCCACGTCGAAGCCCGCGCCGGGCCCGCTCACATCGTTGGCCACCACGAGGTCCAGATGCTTGCGATCGAGCTTCTTGCGGGCGTTGGCGACAAGATCGTCGGTCTCGGCGGCGAAGCCGACCACGATCCGATTCCCCTTCCGCTCGCCGATCTCGGCCAGGATGTCCGGCGTTGGCTCCAGCGGGACCTCGGAAAGGACGTCCTCTTTCTTGAGCTTCCGATCCGCCCGCCGCTTCGGCCGATAGTCGGCGACGGCCGCTGCCTTGATGACCACGTGCGCGATCTCGAGCTTGGCCAGGACGGCGCGGAGCATCTCCTCGGCGGTTTCCACATGGATCGTCTCCGCCGTGGCGGGCGGCGCGAGGGCGGTGGGGCCGCTCACCAGGATGACGTGGGCGCCGCGGGCCGCCGCCGCCTCGGCGATGGCATAGCCCATCTTGCCCGACGAGCGGTTGGACAGAAAACGCACCGGGTCCAGCGGCTCGCGCGTGGGTCCGGCGGTGACCAGGACCACCCGTCCGGCCAGATCCCCCTTGGGGGCCAGGAGCCGCTCGATGACACCGAGAATCGCCGACAGCTCCGCGAGTCGCCCGCGGCCGACCAGACCGGAGGCCAGCGGTCCCGTGTCCGGTTCGACGACATGGACGCCCCGGTCGCGCAGGCGCCGCAGATTTTCCTGGAGGGCCGGGTGCTCGAACATGTCGCAATCCATGGCGGGGGCGAGCACGACCGGGCACCGGCTGGCCAGGTAGATGCAGCTCAGGAAATCGTCGGCCAGCCCCAGCGCCAGCCGGGCGATGGTGCGGGCCGTGGCTGGCGCCACGACGAGCAGATCGGCGCGCTGGGTTGCCTCGATATGGCCGATACGGTGGCTGTACGCGAGCGACCACATGTCCAAGAGGACCGGCTGTCGAGTGAGGGTCTCGAAGGTCAAAGGCGCGACGAACTTGGTCGCCCCCTCGGTCATGACGACCTGAACCTCGGCGCCGGTCGCGGTGAGCAGGCGAAGCAGTTCCACGGCCTTGTAGGCCGCGATGCTCCCCGTGACGCCGAGCAGGATCCGCTTGCCCTTCAGCTCCATCTCGCGACTCCCTCGCTTTCGGACGTCGTCAGACTTGTCGGGTGCCGCCGTCGAGGAACATGCCGACCGCCTGTCTGGGCTGGACGCCGACCACGTCGGCCACCGGTTGGCACTTGATGGTGAACAGGCAGAAGATCTCCGCGTCCAGCGCCGCGCGGTGCTCGGAGAACACATAGTAGTTCGCCTGGCCCTTGGCAACGATCAATAGCGCCGTCCGCAGCGCCTCGCGAAGTTCGGGCGATGCCTCCTCCCAGGAGATGCCCAGCGTGTCCGGACCCGTCTGGATCAACCGGTCGACGGCGCGATCCAGGCCGACGGCCCGGCCGTCCTCCATCGTGGCGTCGGACGTGATCGGGCCGCCGCGCAGGGCGGAGGTGACGTGGCAGCCGTGGCGGCGGATCTCGCGGATGAAAAGCGTGTCCAGGGCGATCTCGCCGACGTTGTCGTGGATGTACAGCACGGGCGTCTTGGCCAGGATGCGCTCGTACAGCGCATCCACCTGGTCCTTGGCCATGCCGCGGTCCACGTAGGACTGCAGGTGCCGGAGCATCCCGTCCGGCTCGAAGGCGTAGCCGATTCCCACGGTTCGCGTATCCAGGCTGTTTCCCGCCAGGGCCCAGAGGGCCAGGAAGCGGAAACGGCGGAGCCCTTCAAGCTCCTCGGCCTGCGCCCGGACCCATTCGGCCAGTTGCATGGCCGTGCGGTTCAGCTGGCTCCGGTTCTCCGCAAAGGGCACCGGAACGCCGGTGACCCGCTTCAGGATGCGGTGCACCTCGGTAATGTAGTAGGAGGGCACGCGGTCGTGCCCGAAGGTCTCCGCCAGGAACCGCATGGAGTCGGCGGCAACTCGAAGCTGCGCGGTGGGGTCCGAGGCGACCTGCTGCGCCGCCGCATACACGTCGCCGAGGACACAGGTCAGACACGCGGGGACCGCTCTCATCGTCGCGCCTCCGGCGGCACGAAGTCGTCGGGGACATGGTTCAGGGGACGCCGCCCGCCGCCGACGGCCGGGGCGGTCCGAATGGCGAGGGCGATGTAATCCTGCGCCGTGGCGACGGCTTCCGGCACGTCGAGCCCTTTCGCCAAGCCCGATGCGATGGCCGAGGAGAGCGTGCAGCCCGTGCCGTGGAACTCCCCGACGATCCGAGCGCTCTCCCGTCGCGCGAACTCGCGGCCGTCGAAGAGGAGATCGGTCACGCGATCGCCCGGCAAGTGTCCGCCCTTGATCAGCACGTAACGGGGTCCCATGCCGTGAATGGCCCGGGCCGCCTCCTCCATCTCCCGGAGCGTCCGGATCTTGCGCTCGCAGAGATAGGACGCCTCGTCCAGGTTGGGAGTCGCCACCGTGGCCAGCGGGAACATGTGCGTCCGCATCACCGGCGCCGCCTCGTGCTGCATAAGCGTGTCGCCGCTGGCCGCGATCATGACGGGATCCACGACGACGTTGGTCAGGTCGTACTCGCGCAGGATGCCGGCCACCGTTCGGATGATATTCCCGGTTGCGAGCATCCCCGTCTTCACCGCGTCCGCCCCGATGTCTTCGAGCACGGCGCGGAGTTGCGCGGCGATGAAGTCGGTGGTGGGGAGCTCCACGGCGCGGACGCCGCACGTGTTCTGCGCCGTGAGGCCCGTGAGGACCGACAACCCGAAGACCCGGAAGGCGGTGAACGTCTTCAGGTCGGCTTGTATGCCGGCACCGCCGCCCGAATCCGAACCGGCGATGGTCAACGCCTTCGGCATGCGCCGCTCGGTCATCCCGTCGTTCCTAACGGGCCGCTGAAAAAGGCCCATCTACTCTCCGGATCGTTTCTTCTCGGCCTGCATCCGCCCGCCGCCGGCGGGCTGCCCGCCCGCCGCCGCCGGTTTCCCGTACAGGCTGCTGTAGCGCTCGTAGCTTCCCAGGACCCGCTTCACGTAGTTGCGTGTCTCGGTATAGGGGATATCCTCGACGAACTCGACCTCGTCAGCGAACCCGTACCGCTGCAGCCAGCGCTGCACCGGCTGCCGCCCGGCGTTGTACGATGCCAATGTCAGGCTCAGGTTCTCGCCGAAGTCCCGCAAGAGGTCGGCCAGATGATGCACGCCGATCCGGATGTTCACCTCCGGCGTCTCGAGGGAGGAGGGCGGGACGGGCGGGAGTCGGTGCTCGCGGGACGTGAGGTCCGCCGTGTGCGGCATGAGCTGCATGAGTCCCCGCGCCCCCGCGCGGGAGAACGCCTGTGGGGCGAAGGCGCTCTCCTCGCGGATCAGCGCCAGCACCAGGTGCGGATCGATCGAGCGCTCGCCGGCGTGCCGACGCACCGAATCGATGTGACCCAGGGGGTACGTGCACTGCCAAAACCCGGGAATCGGGGCCTGGCCGCCCTCCTGGACGAACAGGGGTCGCAGGATCCTGCTCCCGACCCACATGGCCTTGTCGTAGCGACCCAGGTCGAGGAACGCGCCGCAGGCTTCGGCCAATCCGGCCCGCTCGTCGGGCCGGGATCGCACGTGCTCGCTCCACTCTTCGGCCGCGTCGTCGGTCAGCCCGAGGCTGCGCAGGGCACGCGCCTTCCGGGCGTGAATTCCGTTGGCCCCGCCGGCCTGGAGCGGATGGGCCACCGGCGATGGAGGATTCGGCACAGCCTTCTTGGTCAACAACGCCAGGCGTTCCGTCGCCCGGAGGCGGTAATAGTACTGGTTCGGGCTGGTGTCCAGGAGAGTCCGGTACGCCTTGGCGGCCTCGGAAAGCTGCCTGGTGGCCTCCAGCGCGCGGCCGCGCCAGTAGAGCGCGGGCACGCGCCAGCGCGATCCCGGTTCGTCGGCCACGAGGCGTCCCCACGACGCGACCGCTGCCGGATACTCTTTCTTCTTGTACGCGAGCCAACCCTGAAGCCACAGGGCCACGTCCGTCCAGACGCCCTTGGGGTAGTCCCGAAGCAGGCGGGCGAGGTAGGCACGACTCCTGGCGATTTCCGCATTGTCGGCGGCATCCTGGGCGAGGAGGTAGAGCGCTTCCTCGCTCCGCCGCGTCCTCGGTTTGGCGTCGGCCACCAGGGTCAGATACTCGGCGAACTTCTCCGCGTTCCCGGCGCGGCCGGCGCTGCGCCCCAGCCAAAAGAGGGCCTCGGTCGACTCGGGCCGGGATCGCACGTGCTCGCTCCACTCTTCGGCCGCGT
>Ga0105090_10001251_pt1 | contig 13584 bp, 11 predicted proteins | sample PPLLak3March2015_FD_79110 | JGI IMG/M metagenome (GOLD analysis project Ga0105090, IMG submission 79110) | Freshwater sediment microbial communities from Prairie Pothole Lake near Jamestown, North Dakota, USA - PPLs Lake P7 Core (1) Depth... | ecosystem: Environmental > Aquatic > Freshwater >... | reverse complement strand
CGGGCGATCGCTTCCAGGCTGCCGGGGATCGGTTTCCACTCGGCCGGGGTCTTGACGAACTGAGCGGAATCGAAATTGATGACGCCGTCGCGGTCGAGGATGACGAGTTTCATGGGCTTCCCCTTCCGGGATTACGCCGACAGCCGGGAGATGTCGGCGACGCGGTTCATCGCCAGATGCAGCGTGGCCAGCAGGCCGAGACGGTTGACGCGCAGGGCGGCATCGTCCGTGTTGACCATGACGCCGTCGAAGAAGGCGTCCACCGGCGCGCGCAGGGCGGCCAGCGCGGTCAGCGCGGCGGTGTAGTCGCCGGCGGCGAAGGCGGCCTCGGCGCGCGGCGAGACCTTGGCCAGTGCATCATTGAGCGCGGTTTCGGCGGCTTCACGCAACAGCCCGGCGTCGACCTTCGCGGCGACGGCGCCTTCGACCTTCTTCAGGATGTTGCCGACACGTTTGTTGGCGGCGGCCAGCGCGGCGGCTTCCGGCAGCGCCGAGAAAGCGCGCACGGCGGCCAGGCGCTTCGGGATGTCGCCCAGGCGCTGCGGCCGCTGGCTGACCACGGCATCGACTTCCTGCGGCGTGTAGCCATGCTCGCGCAGGTTGCCGGCGAGGCGTTCGTAGATGAAGTCGGCAAGCGCCGATTCGTTGCCCGCGAAGCCGTCGACCGCGGCGAACGGGACGGCGGCGTTGGCGAGCAGTGCGACAAGCGGCAGGTCGAGGTCGTTCTCGGCAAGCATACGGATGATGCCCAGGGCATGGCGGCGCAGTGCGAATGGATCCTTGTCGCCGGTCGGGATCTGGCCGATGCCGAACATGCCGGTCAGCGTCTCCAGCTTGTCGGCCAGCGCAACGACCGTGCCGACCTGGCCGCGCGGCAGCGCGTCGCCGGCGAAGCGCGGCTTGTAGTGGTCCTCGATGGCATCGGCGACGTCGTCGGCCAGCCCGTCGTGGCGCGCGTAGTAGCGGCCCATGATGCCCTGCAGTTCGGGAAATTCGCCGACCATGTCGGTCAGCAGGTCAGCCTTGGCCAGCACTGCCGCCTGTTCGGCGTGCATTGCCAGCGTTTCGCCCCCAACCTGCTCGCCGATGGCGCGGGCGATCGCCGCGACGCGCTGCACGCGTTCGCCCTGGGTGCCCAGCCGGTTGTGATAGACGACTCGGCCGAGGCCGGCGACGCGCGATTCCAGCGACTTCCTGCGGTCCTTGTCGAAGAAGAACTTGGCGTCGGCCAAGCGTGGGCGGACGACGCGCTCGTTGCCGCCGATCACCGCGCTCGGGTCGGCCGGGGTGATGTTGGCAACGATGAGGAAGCGGTTGGTCAGCCGGCCGGCGGCGTCGAGCAGCGGGAAATACTTCTGGTTCGCCTTCATCGTCAGGATCAGGCATTCCTGCGGCACGGCGAGGAATTCTTCCTCGAACTGGCCGATCAGCACGTTCGGGCGTTCGACCAGGGCGGTGACTTCGTCGAGCAGGGCGTCGTCGTCGATTGGCTTGCCACCAGCCCGGGCGGCGGCGGCTTCGAGCTGGCGGGCGATCTCGGCGCGACGCTCGGCGAACGAGGCGATCACCGCGCCATCGTTCTTCAGCGTCGCGGCGTAGCTGTCGGCATCGGCGAAGACGACCGGATCGATTGTCGCCTCGAAGCGGTGGCCCTGCGTTTCGCGACCCGCGGCGAGGCCGAGCACGGAAACCGGGACGACCTCGGCGCCATGCAGCGCGACCAGCTTGTGCGCCGGGCGGACGAAGTTCACGGTGGCCCAGCCGTCGGCCAGCTGGTAGGTCATGACCTTGGGAATCGGCAGCGCGGCGAGCGTCGCTTCCAGCGCCTTCTGCAAGCCCTCGGCGAGCGTCGCGCCCCTGGCCAGGCTGTCGTAGAACAGCGCCTCGGCCTTGCCGTCGCTCTCGTGGCGCAGCGTCGGGATGACCGCGGCGACGGCATCGCCCGCGACGCCCAGCGCGGCGAGCTTCTTGACCAGCGCCGGCGTCGCGTTGCCGGCGGCGTCGAGGCCGACGGCGACCGGCATCAGTTTCTGCACCACCGGCCGATCGGCGGCGACGGCGGCAACATCGCTGACGTGCGCTGCCAGGCGGCGCGGCGACGCGTAGGCGGTGACGGTTGCGGTCGACGGCGCCAGGCCGGCATTTTTCAGCGAACCCGCCAGCGTGGTGGCGAATGCCTCGCCGAGCTTCTTCAGTGCCTTGGGTGGCAGTTCCTCGACGAAGAGTTCAACGAGAAGGTTTTTCGACGACATATCAGGCGGCTTTCTTTTCGATCTGGGCGAGAACTTCGGCGGCCCACTCCTGTGGCGCCATCGGGAAGCCGAGGCGGGCGCGGCTGTCGAGGTAGGCTTGCGCGACGGCGCGGGCCAGGTTGCGGATGCGGCCGATGTAGGCGGCGCGTTCGGTGACCGAGATGGCGCCGCGCGCATCGAGCAGGTTGAAGGTGTGCGCCGCCTTGAGCACCTGCTCGTAGGCCGGCAGCGACAACTTGTTGCCCATCAGGTGCTGCGCCTGCTTCTCGTGCGCGGAAAAGGCGGTGAACAGGAAGTCGGGGTCCGAATGCTCGAAGTTGTAGGCCGACTGCTCGACCTCGTTCTGGTGATAGACGTCGCCGTAGGTCAGGCTGCCTGTCCAGGTCAGGTCGAAGACGTTCTCGACACCCTGCAGGTACATGGCGAGGCGCTCGATGCCGTAGGTGATTTCGCCGGTGATCGGCTTGCAGTCGATGCCGCCGACCTGCTGGAAGTAGGTGAACTGCGTCACTTCCATGCCGTTCATCCAGACTTCCCAGCCCAGGCCCCAGGCGCCCAGGGTCGGGTTTTCCCAGTCGTCCTCGACGAAGCGGACGTCGTTCTGCTTCAGGTCGAAACCGAGGGCTTCGAGCGAGCCGAGGTAGAGCTCGAGGATGTCCTCGGGCGCCGGCTTGAGCACCACCTGATACTGGTAGTAGTGCTGCATGCGGTTCGGGTTCTCGCCATAGCGGCCATCCTTGGGGCGGCGCGACGGCTGCACGTAGGCGGCCTTCCACGGCTCGGGGCCGATGGCGCGCAGGAAGGTGGCGGTATGGCTGGTACCAGCGCCGACTTCCATGTCGTAGGGCTGGAGCAGGGCACAGCCGTGCCTGGCCCAGTATTCCTCCAGGCACAGGATGACTTCCTGGAAGGTCGGCTTGCTGCCGGGTTTGAGCGGAGACGCATGCCCGCCGGCGGGGGGGGCGGCGGAGCCGGAAACGGGTTGGTTGCTGGTGCTCATCTGGCGCACTCGTCAGGATTCTGAAACGCCCGATTTTACTTGCTTTTGCCACCGGCGGCGCGGAACGAAGCCGGCCGTCCGCTGTCTCCGATGGCATCGGATCGCAACGGAAGGGAAAACTCATGAACGAAACCGCAAGCCCCGCCATCGCCACGCTGGCCGGCGGCTGTTTCTGGTGCCTGGAGGCCGCCTTCGAGCAGCTCGACGGCGTCGTCGCGGTGTTGCCCGGCTACATGGGCGGGCACGATCCGGCGCCGACCTACGAGAAGGTCTGCCGTGGCGACAGCGGCCATGCCGAAGTCGTGCAGATCCGTTTCGACCCGGCGAAGATCAGCTACGAAACGCTGCTCGACGTGTTCTTCGCGATCCACGATCCGACGACGCCGAACCGCCAGGGGCACGATGTCGGCACGCAGTACCGCTCGGCGATCTTCCACCACGACGCGGCGCAGGAGGCTGCGGCGCGGGCGGCGATCGCCCGCCTCGACGCCGAAGGCGTCTGGCCGGGGCAGATAGTCACCGAAGTGACGTCGGCCGGGCCGTTCTTCGCGGCGGAGGAATACCACCACCGCTACTTCCGCCGCAATCCGTACCAGGGCTACTGCATGGCCGTCGTCGCGCCCAAGGCAGGCAAGGTCCGGCGCAGCTTCGCCGCGCTGCTCAAGGCGGATCCGGATTAGTCGGCGGCGCGACGCCGCCAGCAGACGATCAGCGCCAGCGCTGCGAGGGCAAGGAAACCGAGGTTGCCGGTACGGGCATAGGGCGTCATGCCGGCGTAAGCGCGTACTTCGCTCAACAGCACCCCTTGCGTGAAGGGGGGCAGGGCGGCCTGGATGCTGCCGTCGGGCGCGATGACGGCGGTCATCCCGGTATTGGTCGCGCGCAGCATCGGCCGGCCGGTTTCGACCGCGCGCATGCGCGCGATCTGCAGGTGTTGCGGCTGCGCCAGCGAACGGCCGAACCAGGCGGTGTTGGAGAGGTTGGCGAGGATGCCGGCCTGCGGCAGCGCGCGGATGATCTCTTCGCCGAAAACGTCCTCGTAGCAGATGTTGACCGCAACCCTCCGCCCGGCGACCTCCAGCGGCGCCTGCACCGCCGGCCCGCGCGAGAACGACGACATCGGGATGTTGGCGTGCGCCATGAACCAGGCGAAGCCGGGCGGGATGAATTCGCCGAAGGGCACCAGGTGGCGCTTGCTGTAGGTCTGGATCGGCGAGACGCCGAGGCTGACGGCACCGTTCCAGTAGGATTCGCGTTCGCCCAGCAGGGTGCCGGCGATCAGGTCGCCGCCGTGGGCGCGCACGGCCTTGTTCAGGGCGTCCACGTAGCGCGGCGGCAGGCTGTTGAAGAAGCTTGGCAGCGCTGTCTCGGGCAACAGCGTCAACTGGGCCGGATTCTGCTCGATCAGTTCGAGGTAAAGGTTCAGCGTGTGCAGGAAGGCGGCCGGGTTGAACTTCATTTCCTGCGGCACGTTGCCCTGGATCAGCGCGACGCTGACCGGGGCGCCGACCGGTTCCGTCCAGTGAACCTGGCGCAGGCCGAAGCCGGCGAGCGCCAACACGGCGACGACGGCCACTCCGACCCGCCAGCGCAGCAGCGCTGCGCCGGCCAGTGCGACGAGCAGCGACAGTCCGTGCACGCCAAGCAGCGGCGCGAAGCCAGCGAGCGGGCTGGGCGGCGCCTGCGAGTAGCCGACGGCAAGCCACGGGAAGCCGGTGAAAATCCAGCTGCGCAGCCAGTCGACCGCAGCGATCAGCACGGCAAAGAACAGTACCTGCTGCCAGAAGCGGACGGACTGCCAGCGTTTGAAAGCCCAGCCGGCGAGCATCGGGAAGAGCGCCATCACGGTGCAGAACAGGAAGGCGGCGATGCCGGCCAGCCACCACGGCATGCCGCCGAAGACCGAAAGGCTGACATAGACCCACGAAACGCCGGTCAGGAAAAAGCCGAGGCCGAAGGCCAGCCCGGTCAGCGCCCCTTCGCGCGGTGAGCCGGCGCGCAGCAGCAATGCGAAGAAACCGCCCCAGACCAACGGCGCCAGCCAGAACAATTCGAGCGGGGCGAAGCACGCGACCCCGGCGATGCCGAGCAGCACGGCGACGCCGAAGCGCGCTGCCAGCCGCTCAGGCAAGCATATCTGCGTCATTGGTGTGCGCCTTCTTGACCTGACAGCGACCGGCAGAGTTCAGGCGTTCGCGTAGCCCCGGGTTGCTGTCACTGTCCATGATATCTAGGTAGCGTAGGGATCGGCATACCCGAGCGTCGCCAGAATCCGGGTTTCCTCGGCTTCCATCGTTTCGGCATCGGCATCGTTGTCGTGGTCGCGGCCCTGCAGGTGGAGCATGCCGTGCACCGTCAGGTGGGCGTAGTGCACCAGCGGCGGCTTGCCCTGTTCGGCCGCCTCGCGGGCGACGACGGCCGGGCAGATGACGAGGTCGCCAACGACCGCGGGTTGGCTCTCGTAGGGGAAGGACAGCACGTTGGTCGCGTAGTCCTTGCCGCGGTAGTCGCGGTTGAGCGCGCGGCCTTCGTCAGCGTCGACCAGCCGGATCGTCACCTGGCCGCTACCGGCCAGCGCCGCGCGTGCCCAGCGCCGGAAATCCGCGCGCACGGGCAAGCCGGCCCGGCCGCCGGCATATTGCACCGAGAGATCAAGTCGCCTGCTTGCTTTGCGCTTCATAGGCGGCGACGATACGGGCGACCAGCGGGTGGCGCACGACGTCCTCCTTGAGGAATTCGGTGAAGGCGAGGCCGCGCACGCCTTGCAGGATCTCGAACGCTTCGCGCAGGCCGCTCTTCTGCCCCTTGGGCAGGTCGATCTGCGTGATGTCGCCGGTGACCACGGCCTTGGCGCCGATGCCGATGCGGGTCAGGAACATCTTCATCTGCTCCGGCGTCGTGTTCTGCGCCTCGTCGAGGATGATGAAGGCGTGGTTCAGCGTGCGGCCGCGCATGAAGGCGAGCGGCGCGATCTCGATCGCATTCTTCTCGTACAGCTTGGCGACGCGGTCGTGGCCCATCAAGTCGTAGAGCGCGTCGTAGAGCGGGCGCAGGTAGGGGTCGATCTTCTGCGCCAAGTCGCCGGGCAGGAAACCGAGGCGCTCGCCGGCCTCGACCGCGGGGCGGGTCAGGATGATGCGTTCGACCAGGTCGCGCTCGAAAGCGTCGACCGCCGAGGCGACGGCGAGGTAGGTCTTGCCGGTGCCGGCGGGGCCGATGCCGAAGGTGATGTCGTGCTCCTGGATCGCCTTCAGGTAGGCGACCTGGCGCGGCGTGCGTCCGTGCAGCTCGGCCTTGCGTGTGACCAGTTGCGGGCCGTCGACCGGGCCTTCGGCGCCGCGTGAGATGCGCCGAACCGGCGCCTTGGTCAGCTCGATGATGCCGAGCTGGATCGCGTCCACCGACAGCGGCGCGCTTGCCATGCCGTAGAAGTGGCGGATGCCGTCGGCGGCAAGCCGGGAATTGTCGCCGGCGATGGAGAAGCGCTCGTTGCGGCGGCGGATGACGACGTCGAAGCCGGCCTCGATCTGCCGGATGTTCTCGTCGAGCGGCCCGCACAGGTTGGCCAGCAAGGTGTTGTCGACCGGCGCCAGCGCGATGTCGAAGGTCCTCGCCGCAGCCGGACGGCGGGCCGCCGGCTGTGGCTTGTCGTGGGTTTCCCTAGTCTTCGCGGATGACAATTTCGCCCCTCAGGCTGTGCGGCAGCGCCGCAGTGATGCGGACATCGACGAAGGTGTCGATCAGCCGGCGATTGCCGACGAAGTTCACGACGCGGTTGTTGTCGGTGCGCCCGGCCAGTTCCGTGGCGTCCTTCTTCGCCGCGCCCTCGACCAGCACGCGCTGGATGCTGCCGACCATCGCCTGGCTGATGACCTGCGCCTGCTCCTCGATGCGTTTCTGCAGGCGGGTCAGGCGGGCGGACTTGACGTCGGCCGGCGTCGCATCGTCGAGTTCGAGCGCCGGCGTGCCGGGACGCGGGCTGTAAATGAAAGAGAACGAAGCGTCGAAGCCGACCTCGTCGATCAGCTTCATCGTCTTCTCGAAATCCTCGTCGGTCTCGCCGGGGAAGCCGACGATGAAATCGCTGGAGAGCGAAATGTCCGGCCGCGCCGCCCGCAGCTTCCGGATGATCGACTTGTATTCAATGGCCGTGTAGCCCCGCTTCATCGCCGCCAGTACGCGGTCGGAACCGGCCTGCACCGGCAGGTGCAGGTGCGACACCAGCTTGGGCACCTTGAGGTAGGTGTCGAACAGGCGCTGCGTCATCTCGCGCGGATGCGAGGTCGTGTAGCGGATGCGCTCGATGCCCGGCACCTCGGCGATGTACTCGATGAGCAGCGCGAGGTCGGCCTTCTCGTCGCTGTCCGCCATTTCGCCGCGATAGGCATTGACGTTCTGGCCAAGCAGGGTCACTTCGCCGACGCCTTGTGCGGCGAGGCCGGCGACTTCGGTCAACACGTCGTCAAACGGGCGCGACACCTCGCCGCCGCGCGTGTAGGGCACGATGCAGAAGGTGCAGAACTTCGAGCAGCCTTCCATGATCGACACGAAGGCCGAGGCGCCCTTCACCTCGGCGGGCGGCATCGCGTCGAACTTCTCGATTTCCGGGAAGGAGACATCGACCGCCGCCTTGCCCCTGGCCTTGCGTTCGGCAATCAGTTGCGGCAGCCGGTGCAGTGTCTGCGGGCCGAAGACGATATCGACGTAGGGTGCGCGGGCGACGATGGCATCGCCCTCCTGGCTGGCGACGCAGCCGCCGACGCCGATTACGAGGTCCGGGTTGAGCTTTTTCAGGTGGCGGACCCGGCCGAGGTCGTGGAACACCTTCTCCTGCGCCTTCTCGCGCACCGAGCAGGTGTTGAACAGGATGATGTCGGCCTCTTCCGGCTTGTTGGTCCTGACGACGCCTTCGGCGGCGTGGAGCACGTCGGCCATCTTGTCCGAATCGTACTCATTCATCTGGCACCCGAAGGTGCGGATGAACAGTTTCTTGGGCATGGGGGATACGCTAGAAATCGTTGGCTGCCGCTTCGGCAGGCGCCCGGCGGAAAAGTTGCACATTATACGCGTTGACCGCGCCACCGCCGGCCAACTATAATCCGCGCCCTTGAGGCGTGGTGATGTAGCTCAGTCGGTTAGAGCGATGGATTCATAACCCATAGGTCGGTGGTTCAATTCCACCCATCACCACCACAGTTTGAAAAACGGAGCCCGGCCGAAACGCCGGGCTCCGTCGTTTTCCCTTCGTTGCAGCGCTCGGCTCAGTATCGCGAGCACTCGATGACGAAATCGGTGGCCCGCCGGTCGTCGTATTTTGCCGGCACGCGGATGCTCACCTTGGCGACGCCGGCGAGGCCGGTGCCCATGCCGCTGCCGACTTTCAGGCCGTCGATCGCGGCGCTGCACTGGATGGCGGGCCAGTCGGTGGCGAAGGTCAGGCTGAGGACGTCGCCGTACTTGTCCGCATTGGTGAGCTGGTAGCTGCTGCCGACCCCTTTTTGGACAGCCTTCTGGCCGGCCTTCTGACCACCGGAGGAAGAGCAGGCAAACAGCGACAGCACGCTCAACAACATAACCAGGCTTTTCATTCGCGTTCCTTTTCTCGGACAATGGCGGCCAATGGAGTGTCCATGGCCGACATTGTCCGTCCATCTACGGTGCCCGACAAGGGCGACGCCAACGGGCGGCGCGTCGTTCAGGTTGCGAGAAAGAAAATGGCCCACGATCTCTCGTGGGCCATCGTCACTTCTGGTGGGCCCGCAGGGGCTCGAACCCTGGACCAAAGGATTATGAGTCCTCTGCTCTAACCAACTGAGCTACAGGCCCGCAAGACTAATTGCCGTTCTGGTCGAGGAAGCTGCGCAATTTGTCGGAACGGCTCGGGTGGCGCAGCTTGCGCAGCGCCTTGGCTTCTATCTGGCGGATGCGCTCGCGGGTGACGTCGAACTGCTTGCCGACTTCTTCAAGCGTGTGGTCGGTGTTCATTTCGATGCCGAAGCGCATGCGCAGGACCTTGGCTTCCCGTGTGGTGAGCGTGTCGAGGATGTCCTTGGTCACGCCGCGCAGGCTGGAATACATGGCTGCGTCGGCCGGGGCGAGGGTGGACTGGTCCTCGATGAAGTCGCCGAGGTGGGAGTCGTCGTCGTCGCCGATCGGGGTTTCCATGGAGATGGGCTCCTTGGAAATCTTCATGATCTTGCGGATCTTGTCCTCGGGCATGTCCATCTTGCGAGCCAGCGTCGCGGGATCGGGCTCGGCGCCGGTTTCCTGCAGGATCTGGCGGCTGATCCGGTTCATCTTGTTGATCGTCTCGATCATGTGCACCGGGATGCGGATGGTCCGTGCCTGGTCGGCGATCGAGCGGGTGATGGCCTGGCGGATCCACCACGTGGCGTAGGTCGAGAACTTGTAGCCGCGACGGTATTCGAACTTGTCCACCGCCTTCATCAGGCCGATGTTGCCTTCCTGGATCAGGTCAAGGAACTGCAGGCCGCGATTGGTGTACTTCTTGGCGATCGAGATGACCAGGCGCAGGTTGGCCTCGGTCATTTCGCGCTTGGCACGGCGTGCCTTGGCTTCGCCCGTGGACATCTGCTTGTTGATGTCCTTGAGATCCTTCAGCGGGATGCCGATATGCTCCTGCAGGGCGATCAGCTTCTTCTGCTCCTCCTTGATGTCGGGTGCGTTGCGCGTCAGGATGGCGACGTAGGTCTTGGGCGCAGCGGCGATCTCGGCGTCGACCCAGGCGAGATTGGTCTCGTTGCCGGGGAAGACATGGATGAAATGCGGGCGCGGCATCTTGACCCGATCCACGCAGATCTGCTGGATCTTGCGTTCCGACGAGCGCACCTGATCGACCATGCTGCGCACGCTGTCGCACATCCGTTCGATCGAGCGCGAGGTGAAGCGGATGTTCATCAGCTCGTCGGAAATCTGCTGGCGCAGCTTGAGGTAGGCCTTGTCCTGCGAACCCTTGGTGGCGAGCGAACGCTGCATCCTGAGGTGCAGACCCTTGATCGTGGCGAAGCGCTCCAGCGCATCCATCTTCAGCTGCAGCAGCGAAGCGGAAACGGCGGCGGCGCCGCCATCGTCCTCGGTTTCTTCTTCCTCGGCTTCCTCGGTCTCTTCCGGCAGTTCAGCGGCGGGGACGGCTACGTGAGCGTTGAGGTCGATCAGGCCATCGACCAGTTCGTCGATGCGCATTTCGTCTGCTTCGACCCGGGCAGCCGTGTCGATGATGTCGGCGATCGTCGTCGGGCAGGCGGAAATCGCCTGCACCATGTGCTTGAGGCCGTCCTCGATGCGCTTGGCGATCTCGATTTCGCCCTCGCGGGTGAGCAGTTCGACCGAGCCCATTTCGCGCATGTACATGCGGACCGGGTCGGTGGTGCGGCCGAACTCGGAATCGACGGTGGACAGCGCCTGCTCGGCCTGCGCTTCGACTTCCTCGTCGTCAGCGGCGACGGCGGCGGTGTCGGACATCAGCAGGTCTTCGGCGGCCGGGGCTTCGTCGAAGACCTGGATGCTCATTTCGCTGAAGGTGGAGATGATCGCTTCGATGCTCTCGGCGTCGACGACGTCGTCCGGCAGGTGGTCGTTGATCTCGGCGTAGGTCAGGTAGCCGCGTTCCTTGCCGAGCTTGATCAGGTTCTTCAGGCGCGTCTTGCGCGCTTCGGCGTCGAGCGGGGCCGGCGCCTCGGTCAGCGCGCCTTCGAGCAACGCCTTCTCCGCGGCCTTCTCGCGTGCCTTGCTGACACGTGCCTTTGGAGCTTCCTTAGCGGTGATGTCTTTTGCCTTGACCATGACCACGACCCATAGAATTTAAGAAAACCGCAGATTGTACCATAACTCAGCCTCGATTTCCGCGGTTGGCGAGCAGGTCGACATAGGCCCGCTTTTCCTCCGGCGTCAGGCCCGTGACGCCGAGCTGTTGCACCCTGGCCTGGAGTTCGGCGAAGGCGCGCTTCTGGCCGCTTTCCTGCAGCTTGTCGAGCGTCGCACCAAACTCGGCTTCTGCTTCACCTTCGTCAAACGGCTGGGCGAGAAGTTCCGAGGCCGCGTTCTCGATCATCGCTTCTTCCGGCAGCCCGCGCAGCTTCTCGCGCAGCGCGGCATAGCCGGGCACCTCGCCGGCGGCTGCGACGAGCGCGTGCAGGCGGACGAGGGCGGGGCGCTCGGGGGTGTCGGGCAGCAGCGCGAGCGGCAGCGCGGCGGCCAGTTGCGGCCGGTGCAGCACCAGGCGCAGCAGGTTGCGGGTCAGCGACGGCGCCGCCCGCCTCGCTTTCGCTGGCGCGGCCGGCGCATACGACTTCAGTTCGCACAGGCGCTCGACTTCGCCCTGGACAAAGCCGCTTGCCTCGGCCAGCCGCTTGACCAGTTGCAGGCGGAGCAGCGGTGTCGGCAGCCTGAGCAGCAGCGGCTTGGCTTCGTAGATGAGCTGCGCCTTGCCTTCCGAGCTGGTCAGGTCGCAACGCTGGGCGAGTTCGCGCAGCAGGAAGTCGGAAAGCGGCATCGCTTCCTTGACCAGGCGCAGGAATTCAGCCTTGCCGTGGGTGCGGATGAAGCTGTCGGGATCGTCCTCGGCGGGCAGAAAGACGAAGCCGAGCCGCTTGTTGTCGGCGAGCGCCTCGAGCGAGTTCTCGAGCGCCCGCCAAGCGGCCTTGCGGCCGGCAGCGTCGCCATCGAAACAGAAGACGATGCGGTCGACCTGGCGCAGCAGCTTGGTTACGTGCGTCGCGGTGGTTGCCGTGCCGAGCGTCGCGACCGCATTGCCGACCCCGTTCTGGGCCAGCGCGATGACGTCCATGTAGCCTTCGGTGACGATCGCGGTGTCGGTCTCGCGCAGCGCCTGGCGCGCCTGCGGCAGGCCGAACAGTTCGCGGCCCTTCTCGAAGAGCGGAGTTTCCGGCGAGTTCAGGTATTTCGGCTCGCCCTGGTCGATGATGCGCCCGCCGAAGGCGATGATGTCGCCCTTGGGGTTGACGATGGGGATCATCAGGCGGTCGCGGAAGCGGTCGTAGCGGCGCCCCGCTTCGTTGTCGATGACCAGCCCGGCGAGCTTCACTTCGTCCGCGGCGTAGTCGGGGAAGACGGCTTGCAGGTTCTGCCAGCCGTCCGGCGCATAGCCGATGCCGAAGCGCGCAGCGATCTCGCCGGATAGGCCGCGCTTCTTGCAATAGTCGATGGCGCGCGGCGAGTGCTTCAACTGGTCCTTGTACCAGGCGGCGGCGCGAGCCATCGTGTCGATCAGCGCGCGTGCCTGGCCGGGCCTGTCGTCGTCGAAGCCGCGCCCTTCACTCTCCGGCACCTGCATGCCGGCGCGGCCGGCGAGTTCCTTGACCGCGTCGATGAAGCCGATGCCCTGGTATTCCATGACGAAGCCGATCGCCGTGCCGTGCGCGCCGCAGCCGAAGCAGTGGTAGAACTGCTTGGTCGGGCTGACCGTGAAGGACGGCGATTTCTCGCTATGGAACGGGCAGCATGCCGCGTAGTTGGCGCCGGCCTTTTTCAGCGGGACGTAGCTGTCCACCAGATCGACGATGTCGACCCGGGCCAGAAGATCCTGAATGAACGACTCAGGAATCATCGGCGTGAATCAGCCGGCAAGCGCCGCCTTGACCAGCTTCGACACCTCGGCCATGTCGGCCTTGCCGGCGAGGCGGGGCTTGAGGATGGCCATCAGCCTGCCCATGTCGGCCGGGCCGGCGGCGCCGGTTTCAGCGAGCGCGGCCTGCACGGCGGCGGCAACTTCGGCGCTGCCCATCTTCTCCGGCAGGTAGGTGGCGAGCACCGTGATTTCGAATTTCTCGGCGTCGGCCAGTTCCTGACGGCCGGCAGCCTCGTACTGGGTGACGCTGTCCTTGCGCTGCTTGGTCAGCTTCTCGATGACGGCGACGACGCCGGCATCGTCGAGGTCGACGCGCTCGTCGATCTCCTTCTGCCTGACCGCCGCCAGCAGCAGGCGGATCGCCGCCAGCCGGGCAGTTTCCCTGGCTTTCATGGCAGTCTTCATGTCGTCGGTGATGCGGGTCTTGAGAGTCATGGCACTCGATCCTCGATCCAGAAAGAAAAAAACCGCCAAGCTTTCTGCAAGCTGGCGGCTTCCGTGTTCCGAACGGTACTGGCTCAGTACATCTTCGGCGGCAGGGTCAGGCTGCGGAGGCGCTTGTGCTGGCGTTTGACGGCAGCGGCTGCCTTGCGCTTGCGCTCGGCGGTCGGCTTCTCGTAGAACTCGCGGGCACGAAGCTCGGTCAGGAGACCGGTCTTTTCGACCGTGCGCTTGAAGCGGCGCAGGGCCACCTCGAACGGCTCGTTTTCCTTGACACGAATGTT
>Ga0105090_10001250_pt1 | contig 13590 bp, 16 predicted proteins | sample PPLLak3March2015_FD_79110 | JGI IMG/M metagenome (GOLD analysis project Ga0105090, IMG submission 79110) | Freshwater sediment microbial communities from Prairie Pothole Lake near Jamestown, North Dakota, USA - PPLs Lake P7 Core (1) Depth... | ecosystem: Environmental > Aquatic > Freshwater >... | reverse complement strand
TGACATGCTTTTTTCAAGCCGTCAAGGCCCATTCACCTTGATCGCTTGAGTCGCTCCCCTAAACGCAGCGTTGCGTGTTCTGGATCCCGCCTCAAGCCGAGCCTGTGACTATAGCACGCGAATTGCCGAATGCAACTGCCTCCGGTACCGCTGGGACTTCTCGGCTCATCGCAGGCCCGGCGCGAAGGCCCGAGTCACTTCCACCTGCGGCGAAGCGGAACCGAGCACCTGAGGCAACGCCTGCGCGAGGCGACGAGTATCAGCCCGCAAGACGCGCTGCTTGACCGCAGGCACCTGCGCCGGATGCATCGAGAAGCTGCGCAGGCCCATCGCCAGCAGCAGCTCGGTAAACGCGGGGTCGCCGGCCATCTCGCCGCAGACGCTGACGCCCTTGCCGGCGGCATTGGCCTGACCGATGACGTCAGCGATCAGCCCCAATACGGCAGGGTGCCAGGGGTCGTAGAGGTGCGACACCGCATCGTCCGCGCGATCGATCGCCAGCGTGTACTGGATCAGGTCGTTGGTGCCGATCGACACGAAATCGAAATGCGGCAGGAAATGGCGCAGGCTGATCGCAGCCGCTGGAACCTCGACCATCGCACCCAGCTCGACTTTCGAGTAGAGGTGCCCTGCTTCGTCGAGTTGCCTGCGGGCTCGTTGAAGCGCCTCCAGCGTCAGCCGCACCTCGTCGAGCTGGGCCACCATGGGAATGAGAATCCGCACCCGCCCGAATGCGCTGGCGCGCAGCATGGCCCGTAACTGCTGCCGGAACATGCCCGGCTCGGACAGGCTCCAGCGTATCGCGCGTAGGCCCAGCGCGGGATTCAGCACATGCTCGTGGCGAAGCTCTTGAATCGTCATGCGGTCCAGCGGCTTGTCCGCGCCTATGTCCACGGTGCGGATCGTCACGGGCAGGCCGCGCATCGCCACCACCGCGGCGCGGTAGGCCTCGAACTGTTCGTCTTCGTCCGGCAGGTCGCCCCCCCGACTCATGAAGAGGAATTCGCTGCGGAACAACCCCACGCCCACGGCACCGGCCTCGACCGCGCCGACCGCGTCGCCAGGCTGCTCGATGTTGGCCAGCAGTTCGACCTGCTGCCCGTCGAGTGTCACCGCCGGCGTGTGCCGCAGGCGGTGCAGACGCGCCCGCTCGAGTTCGCTCTGCCGCTGTCGGAAGCGGTACTCCTCGAGCACGATCGGCGAAGGCTCCACGATCACGACGCCCGCGTCACCGTCGATCACCACCCAGTCGTCCGGTCGAATCAGCCGACTGGCCTCGCGCGCACCGACCACCGCGGGGATGTCCATGCTGCGCGCCACGATCGCGGTGTGCGACGTGCGCCCGCCGACGTCGGTGATGAAACCGGTAAAGACGCTCTGCTTGAAGCGCATCATGTCCGCCGGCGCCACGTCGTTGGCCACCAGCACCAGCGGGTCCTCGCCGGCGAAATCGCGCGGCCCGAGGTCGGCATACCCCTCGGCAAGCGCTCCGTGACCCGACTCACGGGACATGGCGCGCAGGATGCGCTCGACCACCTGCTCCAGATCGGCCTTGCGTTCGCGCAGGTAGTCGTCCTCCATCTCGTCGAACTGACGGGCCAGCACCTCCAGCTGAGCCGACAGCGCCCATTCGGCGTTGTAGTGCCGGTCGATGACCCAGGACTTGGTGGCGCCAATGAGCGTGTCGTCGTGCAACAGCATCAGATGCACGTCCAGCAATGCCGACAGCTCGGCAGGCGCATCTTCGGGCAACTCGCGCTGCAACGTGCTGAGCTCGGCCGCCACGGCGTCACGCGCCTGGATCAGCCGCCCGACCTCGTTGGCCACATGCTCCTCGGCGACGAAGTAGTGCGCCACGTCGACGCGGCTCGAAGCGACGAGCACCGCGCGGCCGATGGCCACGCCTCGCGACACCGGCAAGCCGAACAGCTGGATGCTCATCGCGGCACTGTAGCGCAGCCCCCGATGGCGCCGCCGGCGACGAGCGGCCCGGCGACTACTGGCCCTCGCCGAACTTGTCGTCGATCAGTGCGACGATCGACTCCATGGCCGCCTGCTCGTCGCTGCCCTCGGTTTCGATCTCCACCTCCGCGCCGATTCCGGCGGCCAGCATCATCACGCCCATGATGCTCTTGGCGTTGACTCGGCGGCCGTTGCGGGTGAGGTGCACTTCGCTGGCATAGCGCGCTGCGAGCTTGGTGAGCTTGGCCGAGGCTCGTGCGTGCAGCCCGAGCTTGTTACTGATCGTGACGACCTGCTTGATCATTTCCGGTGGCCCTTGGGCCCTGATTCTGCGGGGGTGAGACGCTCACCGGAATCACGCCCTGCGTGGCACCGGCCGTGGCGCGCGTCACCAGCGTGTCCAGCGTCTCGCCGGTTCCGTAGCACAAGGTGCGCCAGATCATCGGCACGTTGACGCCGGCAATCACGCGCACCCGAGGGTCAGCCAGCAACAGCGAAGCCCCGCGACAAGGGGTCGCCCCAAACACATCGGTGAAGACCAGCGTGTCCTGGTCCGGATGGCGTGCGATCTCGGCCCGTGCCGCCACCTCCACCTGCTGCTCGCTGGCGTCCTGCGGCACGTCCAGGGCGAAGACGTCCGTCGCCGCATCGGGATATGCATGCTGCGCAACGGCCTTCAACGCCGAAGCCAGCGGAGCGTGAGCGATGATCAGAACCCGGGTCATGAGGGGGACGCCTCGGGCGCGATTATGGCCATTCGGCGCATGCGCAACAGGAACCAGGCCTGGGACAGCAGACAGCCCACGAGGAACATGCCCATCGCCCCCTGGAACGATGCCGTGCGCGACCAGCCCAGCGCGCCCAGCGTGTCGATCACCAGTCCGATGCCCCACTGCAGGCAGAACACGCCGCCGAAGATCACCAGGTTGAAGGCCGACAGCGCCCGACCGGCCCAACCCGGTGCGAAGGCCTGGGCCACGGCAGGCTGACTGGGCGACACGCAGGTCGAGAGAACGCACCACAGCGCCCAGAGCAGGGCGCCCGCCCGCGGTCCGAGCGCCACGATCAATGCCAGCACCGCCATGCTCCACGGCAAGCCCCAGGCGATGACCTTGTGGGCGCCCAGCCCTGCCCGTGCCAGCCGCGGCATCACGAAGCCCCAGGACAGGAAGGCCAGCAGCATGCACAGGTTGATCGTGAACAGCCCTTGCGCCGCCTGCTGCGCGCTCTGTCCGCCCACCTGCGTCAGCCACGGCCCGGCCCACAGCGCCTGGATCGCGATCATTCCGCCGTAGCTGAAGAAGCCCAGGGGCGCCATCGCGACGAACACCGGGTGGCGCATGATGTCCCTGTAGCGACCTTCGCGGCCTGCCAACGGCACCGGCTCGAGCTTCGGCGTGGTCGCTGCGATGAATAGCATGGCCAGCACCATCAGCCCGGCCAGTGCGCCGAAAAGGCCGCGCCAGCCCCAGTAGGGCAGCAACATCTGCACCGGCAGCGTCGACGCCAGCATGCCGAGCGAGCCCGTCATCAGCATCCACGAATTCAGGCGCAACTGGGTGGCCGTCGCGAACACATGCCGGTAACAGGTCAGCGGCGCCATCAGGCAGGCCGCCACGCCCATGCCGATCAGCAGTCGCGCCAGGCTCAGCGACAGCATGTCCCGGGCCTGGGCGAAGGCCGCGCAGCCCAGCACCGCGACGCTCAGCAGCACCAGCAGCACCCGGCGCGGACCGAATCGATCCAGCGCGCGGCCCAGCGGCAGCTGCAGCGCCGCAAAGCCCAGGAAGTACATTCCGGCGAGCAGGCCCAGGTCGGACGGGCCCAAGCCGAGCTCGGTGCTGAACACCGGCGCCAGCGTCGCGGTCACCGCCCGGAGCAGCGCGGAAAGAAAGTAGGCGAAGGCGAAGGCCAGCACGATCGCCACGGCCTGGCCCGTCGCCAGGGACAGGGCAATGGGCGAACCTGGGACGGGCTTCATGAACCCGGGCGCACGTTGCCGAAGAAGTTCTCCGCGGCCTCGGGCTCGATCCGCTCGCCCATCGCCGTGGCCTGGTACACACGCATGCCGCGGGCGAACACCGCAACCTGCACGCTCACCTGGCGGCCGTCGGGCATGCGGCCCGTGAAGCGCACGCGACGGCTCTGTGGCTGAGGGGTGGCGCCTTCGACCTTCAACGCCAGCGCCTCCGGATCGCCGCCCGAGAAGTTGCGCTGGATGGAGGCGAGTAACTCGTCCAGCGCCGGCCCCACCTTTGCCGGCTCGGCGATGTCGGCGAATGCCAGCGCCCAGGTTGCGCCCGCCGCGTTGCAGGCATGCAGCGTCAGCCGCACGCTGTCCGGGCCCAACTGCACCGTGCGGGTCTGGTGTTCGGGCTTGCAAGGCCACAGCAGCTTGATGTCGCCACCTGCGGGACGCACTTCGCGCCAGTCCAATGCCGGCGCACATGCCGCGAGCAGCCAGACCAGCGCCCAGGGTACGAATCGGCTTGGGCTCATGTGGCTGCGATTATCGAGCCGCCGGGCGGGCGCCGGCGGGAGGCTCCCGGCCGTGAACAATTTCCGCATCGGCCCTCCGGACCGGCCTTTCCCCCCGCGTCCGCGGGTTGGTCCGCAAGCCGCCTGGGCTCACACTTCGAAGTGTCACATTGCCAACAAGGGCCCGACCGAACCAAGGCGCCGCGTGCGCCGGTCCGGCATGGGCTGCGCCGCCCGGGAGAGACGTCCATGGATCTGTCACAACTCCCACCGCTGCCGGACAAGCCCGACGGCCTGCGCCTTGCTGCGTCGGCCGGCATGGCCGAGGAAGAGAGCTTTCGCACGCTGCTGGGCCAGCTGGGCGCCGAGGTGGCCGTGCCGATGACGAGCGCTCTGGAGCGGGTCAACAGCTTTGCCACCACCGGTCGGGTCGACCGCGCAGGACTGCGCGCATTGCGCGAGGAGATCGAGCGCGCGCGCCGTCTGGGGCTGAGCGCGCAGCAGATCGGCCGCTTCTCGAGCGGCCGCGTGCGGCAGAAGCCGGAAAGGCTCAGCCTGACGCAGATGCTGCGCGACGCGCTCGCACAGCGGGGCCGGGAGACTGCCTCTCGCGGCATCGACCTGCGCCACGAGTTGAAGCCCGCCGAGGTCGTGGCCGATGCCTCGATGTGCGCTGCCCTGCTGCAGGCCGTGCTGGACTGGAGCTTCGAGCACGCCCGCTCGCACATCGAGTTCGGCATCGACATCAGGACCTGGCCAGTGCACGCCCGGCTGTCCTGCCGTTTCGCCTACATCCCGGCTGACGAGATGGAGTCGGCGGGCCCGGACGCGTCGCAGCGGCTGGACAGCGTCGCATGGCATCTGCTGCGACGCCTCTCGACCTGCATGGGCCTGCAACTGCAGCGCGAACAACGCCGTGGCAGCACCCAGCTGGTGCTGGAGTTCCCGCAGACCATGGACGAGAGCGTGACCACGCTGACCCTGCTGGAACTGGATGCCCAGCCCGGCCTGCCGCCCAACTCACAGCCCATGGTCGGCCGCCACGTACTGGTCATCGCCAGCCGGCGGGAAACCCGCAACGCGGTGCGCGAGACACTGCGCGCCATGGGGCTGATGATCGACTACGTGAGCTCGATCGACGAAGCGCGCGAGTTCTGCAGAGGCGGCTTGCCGCATGCCATCGTCTTCGAGGCCGCGCTGGCCGGCGAGCACTTCCATGCGCTGCGCGCCGACTGGACCCGCGAAGTGCCTGCGCTCGCCTTCATCGAGATCGCCGAACAGGGCCGCGAGCTGGAAGTCACCGACCTGGGTGGCCAGCGCACTTCGCGCGTCGGCCGCGATGCCCTGGCCAGCGCGTTGCCGAGTGCGCTGAGCTTCGAATTGGCCCGAGCGCTCTAGACACGATTTCGAGCGCCAAGGGCACTGGATCGGCCCGGCGTCCGGCAGAAGGTATCAGGCCTCGGTGCCGCCCATCGAGCCGCGCAGGGCCCCGCCAAACCGGCCCTGCAGCTTCTCGCGGATGCCTTGGATCAAGGCATCGGCCTCGAGCGGACCCAGCCGCTCGAAGGCCTTTCCGCGCATGACGAATCCCATCATCAGCAACTCGCGCAGCTTCTTGAATGCGACAGGGTTGTCATGCCCGCAGACCGACGGGTTGTCTTGCAGAACCGCCTCGACCACCCCGGGATCGAGCAGCCTGACCTTGCAGATCGTGGCCTCGCGCACGATCTCCTTGAAGAGATCATCGAACTGATGACCCCAGAACTCCTCGCGAATCCGATCACTCATGACACGCTCCTCAAGCTGCGTACTGCGCTCTCTCCGTCTTCCCGCGGGGGCCGGACGCGGCCGCGACCGACCAGGACAAACCCGATGCCGGCCGCGTAGCCCGTTTCGGCCCCTGGACACCCAGGTTACCGGAACTCGCCACCCAAGATGAGCCGGCGGGACTTGAGCCTGGCCATTCGATTGCTTCTGCAGCGGCGAGGCCCGCCCGAGGGATCGGGCTGAGCTCGCGGCCCACGACTCTTGCGACGCGCAGCGCGCGGATCGCCCGAACTGCGGCCGCGAACGCCCTCAAGCCACAGTCTCCGCCACGCCCGCCGCATGCGCCTGCTGGTCCGCGTGATAGCTGGAGCGCACCAGCGCGCCCACCGCGGCATGGCTGAAGCCCATCGCCTGCGCCTCGCGCTCGAACATCGCGAACGTGTCCGGGTGCACGTAGCGCAGCACCGGCAGGTGGTGGCCGCTAGGAGCCAGGTACTGGCCGATGGTCAGCATGTCGATGTCGTGCGCGCGCATGTCGCGCATCACCTGCAGGATCTCGTCGTCGGTCTCGCCCAGGCCGACCATCAGGCCGCTCTTGGTGGGCACGCCAGGCACCGCCTCCTTGAAACGCTTCAGCAGGTTCAGGCTGAATTCGTAGTCGGACCCCGGCCGCGCCTGCTTGTACAGCCGCGGCACGGTCTCCAGGTTGTGGTTCATCACGTCCGGCGGCGCGGCCTTCAGGATGCCCAGCGCGCGGTCCATGCGGCCGCGGAAGTCGGGCGTCAGGATCTCGATGCGGGTGGCCGGCGACAGCTCGCGCACGCGCCGGATGCAGTCGACGAAATGCGCCGCACCGCCGTCGCGCAGGTCGTCGCGGTCAACGCTGGTGATGACCACGTACTTCAGCTTCAGCGCAGCGATGGTCTTCGCCAGGTTCAGCGGTTCGTCGGCGTCCAGCGGGTCGGGACGGCCGTGGCCCACGTCGCAGAAGGGGCAGCGGCGCGTGCACTTGTCGCCCATGATCATGAACGTGGCGGTGCCCTTGCCGAAGCACTCGCCGATGTTCGGGCACGACGCCTCCTCGCACACCGTGAACAGCCGGTGCTCGCGCAGGATCTGCTTGATCTCGTAGAAGCGGGTGCTGGGGCTGCCGGCCTTGACGCGGATCCACTCCGGCTTCTTCAGCACCGGCGCGGCCACCACCTTGATCGGGATGCGCGAGGTCTTGGCCTGCGACTTCTGCTTGGCGCTGGCGTCGTAGCCCGGCGCGGCGTCTTGGCTGGGGTCGGTGGTGGACATGGAGTGGGTCACGCGCGGGGCGGTCTCAGGGGCTCAGCTGGGCGACGAGGCGCTGGCCCAGTTGCCGCGCCGCCGCCTCCCAGTCGGAGTGCACGCCCAGTGTAGCCAGATCGACGGCGCGCAACCCCGCATAGCCGCAGGGGTCGATGCGCTGGAAGGGGCTCAGGTCCATGGCCACGTTGAGCGCCACGCCGTGGTAGCTGCAGTGGTTGCTCACCTTGATGCCGAGTGCGGCAATCTTGCCCAGCCCGCGGAACGGATCGCCGTCGGGCCGCGGCCCGGTCAGCGCGGCGTGGCCGGAGGGGTCGTCCAGGCGCACGTACACGCCCGGGGCGCCGGCCACGCGGTGGCCGGTGACGCCATGCGCCTCCAGCGTCTTGAGCACCGCCTGCTCGAGCCGGAAGACGTACTCCTTCACGTAGATGCGCATGCGGCGCAGGTCCAGCAGCGGGTAGGCCACCACCTGGCCGGGGCCGTGGTAGGTGACCTGGCCGCCCCGGTTGCTCTGCAGCACCGGAATGCCGCCGGCGTCGTGCACATGCTGCGCACGGCCGGCAACACCCAGGGTGAACACCGGGTCGTGTTCCACCAGCCAGAGCTCGTCCTCGGTGTCGGGCGTGCGCCGCGCCGTGAAGTCGACCATGGCCTGGAGCGTGCCGGCGTAGTCTTGCCGGCCGAGCCGCCGCACCTGCACTACAGCACCACCTTGACCAGCGGGTGGCCGCTCAGCGACCGGTACAGGTCGTCGAGCTGCTCGCGCGAGGTGGCCGTGATGTGCAGCGTCAGCCCCAGGTACTTGCCGCCGTTGCTCGGCCGCGACTCGAGCGTGACCCGGTCGTAGGTCGGGTCGAAACGCCGCGCGATGTCGACCACGGCCTGCTCGAAAGCCGGGTCGTTGGCACCCATCACCTTGATCGGGAACGGGCTCGGATACTCGATGAGCGAGGGCCGATCGTCCTGCGCCATGCCCGCACCCGGCCTCAGAGCGACTGCAGCGCCTTCGCGCGCTGGTAGGCCTCGTACAGCCGCGCATAGACCGGGCCGACCTTGCCGCGCAGCGCGCCGTGGCCCACGGCCTCGCCATCGAGCCGCGTCACCGCCAGCACTTCCTTGGTGGCGGAGCTGAGCAGCACTTCGTCGGCACTGCGCACGTCGGCTTCGGGGATCGGCCTCAGGTTGTAGGCAATGCCGACCTCCTCGCAGAGATCGCGCAGCAGGTCGACGCGGATGCCTTCGAGCACATGCTCGCTCTTCGGCGGGCCGAGCAGCGCGCCCTCGTGCACCACCCAGACGTTGCTGGCCGCGGCTTCGGTCAGGAAGCCGTCGCGGAACATCACCGTCTCCACGGCGCCGTGATCGGCCGAGATCTGCCGCGCCAGCACGTTGCCCAGCAGGCTGATGCTCTTGATGTCACCGCGCTCCCAACGGAAATCGCGCGCCGTCACGCAGTCCACGCCGTGGTGGCGCTGCTCGGCCGTGGGCGGCTTCATCGGCGTGACCATCATGAAGACCGTCGGCTTGAGGCCCTGCGGCATCACGTGGTCGCGCGGCGCCACGCCGCGCGTCAACTGGATGTAGACCAGCTGGTCCGCCGCGCCGGTCTGCGCGGCCAGCGCCTGCACCAGGTGGCGGCATCGCTGCAGCCAGCCCTCGCGGTCGTGCGGGTTGGGGATGCGCACCTTGCCCAGCCCGCGCTGCATGCGCGCCATGTGTTCGTCGAAGCGGAACAGGCGCTGGCCGTAGACCGGCACCACCTCGTAGATGCCGTCGCCGAAGATGAAGCCGCGGTCCAGCACCGAGACCTTGGCGTCGCACACGCGGGTGTACTCGCCGTTCAGGTAGCAGGGGGTATCGGGCAGGGGTGTGGACATGGTGATGCTTTCTCGCTGGGCCTTGCCCAGCTTACTTGATCCAAAGACGCAGCGCGTCCCAGGTGCGGCTGACGATGCCGGCCAGTTCCACGGGCTGCATCACCACCAGCGGCACGGTCGCCACCCGCGTGCCGCCGGCGGTGCTGACCAGGATCCGCCCGACCTGCTGGCCCTGCGTCAGCGGCGCCAGCAGCGGGTCGCTGCGTTCGACCTGGGTCTTGAGCTTGTCGCCCTCGCCCTTGGGCACGCTGACGAAGAGCCCGCCCTGCGCGCCCAGCGGCACCTCGGCGGCCTTGCCCTTCCACACCGGCGCCGTGAGCACCGGCTTGCCGGGCTCGAACAGGCGCACCGTGTCCCAGGCCTGGAAGCCCCAGTTCAGCAGCTTCTGGCTTTCGGCGGCGCGGGCCTCGCGCGAGGCCGTGCCCAGCACCACGCTGACCAGGCGGCGCTTGCCGTTGGGCAAGTCGCGTACCGCGCTGGCCACCAGGCAGTAGCCGGCGGCCTCGGTAAAGCCGGTCTTCATGCCGTCCACGGACGGGTCGCGGCCGAGCAGCAGGTTGCGGTTGTCCTGCTTGATCTTGTTGTACGTGAACTGGCGGATCGAATACAGCGCGTAGAAGTCCGGGAAGTCGGTGATGATGCGCGCGGCGATCGTCGCCACGTCGCGAGCCGACGCATGGTGGCCGGGCTCGCTCAGGCCGGTGACGTTGCGGAACTGCGTGTTCTTCAACCCCCAGGCCTGGGCCTGCTTGTTCATCATGCCGACGAAGCCCTCGAGCGTGCCGCCGACGGCCTCGGCCAGCACCACCGAGGCATCGTTGCCGCTTTGCACGATCATGCCCCTGAGCAGGTCGTCGACGCGCGGCGTCATCGTCGTGTCGATGAACATCAGCGAGCCGCCGCCCTTGCGCTCGGCCCAGGCGCGCTGCGACACCGGCAGCGTCTGCTCCAGGCCGAGCTTCTTGTCGCGGATCGCGCCGAACACCAGGTAGGCGGTCATCAGCTTGGTCAGCGAGGCCGGGTCGGCCTGCATGTCGGCCTCGCGCTCCGCCAGCACCTGCTGGCTGTTCAGGTCGAGCAGGATGTAGTTGCGCGCGGCGATCTCCGGAGGCTGGGGAGCCTGCGCAAAGGCGCCAAGGGTCGTGGCCAAAGCCACGCAGAGGGCGAGGAATCGTTTCATCGGGAAGCGGAACATGGATGGAATGGGGGGACCAAGGGGCTGGCGCGGCCCCTAGGCAAGCACCAGGGACTTGAGCAGCGTCAGCTGCCCGTGGAAGAAGTGTCCGGCGCCGGGTATCACCGTCACCGGCTGCGTCTGCGGCCGCGCCCAGTCGAGCACGGCGCTCAGCGGCACGACATCATCGGCCTCACCGTGGATCACCAGCGTGCCCGCCGGCACCGGCGGCAGGTCGAAGCGGCTGGCTGCCGGCGCGACCAGTACCAGCCGCGCGGCGGCGTCGGCCGGCGCCAGACGCTGGGCCGCCCGCGCCGCGACATAGGCCCCGAACGAGAAGCCGGCCAGCACCAGCCGCTGGCCCGGCTCGCGGCAGGCAGCGATCACCGCCAGTGCATCGTCGATCTCGCCCACGCCTTGCGCCCATGCGCCCTGCGATTGGCCAACGCCGCGGAAGTTGAAGCGCACCGCGCTCAGGCCGCTGTGCACGAAGGCCCGCGCCAGCGTCTGCACGACCTTGTTGTCCATCGTGCCGCCATGCTGGGGGTGCGGGTGGCACAGCAGGGCCATGCCGCGAGGCGTGCCGGCCGGTGCATCGATGGCGCACTGGAGGTCGCCGGCAGGGCCGGCCACGCTGATGCGTCGGGTGTGTGCGTTCATTCGCCGCGCTCAGCGCCCCACCTCCGGCGCCAACCGCAGCCGCTCGACGACGCGGCCTTCCTTCAGGTGTTCTTCGACGATCTCGTCGATGTCTTGCTGGTCGACGAAGGTGTACCAGACGGCCTCGGGGTAGACCACCGCCACCGGCCCCCCCGCGCAGCGGTCCAGGCAGCCGGCCTTGTTGACGCGCACGCCGCCGGGGCCCGCCAGGCCGGCCGCCTTGATGCGCGACTTGCAGCGATCGAAGGCGGCCTGCGCGTCGTGCTGCGCGCAGCAGGCTTCGCCCTTGTCGCGCTGGTTCAGGCAGAAGAAGATGTGGTGCTTGTAATAGCTCAAGGCGGACCTTCGGACAGCTTGGCCGCCACACGGCGGACAAGCAGCGGATTGTAGGCAGCCGGATGCGGGCGCCCGGCCACAACCCCGTTCAGGCGGGCCGGTCGGCGCCCAGCCGTCCGAGCTGCCAGGCAATGGCCGCGAAGGGCCACAACCAGCCGATCCACTGCGCGAGCCCGTGGAACCGGATGAAGCGCCCCCGTTCCCAGCTTTGCAGGCTCTCGGCGTAGTAAGGGTCCACCGGGGCCTGGCTGACCAGCACCACCAGCGCACCGAGCACCACCAGCCCCAGGCCGGAGGCGGCCCGGGGCGGCAGCAGTGCGCAGCCCGCCGCCAGCAACGCGGCCAGCGCCAGCGCCGGCAGCGTCTGCGGCGTGACCCAGGTCAGCGCATGCGCCGGGCCGAAGCCCAGCGCCGTGGACAGCGTCGTGGCCAGCAGCGCCACCGCCAGCAGGCCCGGCACCAGCAGCATGCGCCTGGGCCCGGGCCGCACCACGCCGAGCGCGACCAGGCAGGGCGCGAGCAGCCCGAGCATCTGCACCAGCGCCTCCGACACCGGCGGCAGCCTCTGCAGCGTGGGCGCGGCCTGCTGCAGCAACCCGTGCAGGCCCGCAGCCCACGGGACACCTTCGAGCAGCAGCAGCAGGCCTTCGCGCAGCGGCGGCGCCACGTGGCCGAGGCCCAGCGGCACGGGCGTGGGGAACAACAGGGCCACCGGCCACAGCGCCAGCAGACTCAGCGCGCCCGCGCTGTCGCGCACGAACCAGCGCTCGCGCGTCGTCTGCCAACGCTGCAGTAGCCCGAGCGCCTGCAGCAGCGCCGCCAGGACGACGCCGGCTGCAGCGCCGCCACTGTTCAGCGCCCAGTCCACTCGGGAAGGCACGCGGCCGGGCACGAACTGCTGCGACACCTCCGTGGCAAACGACAATGCCGACGCGCCCAGCAGCGCCAGCAGCGCGGCACGCCAGGGCGGCCGCCCGCCGCGCACCTGCGCCAGGTACAGCAGGGCGCCCAGCGGGAGATAGCCCAGCACGTTGGACCAGACGTCGAAGGGGTCGCGCCAAGGCGGCCAGGGCAGCGCCAGCAGCGCACCCACCGACGTGCCCGGCGGCCAGCGCCAGCCGGTGAAGGGGTACAGGCTCGCGTAGACGAGCAGCAGCCCGTAGACCAGCGCCAGCGGCGCCGTCGAACTGTGCTGACGCAGCGCCAAGGCCACCGCGCTAGAAGGGCTTGACGACCACCAGCACCACGATCGCGGCGAACAACAGCACCGCGCTCTCGTTGAAGACGCGGTACCAGCGGTGACCACGGCGATTCGCCTGGCGTTCGAAGCTGCGCAGCAGCCGCCCGCAGGCATGGTGATAGCCGAGCACGCCGAGCACGAGCGCCAGCTTGGCGTGCATCCAGCCCTGGTCGGCGCCGAGGCCCACCCCATAGACCAGCCACAGCACCAACCCGAGCGCCACCGCCGGAAGCATCAGGATGCCGGCGAAACGGTACAGCTTGCGCGCCATCAGCAGCAGGCGCTCGCGCTCGGCCGTGCTTGCTGGCTCGACCAGCGCCAGGTTGACGAACAGCCGCGGCAGGTAGAACAGGCCGGCGAACCAGCTGGCGACGAAGACGATGTGGAAGGCCTTGACCCAGAGATACGCACTGCCCATCGACGCATTATCGGCGGGGCCGTGCACGGCCAGCGTGGACGCAGGCTTCGGCGGCACGCAAGAAGAAAGCGGCCCCGGCACGAGGCCGGGGCCGGCAAGCCTTATCGCTGTCAACACGCTAAGGCACCTGCTCAGGGAGGAAAAGCAGGGAATGACGACCTTGCGGCTATCATCCATCGATCACTCTAGCAGACACTGCGGCGCGTACGACAGCGCGGTATCCCGGGATCGACGGCCGGCGGCCGCTGCCGGTTCCGGGGTGCATCCGCCGCGGCGCTGCACCTGCCCAACGCCCTGGACACACGCCGTGCAGACACCTCCGCCCTACCCGGTCAGCCGCCCGCGTCGCCTGCGCCGCGACACTTTCACGCGCGCGCTGGTGCGC
>Ga0105090_10001249_pt1 | contig 13591 bp, 11 predicted proteins | sample PPLLak3March2015_FD_79110 | JGI IMG/M metagenome (GOLD analysis project Ga0105090, IMG submission 79110) | Freshwater sediment microbial communities from Prairie Pothole Lake near Jamestown, North Dakota, USA - PPLs Lake P7 Core (1) Depth... | ecosystem: Environmental > Aquatic > Freshwater >... | reverse complement strand
TACCCGGCACCTCCCAGGAGACGTCATCGCGGGGCGTTAGCCCCTCCGCCGAGGCCGTTGTCGGGCAGGTCCTTCCAGGACTGTAGCCCGTAGGGAACGGGCTTCAAGCGCCCAGGGATGGCCGGCCAGCATGTGTCAACATGCTGGCTGGAGCGCGTCCTGGAAGGACCTGCCCGGCAGCGGCCGGGTTCGAAGCGATCGGGCAACAGCACAGCACAACACACCGCCCCCACAGGGGCGGTCACAGCTTCGGGCGGATCACGCCGACACCGAGTCCCTCGATGACCAGCTCCTGGCGGCGCAGGTCCACCTCGATGGGCGCGAAATCGACGTTCTCGGCAATCAGCTGGACGCGGAAACCGCGGCGGCGGAAACGCTTGACGGTCACCTCGTCGTCGACGCGGGCGACGACGATCTGCCCGTTGCGGGCTTCCGGCGTGCGGTGCACCGCCAGCAGGTCGCCGTCGAGTATGCCCGCGTCCTGCATGCTCATGCCCTGCACCCGCAGCAGGTAATGCGGTTTGCGCGTGAACAGGGCAGGGTCCACCCGGTATTCGTCCTCGATGTTTTCCTGTGCCAGGACCGGGCTGCCTGCGGCCACGCGGCCGACCAGCGGCAGCGGCATGTTGGCCCCGGCCGGCAACTCGTCGGCGGCCAGCGGGAGCAGGGTGATGCCGCGCGCGGCGCCGCGTTCTATGCCGATCACGGACTTGCTTTCCAGCGCCCTCAGATGCGCTTCCGCCGCGTTCGGGGAGCGAAAGCCGAAATGTGTCGCAAGCTCCGCTCGTGTCGGAGGATATTTATGTTTTTCAATAAATTCCGATATAAATTTCAGAATTTGCTTTTGACGTGTGGTGAGTCCTTTTCGAGTCATCTGTCGGTGCCTCCCGCCTGCATGATATAAATATATACAGTAATGTATGTTTGATCAACTGTCCGTGGATACTGAAGTCCGCCCGGCCGGGGGGTAAACTGAGCCATGGGCAAAGCGATGAACCAGAAATCCATAAAGGACTTCTTCACCCAGCTCAGGGAGCGCAAGGTCATCCGTGTCGCGGTCGCCTACGTGGTCGTGGGCTGGATCATGATGCAGGTGGGCGAAGTGACCTTCGAGGCGCTGAGCCTGCCGGCCTGGGCCCTGACCCTGCTGATCGTCGTCGTGCTGCTCGGTTTCCCGGTCGCGCTGGTATTGGCGTGGGCCTTCGAGGTCACGCCGCAAGGCCTGCGCAAGGACAGCGCGGGGACGCGGCCGGTCGCCGACGAGGCGCCGCCGGAATTGGACCGCGCCGCGCCGTCGATCGCCGTGCTGCCGTTCGACGATATGAGCGAACACGGCGACCAGGCCTATTTCTGCGAGGGCATCGCCGAGGAAATCCTCAACGCCCTGTGTAAGGTCGCCAACCTGCGGGTAGCGTCCCGCATCACCGCGTTCCGCTTCGGTGGCAAGGGCGCCGACGTGCAGGAGATCGGCCGCAAGCTCAAGGTGCAGACGGTGCTGGAGGGCAGCGTGCGCAAGTCCGGCGACCGCTTGCGTATCACCGCCCAGCTGGTCAAGACGGCGGATGGTTACCACCTGTGGTCACGGCAATACGACCGCCGCCTCGAGGATGTTTTCGAGATCCAGGAGGCGATCGCCGACTCCATCGCCAGTGCGCTCAGCGTGACCCTCAAGCGCAAGACGGCGAGCGAGCAGCAACCGGTGGACCCGAAGGCGTACGACCTGTTCCTGCGCGGCACCAGTTACTTCGCAAAACAGAACATCCAGGACACGATCTACGCACGACAGATGTTCGAGCGGGCCCTTGAGATCGATCCCGAATTCGGCCGCGCCTGGGCCGGTTTGGCCTATACCTACGGTTTCGAGGACCTGTACTTCAACGCTACCGACGTCAACCGCGAGGAAGCGTTACGCACCAGCCGCAGGGCGCTGGAGCTGGCGCCGGACCTCGCCGAATCCCACGTTTCGGCCGGTATCGCCCACTGCATGGTCAAGGAGTATGCGGCCGCTTCGGCGGAGTTCGAGCAGGCCCTCGCAATTGACCCCGGGAGTTATGACGCGTGGTATTTCTTCGGCCGCAGCAAGGTCCACGAAGGCGACCTGGAACGCGCCCTCGAGTTGTTCGGGCAGGCCGCGCAGGTGCGCCCGGAGGACTATCAGAGCGTACTGTTGCAGCCCCAGCTGTACCATAGCCTGGGCGACCGGAAGCGCGAAATGGAAACCGCCCGCAAGGGCATCGAGCGGGCGGGGGCGGTGCTGGAGCTGAACCCGGACGACAACCGCGCCTACAACATGGGCGCTTTCGCCCTGTTGCGGCTCGGCGAACGGGCGGAAGCGGACCGCTGGATGCAGGCCTCGCTGGAACGGGCGCCGATGGACACCGTCGTCCATTACAATGCCGGGTGTTTCTATGCCCTGGCGGGCGAGGTCGAAAAAGCGCTCGACTGCCTGGAAAACTGTCAGTTCAGAGTCGGCAGCCTCAACCGGGAATGGCTGATGCACGACTCCGATCTGGACAACGTGCGTGGCCATCCGCGCTTCGCGGAACTGCTGGCCAACTTCCCCGGCTGACCCGGCAGCCTTGCGCGGCGGCCGCCGGCGTTTTCTACCACCCGCCGCCTCCGCCGCCACCGCCGCCGCCCCCGGAAGAACCGCCGCCGCCCGAACCCGAGGACGAGCCGGGAGGCGATGAGGCGGCCGCGATGGCCGACGAAAACGAACTGCCGAAATCGCTACCGAGATGGTTCAAAGCGGCGACGCCGCGCGAGTCTCCGTGATACCAGCCCGGATGCCACCCGGATTGCTGCCCGGCCTCTTCGGGCATTTCGCGGGCGAAGCGCTTGCACCAGCTGTTCTCGACGCCCAGCGCGTAGGCGTAAGGCAGGAAGGCCTCGAACACTTCCGGGGTCAGGGCCGGCGACCGCATGCGTTCGAGGCGGTCCTGCTCGGCCGTATCCAGGTAGCGGCGGAAACCCTCGATCTCGTCCATGACGCGGCGGCCGGCCGGGGTTGGCGCGCGCAGCAGGAGCAGGAACAGGCCGTGCAGCAGCAGGCTCAGCGCGGCAAATGCAATCCACAGTGGGGGCCCGCCGGCGAGGAAGGCGGCGATCACGGCGGCGGCCGCCGACATCATTACCGGCGGAGCGAGCCAGGCGCTGTTCAGGTTGAACAGCCGGCCCAGGTGCTCTTTCTTCAGCGCCTGGTGCAGCAGCGTGCGCGCCGCCTGGAAAACCTGGTGGTTTTCGCGATCCATGTCGAGCCGGCTGCCGGGACGCGGCAGCAGGCGGTCAAGCACCGCCCGCTCGCCGGGGCTCGGGGCGGCGGCGCCGTTCGCGGAGGTCCGCTCCAGGCTGAAATCCTTGCCGTGCTCCTCGATGACCAGCCAGCCCTTGACCGCCAGGCTGATGATGGCTGCCGTAAAGGCGTCGCGGCTCAAGGACATGTCGGAAATGTAGCGGCAGGCTGCCGGGGAGAGGCCCTGCGGCGGCTCGAAGCGTGGAATGATGACGCCCTTGCGCGGGTCCCGTCCGATGCGGTTCCAGGCCCACAGGTACCAGGCCAGCGGCGCCAGCAGACCCAGCAGCAGCACGATGGCGGCCGCGTTGTCGCGCAGGAACCAGCGGGCTTTCTGCAGCGTCGGGGCTTCGGCGATCAGCCCTTTCGGCCACCCCACCGCGACCGTCAACCCCTCCCGGGGCTGCAGTGGCCGGGTGGTCTCGACCCATACCCGGTTGCCCGCCGTGGCCTCGATCCGGGCGTCGGCGGTCGTCACGCCCTCTGCTCCGGTGTAAACGCTCAGCAGGAGTTGCTCCGGCGGCACACTGAACGGGAGCGTGATGGTGGCGACGCCGCGCTCGATGGGGAACAGCCAGCCTGTGCCGATCACGTTGAAGTACAGTTCGTCATGCGCGTCGAAAAAACCCAGCTGCCGGTTGGTCACGAAACTGAAACTGTACTCGTGCACACCGGGTTGCAGCATGCGGTCGGAACTGCCGAAGTAGACGCGGACGCCGTTCGGGCGCCGTTCCGTGTGCCAGGCTTCGTCCTGCCCGTTGCGGCGCACTGCAAGTGGCAGAAAGTCGACCCGGACGCGATTGCCGAAACGGTCACGGTAGGCCGTGGGGAAGTCCCGGTAGATGCCGCTGCGGATGTCCTGCCCCTCGGCCCACACGCGGATGGTTTCGGTGACCGAAAGGTCGCCGCTGGTCTCGATGCGAATGTCGGAGCGGTACTCGAGGATCCGCTCGTCGGCGGCAGCGCAGAGCGGCAGCAAACATGCCAACAGCATGCGCAGCGCAAGCAGCGGCCGCCCGCGCAGCTGACGCACCGGGCACAGCACGATCATGGCGTTTCCGGCGCTGCGCCGGGCGCGGGTCCGGTCAGCGGCCCAACCCGCGGCACGCTGCGCTGGCTGGCGAGCTCGATTTCGAAGAATTCGGCGAGGGGAAAGCGGAACAGCCGCGCGATCAGGAGGGAGGGGAACCCCTCCACCAGGTTGTTGTGGTCGCGCACGCTGCCATTGTAGTAACGTCGCGCGTATTGCAGTTGTTCCTCGATTTCGACCAGGCTCGCATGCAGCTGGAGAAAACCCTGGCTGGCCTTCAGTTCCGGGTAGTCCTCGGCCAGCGCGAACAGCCGGCCGATCGAGCGCGACAGGCCGGATTCTTCGTCGGCGCGCTGCCCGACCTGCAACTGCGGGTGGTCGCGCAGGCGGGCGACGTGCTCGAGCACCCCGGATTCGTGCCTCCTGTAACCCTCTACCGTGGCAACCAGGCCGGGCACCAGGTCGTAGCGGCGCTGCAGCTGGACGTCGATCCCGGCCCATGCTTCGGCGACCTGATTGCGCAGGCGGATGCAGCGGTTGTAAGTCCAGACCGACCACGCGGCCAGCAGGATCAGGATCGAAAGAATGAGCCAGTCCATGCGCGCAGGGCCGGTCAGAACGCCAGATCCAGCGCGTCGCAGATGAAGCGGTTGAGCGGAGCCGCGCAGCGGAAAGCCTCGCTGACCTGGTCGATGAATCCGGGCTTGAGCGCGGCCGACGCCGGCGCCTCGCCCATCACGTAGTAGCCCTTGCGCTTGAGGTCCTCGATGTGCGGGTGGTTCGCGTCGTAACCGCGCGGCGGGCGCTGCAGCGCGTCGCCCTGGATGCCGCCGAACTGTTGCACGGCCCTGGCATTGACAATCCGTGACCAGCTGCGCGCATTGTCGACGATGAAGTCGCGAATGCGCGCCAGCTGCGGGTTGGGCGGAAGCCAGATGCCGCCGCCGAAAAACAGACCGTCGGCCGCGAGGTGCAGGTAAAACCCGGGCGCGTGCGCGTCCTTGCCGCGCACGTGGCGGAACTGTACGCCGGCGTGGGTTTTGTACGGTGTCTTGTCTTGGGAAAAGCGGGTGTCGCGATGGATGCGGAACATCGAACCGCCGTGCGGCCTCGGGTCGGCGAGGTAGTGCGGTGAAATTTCCGCGAGACGCGGCGCCATGCAGATAATGAACTCGCTGATCGGATTGACCACCGAATCGTAGTAGCGCATCTTGTTGTCGTTGAACCAGGGGCGGGAATTATTCGCCGAAAGATCCTCGAGGAAGCCGAAGAGGTCGGCGGGAAAGCCCCCGAACAAGGTCATTGACGCGGTTGTGTTTCGGCCGGGTCCGGCCGCAGTTCCCGCGTGTAGACGTGGCTGCGGCCGTGCATCGGGAACGGGTAGCGCCCCCAGTAGTACGGGTAGTAGCCGCCATACCAGCCGCCCCAGTAATAGGGATACCAGAACGGATCGTAGCGGTCGATGACCATGACTTCCTGCCGCGGCTGCCACAACACGAGCTCTTTCACGTCGACCACCGGGTAACGGTAATTGAACCGGTCGATCTCCCGTACCTCGACGTTGCGGAGGGTGCCGGTCAGCGTCACTTCGCGCCCGGGTGCGAACACTTCGGGATCGTGGAAACCGGCCTTGCAGGCGATGAAGCGTCCGGCCGTGCGGTCTTCCTGCAGCGGACGGAGGTATTTATCCAGGTCGCGCGACAACACTTCGAAGCAGGTGCTGTTCTCTTCGTTGGTCGCATCGATGAGCACGCCGCCCCAACGCACTGAGGCGCCGAAGTCGGCCGGGTCGACCCGCGCCGGCGAGATGTCGCTGTAGGTCCCCTGGATCTGCTCGGGTATGGTGGTGCACCCCGCCAGGGTCAGCATGGCAAACGCGAATGTGGTAAGTCCAGCTGTCCGGATACGCATGGTTGCCTGTCTCGATAGGATTCTGTTCCTGCAAACGATTGGACCGCCTTTCCGTAAAAACATTCTACATCAACCGGCGCTGCGGGTCGGGCGAAAGTCCCTCACGGCTTGACGCAAGTCGGGCATCGGCGGCGGGCCGGGGGCATAGCGGCAGCGCGTATACAGCGTGGCGATGCAGTAGATGGAAAGCGCGTCTCCGGGTAGTTTGCCGGCGGCGGCTTCGGCCAGTTCCAGCGGGCCGCTCGAGAGGCGGGCCGCGAAACCGGCGCGCTCCAGCCGCCGCAGGAATTCGTGCCAGGCTTTCTGCACCGGGTCACGGCGGGCAGGGCCGCGAATCCGCAGCACGAGCGGAAACAGGATCGCGCCGAACACCGCCAGCGCCGCGAACAGCAGGCCGACCAGCATGGCCGGTGAGGCTTTCTCCAGGCCGAACGGCGAGAAGAGGCGGGCCTGCTGCCGGGCGCCGTACTCGATGACCCAATCGTTCCAGCGCTGCTGCACGATGTCGATGCTGTTGCGCATTCCGCGCAGCCAGGAGTAGTCGAGCAAGTGGCGCGGCTGGGAAAGCGCCCCCAGGGAACCCTGCTGGATGCGCAGGGGTGAAACGGCGGCGGTGGGATCCACCCGCGTCCAGCCACGCGCCGGCAGCCAGATCTCGGCCCAGGCATGCGCGTCGGACTGGCGCACCAGGTAGTAATCGCCCAGCGGGTTGTACCAGCCTCCCATGTAGCCCGTCACGATGCGGGAGGGGATGCCCGCCATGCGCATCATCACGGCGAAAGAAGAAGCGTAGTGCTCGCAAAACCCCATCCGGGTTTCGAACAGGAACTCATCCACCGGGTGGCGGCCGAGCAAGGGGGCGTCCAGGGCGTAATGGAACTGTTCCTGGTTGAAGTGATCGAGCACGCGGCGCACGAAGGCCGCGTCGTCCGGGGTATCCGAACGCCACCGATCGATCAGTGCACGGGTGCGCGGATTGGCGCCTTCCGGCAGTTCGAGCGCTTGCTGGCGGAGGGTTTGCGGCAGTTTTGGCGTATCGATGAAGTCCGGGTTCGAAACCATGGCGTAACGGATCAGCTGGATGACCGGGTCGCGGCGGATCAGCTGGAAGTCCAGAGTCAAGCGGGTATCCGGCGGGTTGGTCGCCGGGTAATCCAGCGCGAACAGCCAGTTGCGCTCGTTGGGTTCGAGCTGGACCGTGTAGGCCCACGGCGCGCCGGAGAGGCCGGGCCGTGCGCCGGCCTCGATATTCGTGCCGTAGAAGCTGCCCTTCCACGTATTGCCGTCGAAGCGCCAGAACACAGGGCCGCGCCAGTAAAGGTCCTCGGCGCCGGGTGGCGCGCCCTCAAAGGTCACGCGGAAGGCGGGGCTGTCGTCCATGAACAACTGCTGGATGGTGCCCGGGGACATCGAGTCGGACAAGCCGCTCTTGGAATCCAGCGTGGTATCGGGGATACCCCACAAAGGGTTGGCCAGCCGGGGGAACAGGAGGAAAAAGGCCAGCCCGGCCGGGACGGCAACCGCGAGCAGGCGAAAACCGAAGCCGAGTTCGGAGAACACCGAAGCCCTGACCGCGGGAGCGCGACCGTCCTCGTGCGACCACGCCTCGTTGCGCTGCAACCGGGTCAGCGCGACCAGGGCGAGAACGACCGTGGCGCCGCCGTACAGCGGCATCGCGATGCCCTGGCCGAACAGGAACTGCGTGGCGCACAGGAACAGGCTGAAAGCCACGACCAGCCGGGCGTCGCGAATGCGGTAGCCTTCGATCAGCTTCAGCGCCAGCATCAGGGTCAGCAGGCTGACCGCGGAGCGGCGGCCGCTGAGGTCGCCATAGGCAAGGAACAGCACGATCAGGGCAAGTCCGGTCAGCGCATGACGCAGCAGCGCGGGCAGCGGTTTCCAGTTGCGCAATTCGGCGCCGATGCGCCACAGCAGGGGCGCCAGGGTCATCGCGGCCACCGGTAATGGCATGCGCAGCAACTGGGGCAGCATGGCCAGCGAGAAGGTCGCGATGACCCAGAGCATGGTGGTTCGACCCGGATCGATCATTGCCGGAAGAGCGCCAGGATCTCGAGGCAGGCGTCGCGGTGATTCTCGCCAAGGTCGGCGGGCAGGGCGGCGCCGGGCATTTCCAGGCTGTAGGGAATCTGCCGCCGTTCCGCCCGCAGCACCCAGGCGGTCAGGATCGAGAGCTTCTCCTCGGTGTCGCCCCCGCCCATCAGGTACCAGTTGAGCTCGCAGGCGTCGTCCCGCGGCGCTTCCATTTCCCGGGAGTAGAGCTTCTGGTGGCGGGCGCTGGTGCGCCAGGCGATGCGGCGCAGGGGGTCGCCCGGTTGGTATTCGCGCAAGCCGTGGAAATGCTCGCCCTCGCCCCGTTGCGCGGCGCCGTGGTCTCCCCGACCGGACTGCGGCAGCGGCGGCGGATTGACGGCGGGTCGCGGGTACACGAGGCAGCGGGCCCGCGGTATCACGACCGACCAGGCACGAAACAATCCCAGCGGAAAGCGGTTCTCCACCCGGAAAGGCGCCAGCTCCAGCCAGCCGCGCCGGCTGGTGGCCTGCCCGACTTGGAACCGACGGGTGTTCTGCGGCTCGATATCCGCGCAGTCGACCGATGCCTCCGCCGTTACCCGGATGGCGAATCGATGACGCTCTTCGGGGTTCTTGAGCAGCACGTGGAACTGCGCCGCCTCGCCGGCGAACACCGGCCTTGCCAGGATGCCGTTGATACGGATTCCCGCGAGGTTCCGGTAGACCAGCAAGGTCGTCAGCATGGCGATGGAGCTGAGCAAAAACACCAGCAGCAGCGTCATGTTGTTGTTGAAGTTCAGTCCCGCGACGGCCATCAGGGCGAGCAGCACCCCGAACCAGCCGCCGAAGCGCGTGGGCATGACGTAGATGTCCCGGTACTCGAGTGTCAGCGGCAGTTCCGCCGGGCCGCGCAAGCGCCGGACCCGCTCGAGCAGCCAGCGGTCGAAGCGCGGCCCGATGGCCAGGCTGATGGCCGTGCTCGGAGTCATCGCCCCGGCTTCAGGGTATCGGCACCTGGTCGAGCAGTTCGCGCACCTGCTCTTCGGGCGACTGGCTGAAACCGGAACTCGGGTTGAGACGGTGCCGGGCCAGGCCGGGAAAGATGGTCTTCACGTCTTCCGGGGTGACGAAATCGCGGTTCTCCAGGAAAGCGTGGGCGCGGCTGGCGCGCAGCAGGGCCAGGCCGGCGCGCGGTGAAAGGCCGGTTTCGAACCAGCGTTCGTCGCGCGTTTCCGCCAGCAGCGCCTGGACGTAGTCCAGCAGGCTCTCGCTGACGTGCACGCTCTCGCAATCGAACTGCAGCGCCTGCAAATCCTCCGGCGACAGCAGCGTCGTGGTGCGGCCAAGCATCTGCGCGCGGTCCTCGCTGGTCAGCAGCTTCCGCTCTGCGGCCGGGTCCGGGTAACCCAGGGAAAAGCTCAGCAGAAAGCGGTCCAGTTGCGAATCCGGTAATGGAAAGGTGCCCACGAGGTCGAGCGGATTCTGGGTCGCCATCACGAAAAACGGTTTGGGCAGAATGTGGGTGGTGTTCTCGATCGTGACCTGTCCTTCGGCCATGCCCTCCAGTAGCGCGCTCTGGGTCTTGGGTGTCGCGCGGTTGATCTCGTCGGCCAGGATGACCTGGGAGAAAATGGGGCCTGGGTGAAATTCGAAGACGTCCCGTTCGCGCTTGTAAATTGACACCCCCAGGATGTCGGCGGGCAGCAGGTCGCTGGTGAACTGGATGCGCTGGTAGTCGGAGCCGATGACCCGGGCCACGGCATGCGCCAGGGTGGTCTTGCCCACACCGGGCACGTCCTCGATCAGCAAGTGGCCGCGTGCCAGCAGGCAGCAGAACGCCAGGCGTACCTGCTGGTCCTTGCCGAGCAGGATGTTGTTGACTGCCTGCTGTGCGCTGAGCAGGCGTGCATGACGTTCGGCGACCGTTTCCTTCTTCGAGATAACCGTGCTGTTCATAGTCCTTTATCCGACGTTGAACGGGTGCCGTTCCTGGTGCGCGGGGAAGTATAGCATCCGGATTGCGGCCCGCGGTCGGCTCAGTCGCCGCGCACCGCCGGGCGAATTGCCGGTTCGTCGAAACCCTCGATAGCGGCCCGGGTAAATTCATCGACCTCGATGACCGCGCGCGCGGCCTCCTCGGCCAGGCGCACGGTGGTCGCCTGTTCCTCGGTGATCACGCCGCTCTCCACGGCTTTCTGCACCAGCAGTTCGTAGTTCTCGAACGTGACCGGTTCCTTCAGCGCGTTGCGCACCGCGTGCTCCGCGCGCGCGGCCATCAGCGCGAGGTGAAACGCGTTGTGCACCCTGCCGCTGGCATCGTCGGCATCCGAAACGTACACGCCGGCCGTGAGCCGGTCGCGGCTCGGATTCTCCGTGGTCAACAGGCGGGCAACCTCCTTGCCGGTACTATCGGAGGGCGGGGAGTAGGGCAGGCCCGTTGGAAAGATGAGCCACCGGGCGAGGCGACCGATGCCGGGCACCGGCAGGTTGGCGAGGACTCCCTTCAGGCTTTCCTGGATGGCATACAGGCTGTCGTCCATTGCCCAGACGAGCAACGGCAGGTCTGCTTGCGGTCGGCCGTCGTCCTCGAACCGCTTCAGCACGGCACAGCTCAGGTACAGGTGGATCAGCGCATCGGCGAGACGGCCGGAAAGCTTTTCCTTGAACTTGAAGCGGCCTCCGAGCAGCAGCAGTACCACGTCGGACGTGAAACAGAACGCCGCGCACAGGCGTTTGATCTGCCTGAAGTAGCGGGCTGTGGGGCCGCGCACCGGCGCGCGCGTGAGCACGGCCCCGGTGAGGCCCAGCAACCAGGCGCGCACGACATTGCTGATCAGGTAGCCCAGGTGCGCGAACAGAGCCTTGTCGAAGGCTCGACGGGCTGCGGGGCGTGGATCACGCGCGGCCTCCATCTCCTTGAGCAGCCAGGGATGCGCGCGAATGGCGCCCTGGCCGAAAATGATCAGTGACCGGGTCAGGATATTGGCGCCCTCCACCGTAATGCTGATCGGCAGCGCCTGGTAACCGTGGGCCAGGTAATTGCGCGGACCGATGACGATGGCCTTGCCGCCGTGGATGTCCATGGCGTCGTTGATGCACTGCCGATTGCCTTCGGTCAATTGGTACTTGAGGATGGCGGACAGCACACCCGGTCGCTGACCTTGGTCGAGGGCCACCAGGGTGAGGCGCCGGGCCGCATCCATGCGATAGGTGCGGCCACCGATGCGCGCCAGCGGTTCCTCGATGCCTTCGAACTCGGCGATCGGAATGTCGAACTGCTTGCGAATGCGGGCGTATGCGCCGGACATCAGCGCGGCCATTTTACCGCCGGCTACGCCCAGCGCAGGGAGGGATATCGCGCGGCCGGCGGCCAGGCATTGCATCAGCATGCGCCAGCCCTGGCCGATGCGCTCGCGGCCACCGACGATCCAGTCCAGTGGAATGAAGACGTCCGTGCCGCGGGTCGGGCCGTTCATGAACACCGCGCCGACCGTCATGTGCCGCGTGCCGATCTCGACTCCCGGCGTGGCCGCCGGCACCAGCGCGCAGGTGATGCCAAGATCCTTTTCGGAGCCCAGCAGACCGTCCGGGTCTCTGACCTTGAAGGCCAGGCCGATCAGCGTCGCCACCGGCGCCAGCGTGATGTAGCGCTTGTTCCAGTTGAGGCGCAACCCGACGATCTCTTTACCCTCGTGCATTCCTCTGCAGACCACCCCGACATCGCTGATGCTGGCCGCGTCCGAGCCGGCAGTCGGCGAGGTCAACGCGAAACAGGGAATTTCTTCGCCTCGGGCCAGGCGCGGCAGGTAATGGTTTTTCTGTTCTTCCGTGCCGTAATGCAGGAGCAACTCACCGGGACCCAGCGCATTCGGCACCATGACGGTAATGGCGCAAGTCAGGTTGCGGCTGGCCAGTTTCATCACGACCGCGGAGTGGGCCTGCGCGGAAAATTCGAGTCCCCCGTAGGCCTCCGGAATGATCATGCCGAACATCCGGTGCTCGCACATGAAGTCCCAGAGATCGCTCGGCAGGCGGCGGTGGGTCTCGCAGATTTCCCAGTCGTTCGCCATGCGGCAGAGTTCCTCGACCGGGCCATCGAGGAATGCCTGCTCGCGCTCCGTCAGCGTCGGGGCCGGTACCCGGAGGAGGCCTTTCCAGCGCGGCCGGCCGGAAAATATCTCGCCCTCCCACCAGACGGTACCGGCTTCCAGTGCCTCGCGTTCGGTGGCCGACATCCGCGGGAGGGCTTTGCGGAATAGCCCATAGAAGCGGTCACTGATCAGCAGGCGGCGCAAAGGGGTGATCGAAAAGCCGATCAGCGTCACGGCGACGATACCATTGGCGAAGCGGAACCAGCTGGGCACGTAGAACAGGTGGCGCAACTCGGTCCAGGCGATGGTGAGCCCGACCATGATGGCCATGGACATCAACAACGGTACCCGGTTGTAGGCCAGCAGCAGGACCGTGAGGATGAGGACAACAAGATACAGAATATCCATCGTTTATCTTATGTTTCGCCGAAAGCGGGGGTCAAGGAAGCCGGCTTGCACCCGTTCGGGGCCCCAGGACAATTCGTCACCGGACCGGGTGGAGCGCCGCCGGCACGGCAGCCGCGCATTGCGCCTGACCTGACTAGTCTTTAAAATCACACTGATTTGAAGCCGGATTTTGAGTTCATTCCTGCTCATCAGATTTTCATTATTTCACAATAAGTTATCAGGAGTTAGTAAGTGAGAGTCGAGAGAACGCTATCCATTGTCAAGCCGGACGCGGTCGCCAAGAACGTGATTGGCGAAATTTACAGCCGGTTCGAACGGGCAGGACTGAAAATCGTTGCCGCCAGAATGAAACACCTGACCCGCGCGGATGCCGAGCGGTTTTACGCGGTGCACCGCGAACGGCCGTTCTTCAAGGACCTGGTGGCGTTCATGACCTCGGGCCCGGTGATGATCCAGGTGCTGGAGGGAGAGAACGCGATCGCACTCAATCGCGAGCTGATGGGCGCGACAAATCCGCAGCAAGCCGCGCCCGGCACGATCCGCGCCGACTTTGCCCACAGCATAGACGCCAACGCGGTGCACGGCTCGGACGCACCGGACACGGCAAGCTATGAGATAGCCTGTTTCTTCGGCGCCGACGAAATCTACTCCCGCTAGGCCTCCGGCCAGCAACGCCTGCCTGACGCAACATGACCGCGATCGCCAGCCCGATCAACCTGCTCGACCTCGACGAGGCCGGGCTGCGGGCGCTTTTCGAGTCCATGGGCGAAAAGCCGTTCCGCGCCCAGCAGGTGTTGAAGTGGATCTACCACCAGGGCGTCACGGACT
>Ga0105090_10001248_pt1 | contig 13598 bp, 8 predicted proteins | sample PPLLak3March2015_FD_79110 | JGI IMG/M metagenome (GOLD analysis project Ga0105090, IMG submission 79110) | Freshwater sediment microbial communities from Prairie Pothole Lake near Jamestown, North Dakota, USA - PPLs Lake P7 Core (1) Depth... | ecosystem: Environmental > Aquatic > Freshwater >... | reverse complement strand
CTGATCTTTACCGGCACTCGCCACACGTCGACCGTGGTGCTGACCAGTCGCCCTCGCGAGCGCTGGGCCGTCCTGACGCTCGCGGCGCTCATCTTCGTCGGCGGTTTCATTCCTCAACCAGGAGTCGCCACGCGGTACCACGCGGCCGAGGAACTGTTGCGGCAACGAGCGTTCATGCCAGGGCTCGTCGACGAACCAACAGGGGATGCTCCCTTCTCCCCGCCGCATCGTCCATCGGTACCGGTTCCCCATGACCCAGGCGGCGGGGAGAAGGGTCGGGGATGAGGGGCCGAAGCGGGAGTGGTCAGGCCAAGGTGCGCACTCGTTGTCACCAACGCCCGTCCTCGCGTGCCCGTAAGTTGTCCGCGAATTGAAGTCGTTCCAATCGCACGTGCCCAGCCCCTCATCCCCAGCCCTTCTCCCCGCCGCCCAGGCGGCGGATAGCTCTTCCCCATGGATCGTGCGGCAGGGAGAAGGGAGCAAATTGGTGGAACTTCATCGTGGCCGGTCGTCATGACACGCCTGTGTCCTTTTGATGTTCGGCTCATCAGGGCAATCGCTAGTAAACGCGGCTTGACTAACGCTCAACCCTAGGCAAGACTTCTTTACTAGCGGATGCCAACCGGAAGGGACGCTTAACCAACCATGAAGCGGAAGACGGGAACGTACCGCGTAACGAATGCCGGGGGCGAGGAGGTACGCGCGTTTATTCCCCATCCCCTGCCACCGACCCAGCCGCCATTGTTGCTGGACGAGTCGCTGCAATCCCTGTTGGCCGGCGCGAATGCCGCCGTGGCACAACTTTCCGTTGCCGGAAAGATGGTTCCCAGCGCCGAATGGTTCCTCTACGGCTTCGTTCGCAAGGAAGCGGTGATCTCATCGCAAATCGAGGGTACGCAGGCCACGCTGCGAGATGTTCTCACATTCGAGGCCACTCAGAAAACGGATCGTCCGGACGATGTTCAGGAAATCTGCAACTATCTCGATGCGCTCGCCTACGCTCGGCGCGAGATCGCACGACCCCAAGGTCTGCCGTTGTGCATGCGGCTCTTGTGTGAGGCCCACAAACGCCTGATGCGCGGCGTGCGCGGCGCGGAGAAACAGCCTGGTCAGGTGCGTACTTCACAGAACTGGATCGGTGGCACGCGACCGGGCAATGCGCGTTTTGTTCCGCCACCTGCTGAGGAAGTGCCCACGGCGCTGGCGGCGCTCGATCAATGGATGCACGATCAAGACGACCTGCCGCCGCTGATCCGGGCAGGTTTGGCTCATGTGCAATTCGAGACGATACATCCCTTCCTGGATGGGAACGGTCGTATCGGGCGACTTCTGGTCGCGCTGCTCGTTGAGCACTGGGGGTTGCTGGACTCGCCGTTGTTGTACTTGAGTTTGGCGCTGAAACGGCACCGCGACGAGTATTACACGCGGTTGTCAGCCGTGCGCACCGCTGGAGATTGGGAGGGCTGGGTTGTCTTCTTTCTCGCATGCGTCCACGAGGCGGCCAGCGATGGCGTCGAAACGGCTGGCAAATTGTTCGCGCTGTTGACCAAGGACCGGCAACGAGTCCTGCTTCAGGCCGGTGTCACGGTGCCTGCGATTCGATTGCTGGATCAATTACCGAGCCATCCTATCGTCACGCTGCCGCTGGCAATGGAGCTACTGGAGACCACGAAGCCCACGGCCTCGAAGGCTATTGAAACCCTGAGGAAAGCCAAGATTCTCGACGAGACCACGGGCAAGCAGCGTGATCGGGTCTACGCCTACAAGAGCTACTTGGGCTTGCTCACCGGCGATACCGAATAACGGAAAACCACGCTCGTTGCCGCGCCGCTCACGCGAGCCGGAAGAACGGGTTGCCGTAATGTTGATAGGCGCCCCAGCTGCCGCGTCCCATGGCAAGATCGAACAGTTTGAGGCGCGATTCCCGCAGCGCCTCGTACATCCGAACGCCACGGTCACCGGTCCACACCACGTAAGTCCCGATATCAATCGCGGACGAAGGAACCTCGAGTGACTTATCCAGCGGCTTGGCGTGGGCTTCCAGGCCGAGCAGTCGCGCATAGAGCGAGATCGCAAAGACTCGCGCGGCGGCGTCGTCGACCGGCCAGCCGGTGCAGATAAAATTCGACACTCCTTGTCGAAAAAAGGCCTCGGCGAAGGAAGGCGCCAGCCCCGGCGAGCTCGCTTCGGCTCGCTCCGGCGTGATCCCTGACTCGCAGGCGTTCGAAAAGATGAAGCGGGGGACGCGATCAAGCCGCGTCAGTTCCTGCGCCGACAACACGCCGTCCTCGAAGATCCAACCAGAGCGTTCAGGATTCTTGGCGTCGAAAAAACAGTGTCCGCAGTAGTGCAGGATGTCGTAATTCATTTCGGTGATCTCGGCGAGTACCTCCAGACGATTGGCTTCCACCGGCCCGATCATGCGCTTGATGACGACATTCCGTCGCGATGGTCCTGTTAGCAGCTGCTGGTAGGCGTCGAACAAGTCGAAGATTTCCTGCCCCTCTTGTCGAGCGCCAGGCAAGGGATGTTTCGAGGAGGGATCAGCCACGATCAGGATGCGAAGTTCACGTCCCGCCGCCGTCGGAGGTTCGGGGGGTTGAGCGAACTGTGTCCTTAGCTGCCTGGTCAGTCCTCGCGAAAGGCCGACGAAGTGCTCCGTCGGCACTTGGCCACGTTGCCGCTTTTCCGGCGCTTGCGAGCGCTCCAGGGGTTGAGCCAGCATCTCCCAGGGAACGCGAGCCGTCGTTGCGTCAACAACCAGAACGAGTGGCGCGGAACCATAGAGATGCTCGCGCAGATCCTTGGGAATGACTAACGTTTCCAAGGTCAGACCATAGCGGCGTTGGTAATCGGCATCGATTTGCCCCGCCAGCGAACGGGTGGCCTGTTCCACCAGCGTGGGATCGACGGTGACCTGGCGTTCGGGAACGGCCGCTTTGTCCGTCATCGCACTCAACGACCAGGTCTTGCCCTGACGCTCGACGAAGACTCGCGTGGCGATGGGATCATCGTCCTCGCCGAAATCGCTGGCGTGAACCTGTTCGGCGGCGCTGTGTCTCGCCTTCGAGTAGGCATCGTCCTCGACGGGAGCCGGGCCGATCGCGAACAAGTTGGGCGCCGACTTCTTTTTCGCGAGGGAAAGCACCACGGATTGCAGAGCCCTGTGCAAGTCGGTGGCGCGCGAGTAACTGGCCTCGACAAACGTGACGCATTCGAGCAAGTTTCCCTGGCGAGGTTTTTGGTCGGCCGCTCGAGCCAATCCCCGCAACCAGCCAGACGCCGCTTCCTGCAGCGACAGATTCTGCCTGGCGCCGATCAGCACCGTCGCCAGCTTGTGGCACCCCAACGCGCCGAGCGACCAGGCGAGTTCGCGGACCAGCACGACCAATTCCGGCTGGCCAAACCGCCCGGGCGTGCCCATGCTGCAGATCGCGATGATTTTTTGGAGTGATCGAGGAAAGCAATGCGGATTTTCGCGAGGGTCGGGAAACAAAAAATGTTGGCCGAAAGGCGCGCGGAGCAGGCCCCGCTCGACGTAATTGCGAAACAGGCCACCCGCGTCGGCCGCGGGCGATGACTTCGACGGGCCAGCGCCTTCTGCTGCGCGCATCCGCAAGGCGGCGGATACCGATGCGTCGAGCGCGGCGAAAGCGTCTTGAGGGCGGGTGCCAGGGTAGAAGCCGATGGAGATCGCATCGGCGTCCTGCGCCTGCTCAATTCCTCCGTGGATGACGCGGATCAGGATTTGCCCGGGCTGCACCGCGGAGGCAACCTGAACCTGATCGGACTCGACGCTGCTGAACGGCAGCATCGCGTCGGAGGAGGGTTGATTCAGAACGACGGTCGTCGGACTCGACGCGACAGTCCCCGCGCCGCGCCCCAGGAACCCCCCGAGCAGCCGCGTTTCGGCCGCCTCCTCATCGGGACTCACCTGTTCGACCTCCGGAGCCGCCATCAGGGAATCGAGTAGCGAACCAGGCGGCGTTTCGGTCTGCGAACCTGAGCGTAGGCGGATGGCGAACGATCGTAGTCTTCGCACCAGTTCGTCGAAGTCAGCGGGCGCGAACTTCAGGCGAGCACGCGCGTTGGATGCTTCCGACGCGTTCGCGGCAGGCACTGACGATCCGCTTGCCTGCTCCTGCGGCGGCGTCCACGAGGTGATCAGGCCAGGTACTGCCCGCTCACCGTCAAGCAGCGATTCGATGGCAGCGAGAATGGCGGGGTTTTCCGGGAGCGCACCATGCTCTTCGTCGACAAAGAAGGCGGCTCTCGTGTCACTCAATAGAGCAAGCTCCCGCGCGACTTGGCCATCTCCGTCGAGCGAAGTTGAGTAGGACTGCGAGTCACCGGGCGGCATCCCCTGGATCCAGATCGCGGTGGGCCGATTGATGCCCACGACCTGCACCATGCGGTCCGCTCCAGTTCGGTCCGCTAGGTGTTGCTGGACCAGTGCCGCGGACCGAAAGTGAATGTCGGCGAGAGCGGATCCCTTTCCCTGCAGCCCCTTGAAGTACACGACGGGATCACGAAGTTGTTCCAGAGCCTGTTGCTTCCCCTGGTCGTCTGACCACGGCAACATTTGATACACGCTCGGAAACGAATTGATCGTCTCTTGGACGCTTCGCCGCGCGTCGTCATAGACGCCGAATCCCCCGGTGCCGGCAACGAGCGTGGCGAGGTTCTGCACGGAGTCGTGCAGTCCTGTCAGAATCTGCGGAGCTTCATACGAGCCATAGTGGGGAGTGCCCAACGTGATCAATCGGCAAAAGCGGTTCGGTAGCACATCGCTGCCCAATTGACGCCGGATTTGACTGAACATCACGCGGGCGACAAGTCCACCCATCGCATGCGCCACGAGATAGACATCCTGCTCCTGATAATGTCGGGCAATGAACGCCTGCAGGTCGGCGGCCGTTTCGTTGATTCCCTTCCGCCAGTCATAGGCAAAGGCGCGAACGTTGCAAGTCGCGGCCAGTTTCAAGAGCAACTCGCCGTAGTACTTGTTGAGAATTCCCGTGGGACGCACCGCGAACTTTGCGTCGAACGCCTCGCCATTGTCACGCAGACGGAGGGCTGGCAGCCAGCCTGAGCTGAGGCGAAAGTAATTGAGCCAGACGCGACGTTCCACGCTGTTCGCCGTGGCCGATAACTCGCTCCCCATGAAACCAGGGATGACGATGACATTCCGACGCGGTTGCGTGCCGGAACGCGCATGGTCGACTCGATCGGCCCCGGCCCTCAAGCGTTGATACCGGGAGACGCCCAGGTACGTGCGCAGCCCAACTTCTTGATCGGGAGTGACCTCGCGCAACAGCCCGATCACGCGGTCGATCGAAGCTGTGGCAAACTCGGCTACCCAAGCGCGCTCGTTCATCGACGAATCCTCCCAGATGCCGTGGCACCGTGGCTCGCCGCACCGCGCGCAGTTTATCCCGCGGAGGAGAGCCTCCGCACGAGTCTACGATTCGCTGAACTGATGACAAATCATTCTATTTGCCTGGCCGCTATATATTCCTACCGGCGTACCGGTGGCAAGCGTTGCAACTGAGGTGCGGCCCCGACCGGTTGGGGCCGCGCGACGGGGGCTTGATAGTACGCTGGGCGCAGTTCGCCGATCACGACGGGCTCCGGAATGGGAGGAAATGGGCGAAGTTTTCCAGCGGAGTCCGCGTCGTATTGAGGCATGGGGATGGGATCGACGTCGCGACTGACCGGCGCCGTGACCGATTGCTGCTCGCGCAACTGCTGGATCCGCCGCATAATCGATTCGATCTCTCCGACTTGAGCTCGCAAGGCCACTTCCAGTTCGTCGATGTTCTCGCTGGGCGCATTGGAGGAACGCGACCTAAGCGCTGCCGCATCGGTACAGGGACGTTTGCCGCAGGGAGGCTTGCCAGACTTGCTCGGTGTGTCGTCCGGCGGTTGGGGGGGAGGCGCATCCTTGTCGTCGGGCGGCTGCGGAGCATCCTTGTTCACGTTCGGGAACCCCGAAAAGGGGACCGCCATGGCCGGCATCCCACCCGGTATTCCCATGCCCATCCCGGTCTGTTGCGCCATGGGCGCGACGGCTGAGTCGAGGTGCATCCGGCTATGCTGGCGAAGTCGCGAGGCCCCCTGAACGCGAAGTCGGGGCATCTTCAGCGTCAGTTCGGGAAAGGTCAGCGAGACCCCTCCCAGATCCCAGCCCTGGCTCGGCCCCTCGACGGTTCCCGTCGGAGGAGGAGCGACAAAGGCGGTCGGGGGACCGCCTGGTGGAGGCGCTTCCTTGGAGGGGGGTTGATCTCGCGGCGGAGGAGCTTCCTTGTTGGGAGGTTCCTCGCCACAACCACACTTTTTCTTGCAACAACCATGGAACGGACAGGGAATGCAAGCATCCGTGCATCCGACCGTGCCGCGAGGAGCTCGCGAGACACAGTTTTGATCCGCCAAGACAGGCCTGAAAATCGCGGGCGACATCGCGGCCATCACCAGGAACAAGATTTCCGCACGCTTCATCGCTCGCTCCCCTGGACGAATAGGAATCTCCGTCACGACTAGCATCGACGGGCGCCGTCGGAGCTGTGAGCAGAATTCCTGCGGTCCGAACAGTTTGCCTAACCGCACCGCTGATCGAGTCTTGAGCGAATTTCGAAGGGGGACTTTGGCGCGAAGATACGATGCGAGCAACACAGGCTTTACCAACGATAGCGCCCGCCGCAGGAGAGGCGCGACGCGCGCGGCCCGGAAGAGTCCTCAAGCCGTCGCGGAATGGATGGTGGGGCCGCGACAGCAAACCGAGCGCGAAGAAGAGCGAGATGAGGAGCGGGAGGTGAAACCCGGCGAGCCCTCGCGCCAGTTAGGGATTCGGCTCAAGCAGACTCGGCTTGTTCATCATGTTTCGCATCTGGCGGAGGGATTCATTCTGTTGGCGAACGCTTTCCAGCAGCGCTTCAACCTTCACGTGCAAGTCTCGCACATCGCGATCCAAACCATCCAGTCGAGCACTACTGCCTTGGCAGTTTGGCGCTCCCTTATCGAAGGGTTCTGGAGCCGCTTTGGTGGCCGCCGCGACCGGCATGACAGGCATCTGGGCAAACACCATCGGCATCGCAAAGTAAGGCATCGATTGCATCACGACCGGCGCCGGGGCATCTTTCCAGCCATTTCCGGTATTCGCCGGCGCGGATTTGTTGTAGCCCCCCTCGCAGCTGCGGCAAGGCGCGCATCGACGGTAGCAGCGATGATGGAAACAAGCGTGTGCCCCGTTCGAGCCACAGCCACAGTCTTCGGCCGCGGCCGATGGACCGGTCAGAGCGGCCGCGGACGCCCAGGTCGCAACGGCGAGGCACAAGAGGAGCCGCATTGATTGACCCTTCCAAAAAGTTTCCGCATCTATCCTGGCTTGACCGCGCGAGGCAGCCAGATCGCAACAATCCCTTATTGTGTCGGAACAATTTCGGCTCGCCTGCAAGGCGGCAGCGGGGGCCGATACATCCCCTGCGACCAGCAGGGTTGAGATGGGACGATCGGCACAAAGCCAATGAACGGCTTCAACTATTTCATGACATCGTCAAGAGGAATGTTATTGACTGCTTCGATCACCTTGAAGAAGTCGGCGACACTTGGACTCGCGTCTAACGTGTTCGCCTTGACGTGAGTTAGAAACTCTCCGGCCGATTTTGCTTCGGTCGAGTCGGAATAGAATTTCGTGTCCGCATTAGCCAGTCCCGACAACCATCCCCACGCTTCCGCCCATCGACCGACACGTACTTCCTCCTGCTTCCACGCCGCGTATCCAGCCCGCAGAGTTTGTCCTTGAAGACTTACGGGTGGAGCCGCGCCTCGATACGGCTGCAGCAACGCACTTACTTTGGCCCAGCTCTCTTTTGACTTTTCCGCCAAGGGGGTTTCGATATTCTTGGGGTCCTTGGCCGTGGCGATTCGCGTCGCGAGCCGGTGGTTGAGATCGGCAACGAGTGCGAGGCGTTGCAGAGCGGGCTGTTGAAAGTCCTTGGTGAAGGCACCTTGGAGCGAGTTCACTTGATTGGCCAAATCTTTCGATAGGGCCTCAAGCGTCACTTTAGAATCGCCCACCGCGTCGGTGAACTGCTCTGATTCGACCGTTGCTGGCGAAGGAGTTTCCTTGGCGAAGACATCCGCATCTTTGGAAAGCGCACCGGCCCCCGCGAACACTTCGCCCGCGACCGTCAGGCCGTGCATGAGCACCATGCCCCCCGTGGGAGTAATGCCATTGCCCCAGCGCATCGTCTCTTTGGTGCGAAATGGACCTCGCACGTAGCGGATGTTGCCTCGCCACGCGCCATACGGCACGAACGCATCATTGGCGTGAAGTGAATCCGAAGTCAGGAGCATCAGGCCGCCTAACGCACAGCTGTAGCCCGCAAGTCGTCCGAAGCGTTTCATGGAATCGTCCTTAGCAGTTGCCTGGTTTCACTTGTCGTTGACGGATCGGTGTTCGGTGCCGTTTTCAGGATCGGGAAGCTCGTTTCGCCACGGGGCGCTCGAAAGGATACGACTCGACTCTAGGCAAACGGTCGCTCTGCGAGGAATTGTCTCGAATTCACGCCCCAGCCGAGAATCAGGCTGCGTTGAAACGACTGGACGGCGGCCGCGATGTTCTGGTGAAAACTCTGGTAATTCATCCCGCTTCCATGGTTGCTGCGATTCCATTCGTTGAACAGCGCGAGCGTCATCTTGGAGCCGTCGTTGCCTCCCTTGGAGGTCGCATCATCGGGACATCCCGCGATATGAACGAACGAGCCTCGAACCCCGTCCACCTCGACGTTTACCTCTACCTCGGAATCACCCGAAGTACTGCCGGCGTTTGCCGTTGGCCGTGCTCCTAGACTCGATGGTAGCGCTACAAAACTGCCGGTATTGATCTTCCGCATATTCGTCCCGGAATGGCAACTATCCGAGATGGTCAGCACGCGAGCGCCGCGACGCACGTTTTTCCAGGCGTCGAATAATCGATCGTCGAGAAGATAACCGTCGTACAAACACAATAACTCGTCTTGGCCATCCGACTCGTCACCGCTCGTTTTTGGGTTGCGTTTGTCGGCTTGGAACGAGCCGTGGCCGGTAAAATAGAACACGAGCAGATCGCCCGAGCGACAGTCGTTCACTTTTGCGTTTAGCTCAGCCAGCACGTTTCCCATTGTGGCCGCTTCATCCTGCAGCACGGAGATGTTGGCATTGTCGAAGCCTGCCTGCCGCAGAATCTCAGACATCATTTGCACATCCTTGCCGCAGCCTTCACAACCGCTCCTGCCATTCCAGCCTCCGGGGTATCGAGACCAGTCGACAAATTGCAGACCGACCAAGAGCGCTCGTTTTGTCGCCATGCCAGGACCTCTGTTCGAAGGTGAAACTAATGATCCGCCGTGCTTGCCGTCACGATCGGAATAGCCGGAAGTCTATCGGCGGCGGTGGGGTCGAACAAGCAACAGCCCCCTGCGGATCGCGGCATCTCTCCCCTCTAGAACGTGAGATCGTCTCGGCGAATGTCAAGTCCGGCCCGCGGAATGGTGGAGAAGCCTGGCGACGTTGCGGGCCGTTTTGCGGAGTATGCCAATTGAAGGGTCGGCCCCTCATCCCCGGCCCTTCTCCCCGCCGCCTGGGTGATGGGGAACTCGCCCCCCATGGACCGTGCGGCGGGGAGAAGGGAGCAGGAACTGGGGAGCAGATTCTTGTCGGGAGCGGAGCGGGGAGCACGCGGGCCTGACGCAGTGGAGCTTCGCCGCTGGACGTTGCCTCAATCCGCGTGATCCAGCTCGTCGTGACTGTGGTCGTGGGCGAGTTCCTCAAGCTCCACGGCCGCGTTGCGCGACTTCACCCAGGCTCGATAGACATCCAGCGCCAGGTCGTCGTCGATGGACATGGCCGCGGCGAGCGTGGGGACCGTGGTGGAAGCCGGAAGGAGCGGTGCAGGTTCGATGCGGCCTCGCGCGGTGAAACGTCGCAGGCCGTGGCCTGGCTCCGGCCCATTCGCGGCCGTCGCGGCAGGTCCCACCACGGTCATCAGTTCTTCGCCATCGGGACCCGGCTGGGAACCGCCGGAGTTCGCACCACTCGAACCGCTGCTTCCACCAAGGGCGTCCGGCGGTTCCGAGGCGCCGGCGGCGTTCAGCCGATTGATGACCAGCAGGGCGTCCACGGGGGCGGCAAAGCTGTCGCCGTTGACGTCCAGGTAGGGAGGCGCCGCTTGCGGGCCGAGCCCGGGGCTGGGCAGTTGTCGAGCTCCATTGCCGTTGAGATCGTTGATGATCAACAGCGCGTCGATCGGCGACTCGAACGTGTCGTTGCTCACGTCGTACCGATTCAGGGGGTTCTGCCACGGGTTGTTGATTCCCTGGGCCGCGAAGTCGACGTGCGACTGAACGGCGCCGGCCGCGATCGTGATCGACTGATTCGACGGCAACGCCCCCGTCGCCACGAAACTCGCCGGTGGAATCGCTCGGACCGTGTACGCTCCGGCCGGCAAGTAGTCCAACGCATACTGGCCGAGCGAGCCCGTGACCGTGGTGGCCTGCGCCCCATACTGCAAGTTATCCAGAAGCACCTCGGCACCGGCATGCCCCTTGGCAATCACGTAAGCGATCTCCGGTGTCGCCCGCTCGATCACCATCGACTCGACCTGGCCGCTGGCGAGCACATTTGTCGTGTAGCGCGCCAGGAGGTTGTTGGTCGCGTCGTAGGCTTCGAGCCGCGCGTAATCGCCCGAACTGTTGCCGATCGCATCCAAGCTGACTCGATTCACGGGGCTCGTGAAACGCATCCGCAAGGTGCGATTCGACTCGTCCCAGGTCGTCGACCAGCTGGCCGTCCCCAAGTCGTTGACGCCAAACACGCGACCGGGGATCGAGGTCAACGGTGAAGCGAGGGCCGCGACCGTCCCGTCCGTTAAGTCCCCTACGCCGGACAGAATCACGGCCGGGTTGGCCGAATTCAGGATCGTGCCAGCCGCATAGCTGTCCGGGTCGTAACTTGACCACAACGGCAAGACCTGCCCGCCGGCATTCACGAGTTGCAACGTCCAGCCAGGCAAGCCTGGTTCGCCCATGTCGAACATGCCGTCCACATCGAGATCGTTCCACACGAAACCGTTGATTCCGGGTTCCGTCGTGGCGTGAGGCTTGCTCAAGTTCGCCAGAAAGATCGGGGAACTCGCTCCGGTTCCGCCACCGCCGCCGGGCAGGACGGCGTCGATCGTCCGGATCTCCACGGTTGTCGCCGTCGGGGGCACCGCGAACGCCAGATCGAGAGTCACGGCCGGTGCGGCATAGGTCGCGGCCACCTGCCACGCGCCACCGTTGATGCGGTATTCGGCACGCGTAATCTCGTTAATCGTGATATCGCTGCCCAGTCCGGACGAATTCAGATTGGGCAGCGTGCGGACTTTCGAGCTGCCTTTGAAGCGATACGTCCCGCTGGCCGAATCGTAGTAGCCCGCGCCAGACAATTCGAAGGGAACATCCAGCACGTCGAAAATCCCATCGCCATCGCCATCGCGCCAACCAATCATTTCCAACGCCGATGCGGCCTGCTGTTGAGTCTCCCAGGCGGTGGACTGCAGGTCTCCCGACGTCATGATGCTCGGCTGTTGAACGTAGCCAGGATTCACGGCATTCGAGTTCTGCGTGTTGTAATAACCGCGGCGCGCCAAGTAATTGCTGCCCGAGTACTCGTCCAAGCCCCAGAACTGATGCGCCATTTCGTGGGCGTAGGTGTAGTCCGGACGTCCCGAGGGGACGATCATCATCAGCCCACCGGGCCAGGAGAACGCGCGCCGAAACGATCCACCGGGGGCAAACGTATCATCATCCGGATCGGCCGTCGAATTGACGACGAAAATCGTGTAGGCCCAGTCCGCCGGGCCAGGATGGGCGGCCGTTCCGGCCAGACGACGCGAGTGATTGTAGGCACGCAGGTCGAGCCTAAAATCTCCGGTTTGGTTGTAGCCGACCTGGTTGAGGAAGTCATACATCCAGCCGGTCGTCGGGCCCGATCCCGTGGTGATGGCGAAGTCGTTCGACACGCGGTTGATCGGTTCGTAGCCCGTCAGCACCGGATTCTTGACGTACGTATCGTCGACGTAAAAGTTCAGGTCGGCCGCCATCGTGGGGCTCTTTTGCGCCAGCAGGCTTTTCCACCAGTCCAGCCCGGTTTGCACCTTGGTCATGACGTCCGCCTTGTCGGCCGCCGTCCAGTTCTCGGTGCTCGGATCATGCGGCGCCATCGTCGGCGTGGATTCCATCAACACCACGGTGACAACGATATCCCCCAACATGTACTCGCCTGTATCGTCAGGCAGGACGCCGTAAGGTAGGGAAGCCAGCAGCTGCCGGGATTCCAGCGCTTCGACGGACAATCGTCGGCGACGCAGGCTCGAAGGCTTGACTGGTGATCGTAAGGTCATACTGAATGAGGAGTTGCGGTTGATTGAGGGGATGCCCGGGAGCTTGGTGGGCGCCGACCAACCCACACTCTTTTATCGTATGGAAGCCGACCAGTCAGGACAACAAATTGGCCAATACGCTAGTTTGAAAGGACGAATCTACCCAGCTTTCGTCACTCCCCCGATCGCTCGCCGTACGTAAATCTGAAGAGGTTCAGGCGCAAAGGCGAGGAGGCCGCTATGAATTCCCCAGGTCCTCCGCGCCTCATCCCTCATCCTTCATCCTTCATCCTTTATCCCTCATCCTTCATCCTTGAACGTCGCCCGCCAGCGTCCCTTCTCGACCCACAGTCGGACCTCCCCCTGAAATTTGGCCCCCTCGAGTCGCACGACGACGCTTCCAGGTTCGTCGCTCTCCAACCGAAACTGCCCCGCATCGTAGCGAGTGACCAATCCGCGATCGTCGGAAACCGCCCCCTCGTAGTCCAAATAGACGCGTCGGTGGTCGGGTAGTGGCAGAACGCTGGTCGTGGTTCCAGGCTGTGGCGGGGCGTCGAGCGCCCAGGCTCGCAGCACGTCGCCCGCTTCCCACAGCAGGTCCCAGTGCGAGGGACGCTCGGCTCCCTCAGGCATTTCGTGACGCAGGACGACAAACCGACCGGTCATTGAGCGGTGACCGTGGTCGTCGCGGTCGCGCGCTTGGGGCTCGGAGAACGCCAACTGATGACTTCCACTTCAAAAGTGATCCTGCCGGCGGCAGTCGGGGTCACTTCCACATAATACGGGACCAGAGCCTCGTTGGCACGCACCTCGGCGACCGCATCCATCTCCCAGGTGCGACCGTCCGGACTGATCTTGGGATTGCGCGTGGGACCGGTCACTCGGACCTTCGTCAGATCGAGCCCCTCGGGAAGTCGGAACCGGAGCATCACGTTGCGATCGGACGCGTTGCGGTCGTTCTTGATCAGGATCACATACCGCGTCGACTGACCGATGCGCACCGGATTGACAAGGTCGGTCACGGTGACTGCCAGGTCGCCGACCACCGCCGGGTCGTTCGGAGCGGCCGGGAGCGCGCCGCCATCGGCGGGAGGAGTCGGTGGCGCGGCCGGCCCCGCGTTGCCTGATGGGGCGACCGCCGTCGCCCACGTTTCCGAGACGGTGATGTTCGGGTCGGCATACGCGGTGACGCGTACGG
>Ga0105090_10001247_pt1 | contig 13599 bp, 5 predicted proteins | sample PPLLak3March2015_FD_79110 | JGI IMG/M metagenome (GOLD analysis project Ga0105090, IMG submission 79110) | Freshwater sediment microbial communities from Prairie Pothole Lake near Jamestown, North Dakota, USA - PPLs Lake P7 Core (1) Depth... | ecosystem: Environmental > Aquatic > Freshwater >... | reverse complement strand
GACGAAGAAAAGACAGACGAAGAAAAGACAGACGAAGAAAAGACAGACGAAGAAAAGACAGACGAAGAAAAGACAGACGAAGAAAAGACAGACGAAGAAAAGACAGACGAAGAAAAAAATATAAGCATATTATATGGCGGCTCCTCCTGTAACACAACCTGATTTAACATTGAAAATGCTAAACTATGTACGAGATATTATTAAAAACATAACTGTCATTAAACATCCACCCATAAAAGAACTGATCAATAATATTCAAACCCTAATACCAATATTATCACTAAATCCATCATTATCACAACAATTATTATCACAATTAACTAAAATATATGAAATATACATAAAAAAAAACGAACAAGTCGTAACAGATTATATTTTAGCCAATAGGGAAACATTAATTCCAAATTTAACAAAATATATTACATTGGTTAAAAAAGGAATGAAAATGTATAATGATTATGCGTCTGCAATTGACAAACGCATGCACTTGTCTCGTCAAAGTGCTAAACATATATCTCAACTTTCAGAAGTAGCACTATATATACATTGCCACGGACTATGCACAATACAACCTCTAAAACAACCATTAGACCCTGTAAAACAACCATCAGAACCTGTAAAACTAGGATTTGAACCAGTTAACTCAGGAATACCATGTTTTAAATTTACATCAGCTCCACTTTGTATGGTTGAGAATTCATCCTCAGCACAAGATAAATATATAGCAGATTTTTTTCTCATTTTGGATGAACATTATAAGACTCTTACACGTTCTGAAACAAATCCGGCAGGTGAAAGTATATTTACTAATAATATAAATTCAATTATAGTTGCTAATTACTTTATATGTAAGTTTTATAAAGATTATACTTGTAATATGTACAAACATGTGCCTGAACATTGCAAAACCGATGCAGAATATGGTATGCAAATAATACAAGAATATGATCACGCTATTCAATCTGCTTTCAATGATGGATTTTTATTTACATATCCAATAAGTAACCCTGCAAGTTATGAAAAACTTCCTTACATTGATGAATCAGGTCTAGGTCGCCCATCTCTTTCTACTCTTCTACAGTCTCGTACTGGAGACCGGTCAACAGATCCATATCCTTCTAGAGTTACTATTACTAGTCCAGATGTTGAACCTAATATACAAAGAAATAAGGTTTATACTGTTGAAGATACACCAGGATCAGCTTCATTAGATATAATAATTTTAACTAGTTTTAAATTTAATTTTCTGGATAGTCCTGAAATATTAGTTGCAGCAGGTGACTCTTTACTTACACTGTTATTGAAATTGAATACAGATTATCCTGAACAAATGAGTAAAATGATAGGTTTATACCGGAATAAATATCCACCTCCAGATGATATTTTAACTGAAGGTGAAAGTGAAGGTCTACGTGCCTATAATTTTACAGAAGCTGAATTTTTCAATAATATGACTAAAGGATCTAAAAAAACTATAACTTCAACATCATTACGGTTTATATTATTTTTTTTTGAACAAATAGGTGCAAACAAGGCAACTATTTTTGATTTTTCATGTGGTGTGTTAGATTTTACACCGGAAGGAGAAGACCAACCAGATGATACTGTATGTGATTTTCAAAAGTTGGGACCAACCCAACCATCACAATCACAACAATTGACAGAAGAAGAAGAAGAAGAAGAAGAAGAAGAAGAAGAAGAAGAAGAAGAAGAAGAAGAGAAAATGGGAGTGGCATCAACATTACCAAACGTATTAAGAAAAAGAAGACTACTACTCGATACATCGGATGAACTCGATAAATCTAAAAAAATAGCAACAGGAGGAATGGCAAAATCAAAATCTTACAACAAAAATAAGACAAAACGACGAAATAAAACCAACCGCAAAACAACTCGACGAAAAATAAACAAGACAAAACGACGAAACACAAAACGACGAAACACAAAACAACGAAACACAAAACGACGAAACACAAAACGACGAAACATAAAAGGCAGAAATAAATAATCACAACATAATATATGTTCAACTTTAAGAATGAAAATCTAATTTTTTATGTTTTTGTCGGATTTGTCTTACTTGTATGTTTAAAAATATATTATGAATCAGATGAATTTAATTTAAAATGTGTAATTGCGTCAAAAGACGGCAACCGTTATTGTGTAAGACAAAGAGAGAAACTAGATGAAGCTGCCAATTTGTTGGCAGAAACAACCGAAAAATGTAAACAACTGGTAAAATACATGAATGATACTTTACCAGATGACAAGCGTGTGAAACGCCTAGTTGCTGGGTTCAATCCAAAAGCAATACGCGAAACTCTTCCAACAAGTGAATTGACTGCATATAGTGAGAACAAAGGAGAGAAGATTGCCCTGTGTCTAAATACGACAAAAAGCGGAGACACATTGATTGATCCGAATACCTTATTATTTGTAGCAATTCATGAACTCTCTCATATTATGACTGAATCAATAGGTCATAAACAGGACTTTTGGCAAAATTTCAAATTTATGTTGGAAAATGCCAAGGCAGCAAATATTTATGAACCGTTTGATTATAAAAAATCGCCGAAAGAATATTGTGGAATGACCATTAATGACAATCCATTTTTTGATTTGTCGTAAGTTTTATATCTCTCTTTCTCTCTTAGTTATATAGAAAATAAAAGAACAACATCATTGAAACGATTGCCATAATTGCAAGTCCAATTGAATTTCCAATTGTTAATAAAATCATAGAGGTTGTTAATACGGAACCAATGAGCATAATTTTATTATTTTTAACATCTATATTTAACTTAAACAACATAACTATCGCGATTATTAAACAAATAAAAAGAAATAATACTACTAATTCCATATAATAATGGTTTATTTTATATAATAGTATAGTATGTATAAAATAAACCATTTAATAAATGACACAATTTCTAAAATTCATGTATTTTATGGGAAGTCATATCCTTCCTTTTCAGTAGACAAATTAAAACAGTTGTTTACACAAAATCCGTTGGACCCTAAATTTCAACATATTTTTGAAAAAGATGAATTGGACAATATTCTTAAAAATAAAATAGATGTTGAATTTTCAGAACAACGCATTCATCCAGATGATACTATTGCTGTAATAAAACTAAAAATATTGAATGAATTTAAGCAACGATTTTCATTTGAAGAGATTTATTTGTATTGTTTAAAAAAAGAACGATTAAATCCAATAACAATCTATCAAACATTAACTCAAGATAAAAAAATAGAATTAACTAAGAATAACATCAATGATTTTTTTTTAAATATAGAAAATGATCGAATTGTTGTTGATGAAAAAGAAAATTATACTTATGATGATATTTTAGCACTGAATTTGGAAAATCGTCAATATATTGTTGCGAAAGCATTAGGTCAGAAATTATTTATAGTAGAAAATGAATATCCATATGTATGCAACCCATTTCGTGTTTCAAGATCCGACGAGTTTCATCCGCGAAAGTCTCTCTCTACTTTAAATTCTAAATTGTTATTAAACAGTGGTGAAATTATCGGAAATAATATTTATCTATGTTTAGCAGAAAATGTATTGACCACAACGACTATCCAAGAATATATCTTAGAAATGTATTATCCAAGTTTATTTGCGAAATCTGTTCATTCTCTGGATGACTTAACAAATAAACGGACAATGATTATAGGAGAAAATGATCGCATGTTAAATGAAAAATCCATCGAATTATTCAAAAGTGTTGACCTATTTTTTTACATGTATGAAAATAGAAGAAAAGGAAAGGATTTAAAATACAAGTCGAATGGAATTAAAAGTATTAAAATTACAATTCATCCAGAATATAGTATTAAATTGCCATTGGATGTAATTTTTAAACGCACCCATGCTACAAACATCTCTCCGTTGATAAAATACAATTCTAGTATAAGAGATGAACGAATTTATCGAGAAAATGTGTATCGGTTATATACTGAAGATGTCTCTATAGATGGTCGAAAAATTCCGTATTTGCCGAAGGCTGTTATTTTTAAATTAATAAAATTGCTTGGTAAAACGAAATCGGTTTCCATATTTATAGATGTGGACAAAGACATCGCGACAGATGTGTATTGTGAATTTGATGAGAATTGCAATATTACTATAAATGCTGTGTTTGTAAAAACAATGAATGTGAGAGAAATAGAGGCATTTATAAAACAAGAAGTCAATCCAATCATTGATGATATTAAACAATTTTTGGAAGAAGGGGGATATAAAATAAATCTGTTTGATGCATTAACAAATGAACATGTTGATATTGTTGAAATGAATTATCAAATAGAAATAGAAATAAAAAATCCTATTGATGTTTCTATGTTGCGTGGTTGTATTACCAGTGTGTTTATTATTGAATCGCCGAATGAATTGCGATTTAAGAGAGTTGCGAATTTCAATAAAAAGAATAGTCAAGAGGCATTTATTATTGAACAAAATACACAAGGAAAGTCTTCAAAATATATTGTTGACGCACTTGTGCATAATTATCAATTGACAGAGGAAGATGCTGACGCAATGTATCGACAAATTATAGGTGAATTAGAAGTTGGCCGTACTATGAAAAACAGAGACAATTCTGGATTTAAAACAGTGTTGGTTGTAAATAAACTTACGAGTGTTGTTACAATTGATATATTTAATGTTAATAATATTTTATACTTGTCTACTATTCCTATTTACATTGATTCATTAATAAGAATGTCTCAAGACAAAGAAAAGAGCAGTTCTCTCGTGCCTATTTCTGAAATAACTCAATTGTGTTTTAGTGCAGAAAAGGAAGACATTGTGTTGAATGATGACATGTCTTTGAATGAAAGTCTTTCGCTTGATGCGGATGATGATGCTGATAATAGAATGAATGCGTTTGATTTATATGATGATGAAAAATATAACGAAGAAGATGATTATGCAGGTGGTGCAAATGAAACGGATACTTCTAGTACATCACCCTCATCTGTTTCACAAGAAGAAGCGTCATCCTCGCCATTATCTTCTATTTCAGACCAAAAAAAAGAAGCATCGCCCTCGCCATTATCTTCTATTTCAGACCAAGAACTGGAGTCACCATTATCTGTTTCACAAGAAAAACCAGAACAAGAAAAAGATGCATCACCATTATCTTCTCTTTCAGACCAAGAAGATGTAGAGTCACAATTATCTGTTTCACAAGAAAAACAAGAAAAGGATGCATCACCATTATCTTCTCTTTCAGACCAAGAACTAGAGTCACCATTATCTGTTTCACAAGAAAAACAAGAAGAAGAAAAAGATGCATCACAATTATCTTCTCTTTCAGATCAAGAACTAGAGTCACCATTATCTGTTTCACAAGAAAAACCAGAACAAGAAAAAGATGCATCCCCAGTATCATCATCTAGTTCAGAAGAAGAAGAAGAAGAAGAACAAAAAGAAGCATCACCATTATCTTCTATTTCAGACCAAAAACAAGAAGTAGAGTCACCATTATCTTCTCTTTCAGAAAAACAAGAAGAAGAAAAAGTTGCATCACCATTATCTTCTATTTCAGACCAAAAACAAGAAGAACAAAAAGAAGCATCACCATTATCTTCTCTTTCAGAAAAACAAGAAGAAGAAAAAGATGCATCGTCATTATCTGTTTCACAAGAAAAACAAGAAGAAGAGACACCATTATCTTCTCTTTCAGAAAAACAAGAAGAAGAAAAAGATGCATCGCCATTATCTGTTTCACAAGAAGAAGAAAAAGAAGAAGACCAAGTGTCGGAATCAGAAAAAGAAGAAGAAGAAGGCGAAGAAGAAGTAGAAGCACAAAATAATCCGATAAAACGAAGTAAATTTCAAACAAAACGAAAACCTATAAACGAATTAAAAGACATTGATGGCATGAGTTTAAATAATCCGTATTTTTTTCAAGACAGAATACAACAACGAGAACCAACATTAATAATCAGTAAAAAACAAGGAAATTATGATAGATATTCACGCATATGTCCTTCAAGCACAAGAAGACAACCTGTTATTTTAACAAAAGAAGAAAAAGATAAAATAGATAATGAATATCCTGATTTTTTACAAGAAGGCGATGTTGTCAAATATGGTTCTGATGAAAAGAACCCATATTATTATATTTGTCCAAGATATTGGTGTTTAAAAACAAACAGTGTTATTAGCGAAGAAGATGTAAAATCAGGAAAATGCGGTAAAGTATTACCAAAAGACGCGAAAAAGGTAATAAAAGGGCATTATGTATATGAATTTTATACTCCATCAAAAAAAAATGAAAATGATAAAAGATATCCAGGATTTCAAGTAGACAGTCATCCAAAAGGCTATTGTTTGCCATGTTGTTTTAAAACTTGGAACACAACGGAACAATTAAATCATCGCAAGACCTGTTCTGGTAAAGAAGACAAAAAACAAGGGGAAGAAGGCAAATTAAAAGCTAATGCAAAAATAGAAATAGATGATTATATTAAAGGCCCAGAAAAGGTGCCATTACCCCCTCTTCGTTTTGGTTATTTGCCACTTCAAATGCAAAAAATATTACATGAAGTAAATATTGATTGTCAAGTGAGTAAAATAAATTCAAGTATAAAACAGCATCAACCCTGTTTATTGAGACATGGAGTAGAAATAAGTGAAAACCAATCTTTTATTGCGTGTATTGCAGATGCACTCTTTTTTGCACGAAAAAATGACAATGGAGACATGTATCGTGTTCCAACAATAAAAGAAATGAAAAATATTATTATAAAAACATTAACAATAGAGAATTTTTTGAAATATCAAAATGGGAATTTAATTACCGATTTTTACAAGTTAAATACTAAAGTGGAACTTTCAAAATATGAGAATAAATTAAACATAGAAGAGGATAAATTAAAACAAGTAATATCTGCGTATGAAAATTTCATTGATTTTTTAAAGAATGATGATGTAAACATAAATTATTCTTATTTATGGGATATTGTGTCATTGCCAAATAAAAACTTGTTTCAATCAGGGATAAATTTAATTATATTTGAAATAGTAAATAATGATACTACAAACAATGTAGAATTGATTTGTCCTACAAATCATTATTCAGGCAAGTTTTATGATGCAAGAAAACCGAACCTCCTTTTATTACAACAAGGCAATTATTTTGAACCAATTTATTCCTACAAGGATACAGGCACTAAGAGAGAAATAAGCAAGACTTTTAGTGAGTATGATCCTCAAATATCTAAAACAATCATGGCAGTTTTTACAAAAATTATTAAACCACATATTAAAAACATGTGTGCTCCTTTGTCAAGCATTTCTCCGAAAATATACACTATGAAATCCCCTTTATTATTGTATAATTTAATAGAATTGCTTCACAAGAAAAAATATGATATAAACACCCAAATTGTGAATTATGATTTAAAAGTAATAGGCGTTATTGCCGAAAAAAATGGGAAACACGGATTTATTCCTTGTTATCCATCAACCATTAATGATACATATGAACATGCATATATGACAGATGATAATTTATGGAGCAATTATACTGATACAATTGACTTTTTAAAAAAAGTAGTTGGTAAAAATCATTTGATACCATGTAAACCAGCATTCAATGTAATAGAAGATGAACATGTTGTAGGAATTTTAACTGAAACAAATCAATTTATTCAATTGTCGCAGCCATATCCATTATCAGAAGTAACAGATGACATTCCTCAATTAAATCATTCTGGGTATTTAGTAAACAATCCTGACCACACAAAAGAAGATAAATTAACAGCGGATTATATTATTACAACGAGTAATAAAGTAGATAAAAAACGAACCGAGTATATTAAAAAAATAAAATTAGAAACACAATTTTACAATGTTTTTCGAAATACAATGCGAATTCTATTAAATGATTATGAAAATTTAAAAATGCGAGAGAAGATTGAAACTGAATTAAATAAAAAATATATGATGTATTCTCATCAATTAAATGTGATTGATAGATTAATTAGAGAATTAGTGGATACTAAAGTTCAGTTTATTGGAGATAAAAATTTCTATAAATCAATAGACAATGTTTCAATTTGTATTAATTCAAAATGCAATAAAGCAACAAAATTATGCGAACTTGGAGAAAACAATGAATGTTCTCTCATATTACCTGAAAAAAATTTATTGACTGGAAAGGATAATGAAGAAATTTATTACATAAAATTCGCAGATGAGTTAATTCGTTATAACAGAATTAAATCATTTATTTTTCAACCACAAGCATATTTGTCTTTTGACAATATTGGATATAATTTACATGAAAAGGAAATATTATTACTTCAATCGTTAATTACTCAAGAATATTTTGAGAGAATGACACCTGCAATTAAAAATAAATTTATAAAATATAATTCGTATGATGAAGTCACGCCATTAAAAACACAGGCATATGATAATACAATTGATTTGAATGATGCAATACATGAAAAGGAGAATGATGAGTGTGCTGTTGTAATTCGCGATAAAGTTCGATCCATATTTTGGAGAAAGTGTTTTCCTGATTCGTATGGCGAAATTGAATATGGTAAAACGAATTATTGCAGTTTGTTTTTTATGATTGATTTGATACATAAATCAACTGGCTCTTTATTCACTGAAAATCAAATTAAAACACAATTATATGAAGAATATACTAAATATTTGCCAAACTACAAGAATAAAATATTAGACATTTTGACAATTCAAGGGAAAAAGACATTGTGTGATCAAGTAAAGAAAGAAACTATTTCATTTATTAATTTTATTTATACAGATAGTTATTTTTTTACAACATTGGATTTATGGATATTAATTGAAAAATATAAAATACCCAGTTTTTTCATATCAAGCAAGTTTTTATTGGAAACGGATTATCAAAAACATTCATTTAATGCATATGGAGGCAAAGAAGCACAACGATTTGTTTTTGTAGTTGTGCCTGGATTGCGAAATGAAAATGTGCCTAGTTATAAATTAATTTGCGACGATAAAAATGATATATTTATTTCAATAGATAAGTTAGTAAATGCTGAACGCATCGAAGAATTAAATGAACCAACAACGACAGTGGAAGATTATTTAAAAAAGTTTTCTAAAAATGCTACTACCAACTATAATAAAAAAATCCCTATTCCTGCTGCCGAAGTTCAGGTCAAAAGAAGATTTCGTTATATGGATGCACCTATTATAATAGAAGACAATGTTCCAATTACTCCAAAGAAAAAAGTAAAACTTCGTATATTAGATAAACCACTCGTTACAGCAGAAAGTTTTATTGATGAAGTAAAAGAATTAACACAGGCACCGGTAGACCAACCAAAAAAGAAGAAAACTAAAAAACAAAAAGCAAAAGAAATTCAAGTAAAAGGCGAAAAAACAAAAACACGGCGACTAAATCGTATAAATCCTATAAAAGATACATCATCTTCCTCTTTACACACTTGAAGAATACACATGAATAGACGTGAATAGTTAATATAGTTGCGGTTTATCTAAAATCCAAGGTCATAGTCTTCATCTTGATTTCCGACCCCCTTGTTTCTAGATTTAATATTGACAACATTGTTATGTATTTCTAATTTACTAATATCACAAGGATCCTCCACATTTGTATTTTCAAAGAATTTATCTATAAAATCTGTTTCATTTTCTATATCAGCAGGAGGCACAGCAAGCGTTAATTTCTCCATTTCTTTAATATCAAGAATAACTTGAAAACAACTTGTTCCGAAAAATCCTTCTTGACCGCACATTATATTGGCAGAGACACCTCGCATGGTGTCCAACTCTGAATGGCGTGCTGCTTTCAAAAACATCTCAGGTGTTTCTTCAAATGATGCTTTTGCGATTGGACCAATATCATCATTATTAATGCCATGACGACAAATAGATATTAATTTGCTTGTAAATGACATTCTGTCGCACAATATGCTGAAATTATGATAATTAATATATGTACCATCAAATTCAATCACTTCCACAAATTCATTATAAATAGTTTGTCTTGCAGCTTCTATCCCCAAAACATCATATACTTCCACAATATTATTACTTACTGTTCTATTTTTATCAATAAAATCCAAAGACAAAATCTCCATCAAATTTGTTCCAATTGTATCCAAGACCCAAATGTCTTGCTTTTTATAAGAACCATTGTGTTCGACAACATTGTCCTTGATTTTTCTAAGGTTCACTTTACGAATTCCACTTATTCCACGAATGATCACATTCTCCAACAATTGGTCTTGGAAATTTTTCAACATATAAATATGGTCTGATTGGTCCAACGGTTTTACCTTTGTCTTCACCTTTTCACCTGTTCGTGTTTTTGACACTGATGATTTAATGACTTCATTCATTCTAATTCTAAATACTAATTTATCCGAATTATAATCAGAATATATACAATTTAGCTGGTTCTCATAACAATTGTTTAATGTGAAATTCAAATCATCCATTGTAATGTTCTTCTCAAGCATTGTTTCCGCATCCATTACCATACGAATTATCCATTTGGACTTTTCTGCTTCACCTGATTTTGTAGCACCACATTCTTCGACCATGTCTTCAAATGCTTTAAACTGTGCAATTGTATCACGGTCTTCTTCTATCAATGTATTATAATCATTCGGATCAAAACATATCTCAATCGTTTTTACCAATTCTTTCAATTTTGTATGTTCCAACATATATGTGATGGAATGAGCCTTATCCTTGTCCGTCTCGTCTTCTGGCTTTAAATAAATGTTTAGTGATGGGTTTTTCGGCTCACTTGTCAAATTTAATATCTCTTCAATTCTTGGCACGCCTGTCGTCACATTTGATTTAGATGAGACCCCCGAAAAATGGAAAGTGTTCAAGGTCAGTTGTGTGCTAATCTCGCCAATACTTTGACCTGCAATAATCCCAACCATTTCTCCTGGAGACACGATTGCTCTTTTGTATGTGAGCATAATTGTTTCTAACAATAGTGTTAATGCATGCTTGTTGAACCTTTTTATAATGAGCAATTCTTTTGGCGATAAATAATAATAATACAGGATTTTAAACAGCATAGTAGGCGGTGCGTAATGAATTTGTTCAAGTGTTGCATAATATTCTTCAATCAATTTGTATGCTTCATATGGAGTAATATCAACCAAGGAAGATGATGTGATGTTACATTGCCCTTGAATGTTATTGATAATATACCCAAATGCAACAGGACAATTAACAATGTTGTCGCCTTTATTTTTAAAGACATTTTTAATAATTTCATTGCGTTCATTACACATGAATTCTGTATATAATTGAGAGGTCTTGTTAAAATCATTGAGCTGGGCAAAGTGCCGTTTTATCACATTTTTCAAAAAGACCTGTTTTAATATTTTGGTTTGTTTTGTTTCATCTGGAATGTTATAGTGAGCATAAATGTCTTGAATACTCATTTCAACAATGGGCAATAGCTGATTTTCTACTTTTGTTGGGTCAATGCCATCATCACCATAAGAGAATTGAACGATTTTATTTTTATTTGTGCGAATAGTCATGTCATAATTCACCATCAAATCCTCCAAACCTTTCACCAATCTGCGTGAAATATATCCAGTAGATGCGGTTTTAATTGCAGTATCAATAAGACCAACACGACCACCCATCGCATGAAAGAACAACTCTTGGGGTGACAACCCATTAATGTATGAATTTTCTACAAATCCACGTGCACTAGGCGAATCGTCAAATTTATTGAAATGTGGCAGGGTTCTGTGTTCAAATCCATACGGTATTCTTTTTCCGTCTACATTTTGTTGTCCAAGACAAGAAATCATAAATGAAATATTCAAATCACTGCCTTTTGAACCAGCATTTACCATGGTAACAAACCTGTTGTCTTTATTCAAACTTTTCAAACCGACCTTACCTGTTTCGGATGTTGCTTGATTTAGTATATTGTTGACACGCATTTCAAATTCGGCTTGATTTGTTTTACCTGTATTATTCTCAAAGAGACCAATTTGTGTTTGGTCTATTAAATTTTGGACATCTGTTTTTTTAGTTGTAATAATTTGGGCAATTGATTCATTCGTTTTTTCATTTGAAATTAAATCACTAATGCCTACACTAAACGCAGTGGATTTTAAATATTCTGTAATAATGTTTTGCAAGTCATCGATAAAATTGGATGACGCTAAATTACCGAAATCATTGCAAATTCGTTGGATAATACCTTTTGAATTTCCTCCAAGAACACTCTTGTCTATTTGCCCACGAATATATTTACCATTTTTTATTTCAAGAATAGCATTTGAGGTGTTCTTGTCATCTGTATCTTCATTAAATGACTTTGTCTTGTATTTTAATGACATGGGAGGCAAAATTTGAGACAATATTTCAAAATTGGTAATGAACTCATCCCCTTTTGTAAACAGGTCTTCATTCACTCTCTTTGACATCATCAACAAATTCATTGCTTCGCGTGGTGTAAATTTAATGTTTTCTCGCGTGAATTGATATGAACCCAACATGGAATCTTGGAAAATACCTATAATCGACGCATTATTACCTGGACTAATCATCTGATATTCTACTGCTGCTAAATGCTTTAATTCTGCCTCGGACTCTGGGTCCTGAGCCATATGCAAATTCATTTCATCCCCGTCAAACGGAAGAGTCCCAATGGTTTCCCAAAGGGTCGGAATACACCTTAAGCCTCATCAGGTCGGTTAATCCATCATATAAGACCCACCACCATCTACTCTCTGAACCTTCCCCATACTCTTACCATAGCGAGGTTAGGGGCTTGGCTGCGGATTGCCCAATCCTTCATTTTTTTACCATTGTGTTCGGCAATTAACCGAGTTCCTTACTGATGTTTCCATCAGAAGTGGTAATGAAGGCTCTAAGGGGGTTCCCGCAATTTGGTCGTGTTGCAAATAAATCAATAAATGTTTGAGGCATTTCTATATTATTTTTTATATGATAATCTACTAAATTTTTATAATGTTGTTCAATTTGCGGTATAATTATTTTATTGTTTTTAGATAAATTTTCTTCTGGTGACAAAGGCATCGTATTTCTCCAATTAAAAGCAACTATTTGTTCTGTTTCAAGATGTAGATTAAATTTAGACAAAGGAATTACATGGTCTATATGCCATTTAGAACCACGATTACTAAGAGTAAAACCTGAATTATTGGTCAATAACCATTTTAAATATTCATCAGAACTGCAACCCAAGTATTCAACTGTATGCTTTGTTTTACTTAGCAAACATGTATGAATTCTTGATCGCACACTTCTTTTAAATTTTTCCAATGGTTCATCCCTTTCACAATCTTTACACTTCAGTCTATTATGACGAAAATGTATGATTTCTTTAATCCCATCACAATAATTACATTTTTTATTTCCTATTCCAATTTCCAATTCTTTCACCTTCCGTCTTTCAAGAACCTTATTATGTTTGTATTCAGTTACTTGTATTATTAGATTTTTACGATGCTCTTCATCATTTTTATATCTTAATCTTCGTTTATCATTATTACATTCTTTGCACGTATTTCTGTTTTTAAGAAATTCGGCAATTATTT
>Ga0105090_10001246_pt1 | contig 13601 bp, 9 predicted proteins | sample PPLLak3March2015_FD_79110 | JGI IMG/M metagenome (GOLD analysis project Ga0105090, IMG submission 79110) | Freshwater sediment microbial communities from Prairie Pothole Lake near Jamestown, North Dakota, USA - PPLs Lake P7 Core (1) Depth... | ecosystem: Environmental > Aquatic > Freshwater >... | reverse complement strand
TCATTATTCTCATAATAATTTGACTGATAAGCATAGCCGTATGAATTCTTACTCATTTTTACATCATTTACCAGAATTGAAATATTTGATATATTCTTTATTGAAATGCTTTTCAGGTTCGTTTTAACAGCCTCTTTTAGCGAAAAGTTATGCCGGATGGTAAAAATATTTATATCAGCATATTTAAATAATAAAAATGAATCGGTTACTGCGCCAATTGGAGATGAATCGATAATTATATAGTCATAAAGTTTTTTTAATTCATCAAAGAACTGTTTGTTTCTATCTGAATCAATCAATTCAACCGGATTCGGGGGAATAGGTCCTGCAGAAATCAGATCAAGGTTTTCAATTTGAGTATGTTGCAGAATATCTTTGATTTCAGCATTTTTAATTAAATACGAAGTAATTCCTTTTTCATTCTTCAAATTAAATTCCTTAAACAAAGCTGGACGTCTTAGATCAAAACCTAAAAGAAGGGTTTTCTTTCCCAAAAGGGCATATACTGATGCAATATTAATAGCAGCAAAGGATTTACCCTCCCCGCTCATAGATGATGTAATCAGAATTACCATCTTTTCTCTTCCCTGTGCGAAAAAATTAACATTTGTCCTGATGGCCCTGAAAGAATCCGCAAGTGGTGATTTCGGGTATTCAGTAATTATTGCTTTTACTTTTGAAGTATTATGTAACACCTGTCCAATTATTGGGAATGATGTAATATGTTCAATATCTTTAATTTCAGTAATTTTATTATTGAGGAAGTCTTTAGTTATGATGAAAACAAAGGGAAGAAATAATCCTATAAAAGCAGCAATGATTAAGTTCAATTTTGATTTTGGAGAGATTACACCTGCTTTAAAATAATTCGCTTCATCAACAATTTCATAATCTGGTGCATTGGATGCACGAGCAATTTGAGCTTCAGCTCTTTTTTGCAGTAAGAAGGTATATATCGCGTCATTTAACTTAAATTGCCTTTCCATACCAATCATTTCTCTCTCTGTTCTGGGCAATCTTGTAATCTGACTATTAAGTTTCGCAATCCGGCTGTCAATATCCTGAAATGAGATCATTATCCTTTCAGAATTGTAATTAATATTCTCAAGTATGGTACTCTTTAATTGGTTAATTTGTATTTCAAGATCTTTCAAAAAAAGATTTTTTGAATTATTCATTTGTAAATAATTCATTCGTTGGTTATTTAAATTAAGTAATTCGCTAATGAGGTTAACTAGAACATCATCCTGAACCTCCATAGCAGAAGGAGCAATCAAATCTGATATATCACTATTTTTTTGAAAATAATCCTTGATGTAATTATAATACTCTTGCTTTATTTTCAGTAATGCCCGCTCATTTTCCAAAGAACTCATTCTTTCATATAATTGTTCGCCCTGAAAACTCAGATTCATCACCTGATTCGAAGTGCGGTAGTATTGAAGTTTATTCTCAGCAAATCTTAATGAATCAGAAATATCCGAAATCCTTGAATCAATAAATTTTACCGTATTGAATGCAATCATATTTTTCTTTTCAAGATTTTTTTCAAGATAAACACTTGCCAAAGTATTAAGAAAATCCGTAATTTTTTTTGGATGAGTTCCAACTAATGAGATTGTAACTACTGAAGATGTTGTAGAAGTAGTTGCAATATTTAAACTTCCTTGATAATCAAGTGTTAGGAAAAAGAGGTTGTTAAAAAAGAAAAATAGATTTTTGTCTTTTAGCTTGTTTGGATTAAAATGTTCAGTTTTATAAATGATAAAATCATATGATTTGCCTGAAATTTTTTCACCAAACCGATATAATCCAAAAAAACTCAATGAATCGAGATAACCAACCGGTTTATTTGCTACATAATCATACAAGGTTACCTCTTCTCCCGATGCTTTTAGTTTAAAGGTACTATCATTTAGGATCTCTAAATAAAAGCGCAAATCAACAGGTTGGCTTTGAGTTTGATCGATAATAACCTGAATTGGAGAATTATCATATAAATCAGTATATGATTTAAAAGGCAGGAACTTTAATGGAAATAAGCCTTCTTCTAATACGTATGTAACTTCAAGATTAAGTTCCTGAATGGCCTGGTTGATGATGGTAAAAGAACTGAGAACAGATAACTCATTCTCAACATTTTGAATACCACCAAAAAGATCGAATTCACCCATCATACCAGATCCAGAACCCATAAATGAATTTCCATTATCCTCGCGAATCAGTATTGTCGCACTATTAGCATATTTTCGTTCACTATATTTATTGATTAAAAACGCGATTAAAAGGGCGAGAAGAACTGTTCCAATAAAAAAATATTTATAAGCTAATATCTTAAAAATAATCTCTTTGAAATCCGTCTTCTGCTGAAAAATTTCTTCAGATGCTTTTGGCATAATTAAATGATATTAATTAATTTTTCCAAAATAAAAATTATTATAATAAATTAAGAGTATAAATTATCACAAAAAGTGATACAAGTGTTGACATTGTAGATAATATCAATGTTGCATTTGTCAGACTAAGGTTAGTGAATTTAGCATTGATGGGTTTCACTATGATAACATCGTTGGGTATAATATAATAAAATTCGGAAGAAACAATATCTTTATTGGTCAGATCTATGTAATTATAACTAATCTTATTTTTCGTTTCCCTGATCAGGATTACATTTTTTTTATCTCCGTAATCTCTAAAATCCCCGGCATAGCTTAATGCTTGAAATATTGTGATCTGATCACGATAAAATGAAAATTCGCCCGGTCTGTTGACTTCACCAAGTACGGCCACAGTATTATTTACAAATTTCACCGTAATTGAAATATTTGTCAAATACTGCCCAACTTCAGCTTCAATTTTTTGTCGCGCCTCTTGCAATTTCAAACCTTGTACGTTTATTTCTCCGACAAAAGGAAAAACAATAAAGCCTTCCTGGTTTACAGTATAACTAACAAGATTAATATCCGCTGGTGAGGAAGCCCTTCCCTGGGTTCCGAATATGTTAGCCGTTTTCTCATCTGTACTTGAAACCTGGATATAAATGTTATCAAAAGGCTGAATCGTTTTTTCAGGCCTCACATTTACATATTCATCAATTTCTTTACCTTCCTTTTGTTTTTGAATGTATAACAGTTTCTTTTTGGGAATGCAAGATGGGGCAATAATTAGTAATACTAAGCCAATCATCAACCCTTTAATTAAGTATTTTTTTTCCAACTGATTGATTTTTAACTAAAAAAAATGTACCTAAAAATAAGGTACAAATATACATATTAATTCTAATGCTGCAAAAAATATTAGCTTAAATCCCCTTTATAGACTTTTGTCTTAAAAAGTCAAATCATGAGCCTGTTCCTTTTACGATTGTTCTAATGGTCTTGAAAAACAATACCAGGTCCAATTTGTTTGACCAATTATCAATATAGTTTAAGTCCATTTTCATCCATTCATTAAAAGAAATATTATTTCTATTTGGCTCAACTTGCCAAGTGCAGGTAATACCAGGCTTCATTGATAACCGACGTAATTGCCATCTTTCATATTGCTCAACCTCTGATGGGATGGGTGGTCTGGGACCAACCAGACTCATATCACCAATTAGTACATTTATGAATTGGGGAAGTTCATCTAAGCCTGTTTTTCTCAAGAACTTACCAATATTTGTTATTCTCGGGTCATTTTTAATTTTGAATACCGGACCGTCAGCCTCATTAGAAGTTAAAAGTTGCTCCTTCAATGCTTCAGCATTGATAACCATAGTTCTGAATTTATACATATAAAAAGTTCTTCCTCTCAATCCAACTCTTTTTTGCTTAAAGAAAACCGGTCCTTTTGATGATAGCTTTATAAGTATTGAAATTACAAGCATTGCCGGAAACCAAACCACTAAAATAATAAATGCAGCCAAAGTTGAAAATGCATTCTTAATTCGAAATGCAAAGTGGTCAGAAGGAGTATTATCAAATGTCAGGAAAGGTATATCATCAAAATGATTCAAATGTGCTTTAGTTGTTGACATATTGAATAATTGTGACTGCATTCTGAATACAACGCCAACTTCTTCGCAATCATGAATGATATTTTTTAGATTTTTTTGGTCTATCTCATTCTTGCAGTAGATGACTTCATCAATAACATTTATATCAATTAAATTAGGCAAACTAACATTTTCAGAGTGAACATTAACAATGTCTTTATACTTTTTATAGAGTTTACTTGAATTGGTAATTAAGTATTTCAGAATATATCCCCACTCCTTATTATCAAGAATTCGTTCAATAAAAGGTTCTGAAGAATCATCAGCAATAACAACTACATTTCTTGAATTATAACCTTTAACCCTTAGATATTTTAGTACTCGGTATACTGTGATTCGAATTGAAAATAACGACATTAAGTTAATAGTTCCAAAAAACAGGATTACCAGCCGGCTGATACTGGTTAATTTAAACAAAAACATAAAAATGAAAATCACACCTAAACCGATCCCAATTACTGCAAAATAGGATGCCAGAATTTTGGAATAACTTTTTGTCCTATGAATTTCGGTCAAATTAAACACCTTCAATAAAACAAACCAAGTTGGTATGATTAAAACACCAACGACTAAGTATTCATTAGGCGAATTTAATTTGGAATCAAAAAAGAAATGTCTGATTAAATATGCAATTAGAAAAGAAATGACCGAAATAATAACATCAACTACACCTAGAATATTGTTTATTTGCTGCTCTCTTTCCTTAATCATGATCCTTTATTTTGAAAAATATTTTAACGTATTTTCTTCATGTGACAATCTATCTTTCAAAAACCGTACCTTTGAATTAAAACGTTTAATTTCACCTATTTTACAATAAATAATCAAGTTTTATGATTCCCAAAAGGGGAAATAATTATATTTGCGGGAGACATAAAATATATATTATGGTTTAACCCTATTAACATATTAGCAACTGTTTTGTTTAACAAAAATAATCAACTTTTTATTAAATACACAGTATAAGGTTAAGAAATCTCAAGGTATGATCAATTATATTATAATTTCTCCGGTCAGAAATGAAGAGGAATATGTTGAGAGCACTATCAATTCGGTGCTTAAACAATCCATATTGCCGCAAGAATGGATAATAGTCAATGACGGGTCGACAGATGCTACCAGGGAAATAATTGAAAAGTACACAATGCTTTGTCCCTGGATAAAACTAATCAACCTAGTTGATCGTGGATATTACTATCCAGGGACAGGAGTGGTTACCGCAATAAAAAAAGGTTTTGAACATATCGATAATTATGATTGGGAATATTTGGTTAAATTGGATTGTGACGTAACCGTCGAAAATAAATATTTTGAAAATATTTTTAACGAATTTAAAATTAATTCAAAATTGGGTATTGGAAGCGGAGCAATTTATTTAACCGATGGGGATAAAGAAATTAAAGAAAAATCGCAATTTGACCATCCATGGGGTGCTTCAAAAATATACCGGAGACAATGTTTTATAGAGATAAATGGCTGGAAGACAATTCCTGGGTGGGATTTAGCTGATCTTCTGGCTGCTCAGATGAAGGGATGGGAAACCCGGTGCTTTGATGAATATAAAATCTTACATCACAGGGAATCTGGTTCCCGCAGGAGTGGTTTTACACAAGGCAAATTTCTGCTTGGAAGATTTTTATATCGGTATGGTTATAGTTTTTTCTACACCTTTTTCAAAGGGATTTACAGAATTCCGGAGAGTCCTTTTCTGATGGGCGGAATAAGTCTGATTGCTGGCTACCTTTATGCCTTTGTAACGAAAGAAGATAGATTATTTGACAAAGATATGAGAAGATTTCTGAGAAAAAAACAAAAGGTGTATTTCAGAGAAAGTGTGAAAAGACAATTTAACTTTACCAAAAAAGCGTTTTAACTTTATTTCAACCCATTCAATGTTTTTATTTTCAATCATCACAATTTGCAGAAATGATTTAAAGGGTTTGATGGCGACATCAGAAAGTATCATGTCGCAGTCATTTAAAGATTATCAGTGGTTTGTAGTTGATGGAAATTCGAATGATGGAACCAAAGTGTGGCTGCAGGAAAACCTTCCGGCGAATCAATGGATTTCAGAACCCGACAAAGGTATCTTTGACGCAATGAATAAAGGCATCAGATACTCTGGTGGCAAATATTTAATATTTCTCAATAGCTGGGATGAGTTTTCTGATAATAATGTGTTGTCCGAAATTTATGATGAACTGCAAAGAACAATCACAGATCCTTCATTCATTTATGGTGATTCGATTGATGTGAATGAATCAGGATCTGAGTATTACAGGAAAGCCAAAGATTTGAGCCTCATAAAAAAAGGCATGATCACGCAGCATCAAGCTATGCTTTTCAACAAAACTCATTTCCCCGGACTGAATTACGATCCCAAATATAAGTTTACGGGTGATTATGCTTTGGCTTGTGAAGTTGCAAGCAAATCGGATTTGGGAAAAACCCTGAGGGTTAGTTTTCCAATCTGTAAATTCAAAATGGGCGGAACCAATGAATTATTCAGATTCAAAGCGCTCGGAGAAGATTTCAGAATACGCAGAAATATTTTAAAGCTTTCGTTTCCGGAAGCAGCTTTACTATGGATGCTTCATTTCATCCATACAATTATCAAAAAAGTTATTCCTTCCTCCAGGTTTATGAAACATAAAACGTTGAAACAGGAATAGTCAGCAAAATCATCAATGTGAGGTAAATGGCAAAAACAAGGTATTATAATATTGATATGGATGTGCTGGATACACCGGAAACCCTTTCAAGGTTTCTCGGATATTTGGAATCTGAATCGAATCATATCGTGTTTTTTATCAATGCTCATTGCTTCAACATTGCTCAAAAAAATTTAAAATACCGAGAAACCCTCAACCAGTCCGACATTTTGCTGAATGATGGAATTGGAATAAAACTCGGCGCTGGTAAAATTGGCATCCATATTAAGGAGAACATGAACGGAACTGATTTTATTCCGAAATTGCTCGAATTTGCAAGAGATCATAACAAAAATGTATACCTGCTTGGTGGCCGCGATGGAATTGCAACTTTGGCTGCCAAAAAAATGCAGCAAAAATTTCCGGGTATTTCTATTGTTGGCAGCCGGAATGGTTATTTTGAATTTGATAACGACCAGGAAGTATTGGATGATATCATCAGCAAGAAGACCGAAATCCTCGTTGTCGGAATGGGTGTTCCACGACAGGAACTATGGCTCACAAAAAACAGGAGAAAATTAACCGGAGTTAAAATCAGCGTTGCCGGAGGTGCTATACTTGATTTCCTTTCTGAAAATGTTGCCCGTGCACCCGTATGGATGCAGAAATTCGGGTTGGAGTGGGTTTTCAGATTGCTGCAGGAACCTCGCAGGCTTTTCAAAAGGTATTTCATCGGTATTCCAATGTTTCATTATTATATTTTCAAATTAAAGCCTTGAAGAAAGTTTATTTTTATCCGATCTCAGCCCGCAACGATAAGATTGTTTCATTCAATCCATACACGTTCGATTTTGTCGATTCAATTGAACAGTATTTTACAATTATCAATAAAGGAAAGCCTTCAGAACGCGGAATTCTTGATATTTATAAATACATTTTACGGATCGACTACATCATTTTTAACTGGATAGAAGATCTTCCCGAAAAGAAAGGTGGGTTCGTTCAGACGGTTTTCTTCTTTTTATTAATGTCTTTTTGCAAAATCAGCGGTGTTAAAATTATTTGGGTAATGCATAACAGGCTTTCACATTCCAAAAAGCACAAATGGCTGAAAAACACCATCTTTAACCAACTTATCCGTTATTCGGATGTTATTCTTACCCATTCCAGCGAAGGAATTTCTTACGGTGAATGCATAAGGAAAGGAAGTAATAATCGCAGTCATTACTTCCCGCATCCTGTTAAGGACCGGAGGAACCCGACAAGCGCTGACACCCTTTATGACATTCTCATTTGGGGAACAATATCACCTTATAAAGGTATCCTGGAGTTTCTTCAAACACTGCACAACGCAAAAAAAGAAAATGCTTATCGGATACTGATCATCGGTAAATCAAATGACAGAGGATATTTTAATGCACTTCTAAAGTACGCGAGTGATAACATTATCATCAAAGAAGCTTTCATGGACGACGATTCATTGCGGGCGCTGATCGGTCAATCCAAAATTGTGCTTTTCACTTATGCGAAATCAAGTATCTTAAGTTCCGGAGCACTGATGGACTCCATCGGGTTTGGCGGGAAAGTGGTTGGCCCGCATGTAGGTGCTTTTGCCGATCTTGCCAAAGAAGGGATCATCAATACATTCGCAGAAACTGATCAAATGTTTTCCGTCATTGATGCAGTTCTTGCTCAAAAGCATATCACAACAAATCCTTCAATCGATCATTTCCTTCGGGAGAATTCGTGGAATAAATTTGCAGATTTTATCTACCGGATATTGAAGAAATAAATCTTCCTTCCTGAAAAAATGCCCTTTCAAGATTTCCTTGTGCGCATCTGTTTAAACTGCGATTAACCCCATCCTTCAGCAACAAAATAATTGCTTTCTTTGCAAAAAAATCCGGATTGGAAAATATTCATTCATGGAAAGACTGAAAAAGATAATCAAAGTGGAAATTGACATTAACAGGGCCAGGGATACAGGAATGGCCATGGTCTTGATTCTGCTATTGCTCGAATTGTTTCTGGGTGGACTCATTTATCTTAAAATTGCGCTGCCGGTGCTGGTGGTCAACATGATCGTTCCACAGATTTTTATTCCGTTGGCGTATGTGTGGTTTGGTCTGGCCCATTTTCTTGGAACCTTTGCCTCCAAAATTCTTTTGTTTGTAGTTTATGCATTGGTGGTTTTACCGGTTGGTTTAGTGCGAAAGGCAATGGGTAAAGATGCAATGCTGATCAAAAAATGGAAACAAAGTCAGGAGTCCGTATTTAAAACCCGCAACCACCTCTACACCGCTTCAGAAATTGAAAAACCTTATTAATTTCAGATAGATGGACTTTCTAAAAGACTTATGGGGATTTTTAAGAGTCAGGAAAAAATTCTGGCTGCTGCCTCTCATCATTATTTTATTATTGTTTGGTGTACTCATCGTATTCACCAGCGGATCGGCTATTGCACCTTTTATTTATACCTTGTTTTAAAAAAAACTTTCAACTTCATGTCAGAGGCAATTTTAGGGATTTCGGCTTATTACCACGACAGCGCTGCTGCATTGATCATCGATGGTGAAATTATAGCTGCTGCGCATGAAGAAAGGTTTACCCGAAAAAAACATGATCCTTCCTTCCCGATAAATGCTGCCCGCTATGTTCTGGAGGAAGGTGGTTTAAAGTTTTCCGACCTTTCGGCTGTAGCTTTTTATGATAAGCCCTACATTAAGTTTGAGCGCTTGCTCGAAACCTATCATGCCTTTGCACCCAAAGGATTACAAAGCTTTTTATCTGCCATTCCGGTATGGATAAAGGAAAAGCTTTTTATGAAAAAAATGCTTAAGGAGGAATTTGCCAAACTGGGTTCGGGCAACATTCCCATCCTTTTCCCTGAGCACCATCTTTCCCACGCTGCCAGCGCCTTCTTTCCCTCGCCATTCAGCGAGGCGGCCATACTGACCATTGATGGAGTGGGTGAGTGGGCTACTTCTACAATTTGCCATGGAAAAGGCAATACCATTAAAATATTAAAGGAGCTCGATTTTCCGCATTCTCTTGGATTACTATATTCTGCATTTACCTATTATACCGGATTTAAAGTCAATAGCGGTGAATACAAGCTGATGGGCCTGGCTCCTTATGGAAATGTAAAAGATCCTGAAACGCAGAAATATATTGACATCATTTACAATGAACTGGCAGATGTAAGGCCCGATGGTTCCTTACTGCTCAATATGAAATACTTTAAGTATGCCACCGGTTTGAAAATGACCGACGACGCTAAGTGGCAGCAGCTTTTTGGTATTCTTCCTCGAAAGGAAGAATCTCCGATCACTCAGTCGTATATGAACATGGCTCTGGCTATTCAAATAGTTACCCAAGACATCGTGCTTAAACTTGCGAAAACGACAAGGGAACTTACCGGGTGCAATAACCTTGTGATGGCAGGTGGTGTAGCGCTGAACAGCGTTGCAAATGGTAAAATTTTAGCTGAAAAGATATTTGATGACCTATGGATCCAACCCGCAGCTGGCGATGCAGGTGGAGCCGTTGGAGCCGCACTGGCGGCCTGGCATATTTGGAAAAATGAAGAGAGGAAGGTAATCCAACATCCCGATTCGATGAAAGGCGCTTACCTGGGTCCTGAATTTTCAAATCGCCAGATAGAAATGACTGCCCGGAAATACAATTCAGTTTTTAATTTCTATACTGAATTTAACGAACTGGCTTCAAAGGTTGCAATGTTACTCAACGAGGGCAAAGTGGTTGGATGGTTCCAGGGAAGAATGGAATATGGCCCACGAGCTCTGGGTAACAGGAGTATACTTGGCGATGCCCGCAACCCGGAGATGCAGAAAAAAATGAACCTAAAAATAAAATACCGTGAAGGATTCAGACCATTTGCCCCCACAGTTCTTGAAGAAGATATACCTGAATTCTTTAAAATTGATAAGCCTTCGCCTTATATGCTGCTGGTGATACCTGTGAAAAATGAACGACGTAAACCGGAACCTCCCGGCTACAGCGACATGGAACTCTATCACCGTTTATATCATTTAAGATCCGATGTACCGGCCATAACGCATATAGATTATTCTGCCCGAATTCAAAGCGTAAATAAAAACACCAATCCGCGTTATTGGCAGGTGATCAATGAATTTAAAAAACTTACGGGTTACGGGGTTATCGTCAATACCTCCTTTAATGTGCGTGGCGAACCGATAGTTTGCACACCGGATGATGCTTTCCGATGCTTTATGCGCACTGAAATGGACTACCTCGCTATGGGTGATTTCCTTTTTGATAAACAAAAGCAGGAACAACTGAAAAACGATACAAACTGGAAAGAGGAGTTTAAGCTGGATTAACATCATTGTGAAGAGTAACTCTTCAATAAAAAAGCCCATATACTTTAGATATACAGACTTTATTAATTTTATCTGTGATCCCAGAAGGAGTCGAACCCTCAACCTCCTGATCCGTAGTCAGACGCTCTATCCAATTGAGCTATGGGACCGGGTTTATTTAAGATAAAGGATTTATGATTTTAGATCGATCAATCATTGATCTGTTATCTTAATAAATCTTGGGCAAAATTATGAAATTAAATTGTTCTGGAAAGAAAAATCTACCCAAATAATCTAAATTTGCAGGCATTGTAAATGAATTAGAATTCGAAGTAGTAATATAGTTTATATCAATTTTAACTTTCTGATGATTAAAGCTGGTTTTTTAATCCCCGATAAAGTGAAGAAGATCATATTTGAGAATTACCCTGAAGACTCAATAGCCTTTACATATTATTATACCCACTGTATAAAAGTAACAGAGCTGGCCTTAAAAATTATCGATCTTAACAAAAATCTTAAGATTGACAAAGAACTTGTTATCGGCGGTGCAATGCTTCATGATATTGGGATTATTCAGACTGATGCTCCCGAAATAGGTTGCTTTGGCAAATATCCTTATATCGCTCATACCTACCTTGGAAGGGAAATGCTCGAAAAAGAAGGCTTGTATGGCATCGCCCCGGTTTGCGAAAGGCATATTGGAGTTGGCCTTTCCAGGGAGGATATTATAAAAGCAAATTTTCCTCTACCGCACAGGGACATGATTCCACTTACAATGGAAGAAAAACTTATTTGTTATGCTGATAAATTCTATTCCAAATCAGAAAAGCATCTTACCATCCCCAGGTCTCTGGAGAAAATCAGGAAAAAAATCCTTAAATATGGGGATGATAAGCTCCAAAAATTCGAAGAACTGGTCAAATTATTTGGAATTGATTTCAGCATTGAATAGTGTTCAATCGCATTAGAAAACCAAGAGGGAATCTCGTCTGGCCGACAAGATTCCCTCTCACTCTGCATTCACCGTAGTGATTGTATTGTGCCAAGTTACGGTTATGATGGTTGCTCTTTCCGGGTTCAACCTTTCGGTTTCATCTTTCCTGAGCCTGACTATGTCCCGGTTGTCCATTGCTGGCCTTCCTTCGCTTAGTCGCAACTTTTCTTGTTCCCCTGGAATAGATTTCCGTGCGGAATTCTACATCAGGTTAGGAGCCGGTCCGTTAAACCTTGCGACTTAATTTTTCCGAATCCCTGATCTTATCAGGTTGTCGTGCGTACATTTAGTTCCGAAAAACTTCACATTTGCCGTACTTAATCTTTAGCTAAAGCTTTCTTGCGAATACTTTTTGCAGAAACACCTGATTTCAAGACTGACTCATATTGGGTCGACAACCTAATGCCCTCCCCTCAATAAATCCGGGTTATCTGCCTTACGCTGTTTCCAGGTTCAGTTTTTAACCCCTGACGATCCAAGCTAACCTTTTATCCCTCGCTTGGTAAAACAAAGGTACGCAAGTTTATCGTTCCCTGTCAAGTTTTTATGGTTATAGATATTCACAGGTTGTACACAAAGGTTATCAACATTTGTTGATAAGTGAAAAAGCTAACTTTTCTTTTTGGGTCGCAATATCTCAATGTCTTTAAAGATAGTGTTCCCGGAATCATAGACAACTGAAATCCTGTGTTTTCCATATGCAGGTTGCATGGCGACATGATGGTTTCCTCTGGTAATTCCAATAAAATCGTTATCCAAATGCCAGTAAATGTTTGATTGTGGATTTCGGTGAGCTACTTCCACTACAATTGAACCTGGTGAGCCATCCAAATCAACCGGTAAATAAAGTCTGGTGTTCTCACCTGGATATATGAACTCCATAGGATTAGTTGAATTTCTTATTTCACAATCAGGATAATAAGGTGGTAAACTCCGGTACAAAGGATTACCCTTTTTATAAAACCATTCCATAACCGGTGGTAAAACAAACCACGTTTGGTGAATCATTTCCGATGGATCATAACAATTATCGGAAACCCTCATTAAACCTGTCTTATCAAGATGAACCAACTGATGATAGGGGCACGGCGGGGTTTTCAATCCTTTCTTTGGCACATAGGCAGTATCAATTGGCTCACAATAGGAATTTGCCCGGTGACCACTTAATCTGCAAACAGCAATCATCTCCAATTCATCATAAGGGGGATTAAACCAGGAGCTTTCGGGAAGAACATTAAAAATATCAAACATAATCGGAGCTGCCGCTGATACTCCGGTTAAACCGCTTCGTCCTTCGCCATCAGCATTTCCAACCCAAACAGCGACAATATAATCCGGATTAAGACCCAGCGCCCAGGCATCCCTGAAACCGTAGCTGGTTCCTGTTTTCCAAGCTATTTTCCCGGTTGATGAAAAGGTTTTCCATCCCGTGAGTTCTGCCGGTCTGTTTACTTCTTTCATCGCTTCGAAAGTGAACCAGATTGAAGATGAACTTAATACACCTTGCTTTTTTAAATTTTGAGGGTCATTATTATTATTTAATTGTAATGATTGAACATATACTGGTGGGCGCC
>Ga0105090_10001245_pt1 | contig 13602 bp, 13 predicted proteins | sample PPLLak3March2015_FD_79110 | JGI IMG/M metagenome (GOLD analysis project Ga0105090, IMG submission 79110) | Freshwater sediment microbial communities from Prairie Pothole Lake near Jamestown, North Dakota, USA - PPLs Lake P7 Core (1) Depth... | ecosystem: Environmental > Aquatic > Freshwater >... | reverse complement strand
TCAAAGCGGGTGACCTTCGTGATACCTGATTTTCCAGCGGAGATGTTCGACCAGGATTCGGTCAGGCCGATGCCGACCGGGGAAATGATCCCCAGTCCGGTCACGACGACTCTGCGAGTACTTGAACGCGGCATGGTTTAAATGCGGAGGGAGCGCGGACGCGCTCCCTGGGCTGTGAGATTGACGGCAGCGGAAGGAAAAAACCCCCTTCTCCGCAGAATTTACGCCTTCAGGTGTGACTTGATGTAATCAGAGGCCTGCTGCACCGTAGTGATTTTTTCAGCTTCGTCATCGGGGATTTCGGTCTCGAATTCCTCTTCCAACGCCATGACCAGCTCGACCGTATCCAGCGAGTCGGCGCCGAGGTCGTTGACGAAGGATGACTCGTTCTTGACGTCAGCCTCGTTGACGCCCAGTTGCTCGGCAACAATCTTTTTAACGCGTTGCTCGATATTTTCCATCTAAGTCCCCTTTCGAATTACGTGATGATGTTTGGACCGGTCAGTAAGTGCGGCAAAAACGCCGGCTGATCCTGTAATAACGTGAATTTTACCACAAACCGGATTTAAAAAAATCTTTAAAAACAATATCTTAACTCCTAATGCTGGAGGCTGATCGCAGACTTGCTGCCGCGCATTCTAGCCCATATGCATGCCGCCGTTCACATGCAAAGTGCAACCGGTAACATAAGAGGCGGCGTCAGACGCCAGATACTCTACGGCCCCGGCAACATCGGCCACCGTGCCAAGGCGCCCCAGAGGGATCTGCCCGACAAGGCCTGTACGCTGTGACTCGTCCAGCGCCCGTGTCATATCAGTGTCGATAAAACCTGGGGCGACGCAGTTCACGGTGATATTGCGGCTGCCGATTTCACGCGCCAGTGCCCGGGAAAAACCTTCGACCCCGGCCTTGGCAGCCGCATAGTTGCTCTGGCCGGCATTGCCCATGGCAGCAATCACGGAAGTCACGTTGATGATGCGGCCCGTTCGAGCCTTCATCATGCTGCGCATCACGGCCTTGGACAGGCGATAAACCGACTTGAGGTTGGTCGACATGATCGAATCCCATTCATCTTCTTTCATGCGCATCAGCAGGTTGTCGCGGGTGATCCCGGCGTTGTTGACCAGGATGCCCACATCGCCCCACTGCTGCTGGATCGCCGCCAGCGCCGCATCCACCTGTGCCACATCATTGACGTCCATCGCATAACCGGCGCCGGTAATGCCCGCGGCTGCCAGTACTTTGGTAATACCGTCGGCACCCGACGCAGTGGTCGCTGTGCCGGCAACCGTGGCCCCTGCCATGCCCAGAGCCAGCGCAATGCCCTGACCGATGCCGCGTGATGCACCGGTGACCAGCGCAACCTTGCCTTTTAATGAACTCATCGCAACGCCTCCATGGTTTGCTGCAATGATGCCGGATCGGTAACCGCGTATCCCTGCAGGCTGCCTTCGATGCGTTTGGTCAGTCCGGCCAGAACTTTGCCAGGACCGCACTCCACGACATGAGTGACACCCTGCGCGGCAAATGCGCGCACGATTTCCACCCAGCGTACGGGATTACATGCCTGGCGGGCCAGGGCATCCCTGATCTGCGCTGGATCAGTCACGGTCGCCACATCGACATTATTGATGATTGAAATCTGCGGCGTGTGGAACACCACGGTTTGCAGGCGCTCCTGCAGTCGGTCAGCAGCAGGCTTCAAGAGGGACGAATGGAACGGGGCACTTACCGGCAGCATCACCGCGCGTTTGGCGCCGCGCGCTTTGGCTGATTCAGCACCACGCTCGACAGCGGCCTTGTGACCGGCAATGACCACCTGGCTCGGCGCATTGAAATTGACCGGCTCGACGATTTCGCCCTGAGCGGCCTCGACACAGGCAGCACGAACAGCGTCATCGTCCAGTCCGAGGATCGCCGCCATCGCACCGGTGCCCATGGGTACGGCTTCCTGCATAGCTTGCGCACGAAAGCGGACCAGCGGCACGGCATCGGCAAATGCCAGTGCCCCCGAGACCACCATTGCCGTGTATTCACCAAGACTGTGTCCAGCAACAAAGGCCGGTGCTGGTCCGCCGGCTTTCTGCCAGGCGCGGTAAATCGCATATGAGGCGGTCAGCATTACCGGCTGAGTATTCACAGTGGCACTCAATTCTTCGGCGGGGCCGCTTTCAACCAGTTGCCACAAATCCTGCTCCAAAATTGCAGAAGCCTCAGCAAAGGTATCGCGCACGATTTTGTTGTCGGCAAAACCTTGCATCATGCCCACCGCCTGTGAGCCCTGCCCCGGAAACACCAATGCCAGTTTCATGATTTAAAGAATCCTTGCCACTTGCTCATTTACCACTCATTTACCATTTTATTAATACCGCACCCCAGGTGAATCCGCCGCCGACGCCTTCCAGCATCACGTGTTGTCCAGGCTTGATGCGGCCATCACGCACCGCTTCGTCCAGTGCCAGTGGCACCGAAGCTGCCGAAGTATTGGCGTGGCGATCCACCGTCGAAATCACCCGCTCCATCGACATGCCCAGTTTTTTTGCCGTGGCCTGGATGATGCGGATATTCGCCTGGTGCGGAATCAGCCAGTCAATATCAGATTTTTGCATCCCGGCTGCGGTAATTGTTTCCAGCGCCACCTCTTCCAGTACTTTCACCGCAAACTTGAATACCGCCGTGCCATCCATCTGCAACAGCGGTCTGCCGCTGACTTTACCGCCGCACACACTGCCAGGCACCGAGAGGATGTCTGCATGGCTGCCGTCGGCATGCAGGCGCGCGGCGAGAATGCCGGGTTCGGCACTGCGCTTGAGCACAACTGCGCCCGCGCCATCTCCGAACAGCACGCAGGTGCCGCGATCCTGCCAGTCGAGTATCCGTGAATAGATTTCAGCGCCAACAACCAGGATGTGTTCATATTGTCCGGAACGCATGAACTGGTCGGCGGTGGTCAACGCGTATACAAAGCCGCTGCACACCGCCTGCACATCGAACGCCGGCATGCCCTTTACGCCGAGTTTGGCCTGTAGCAGGCAAGCCGTACTTGGAAATACCATGTCGGGCGTAGTCGTGGCGACAATGATCAGATCGAGCTTTTCCGCTGCAATCCCGGCCATGTCGAGCGCACGCTGCGAGGCTTTCAGCGCCAGTTCACTGGTGGTTTCGTTGTCCGCAGCGATGTGGCGCTGGCGAATGCCGGTACGTTGCTGTATCCATTCGTCGGAAGTATCTACAAATGCCGCAAGATCGTTATTGGTCAGGATTTTTTCCGGAAGATAACTGCCGGTGCCGATGATGCGGGAATGGATGACCGTCATGCCGTTTGGACTTTCTGCTCCAGTGCCGCCATGCGTTCGCTGATGTGCGTCAGAACGCCGGTGCGGACTTCGTTGATCGCATGTTCGATGGCAAAACCAAAGGCAAATGTATCTGCGGAGCCATGGCTTTTGATGACAATACCGCGCAAGCCGAGCAGGCTGGCGCCATTGTAACGGCGATGATCAACGCGTTTCTTGAATGAATTAAGTACCGGCATCGCCATCAGCCCCAGCAACCTGGTGAAGATGTTCTTGGCAAATTCTTCGCGCAAATAAGTGCGCAGCATTTGCGCCAGACCTTCGGAAGTCTTCAGGGCAACGTTGCCAACAAAACCGTCACAGACCACGACATCAGTCTCGCCTTTGTAGATGTCTTCGATATTGCCGTGAAAATTGAGTCCGCTGGCGCGCAAAAGTACCGCGGCTTCCTTGACGACTTCATTACCCTTGATGTCTTCCTCGCCAATATTCAGCAGGCCTACGGTGGGTCGTGTTTTGTGTTCAACGGAAGCCACCAGTTCCGCACCCATGATGCCGAACTGCAGCAGGTGTTCTGCTGTGCAATCGACATTGGCGCCGAGGTCGAGGATGTGGGTATGTCCCTTCACGGTCGGCAGCATCGTGGCAATGGCCGGACGGTCGATACCAGGCAGGGTTTTCAGCACAAACCGTGAAATGGCCATCAACGCACCGGTATTGCCGGCACTGACGCAAGCCTGTGCATCGCCGCTCTTGACCAGGTCAATGGCAATGCGCATCGAAGAATCTTTTTTGCCGCGCAACGCGTTGGCCGGCGGCTCATCCATGGTCACGACTTCGGTGGCATGATGAACCCGCAGCCGGTCTCCGGTGATGGCGCCGGCGCGTTGCAATTCAGTCAGAATTTGATCCTGCAGGCCGACCAGCACAAAACTGCAATGCGGATCACGACGCGACCACTCTACCGCGGCAGGCACCGTCACGCGCACACCGTGGTCGCCGCCCATACAATCGATGGCAACGGTCACATCCATCATGGGATCCTCCTCTTCAGGCTCCGTTTGTTAATACTTTTCAGAGCCAGTCGCTTGCCGGAGCCAGTCGTCCCGCAAAGGCAGATTACTCGCCTTTGGCTTTGATGATTTTTTTGCCGCGGTAGTAGCCGTTGGGGCTGATGTGATGGCGCAGGTGCGCCTCGCCGGAGGTCGGTTCGACAGCAAGTGCCGGCTTGGTGAGCCCGTCGTGTGAACGGTGCATCCCGCGCTTCGACGGGGACTTCTTGTTTTGTTGGACAGCCATGGTGTTCTCCTAAAATTAACTTGTGTTCGATTCGTACTGCTATTTATTCCCGCTTTTCATCCCATTCATTTCGGGTTCAGCAGTGTAGCCAGCTTGGAAAACGGATTATCCCGTCCATGGTTCCGGCCCATCACACCGCCATCGCTGCATTTTCCCTGTTCATGCCTTACTGATAACGGCAGGCTCAGTAATATCTCGTCTTCAACCAGCACCAATAAATCCAGATCCGGCCCCGCTTCTATCCATTCCGGCGACTCGGGGTCATCGTCTTCCTGCATCACTGCGCCGGGCTCCACAAGCAACACCCGGGAAAACAGTTGCAGGGCAAAATCCAGCGGGGCCAGACAGCGGCCACAGCTCAAACTGGGATTTCCGGTAATCTCCAGTTCCAGTAACGGCCGCTGGCGCTGATCCACTTTTCCGCGCACCACAAAAGCCACCGTTCCAGTATCACCGGCGAGTCGATCCTGCAGACGCGGCATCTCTGCAAATGCCGTCTGTCCGCTGTGCAAGCCGGCGGCACGTGCAAATGCAATGGGATCCTCGATGCGATGAACTGCTGCAGGCCCGGACATAAGCGGCGCATGATAGTATTTTCGGCCCTCGCTGTCAAAACCTGCCATGCTAAATTCCCTGTTCAGCCAAGCACTTAGCGATATTCATTTGTCCCGACGAATACAACCCGCGGTCGCGGTTGCCATTCACTTAACACCCGTTCATTCAGGCACTTACGGCAGACTGCCATACTCAGCATGACATCCTCACCGCGTATCGTGCTGGCGTCTTCGTCGGCATACCGCAAGGCACTGCTTGCCCGCATCGGACTTGATTGCCCCGCCATCTCCCCGGATATTGACGAGAATGCACTGCAAAACGAAGCCCCCTCTGCTACTGCGCTGCGTCTGGCTGCAACCAAGGCCCATAAAATCGCCGAACGCGAAACCGCGGCACTGATTATCGGTTCCGACCAGGTTGCAGTGTTGGACGATCAGTCGATCGGCAAGCCCGGCACCCACGCCGCAGCAGTGCGACAACTGCAGGAGATGAGCGGCAAAACGGTGGTTTTCCATACCGCGTTATGCCTGCTCAATGCCGCGACCGGCACCGTGCAACTGGCCAATGTGCCGACCACCGTGCGATTCCGCGTTCTGGATGCCGGACAAATCGAACGGTATTTGCAACAGGATCAACCGTATGATTGCGCCGGCAGCGCCAAGATCGAAGCCTTGGGAATCACGCTGGTCGAGCAACTGGAAAGCAACGACCCCACGGCGCTGATTGGTCTCCCGTTGATCGCCCTTGTCACCATGCTGCAAAAAGAAGGTATCGAAATTCCATGACTGAGAATACGTCCCGCGGCATCCTTTACCTGCTGCCGACAGGACTGGGCGATAACGCGCTCGACAGTACATTGCCGGCGGGTTCACGCGAGGTTGCGCACCGTCTGAACCATTTCATCGCCGAGAATCCGAAATCCGCGCGCGCCTTTCTCAAGCAGGTCGAATATCCGCGACCGATTAACACGGCCACCATCAGTGTGCTCGACAAGGACACGCCGGCCACGGCCATCCCCGCGCTGCTGGCCCCTATGCAAGCAGGTATTGATGTGGCACTGGTATCGGAAGCGGGCTGTCCGGCGGTGGCGGATCCCGGTGCGTTGCTGGTGCGCGCGGCGCACGAAGCCGGAATCCGCGTGGTGCCGCTCGTCGGGCCGTCAGCAATCCTGCTGGCACTGATGGCATCAGGGCTGAACGGCCAGAATTTTGTTTTCCACGGCTACCTGCCGATTGAAAAAACCCGGCGGGCATGGCATGTGCGTGACCTGGAGCAACGCTCGCGACGCGACGACGCCACGCAAATATTTATCGAGACGCCCTACCGCAATGACGCAATGCTGCAGGCCCTCCTCACAGAATGTTCTCCGCAAACTCTGCTGTGTATTGCCACCGACATCACTCAGCCCGGAGAGCAGATCGCGACCCGCAGCATCGCCGACTGGCGCAGGAACATCCCGGAATTGGACAAACGCCCGTCGGTGTTCCTGCTTTATTGCGCCAAGTCCACTCGCCGCTCTAGCTGATCGTACTTACCTGACCACATCTACCTGATATTAAAGCCGCCAACCCCGCTGAATTTAAGCAGGGTTTCAGCACTGGCCGCACCGAAGCGGCGCGCAAAACGTTCGGCAAGGTTTTCCTGCTGGGTGTAGTCAACGATGTCTTCGGCTTTGACGACTTCACGGGCGACGTATTCCAGGCTGCCCAGCGCGTCGGCGAGACCCAGGTCGATGCTCTTTTTACCGACCCACAACAGGCCCGAAAACATCTCCGGCGTCTCCTTCAGCCGTTTGCCGCGCCCCTGGCGCACTACCGTGATGAACTGCTGGTGGATGTCGTTGAGCATGATTGAGGCATGTTCAGTTTGATCAGCCTGGATCGGCGAGAACGGATCGAGGAAACCCTTGTTTTTGCCGGCTGCGAGCAGACGGCGTTCGACGCCGAGTTTTTCCATGGTGCCGGTAAAACCGAAACCGTCCATCAGCACACCGATGGAACCGATGATACTTGCCTTGTCGACATAGATTTTGTCGGCGGCCGCGGCGATGTAATAACCGCCGGATGCACAGATGTCCTCGACCACGGCATACAGCGGAATTTCCGGATGTTTGGCGCGCAGACGTTTGATTTCATCATAGATGTAGCCCGCTTGCACCGGACTGCCACCGGGGCTGTTGATGCGCAGGATCACACCCTTGGTGTTTTTATCCTTGAACGCCGCCTGCATGCCGGCCATGATTCTGTCGGCGCTCGCAGCACTGCCCGGAGCGATCACGCCGCTGATGTCGACCAGCGCAGTATGACTGCCCGGTGATACATCGCCTTTGTTGTACCAGCCCATGCCGATGAACAGCAACGCGAACAGATAAAGCAACACCATCATCTTGAAAAACATGCCCCACTGCCGCGAGCGACGTTGTTCCTGGATCGCGGCCAGCGCCACCTTCTCCAGTACTGCACGTTCCCATTGCGGACCACCCGGTTGCTCTGACATATAATTTCCTTTAAAAACAATTACTTATCATAAAAATGATGCTGCTGCCACTCAATCCGTCTGCGTTTTCGCCTGTGACATCAACCAACTATGCAAGCCCTGCAATTCATCCACCATCGCCAGCGGTTTGCAGGCGGTCAGCGCTGTGCGTTCATGCGCCCCATAGGTTACGGCAACCGCGGCTACACCGGCAGCCTTCGCCATTTCCAGATCATGCGTGGTGTCACCGATCATCACCGTTGCGGTGGGCGGCGTGGCCAGACCGTCCATCACCGCTTCGAGCATGCCTGGATGCGGTTTTGAAAACCCTTCATCAGCGCAGCGTGTGGCATGGAAAAAATCCTTCAATCCGGTTTCATGCAATGCCCGGTCCAATCCGCGGCGGCTTTTGCCGGTGGCCACGGCGAGCATGAAACCTGTGGCGTGTAATTCGCGGATCATGTCCGCAGCGCCGGGAAACAGCGTGGTTCCGGCATCGCGACGAAGGAAATGCACCCGGAAACAATCCAGCACTTTGGGATATTCTGCCTCCGGCAATCCAGGCAGCACGTAGGCCAGGGCATCGGTCAATCCCAGCCCGATCACGTAACGCGCCCGCTCCCTGCTGGGAACCGGCAACCCCAGCTCAGTACAGGCCTCCTGCAATGACTCCGAAATGGCTGCGGCGGAATCCATCAGCGTACCGTCCCAGTCAAACACCAGCAACTCAAATTGCCGGGGCATGTTTTTTTGCTTTAACCATGATTTCGACAAAAACGCGCAATTCTTCAGGCAGCGGCGCCTCAAAGGTCACCCGTTCCCGGCTCAGCGGGTGACGAACGACGATGCGACAGGAATGCAGGAACATGCGTTTCAGCCCCTGCTTCGGCAAAGCCTTGTTCAGAGTGAAATCGCCATACTTGTCGTCACCGAGTATCGGAAAGCCCAGATGGGCCAGGTGCACCCGGATCTGGTGCGTGCGGCCGGTTTTGAGCTCGGCATCAAGCAGGCTGTACGGGCCTACGCGCCGCTCCAGCCGGAATATCGTGATGGCCTGGTCGCCCTGGGCGCCGACATTGACCCGCCGTTCGCCCGAAGAGCGCACATGTTTTTCCAGTGGTAGATCGACTAGCCGCTTGCGTTCGGTCCACAGGCCTTTGACCAGCACTCGATAATGTTTCTCGATTTCGCCGGCCTGCATCTGGCGGTGCAACTCGACGAGCGCCGCGCGTTTTTTCGCCAGCATCAGCACGCCGGAGGTATCACGATCGATGCGATGTACCAGTTCCAGAAATTTGCTGTTTGGGCGGCCCTGGCGCAGTGCCTCGATCACCCCGAAACTGACCCCGCTACCGCCATGAACCGCCAGCCCGGAAGGTTTGTTGATGACCAGCAGGGCCTCGTCCTCGAACAGGATGACGGGGGTGTAGGCGTTTTTGGGCATGGGCCGGACAGCAGCCGGTTCTGCTGTGCGCACCGGTGGTATTCGCAGCCGGTCACCGGCCTGGAGCCGGTAATCCGGGCCGATCCTGCCACTGTTGACCCGAACCTCCCCGCTGCGCAGGATGCGGTAAACATGGCTTTTGGGCACCCCTTTCAGCCGTCGCATCAAGTAGTTGTCAATGCGTTGGCCGGCCTCGTCCTCGCCAACGGCTTGTTGCAATGCTTGCCGTAATGTGGAATCTTTACTTAACTTGTTCATTTACTTATACTTCTTGATAGCGTTCCACTGACGGACGACGCGGATGCCTAAACCGGCATCGTGGGCCAGAGCCTGACGCGACGGAATTTCGAGGTGGCGCGCTCTGCAATGGAAGCCTGGATGACGCGAATGCGGCGACAGGTCTGTTGCAAGTGCCACGGCAAATTGCCGTGACTGCAATAAAGTTTGCGATGGCGTTAGCGAAGAAGTTAGCGTCGAGGCTAGCAAAAAATACAGGGTTAAAGTCGCTCACCGACAGAAGTAGCGATAGTAGATGATTTGCGCGCTCAAGGCACTGTTTGAATTCCCGGATTTGCGAACATTTTGCTCCGCATTTTGCTCGGCATCATACGCGAATCCCAGCAATACACACTGCATAACCAGGACACTGATCACGATCGATTCATGTGCTTGTCAATCGACTGAAATAATTTGAGTCCGCCGCCTGCTGGCGGCTGCCGTAGTGTGCATCCCGTGCAAATCCTTGAGCGCGGGAGAAGAAAATGAAACGCATGTTGTTCAATGCAACGCAGGCTGAAGAGCTGCGCGTTGCCATCGTCGACGGTCAGAAACTGATCGATCTCGACATCGAATCCGCCGGCAAAGAGCAGCGCAAAAGCAACATATACAAGGGCGTCATCACCCGCATCGAGCCCAGCCTCGAAGCCGCTTTTGTCGATTACGGCAATGACCGCCACGGCTTTCTGCCTTTCAAGGAAGTCGCCCGCGCCTACTTCAAGTCCGGCATCGACGTCAGCAAGGCCCGCATCCAGGACGCACTGCGCGAACGCCAGGAAATCATTGTCCAGGTCGACAAGGACGAACGCGGCAACAAGGGCGCCGCACTGACCACCTTCATCAGCCTGGCCGGCCGTTATCTGGTGCTGATGCCCAACAACCCCCGGGGTGGCGGCGTCTCGCGCCGCATTGAAGGCGAAGAACGCGCCGAGCTCAAGGAAACCGTCGCCCAGCTCGACGTCCCCAACGGGATGAGCGTGATTGCCCGCACAGCCGGCATCGGCCGCAGTGCCGAAGAACTGAACTGGGACCTTAAGTACCTGCTCCAGCTGTGGACCGCCATCGAAGGTGCGGCCAACCAGCAGGACGGCGCATTCCTGATTTTCCAGGAATCCAGCCTGGTCATCCGAGCCATCCGCGACTACTTCCATGAAGAAATCGGCGAAATACTGATCGACACCGAGTCGATCCATGAACAGGCCGTGCAGTTCATGAGTCACGTGATGCCGAATTACGTTGATCGCGCCAAGCTCTATCACGACGACGTACCGCTGTTCTCGCGCTTCCAGATCGAGCACCAGATCGAATCGGCTTTTTCGCGTTCGGTCAACCTGCCCGCTGGAGGCGCGATTGTCATCGACCATACCGAAGCGCTGGTCTCCATCGACGTCAACTCAGCGCGTTCGACCCGCGGCGCCGACATCGAAGAAACCGCCTTCCGCACCAATCTCGAAGCCGCCGATGAAGCCGCACGCCAGCTGCGTCTGCGCGACCTGGGAGGCTTGGTGGTCATCGACTTTATCGACATGGAATCGCAGCGCAACCAGCGCGAAGTCGAGAACCGGCTGCGCGATGCGTTGAAATACGACCGCGCCCGCGTGCAGATCGGCAAGATTTCCCGTTTCGGTTTGATGGAGCTGTCCCGCCAGCGGCTGCGCCCTTCGCTTGGCGAGTCCAATCACAGCGCCTGCCCGCGCTGCCACGGCACCGGCCATATCCGCGGCACCGAATCGACAGCGCTGCACATCCTGCGCATCATTCAGGAAGAGGCCATGAAGGACAACACCGCGGCAGTTCATGCCCAGGTGCCGGTGGACGTCGCAACCTTCCTGCTCAACGAAAAACGCGTTGACCTGCAGCTGCTGGAGTCCCGCCATCGCGTCAATGTGATGCTGATCCCGAATATTCATCTGCAGACGCCCAACTACACCATCGCGCGGATGCGTCACGATGACCTCAATCAGAGCGAACCGCTGGCGCCAAGCTATCAAATGGTGCAGCTGCCCAGTGAAGAAGACAAATCGGCTGCTGAAGCCGAAGCCGCAATACCCAAACAGGAAGCCGCCGTCAAAGGCATCACCCCGATGCAGATGCAGCCCGCGCCGATGCGTGCCCCCGAGCCGGCAGCTGCAGCGCCCTCCACCGCATTGCCCGCAGGTGAAGAAGATTCCATCATCGGCAAAATCATGGGCTGGTTCCGCCGCAAGCCGTCGCCGGAGCCGGTAGCCAGCACGACAGCCGAACCCGCACGCAATACCCAGCACCCCGCCTCCCGCGGTGGCAATGGTGAGCGCGGCCGCGGCGGTCGTCCGCAACGCGGCGAACGTGGAGAATCAGGACGTAATGAGCGCGGTGGCTCAGGTCGTGGGGGCGAGCGTGGCGGCCGTGGTGGACGTGGTCGCGGTGAATCTGGCCGCAATGAGCGCGGCGAGCGCCCGGAACGCGAAGCCGGCGCCGCGGGCGAAGCCCGCAACGAAGGTCAACAACCGCGTCGTGGTGGCCGTAGTGAAGGGCGAGAACAAGGCCGCGACCAGCAACGTCGTGACCGCCCGGAACGCGATCAAGCCGTGCAATCCCCGGCCGCTGCACAGGACATGCCGCAATTGGATGCCGTTATGGCCGTCAACGGCGCCCCTGCCAATGGCGGTGCGCCCGCAGCTGAACAGCAAGGCGAAGAGCGTGGCGGCAGCCGCCGTCGCCGTGGTCGTCGTGGTGGGGCCGAACGCGGAGAACGTGGCGAGCAATCGCAGGAACGCCAGAGCCAGCAACAACGCGGCGACCGCGTCTGGTATCCGCGCACGCCCTTTGTGCCGGATCCGAACGCCGCCAATGCCGTACCCGGCGCAAACACTGCCTACGAAGAAATCGTCCAGGAAGCCGCACCGGCAGTCGCCCAGGAAGTGGTGCACGAGGTCGTGCAGGAATCAGCACAAAGCTCCGCTCCGATGGTTTCCTCGACTGATTTCCCTTATGTGTCCATGGGGGAACCGACGCGCAGAGCCGAGCCCGATGCGGAGGCAGCACTGGAAGAAGCGGCTGCACCCGTCTTCAAAGCCGCGGAAACGATCTACACCCCGCCGGCACCGGAACCCGTCGCCCCAGCCCCTGTGGCTGCAGAACCGGTTCCTGAACCCATCATCGCCAGGCCCGCACCGGTTCCTGTCCCCGCGGTTCCGATGCCAGCGCTCAAACTCGACTGGTCTTCCGATTTGCAGCAGGTCGAAACCAGCCGGGAACGCCAGCAGGCTGCGGTCTTGGCATCTGCCGATGACGGCGCGCCGAAACGTATCAAACGCGTGCGTCCGCCGGTCGAGAGCGCCCCCAGTGAACCCCTGCAGCAGGTGGAGACTCGCGGCTAAGGCTGTGGAATTACAGGCTTACTGAGGAGTGCTATTTAACTAATTGTTTTTTTATTGATATTTTGTTGAAAACGGCACAGAAATCCTGTGCCGTTTTCTATTTTACAAGCGCTTATTGTGTGTTCGCAGGGGCTCCGGATCGCCAGATATGGGCACGCCAGCGCAGGGCGATCAGCAGCGTGAATACGAGGCCAATCACGCAGTAGCCAGTGGCCATGGCGCGAAACCCGAAAAGCTCGATCAGCGGACCGGAAGCCAGCAAACCGATCGGCAATGAGTAAATCACCAGCATGCGGATGCCCATCACCCGGCTGCGAAAACGACCGCCGGAACTGCGCAGCAGCATGGCCGACATCGCCACCATGCTCAGGCTTTGTGCCAGTCCGGCCAGCACTAACAGCGGCAGGCCGCCGGCCAAACTCTCCATCTGCGCAAACAATGCAGTCAGTACATACCACCACACGCAGGCGATAATCATCATCCGCGCAGGCCGGATGGCATGGCCAAATCGTGTGAGTATTATCGACCCCAGTAAAGCGCCGCCGGCAAAACCCGCCACCAGATAACCCAGCCCCGTCTGGTCAGTACCGTAGATATCCCTGGCTACGTACGGCAGCAGGCCGTTGACCAATGGAAACGCGGTCAGGTTGACCAGCAGGGCCAGCCAGATAGCCGCGAGCAAGGGTGGCCGGTTCCAGACATAGGCGAGCCCTTCCTTGAGATCGCGCCACGGTGACGGTTGTGCGAGTGCAGGAACGTCCGCGACGGCGGCGGTGTGCACAATCGGACGGCGGTCGACGAGCAGCGTCAGCAACGCGCCGATCAAGTAGATGCCGGTGATGAACATGTAGGCCGTCGCCATCCCGAACGAGGCCATGAACGCCGCGCCGGCCAGTGC
>Ga0105090_10001244_pt1 | contig 13603 bp, 16 predicted proteins | sample PPLLak3March2015_FD_79110 | JGI IMG/M metagenome (GOLD analysis project Ga0105090, IMG submission 79110) | Freshwater sediment microbial communities from Prairie Pothole Lake near Jamestown, North Dakota, USA - PPLs Lake P7 Core (1) Depth... | ecosystem: Environmental > Aquatic > Freshwater >... | reverse complement strand
GACGAAACACCCGCCGCCGGGGCCTCCATCGACATGCCCGCTGGTGGCAAACACGGCGGCATCACCGGCGAGGGCAATCTCGCCTTCCTCGAAGGTGTCGCCCTCGATGCCCGCGTTTCCTCCAGCAAAATCCTCGAACTCGCCGCCAAACACAAAACCACCGTCCGCTATGACGGCACTCCGCTCGCGCGAAACCTCAACCTGGTTTCCCGCATGATCGCCGGCGGCATGCCCAGCCGCGTCTATTATGTCAGCCACGGCGGCTTCGACACCCACAACCAGCAGGTCGACTCGCACGACCGCCTGTTAGGCCAGCTCGACAGCGCGCTGAAATCCTTCTTCGCGGATCTCAAGCAGCAGGGCAACGACCAGCGCGTGGTGCTCATGACCTTCTCCGAGTTCGGCCGCCGCGTCGCGGAAAACGCCAGCGCCGGCACCGACCACGGCAAGGCCTCCTGCCTCTTCGTCGCCGGCCCCGCCGTCAAGGGCGGCCTCCACGGCAAACATCCCAGCCTCACTGATCTGTCGGAGGGGGACATCAAGCACAGCGTCGATTTCCGCAGCGTCTATGGCAGCCTGTTGGGCGACTGGCTCAAAGCCCCGGATCTCAAGCCCATCCTTGGCGCAAACTATCAGAAGATGCCCTTGATCGGGTGAAACGGCGCCTCGCCGGGGCTAGGATGGGCGTTGACGAACCGGATTTTTCCATGCAGTTTGCCTCCGCAATCCGCTTTTAGGAACCTTACCCCACGAATCCATGAGACTCATCCGTCGTTTCCTCGCCACCGCTTTCGCGGCCACCCTCGTCACCAGTGCCGTCGCCCAGGAAGGCAAGCTCAACATCGCCACGGTGGACATGCAGGAGCTGTTCAAGCAATACTACCGCACCAACGAGGCGCAGAAGCAGATCAACGTCGAGCGCGCCCGCATCCAGAAGGACAACAACGAGCGCCTTGCCCGCATCCGCGATCTTGAGGAAAACCTCGGCAACCTGCGCAAGCAGCTCGAAGACCCCTCCATCAACGATTCCAAGAAGCAGACCCTCTTCAAGGAGTGGCAGATGCAGCAGCAGGAAGGCATCGCGCTTGACCGCGAGCGCCGCGAGTTTCTCCAGCGCCGCAACCAGGCGCTCAACGAGAAAATGGTCCAGCGCATGAAGGGCATTCTCGAGGAAATCCGCAAGCTCGTCGAGGAACAGGCCAAGGTGGACAACTATGACTACGTCTTCGACAAGTCCGGTCTCAGCACCTCGCAGGTTCCCTTCCTTCTCTACACCAAGGACGCCACGGACATCACCGCCGGCCTGCTCAAGGACCTCAACAAGGATGCGCCGGCGGACTTCAAGCCCGGCGAAGCCGTCGAGCAACCGGAAGCTCCGGTGCCTGCCGAATAATCACCCTGCCATTTTCACCGCAGTTGGCAATCGCCCTCACGCTTTCCGAGCTCGCCCGTTGGATCGATGGAGACATCGTCCGGGGCGGGCTCGATTCGTCTTTCACCGGCATGGCCGCACTCGATGAGGCCGGGCCGGGTGATGTGAGCTTTCTCGGCAACGAGAAATATCACGCCCAGTTCCAACAGACCAAGGCCGGCGCGGTGATCGTGGCGCGCGGGGAAACCGGCGGCCCGGCGGACACCGCCTTGCTCGCCGTGGACAACCCGACGCTCGCGTTCTCCACCGTGGTCCGCCATTTCGCCGCCGCCAGCCGCAATTTCACGCCCGGCGTCTCGCCACAGGCTTTCGTCGATCCCGCCGCCGTGCTGGATCCGCAAAAAACCCGGGTCCGCCCCGGAGCCGTGATCATGGCCGGGGCCCGTGTGGGCGATGGCACGGAGGTCGGCCCGAACTGCGTGATCGGCGAGGATGCGGTGATCGGAAAAAATTGCCACTTGATGGCCAACACCACCGTGCGCGAACGGTGCGTGCTTGGCGACCGCGTCATCCTCCAACCCGGTGCCGTCATCGGCTCGGACGGCTATGGCTACCAACTCGTGGAAGGCCGCCACGTCAAAATTGACCAAGTCGGCATCGTGGAAATCCAAGACGACGTCGAAATCGGCGCCAACACCACCATCGACCGCGCGCGCTTCGGCAAAACCGTGATCCGTGAGGGGACCAAAATCGACAATCTCGTGCAGATCGGCCACAACTGCGTGATCGGCAAGCACTCCCTGATCGTCGCGCTGTGCGGCATCTCCGGCAGCACCCGCATTGGCGACTACGTCACCATGGCTGGCCAGGCCGCGACCGGCGGCCATGTCACCATCGGTGACAAGGCCACCATCGCGGGCCGCACCGGCATCACCAACAATCTTCCCGGCGGCGAAGTGTATGCCGGTTTCCCGGCCCAGCCCTTCCGGGAGGAAATGAAACTGCGCGCCAACATCCGCCGCCTGCCCAAGCTCGTCGAGCGGGTCAAAGCGCTGGAAGAGGCGCTCAAAAACCGCAGCCTGCCAGACGCCTGACAAGTCTCCGGTCGAGTCGGTCAAAAGGCTTGCACATCGGCATTTCCGCGCCTACTGCCAGCGCCATCATGGCTATCGAAACCACACTGATCCTCTTCAAACCGGACGCGATTGAGAAAAACCTCACCGGCAAGGTGCTTGCCCGTTTTGAGGACGCGGGCTTCGTCGTCCGCGGCATCAAGATGATGCAGCTCGACGATGCGAGCCTGCGCGAGCACTACTCCCACGTTGCCGACAAGCCGTTTTTCCCGGAAATCGTCGCCTTCATGAGCCGGACTCCGGTCATCGCGCTGGCGCTCGAGGGTGAAAGCGTCATCGACAAGGTGCGCGACCTGCTCGGCCCCACCAACTCCAAGGCCGCCGCCCCCGGCACCATCCGCGGCGACTTCGGCGAGGACGTCATGGTCAACGTCTGCCACGCCTCCGACTCCCCGGAAGCCGCCGCCGCCGAGCTCAAGCGTTTCTTCAAGGCCGGCGAGGTCTTCGCGTTCTGAGCTTTTTTGGGCAACATCTCATCCAAGGGGAGCGGGCGGTGAAAGCTCCGCTCCCCTTTTTTATTACCGGCCGTGGAAACCTTCAGTTTGCTGCAAATTTCGCTCGATCAGGTGATCGACCGCCGCGCGCTCGAGGATGCTTCGATGGCCGTGGCCCGCGCGGATTGCGCCCGGCTTCAACGCGAGTTGTTCGGCATCGTGGTTTCCGGGTTGCCGCATCCGGAGGCTCTTGCTTTCCATGCGGAACTCGCGCGTCGCGACTTTCCCACCGAGGTGGTGGCGGACCGGGATTTGCCCGTGCTGCATGAGAGTTTCCAGATCCAGCGCATCGAGCGTCGGGGCGAGGTTCTCGTTCTAACCGACTCCATGGGTCGCGAGCGAGTGCGGCCGCTGACGGATCTGGTGTTTCTGGCGGGAGGGTTTTTTAACCGCATCGAATTCAAAACCGAGTGGCACCAACACCTTGATTTCAGAGGTGCCGACGGTCGCGGCGGAGGCATGCCCAAGCTGGTGACCGAGCGCGAATTCCGCGAGGAAAACGAGCTGCGGTTCCGCCTCGATTTGTTTTTCTGGGCATCCGCATCTATCCGAATCTCCAGTGCTACGAAGTAGAGATCCGCTGGCATTTCCGCCGTTTGAAGCCACGGGCATGAAGGCTTGTTTCATGGCAGCCGGCGCCTAAGCTCGGCTCATGTCGTTTCACGGCTTCGAGGCGGAGACATGGCTCGGGGTGGTCACTGTGGTGGTGTTCTATCTGGTGGGCATCCTGCATGTGCTGCACGCGCTGATGCATGTGCGCACCTCGCAGGGCACCATCGCCTGGGTGATCTCGCTGGTGACCGTGCCGTTTCTGGCGATCCCGATGTATTGGCTGTTAGGGCGCACGCGGTTCTCCGGAAACGTCGGCGGACGCCGGGAAATGGACAGCCGGCTGGCGCGACTGGCCGCTTCGATGCACGAGAGGCTGCGCGAGTTGGAAGTAGAGATCCCGGAGGACGACGCCTTCGAGCGTGCGGCCCGGTTGTTGGGCGGGCTGCCCTTCACCCGCGGCAACCGCCTGGAAACGCTGATCGATGGTGATATAACCTTCGAGCGGATTTTCCAGGTCATTGGCGCGGCCCGCAGCTATCTGTGCGTGAATTTTTTCATCGTGAAGAACGACACGCTCGGCATTCGCTTCCAGCAGGCGCTCATCGAGCGGGCCCGCGCCGGTGTGAAGGTGTATTTCCTGTTCGATGAAATCGGCTCGCACAAGCTGCCGCGCCGCTATCTGCGCGCGTTGCGCGATGCCGGCGTGCAGTGCCATTCGTTCGGCATCAACCGCTTCTGGTGGTCGCGCTTCCAGCTCAATTTCCGCAACCACCGCAAGATCGTGGTGAGCGACGGCGAGGTGGCGCTGATCGGCGGGCTGAACGTGGGTGATGAATACATAGGGCGCGACCAGCGCTTCGGTGCCTGGCGGGACACCCACTTGCTGATGCGCGGTCCGGTGGTTCAAGCGGTGCAACTGGTGTTTCTCGAGGATTGGTTCTGGGCCGCCAACGAAGTGCCCGAACTGCACTGGGAAACCAAGCCGGAGGATGCCGATCAAATCGCCGCCATCATTCCCACCGGCCCGGCGGATCCTGCGGATTCGTGGCAGTTGATCGTGGCCGAGGCGGCCAATTCGGCCCGCGAAAAACTCTGGATCGCCTCACCTTATTTCGTGCCGGACGAAGGCGTTCTAACAGCCCTGCAGGCCGCCGCCATCCGCGGTGTGGACGTGCGCATCCTCATCCCGGAGCGGCCGGATCACCTGATGGTCTGGCTATCGGCGTTTTCCTACTACGAGCAGTCCATTCCCTTCGGCGTGAAAATCCTGCGCTATCACCGCGGTTTCCTGCACCAGAAGGTGATGCTCATCGACAAACGCCTCGCCGCCGTCGGCACGGCCAATCTCGACAACCGCTCGTTCCGCCTGAACTTTGAAATCACCGCGTTTTCCACCGACCATGCCTTCGTGGATGAGATCACGGAAATGCTGCGCATTGATTTAGAGCACGCCCGCGAGGCGAGGGTGCAGGATTTCACCGGCAAGCCGTTTCTGTTCCGCGCCGCGTGCCGGGCGGCGCGCCTTTTCGCGCCGATCCAGTGAAGGGTGCTCAGCGCATCGCCACGCTGCGGAGGTCCGGGCGCTGGCGGATGATGTTGGCCAGCATCTGGCGGCAATGGTCGAACTTGGTGCGCTGGCTGAGGATTTCCGCACTGCGGTTGAAGGAACCCCACTGGACGATCTGGAGTTCCACATTGCGGCGGCCCCACAGGTTCATGGTCTCCTTGTTGGGCTTGTAGATGTCCACGGTGCCGGTGCCGGTGAGCGCCGAGCCGTAGTCGTCCACCACATAGAGATAGGGCAGCCCTTTGATGCGGAAAGTGGTGCCCACCGGGTAGAATGACCAGTCCGCGGCCGCACTGCGGACGCGATTGGTGTAGCGCAGCGGCGTGCCGGTGGCGTTCTTGCTGCCGTAAACGAGGTGATCATCCTCACTGCACGTGTAGGCCGTGGTGCGAACCACACGCCTGCGCTCGCTGAACGTGTAAACCGGCATCGAGTGTCTGTCGCGCGGCTTGGATGCCGCAGCGGCCATCAAGTCACCGGATGGACCGGGCAGGGCGAAATTGCGATTGGCCGCATCCGCGCCGCGGATTTGGGATTTCGGGAGGACGGCGATGCCGGAGCTTCCACAACTGGTGAAAAGCGCGGCGGCGAGAGCGAGGGAGGCAAGGGAAACGAGACGGAAAAACATGCGTCAGGGGATCAAGGGATGGGAGTCGGGGAAGCGGAAGCAGACTTTCACAAAGTCCGCTGCCCGAGCCGTATAGGGCATAATACCCACCCCCGCAAATTGAAAATCCCCGTGTTAGAACATCTGCTGGCGGATGTAAATACAGCGCGCCACCTGCACCGGAGCGCGGAATGGTACACGAGGACGGGATCGAACCGCCGACCGACCGGGTGTAAACCGGTTGCTCTACCGCTGAGCTACTCGTGCACGGCAGGGCGGAAAACTGGCGGATGCCCGCGGCGGGATCAAGCCCGGAGTGTTGCGGCTTGCGGGCCGGGGGCGCAGGTGGTTTCCTCCCGCCACGGATGCACTTGCGGCTGTCAGATCAGGAACTTGCGACTTTGGTGGAAATGGTCAGCCTCGCGGCCAACGTGGCCTCATGGAACCAGAAGGAGTCCGCCAGCGGGAAAATCGCCGAGTTTGAGGATCTGGAGAGCAAGATTCTGGAAAAAGCCGGCCATTCCGGTCTCGGCGAATGGATCGAATTCGACGAGGAGAGCCAGCGTTTCCGGGTGCGGGAGGAGGTCGAGGAGCGGCTGTTTTACCACGAGTGCTACGATGAGTTTCGCAATGAAAGTTTCTGGGACGAGCTCGCCGTGCGCCTCGCCGACCGCGACCTGGCCCGCGCCATTGGATTCGCCGCATGGGAGAAACTCACCGAAGAAGAGCGCCGCGCCCGCACCGCCGCATGGGAAAAGCGCTATTGGGAGGAGTTTTCCAAACACGGCGTCGAGCGCGTGGTGGTCGTCACTCCGCCGGGCGAGGGGTGAGGCTGGGCCTCACTCGGGCATCATGTGGCCTAACAGGCTGACGATCTGCTCGCGCATTTTGGCGCGCTGGACGATGGCGTCGATGAGGCCGTGCTCGAGCATGAACTCGGCGGTTTGGAAACCGGGCGGCAGGTTCTGATGGGTGGTTTCCTTGACCACCCGCGGTCCGGCGAAGCCGATCATGCACTTGGGCTCGGCGAGATTGACGTCTCCGATGGTGGCGAAGGAAGCGGTGACGCCGCCGGTGGTCGGATGCGTCATCAGGGAAATGTAGGGTAGCCGCGCTTCTGCCAGGCGGGCGAGCGCGCCGCAGGTCTTGGCCATTTGCATCAGCGAGAGCATGCCTTCCTGCATCCGTGCGCCGGACGAGGCGGAGACGATGATGACGCCGCGTTTCTCGGCGATGGCCGTCTCGATGGTGCGGGTGATTTTCTCGCCGACCACCGAGCCCATGGAGCCGGCGAAGAACTTGAAGTCCATCACGGCGATCATCGCCTTGTGGCCGCCGATGGTGAGGCGGCCGGAAACGACGGCGTCGTCGAGGCCGGTTTTCTCGCGCAGGATCGCGGTTTTTTCGGTGTAGCCCTGGAAGCCGAGCGGGTTGGCGGAAACGAGGCCGCTGTCGGTTTCCTCGAACGAATCCGTGTCCGCCAGCATCAGGATGCGCTCGCGGGAATCGAGCAGGAAGTGGTGGGAACAGTGCGGGCAGACCTGCAGGTTTTGCTGAAGTTCCAGATTGTGGATCATGGCCCCGCAATCCGGGCACTTGTTCCAAAGGCCTTCCGGCATGTCTTCACGGCGGTCGTGGCTGCGCAGGCGGGGTTTGCTGAAGATGCCCATGGGAGGGTGGTGTGAAGTTCGGTTTGGGGATGTGGAGCCGCGGCGGCGGCTACGGCACGGAGGGAAGGCTAGCGGCGGCCTGCTGTGACGACAACCTCCTTTTGAGATCCTTCAAAACGACCTCCCGCCGCCGTGGAAGGGAATGAGTGTGAATGCTGGCGAGCGGTTTCACGGGGAAACTTTTTCTAACCGCGTTTGAACGGCGGCCGCACCGGGATGCCGCGGCTGGCGAAGTGGCGTTTGGCCTCGCCGACGGTGTGCTTGCCGAAGTGGAAAATGCTGGCGGCCAGTACCGCGTCCGCCTTGCCGCGGGCCAGCACGTCCACCATGTGGTCGAGATTTCCCGCACCGCCGCTGGCGATCACCGGGATGCCCACCGCAGTGGAAACGGCGGCGGTGAGCTCGATGTCGTAGCCGGCCTGGGTGCCGTCCGCATCCATGCTGGTTAGAAGGATTTCGCCCGCGCCGCGGTTCCAGACCTCCCGCGCCCATTCGAGCACGTCGAGCCCCACCGGCGTGCGGCCGCCGTGGGTGTAAACGCCCCACTTGCCGGGCCCTTCGCGCTTGGCGTCGATGGCCACCACGATGCACTGGCTGCCGAAGGCCTTGGCCCCGGCATCGACCAGCGACGGGTCCTTCACCGCCGAGGTGTTGATGCCCACCTTGTCCGCCCCGGCCAGCAGCATTTCCCGCATGTTTTCCACACTGCGGATGCCACCGCCGACGGTGAGCGGAATGAAACAATGTTCGGCTGTGCGGCGGACGACATCCACCATCGTCTTGCGGTTGTCGGACGATGCGGTGATGTCGAGAAACACCAGCTCGTCCGCTTCCTGCGCATTGTAGGCCAGCGCGCATTCCACCGGATCGCCGGCATCGATCAGGTCCACGAAATTGACGCCTTTGACGACGCGGCCGTCGGTCACGTCGAGGCAGGGGATGATGCGTTTCGCAAGCATGGGAGAATGAAGTGTTTGTAGCGGCGCTCTATGAGCTGAGCGCCGGACAAATGAAATGCGAATCAAGTCCCGGCAAGCAACGGACCACACACCGCATGTCTGGTTAGAAACTCGTCAGCCAGCGCGCCGTAGGCCTGGGCACCGAGGCCGTGCGGATCGTGCTCGAAGATGGATTTCCCATGGCTGGGAGCCTCGCCAATGCGGATGGTCCGCGGAATGTGGGTGCGATACATCTGATCCGGGAAATACTTGGAAACCTCCTCCACCACCTGGCGGGACAGCAGCGTGCGGCCATCATACATCGTCATTACGATCCCTTCGAGACGGATGTCCGGGTTGGCGTCGGCGGAGCGGATCTGATCGATGACATGGACGATTTTCGCCAGTCCTTCGAGGCCGAACCACTCGCACTGGAGCGGGATGAGGATTTCATCGGCGGCGGCCAGCGCGGAGGTCATCAACACGCCGAGCGATGGAGGGGTGTCGAGAATGCAGAATTCGAACAGGTCATTGGGCTTGAGGCCTTGGAGGATGCCGCGAAGGCGGGTGAGGTGGTCGTCGCTGCGGGCAAGCTCGATCTCCACCCCCGCGAGGTCCATTTCCGAAGGCACGATCGAGAGATTTTCGCGCCCGGTCGGCAGGATCTGCTGGTGAACCGTGGCCTCGCCCATCAGCACGGGATACATGCTGCCGTTTTCCGGTGGTTCGATGCCGAGGCCGCTGGTGCAGTTTGCCTGCGGATCAAGGTCCACCAGGAGCACCCGCTGGCCGCGCAGCGCGAGGGCGGCGGACAGGTTCAGGGCGGTGGTGGTTTTTCCCACACCTCCCTTTTGGTTGGCGACAGCGATGACCTTCATGGAACGCGCGGACTTTCCCGGGAACCCACCCGGCATGCAATCAAAACCGCAGGATGGAGAGAAATGCGTGGCGCCGCAATGGTCTTGCAGTCCCCTTGCAAAGAAGTTGCCAATGTCCCAAACGCTTCGGGAGGACTCCCAAATGCTCCGGTGGATATCCGGGCTCGACACCGCTGCGGGCAACTCGTTTCAACGCCGGCTAGGTCCATTATCAAGGGGACGATGGAGGGATGCCTTACCCCGCATGTGATCGAAACCGCCGGGCGGGTGGAAATCACCGGCGTCGGCGCAGGCAAAGCAGGCTGGCAAGACAGCCGATCCACCAAGTGGCGGGCTCCGGGATGGGGGCGATACCGGTTTGGCTAAAGATCCACGCATGGAATAATTCGAGATTTGCGGCACCGCTCAGGCTGCCGTATTTGGAATTGGTTCCTGGCACGAAACCGCCGGTGTAGCTGTTGATGCCAGCCAGATAGGTCTGCCCATTCACGGTGACGAAGACACCGCCGCCGCTGTCGCCGCTGGTGAGGTTGCCTTCCAGACGCGTCGCCGCCGGGTTGGATAACGGAGCGTTGGTTGATCCGTCCGGTTTGTCGAAATCCGCGACAAACGAGTTGGGGGATAAACCGTAGGCTGATCCTGAAACATCAATGACATTGGTGAAGGCGCGGAAATCGAATGGCGATTGAGCGCCGGTCAGACCGTTCCCGCCGAGCCCGTAGCCCACCCAGACCGCATCCATTCCAAGGATGGACGTGGATGGGCCAAAATCGATCATCGTGGCGGCTTCCAGTCCGGCCACCGATGTGGATAGGTAGAGCAAACCAAGGTCATACGATGGCCCCGAAAAGGAGAAATCCGGATGGGTGATGGAGCTTTGAATCGTGTGATCAACGCCTCCAACGCGGAAAGTTCCGTTGACTTTCGAGAGTGAAACATGCCCTGCGGTGAGCACCCATCGGTCCGAGATGAGAACTCCCGACCCGCTGAAGCCGGAGCCGGTGACCTTGCCAACCATCGGATACAGCGCGGCCTCATCGCGGTACATCTGTTCCGTGACCAGTGGATCATCCGTCGGCGCGATGATGGTGGATGCCTGCGCCCCAGCGGCGAACAAGAAGATGCCGAGCGCTGGCGGCGGAATTCGGAGCGGCAGGGCCATCACAGTGAAGTGATGCCAAGCAGTCACCCTGCCTGCCAAGCTCAATCCGCAGATTGGATTATGGCAGGCTGGGGGAAATGCTCACTCCCCCGCATCATCCGCCAGCTTCGGCGGGATGAGGAATTTCAGCATGCCGTTGCGCGATGGCGGTTGGATGCGCAGGCAGGCGAGGGCACCCTTTTTCACCTCCACGCCGCCGTGGGAAGTGCCGAGAATCCACTCGATGAGCCCGGAAAAATCCGGTTCGTGGCCGACGATGGCGATGCGTTTGAACTCGGTGAATCCGGCCAGTTCCCGCAGCGCCTGTTCCGGAATCATGCCACAGGCCAGCCAGCCCTGGATGACCGCGCCGGGCAGGCCTGCGGTCTCGCAGAATTCATCCGCCGTCTGGCGGGCGCGCACCAGCGGGCTGGTGAGCACGATTTCCGGCAGCCACTTGGTGCCCCTCAGCAAGCGGGCGGCCCTGCGCGCCTGCTCGCGGCCTTTCCCGGTCAACTCGCGGGCGCTGTCGCCATCCTTGTTGAAATCCTCGGCTTTGCCGTGGCGCAGGAGGAGGAGATCCATTTTTTGGTAAATGCTAAAAAGCTGAGAACTGAAATGCTGAAAGAAGAGGCGTCACATCGTCATGCCGCCATCGACGGCGAAGACCTGGCCGGTGATGTAGCGGGCATCCTTGCTGGCGAGGTAGGCCACCATCGAGGCGATGTCTTTCGTTTGACCGAAGCTGCCGAGCGGAATTTTTGTTAGAACGGCTTCCTTCACGGCTTCCGGCAGCTCGTCGGTCATGTCGGTGGTGATGAAACCGGGAGCCACGGCATTGCAGGTGACGCCGCGGCCGGCGAGCTCGCGGGCGACGGCTTTGGTGAAGCCGATGAGCCCGGCCTTGCTGGCGGAGTAGTTCGCCTGGCCGGCGTTGCCGATGAGGCCTATCACCGAGGCGATGTTGATGATGCGCGGGTCCTCGGCTTTCATCAGCGGGCGCATGAAGGCTTTCACGGTGTTGAAGGCGCCCTTGAGATTGGTGTCGAGCACGGTGTCCCAGTCCTCCTCTTTCATGCGCATGAGCAGTCCGTCGCGGGTGACGCCGGCGTTGTTGACGAGAATGTTCACCGCGCCGAGTTCGTCGCCGATTTTCTTGGCGAGTTCCTGCACGGCCGCGTGGTCGGCCACATCCACGGCATAGGCGGTGGCGGCTCCGGGGAACTCGGCGTTGATTTCCTCCGCGGCTTTTCCGCAACTCGATGCACTGCGGCTCACCACCGCTACCTTGGCACCCTCCGCAGCGAGCGTGCGGGCGATTTCCTGGCCGATCCCACGGCCTCCTCCGGTGACGACGGCGACTTTATTGGCAAAACGTGACATGCCGGAAAGGTGGCGGCGGATGCGCCCGGCTGTCAATTCCGGCGATGACTGCCAGAATTCAACGCAGCACCGCGCGGATCAGATTCAGGCACACTCGCACGATCAGGAAAAGCACGCCAAGCACTAGGCCGACGGTGAGAAAAAGCGTCAGGGCGATGATTCCCAAAACCACCCACAGCGGCCACCAACGGCTGTCGAGGCGGCTGACCTGGCCGCGCCATTGCCGCCAATCCTGCCAGTCGCCGCGCGGCGGTGGATGCCCGCTGGTGCGTTCCTGGGTCGCGACGGGGGCCACGCCGTCGATCTCGACCACTTCAACTTCGATCTCTGTGCTTTGCTGGGTCATGCGGCCTGCGTTGGCGTGGCGGAATTCTCGCCGCGAAGTTGCACAACGCAACCCGGAATCCCGGGGACTTGTGCTTGCGCCGGGTGTCTTTCCCGGCCAGCGTTCCGCGCACCTTGCGGCAAGTCATGTCAGAGTCTTTCAACAATCCCCACCAGCGCAGCGCGGCCCATTGGTATTCGGGTCCGGCCTTGTGGCGCATCTTGAAAAAGGTGGCCGCCAGCGCCGGGCGCAAGACACTGATGTCCGCCCTGATTCTGTTCTATTGCCTCAAGGACCGCGACACCCCGGCCTGGGCGAGGGCAGTCATCGTCGGCGTATTGGGCTACTTGATTCTGCCCACGGACTTGATTCCGGACATGATCCCCGGTGCCGGATTCGGCGATGATTGGGGCGCGATTATCGCCGCGCTCGGCACCGTCGCCGCCTACATCAAGGATGAGCACAAAACCAAGGCGCGGGCCCAGGTGGAACGCTTCTTCAAAACGCCCGAACCCCCGCCGCCTGCCGATTTTTTTGAATAAAACCGCCTCCCGAAAAGTATCAACGGGACGCAATCCCGCATCTGCATCATGAAGCACGTCATTCTATCAGCCATTGCGATCCTCGCGACTTTGCTTTGCGCAGCGGCGCAGGTGAGGATCGATGAGGAGGTCTTCGGCAAAAGCCTCGGTGGCTGGACCAAACGCGGCAAGCAGGCGGCCGAGTATCCGCTCTCGGGCTCCACCTACCGCACCTACAAGCCGGAAATCTCACCCACACCGGACGGCGGTTTGTTCGTCTCCATCCGCATCGACCACGTCCGCGGCTGGTTATCCTCCGATGACCACGCGGTGCTTGAAATCACCGTCAACCCGCAGGGCGGCATCGCATCCGCCCAGTCCAACATCGCCATCCAGGGCCGCTCTATTTCCAGCGATCTCATCCGCGCCACCGGCGAGGTGGGCAAGGAAGTCGCCGGTGCGGACCGCGCGGTGCAGGTCGGCACGGATCTGGTGGCGGACCTTTCCGCGAAACTGCTGCGCGAAAAAATCGTCGAGGCCGGCCGCGTCTCGTTTCCCGCCGTGTTGCGCCACAATTACAACCTATTGTTCCAATCGATCCGGATGGCACCGCCGCCTCCACTTGCAAAGCCGGTGGACGCGCCCGCCGCTCCCGAACCGGAAAAACCTGCCGAGTCTCCGCCCGCCGCCCCGGAAAAGTCCGTGGAACCAGTGCCAGCACCGGAAAATCCTGCGGCACCCGCGCCTGCCACAGACGGAAACTCCTCGCTGGAAATCAAGCCATACGCTCCGCAGGGCCCAAGCCAACCAGAGCCGAAGAAGTGATGGCTTCTCGCCGCCTCCCTGTCCTGCATTCCGGCACAACCCGAATTGGCAATTTGCCAAAACCCGGGCATTGACAGGGCCCCCGCCAGCACGTAACTACCCGTCCCCGCGCCAAGCGCACGGCGGAGTAGCCAAGTGGTAAGGCAATGGTTTGCAAAACCGTCATGCGTGGGTTCAATTCCCACCTCCGCCTCCAG